>Ga0315268_10002555_pt1 | contig 20476 bp, 18 predicted proteins | sample C1_top_MG_FD_204535 | JGI IMG/M metagenome (GOLD analysis project Ga0315268, IMG submission 204535) | Sediment microbial communities from Yellowstone Lake, YNP, Wyoming, USA - C1_top | ecosystem: Environmental > Aquatic > Freshwater > Lake > Sediment | place: USA: Wyoming | collected 2017-08-01
CGGATAAAAATGTTTCCGAAATATTTACTTCACTGGTCCAAAAAGAGGTACTGCTTCCTCCGTCCAGATTTATTGCATTTTTTACTTTAAAGCCATTATTTCGACCCAAATTGAGTATCAATTCCGGTAACTCACTTAAAGTCGCTTCCTTAAAATAAGCAAACACTGCTTGATTATCATCGGTCTGTATCGCCACGGAGCGCCGATCAGTGATGTGATCGTCAATATTAGAAATTTGAAATTTGTAATCCAAGATTAATAACGGCCCCGATTGATGACCAAAATCAGCCGCGCCGGGAATTCCCTTTCCGATGTAAAAATCTCCGTCATAAGTGTAGACAACTCCATCTAATAGGCTGCTTTTGTAAAATTTTCCCAGTTTTTGCTTATCAATTACCAGCCAACCCAGGGGCTTATTGCTGGTATCGTAATAAAAAGCATTTATTCCGGACAGACATCCCGCTCCGGTAGCCGCTTCTTTTGCCGATAACTTTTCGTCAGCATTATTAATTAACTTTAAATTCATTGGTTTTGCTTTCCAAAAATAGTCGCCCTGTATTTCAATTTTATCCGTTGATTTATCAATTTCTACAATTGGTTTGGATCTAATAAACCAAACAATTCCTAAAACCACTATCAAACCTGTTAATATAAACTTCATAACTTAATCACTTAATTACTATACAACATGAAGATACTTGGCATTGATCCAGGAACAGCTACTACCGGCTACGGAGTAATTGATCAGGATGAGACCGGAAAAATTAAATTATTGGAATACGGTCTGGTATCTACCACCAAAGACCAGCCTCATGGCGAAAGACTGGCTCTTATTTACGATGGCATTACCAATTTGGTTTCCAAACATTCTCCCGATGTGGTTGCAATCGAAAGATTGTTTTTTGCTACCAATGCTCTGACGGCTATTGCTGTCGGTCAAGCCATCGGGGTTATCAAATTAGCCATTCATCGTTTTAAAACTCCTGTCTTTGACTATGCTCCTATGCAGGTTAAATTGTATGTTGGCGGCAGCGGTAAGGCCGATAAGAAAGTAATGAAATCCACTATTAAGAAAATGTTTAAAATCCGGGAAAAGAAAGGCCACAAAAGCCATTTTGATGATACCGCCGATGCCATCGCCCTGGCCCTCTGTCACATCCACAAAATCGAAAAGAGTTTAAAGGTATAATTTTCTTATGCCCAAATCCATCAAAACTATAATATATTATCTATTATTAACCTTACTGGTTGGTTTGAGAGCGCCAATCCAAGCCATTTATGATCCCTTGTCTGTCCCCAATAATCGCCTTGGAGTCCATATTCTTGAGCCGTCCGAAATATTTCGCGCCTCCCAATTGGTAAATTCCACCGGCGGAGATTGGGGTTATGTTACCATTCCCGTCAGAAGCGACGATCGTGATTATTTCAAATGGCTGGCATTTTTCAAAGCCTGTAAGCAATTTCACCTTATTCCCATTATTCGTTTGGCTACATATCCTGTCGAACAAAACTGGGTCGAACCAACCATTTTTGACATTATCGACTTTGCCAATTTCCTCAATATTTTTCCTTGGCCTACCCAAAATCGTTATATTGTTCTCTTTAATGAACCCAACCATTCCAAAGAATGGGGAGGCGAAATCAGCCCGGAAAATTATGTTACCATCTCAAAATTTGCCGCCTCGACCTTCAAACAAGCTTCTCCTGATTTCTTTCTGATTAATGCCGGTCTCGACATGTCTGCTCCCAATAACCGGACTTCCATGGATGCATTGGTATTTTATCGGCGCATGTTTACTTTTGATCCCGCTTGGCCTGACTATTTTGACGGCTTTTCCTTTCACCCCTATCCAAATCCCGCCTTCTCCGCTTCTGCCTACTCCCAAAATCGTTATGGCATCCGCTCTTATGAATACGAACTGAATTATTTAAAACGCTTTAAGGTTTATCCTGAATATCTCTTTTTTACCGAAACCGGGACCCGCCTCAAAAACAACTTCTATACCCCGGCTTTCACCTCCGTTTGGCGGGACAATCGCATCGTCGCCATTACCCCGTTTATTCTCTATGCCGGCAGTGGTGATTTTGCCTCTTTCTCACTTCTGTCTGCCGATCAATCTCAAACTGCCAATTATCGGGAAATTTTTAATCTTCCCAAAAATATTGGTAAACCCAATCTTTCAGAAAATGCCGAAATATTAAATAATTTACCCGACACTTCTTCGGCGGACAGCCCGGAGCAAATTCCTGTTCGTCCCTGGTGGCGTTCACTCATCGACTTCATTGTAAAATAAGCATATGGATTGGCTACCCGCACCGGATATCAAAACCAGAATTAAAACTATCGTTCCCAAAATTGATTTTCATCATGTCCAAACAGAGCGCCTCTTTTGTTTTCGGAGCTATGGCTCCGTAGGCCGGGCTACAGCCAGGATTTGGAACCTACCCCGGCTTTGGCAGCAAGCCTTAAATGTTCAGCCGGCCTACTGCGTAGAAGTCATCTCTGAGAGATTTGATAAATTAAGTATCAAAGATCAGGATAAAGTCTTAATTCATGAACTTTTACATATTCCCAAAAATTTTTCCGGAGCTATTGTTACCCACCGCAATTCTCACCATCGGACCTTCCGTCATTACCATGACGAAGTTGACCGGATCTACTCTCAATTTATTAAAAATTAAATAAATATGCTGATTATCCATGGCGACAATATTATTGCTTCCCGCGAGTTTTTTTTAATTCAAAAAAAATCAATCTTATCTGATGTCTTAGAACTCAATGGTCAGGAACTTAGTTATTCCAGACTGGTTCAAGCCCTCACCACCCCTAATCTATTCGGAGAATATCCGGTCATATTTATTGAAAACTTTTTTTCTCGTCGTCCAAGTAATGAAAAAAAACAAATAATTGAGTATTTAAAAGGCCTTACCCAAAATATTTATATTTATGAATCAAAAGATGTTTCCCTTCAATTAAAATCTTTTGATTCCAAAAATATCAAAAACTTTCGTCACCCTAAATATATTTACTCATTCTTGGAAACCTTGAGCCTTTCAGATCTAAAATCCTGTCTTTCCGTCGATCCACCGGAGTTGATCATCGGCGCTTTAGCCAAGCACCTTCATAATTTAATTTTAATTAAAGAAAATCAAGGTAGTCTTCCCGACTGGCAAGCTGCCAAACTTAAATCTCAGGCCCATAAATATTCTCAGGAAAAATTGTGTCAACTGAGTCAATCATTATTGGAAATCGATTACAAACAAAAAACCTCAGCCTCTCCCCAAAACCTCGCTTCCGCTCTTGAACTCTGGACTATTAAAGTCTAGTATCAATTCATGGATAGCCTGTCCGTCTGGTCCTCAGTTATCAAATTTCCTGAACAAGTCGATCAAGTCATCAAAGAACTCGCCGTTTTCCCTATCCCTGAATCCTTTCGGAGTGTCAAAAATATTGTTTTAGCCGGTATGGGGGGTTCTGCTTTGGGAGGCCGGATAATTCAAGCTCTCGAACGCGAATCTTTAAAAATTCCATTTCAAACCTGTACCGAATTCCATTTACCGAATTATGTTAACCAAGATTCTATGGTCATTATTTCTTCTTACTCCGGAAATACCGAAGAATCTCTGTCATGTTTAAATGAAGCGGTCGCCAGAAACGCTCAAATATTTATTATTACCGCAGGCGGTCAGCTTTCTAATTTGGTCAAAGACCATAAATTTCCCGGTTATGTCTTCGATCCCAAAAATAATCCCAGCAACCAACCGCGCATGAGTTTGGGTTATTCAGCCACTTCTTTAGCTATGTTTTTATCCTCATGTGGTTTCTTTCAGCTTCCGGACAATATGCCGGAACTTTACTCATATCTTACCTCTAAAAATTCCCGGACTGATGACTATCAGGCATTAGCCCATCATTTATCCGGAAAAATTCCCGTGTTTGTTGTCAGTGAACATCTCAAAGGTTCCATTCATTCACTCAAGAATCAAATTAATGAAAATGCCAAGCATTTTGCCTGTTATTTTGATCTCCCGGAACTAAATCATCATCTATTAGAAGGCCTTACTTTTCCCAAAACCAATCCCGACAATCTGTTTTTTGTTTTTATCAAATCAAATCACTATCATCCCGAAGTCAAAAAGCGCTATTCCCTGACCGAAGAAGCCATAAAACGCCAAAATATTCCTTATTTGGAAATTTTAATGTTCGGTCCAAACCGTTTTTTTGAGACTTTTGAATTATTACAAGCTGCCGGTTACCTTGGATTTTATTTGTCTCAACAAAATGGTGTTGACCCGGGACCTATTCCTTGGGTAGACTGGTATAAGGATGAAATACGTAAAGTGGTTTAAAGAATTAAGAAAAGAAGATGTAGGCATCGCCGGCGGAAAAGGTGCTAATCTTGGTGAACTCACTCAAGCTGAAATTCCTGTTCCTCCCGGATTTGTAGTTCTGGCAGATGCTTATTTTGCTTTTTTGGATCACAATAGTCTCCGTCATCAGATTCACCAAATTTTATCGCCATGTGATGTTTCCGATCCCCACCAATTAAACTCCGCTTCTCAAAAGATTCAAAAATTATTGGAGCATGCCGAAATTCCTGCAGAAATCAGACGGGAAATTTTTACAAGTTATAAGGAACTGGAAAACCTCACACATAAAACCAATAATTTAGCGGTCGCCGTCCGTTCTTCCGCCACGGCAGAAGATTTGCCTGAAGCTTCTTTTGCCGGCCAGCAGGAATCATATTTAAACGTTATTGGAGATGCCAATGTCCTTCTTAAGGTCCGCGAGTGCTGGATGTCCCTTTTTGGTGCCAGAAGTATTTTTTATCGCGCCACCCAGCATTTTGACCATTTTAAAGTCGGTATTGCCGTCCCTGTTCAAGCCATGGTTCAATCCGAGGTATCCGGTGTGATGTTTACCGTCGATCCCGTCAGTCAGGATAAAAATAAATTGGTCATCGAGGGAGCTTACGGATTGGGTGACTATGTTGTTCAGGGTGTGGTCACTCCGGATCACTACGAAATCAATAAGGTCACCTTTAAAATTTTAGTTAAGCAAATTTCCGTCCAGGAAGTTATGGAAATTCGTCAAAAACAGGGAGTCAAAGAGGTCAAGGTTGAAAAACATCTTCAACACAAACAAAAATTAAACGATGATTTTATCGACAAACTTGCTCACATCGGTAAAAAAATTCAAGCCCATTATTATTTCCCGCAGGATATTGAATGGGCTATGGAAGGCGGCGAGCTATACATCACTCAATCCCGCCCTATTACTACTTTATCCAAAGAAGAAAAACTAAAAAATGACCTGCCTCCTGCTAACAAGATTTCCCTGGAAAAAATATTGACCGGAGCGCCGGCTTCACCGGGTGTGGTTTCCGGTCCCGTCCGGATTGTTTCCAATATCAAATATTTAGACAAAGTTAAATCCGGTGACATTATGGTCACGGATATGACCACCCCTGATTTTGTTCCGGCTATGAAACGCGCCGCCGGTATTATTACCAATCGTGGGGGTCTTACCTCTCATGCCGCTATCGTTTCCCGAGAATTAGGCGTTCCCTGTGTAGTTGGTACGACTACCGCTACCAAACTTCTTAAGGATGGTCAAACCGTCACCCTGGATGGTCATACCGGTGAAATTTACAAAGGTGCGGTTAAACTTCCCCAATTAATAGTTCACCCCGATGAAGTGATGCATATCGAGGATCATCGTACCGCCACCAAAGTATATGTAAATCTGGCCGAAGCCGAACTCGCTGCCAAAGTCGCTAAACAGCATATTGATGGCGTCGGTCTTCTCCGGGCTGAATTTATGATAGCCGGAATTGGTACTCATCCCAAAAAACTAATAGCTGATGGTCACTCTCAACAATTCATCGATGCTTTGGCTTTGGATATCAAAAAATTCTGTGAGCCCTTCTTTCCCCGTCCTGTTATCTATCGCGCCACCGATTTTAAAACCAACGAATATCGGGCCCTTAAAGGTGGTGAGGCCTATGAACCGGAAGAAAGTAATCCCATGTTAGGTTTTAGAGGTGCTTATCGTTATATCAAGTCTCCCGAAGTTTTTAACCTTGAATTGGAGGCTATTAAAAAAGTCCGCAACAAGATGGGATTAACCAATCTCAGTCTCATGATTCCCTTTGTTTCCACCGTGCCGGAAATGATCGAGGTCAAAAAGTTAGTTGCCTCGGCAGAACTTTACCGTTCCAGTACTTTCAAGCTCTATATGATGTGCGAAATTCCTGCCAATGTCATTTTGTTAGATGATTTTATTGATGTCGGTATAGATGGGGTATCTATCGGCAGTAACGATTTAACCATGTTAATTTTGGGTATCGACAGGGACAATGCCGAAGTCGCTCCCAATTTTGACGAGAGAAATCCCGCCGTCCTTTGGGCCTTGGAAAAAATAGTCAAAACTTGCGCCAAGAGGGGAATCAAATGTAGTATCTGCGGCCAAGCTCCCAGTGAATATCCGGAATTAGTTGAAAAATTAGTTTCTTGGGGAATAACCAGTATTTCCGTTAATCCCGACGCCATCGCCCGCACCCGCCAAATTGTTTACGATGTCGAAAAGAAATTAGTTAAGTAAAAAAATAACAAAAAATGCCCAAAATTAATAAAATCTACGCCCACGAAATACTCGATTCCCGCGCCAATCCCACAGTGGAAGCGGTAGTCATTCTCGAAGGCGGAGCTTATGGCGTCTCCTCGGTTCCTTCCGGCAGCAGCACCGGTTCCTATGAAGCCGTCGAACTTCGCGACAACGATCTCAATCGCTATCTCGGTCACGGCGTTACCAAAGCTGTCGGCAATATCAATCACGATATCTCTCAGGCCTTAGTCGGCTCGGATATAAATTCTGTCTCCGATCTGGACTCCAAATTAATAGCCCTCGATGGTACCCCAAATAAAAGTAAACTTGGTGCCAATGCCATTTTAGGTGTTTCCATGGCCATGACCAAAGCTCTTGCCACCCACGAACATCTGCCTTTGTACCGATATATTGCCAAAATCGCCGGTAATAACGAAAAGCTTATTATTCCCATTCCGGTTTTTAATATGATCAATGGTGGTAGACATGGTGCCGGTAACCTCGATTTTCAGGAGTTTCATGTCATTCCGTCCAGAATTACCACTTTCGCCGCTATGTTGGAAACGGGCTCTGAAATTTATCAAACTATCAAAAAACTACTTGCCAGAAGGGGAGCCATACACAGCGTCGGTGATGAGGGGGGATTTGCCCCCAATCTGTTTACTAATCTTGACGCTCTGGAAATTCTCAATGAGTCTATATTGGAAGTTCACCACAAACCGGGAGTCGATGTCGAACTTGGTTTGGATGTTGCCTCCAATTCTTTCTGGAAAGACGGAAAATTTACTATTAAAGACCGCAGTTCGGCTATGGACACCGGTGAATTTATTGAGTATCTTCGTGACTTGAATTCACAATATCATCTCCGACTTTTAGAAGACCCTTTAAATGAGGATGATTGGCATGGTTGGTCAGCACTCACTCAGGAATTAGGTCAGTTTACGACCATTGTGGGTGATGATCTTTTGGTTACCAATAAAGAAAGAGTAAAAAAAGCTATCGAGGAAAAAGCCTGTACTGCAGCCCTTATTAAACCTAATCAAATTGGTACGGTTTCTGAAACTATCGAAGTGGTTAAATTAGCCAGATCTGCCAATTGGAAAATTAATGTCTCACACCGTTCCGGCGAAACTACTGATACTTTTATTGCCGATTTTGCCGTCGGCGTCGGTTCTGATTATGCTAAATTTGGCGCCCCGGCCCGTGGCGAACGTGTCTGCAAATACAACAGATTCCTAAGTATTGAAACAGAACTAGCTCAACTATAATGTATTCCCCTAAACCCGTCATTATCACCATCCTCGACGGCTGGGGCATCGCACCTGCAAACCCCGGAAACGCTATCACCCTGGCCAAAACTCCCACCATGAAATACTTCTGGCAAAATTATCCTCACACCCAGCTTATTGCCCATGGCGAGTCGGTGGGACTTCCCAAAAGAGAGCCCGGCAATACTGAAACCGGACATTTAAATATCGGAGCCGGCCGTATTGTTTACCAGGATTTACCCCGTATCGATATGTCTATTGCCAACGGTAGTTTTTTTCAAAACTCCGTCCTTCTTTCCGCCATCAATCATGCCAAAACCAACAAATCCAAATTGCATTTGCTTGGACTTATCGGTCGGGGGGGAGTGCATTCGGATCTCCGTCATTTCTTTTCGTTAATCAGATTATGCCATGAGCAAAATTTTTATAATGTCTTTGTCCACGCTTTTACCGACGGCCGCGATTCGCCGCCGACCTCAGCTTTAGTCTATCTGAAACAACTCCAGGAAATTATGGAAAAAGAGACCGTCGGCAAAATAGCCTCGGTCATGGGTCGGTATTATGCTATGGATCGTGATTTCCGTTGGGACCGAATTGCCAAAGCTTATTTCTGTCTGACTGAAGCCCAAGGCAAAAAAGCTCCTTCCATAGAAGCAGCTATCAAACAATCATACGACTTAGACAAAACCGACGAATTTGTAGAGCCCACTAATATCACTAATATGTCAGGTGTTCCTCTGGCCACCATCACCGATAATGATGCCGCTATCTTTGTCAATTTTCGTATCGATCGTCCGCGCGAGCTGACCAAAGCCTTTGTATCAGACAATTTTGAAAAAACTGCCAATATTGTCGGTTTTGATCCCTACGCTATCGAATTTTCTCACAAGCACGAAATCTCCCAGAGTGATTCTTCTAAACAAACTCCTTTTACCCGCCCGAAAAAAATCAATAATTTATTTTTTGTCACTATGACCGAGTACGAGTCAAATTTACCCACCAAAGTTGCCTTTCCGCCCCTTGGTGTCGATGATCCGCTTGGATTTGTAGTTAGTAGTCATGGCCTTCATCAGCTCCGCGTATCTGAATCCGAAAAAGAACGATTTGTGACCTATTATTTCAATGGTCTTAAAGAAGAACCCTTCTTAAATGAAGATCGGATTATTATACCGTCGCCAAAAGTTCCCACCTACGACAAAAAGCCGGAAATGTCTGCCAGAGAAATTACTGCCAGACTCCTTGTCGAAATTAAATCCAAAAAATATGATTTAATCGTCGTCAATTTTGCCAATGCAGACATGGTCGCTCATACCGGTAATATTCCCCCCACTATTGTTGCCTGTCAAACCATCGATGAATGTTTAACCCAGCTCCATCAGGTAATTTTAGATATTGGCGGAATAATGCTTATCACCGCCGATCATGGCAACGCCGAAGAAATGATTGATCCCATTACCGGAGATCGCGATACCGAACACAACGCCAATCCTGTTCCGTTTATCGCCGTCGGCGACAAGTTACCTAACGTACAACTTTCCCAGGGAATTTTGGCGGATATCGCTTCTACTACCTTGTCCTTGCTCAATATTCCTATTCCCTTTACTTTTTCCGGCCGAAACCTACTCTCATCTCTAAACCTCTAAGTTCACTAAAACCGTCACTTCACCTTTAATTTTATCTGCTTCTCCGGGTTTAAAAAATCTTTCATGAATTTTTGTCATTTCATTGGCAATTACAATTTCTGCCTTTGGATATTTACTTTTAATACTATTTAAAGTTTTAGCCAGTCTGGTCGCGTTTTCATAAAAAACATTTGTAGCTTTTGTATCCAGTTCATACTTTTCAGAATAAAATCCCCAAAAGACAACTTTGTTCGTTGGCAGACCGGCCACACTTAAAGCCGTCGTTAAGGCCGAAACACCCGGAATAGGTACTACTTCAAATCCGGCCGCGCGTATCACGCTCACTAGTTTATAACCCGGATCGGAAATTAGGGGTGTTCCCGCATCTGAAACCAACGCCACATCATGAATAGCTAACTCAAATAATATCTTCTCCACCTGTCCCGCCTCATTCCAGTCTCTGACGGATATAAACTTTTGGGATATCTGGGTTTTAAGATAATAAGGATACCTCTCTTTTAAAATTTTAATTAACATCCCGGTTCGTCTGGTATCTTCGCAGGCAATTACCGTTACCTCTAACAGCGTCTTTATCGCTCTAATGGTAATATCCTCAAGATTACCGATAGGGGTTGCCACTACAAACAGTTTGTTCATTGTTAATTCACCACCCCATATTTTCTAATTACCCCCACCACTTTACCTTGTATCCTTACTTTTTGTACAAAAATGGGTGACATGGTGGAATTAGCCGGCTCCAAACGAATTCGAGTCGCTTCTTTAAAAAATCTTTTTAATGTAGCGAAGCCGTTCTCCAATAAAGCCACAACCACCTCGCCATTTGTAGCTACTTCACATTGTTCAATTACCACATAGTCCCGATCAAAAATTCCGGCTTCAATCATCGAGTCACCATTAACCTGCAGTACGAAACACCGTTTTTTAGATGACACCATGGAAGGTGGAACTCCGAGTACCGCATTGGGGTCAGTAAAGGGTTCAATCGGTTGACCGGCAGCAATAAATCCCAAGACCGGCAATTCCAAGCTTTGATTAAAAGCCGCTCTTTCCGACATTGATTTATCAATTATTTCTATTCCTCGAACGGTTCCTTCCCAGCGTTTAATTACATTTTTCTTTTCCATAGCTTGCAAATGTTCATGCACCGTGGCTAGAGAAGATACTCCTATCGCATCAGCTATTTCCTGTAAAGTCGGGGAGTATCCCGTCCTTTGAATATATTGGCTAATAAAATCTAAAATCTGCTTTTGTCTGTTGTAAAGTGTCACCGGCATGAATATAATCTAACCGAATAAATCCCGTATGTCAAGATTCAAATTAAAATCCAGCTATTTACCCGCTGGTGATCAACAACAGGCAATAGATAAATTAATTCAAAATGCCAAAAACTCGGTTAATAACCAGGTTTTACTGGGAGTGACCGGCTCCGGCAAGACTTTTACCATCGCCAATGTGATTCAGGCTCTGCAAAAGCCAACTTTGATCATCTCCCATAATAAAACTCTTGCCGCCCAGCTGTATCAGGAATTCAAAGAATATTTTCCCGGTAATGCCGTTTCCTATTTTGTTTCTTACTACGATTATTACCAACCGGAAGCCTATATTCCCCAAACCGACACTTATATCGAAAAATCGACCGATATCAACGAAGAAATCGACAAACTCCGTCTTCAGGCTACGACTAACCTCCTTACCCGCAAAGATACTATCGTAGTTGCCTCAGTCTCCTGTATTTACAATCTCGGCTCACCGGATGAATACGGCCGTACGACTTTGGAATTAGCCGTGGGCTTGACCATATCCCGCGAACAAATTTTTATGCGCCTCAACGATCTTCAATATCTTCGATCTGATTTTGATTTCAAAAGAGGTTCTTTCCGTATTCGGGGTGAAAACATCGATATCTACCCGGCTTACGAAGACGTTGGTATTCGTATTACCCATGACAACCGGCAAATAATTTCTTTAACCAAGTTTAACTCTGTTACGGGAGAAGCTATTCCTATTGGTTCCTTCCGCAGTTTGGTTGTTTACCCCGCCAAACACTTCGTTGCCACTAAAAATAATCAAAACCAAATTATTGAAAACATTCTTCACGATATGGAAATCCAGGAAAAACAGTTCAAGGATCAGGGAAAACTTTTAGAAGCCAATCGTATCCACCAGAGAGTGATTTACGATATGGAAATGATCAAAGAAGTAGGTTACGTCAATGGCATTGAAAATTATTCCCGTTATTTCGATGGTCGTAATCCCGGTGACCCTCCATATTCATTGCTTGATTATTTTAAAAAAGACTATCTCTTAATCATTGACGAATCCCACATCACTGTTCCCCAAATCCGCGGCATGTATTTCGGTGATCGTTCCCGCAAGCAAACTTTGATCGATTTCGGCTTTCGTCTACCCTCTGCCTTAGACAATCGCCCTCTCAAATTTGATGAATTCAAGCGCCGTATGGGTACATCTATATATCTCTCCGCTACCCCAAACGACTGGGAAATTTCCCAGAGTGAAAATCATGTAGTCGAACAACTTATCCGCCCCACCGGCCTTATAGATCCGCAAATTACCGTTTTACCGACCCCAAATCAAATTTCCGATCTGATGTCCAGAATCAAAAATTTAACCTCTAAACATCAAAGAGCTTTGGTAACCACTCTCACCAAACGCATGGCTGAAGACTTAGCCAATTATCTGGAAGAGCAGGGGATTAATGTCCACTATCTTCATTCTGATATCGACACCTTGGAACGACTGGATATCTTAAACGATTTGCGTCAGGGTAAATATGACGTGATTGTCGGCATCAATCTCTTGCGTGAAGGCTTAGATCTGCCCGAGGTTTCTTTAGTAGCTATATTGGATGCCGATAAAGAGGGTTTTCTTCGTTCCCAAACTTCCCTCATTCAAACCATGGGTCGGGCTGCCCGTCATATAGAGGGTCATGTCGTTATGTATGCCGATAAAATCACCGACTCCATGAATAATGCCATCGAGGAGGTTAACAGACGCCGTCAAATCCAACTTGAATACAATCACAAGCATCACATCACCCCGATTTCGATTTCCAAACCCATCCGTGATCGTATTATTGAAAAGCCCGTTGAAGATATTATCAAACTCGATCCCAAGCAAATTCTCAAAGGTCATGCCGATCCTTCCTCTTTGGATATGTCCAAAGTCAACCAGCTTACCCCCGAGGACCGTACCAAGTTAGTCAAACTCATGCGCCGCCAAATGATTATTGCCGCTAAAGATCTCAATTTTGAACTCGCTGCTTCTCTTCGCGACAAAATCCTCCTTGTTCAAAATCCAAAATAATGCTATTTTCATCTACATGCCATTAATTGAAACCGGTAAACGAAAACCACCCCCGGAAAAAAAAGTTGAAAAACCCCAAACGATACCTCAAATCAGAAAACCGGAAAGTGAAAAAAAGCACATTAAACGCGACGGTAAGAAGATCTAGTAATACCACTTGAATAAAACCCGAAAAGTAGGTTAAAATAGTCGGTCGCATATGTCAGATTTCATTCGCGTTCGTGGTGCTCGTGAGCACAATCTTAAAAATATTGATCTTGAAATCCCCAAAAATAAATTGGTGGTCTTTACCGGCGTTTCCGGATCCGGCAAAAGCTCAATGGCTTTTGATACCATCTACGCCGAAGGTCAAAGACGGTATGTCGAATCATTATCCCCCTATGCCCGTCAGTTTTTGGGAGTTATGGACAAACCCGATGTCGATCACATTGAAGGCCTTTCGCCGGCTATCTCTATCGATCAAAAGTCCGCCAGCCACAATCCGCGTTCTACCGTCGGCACCGTCACCGAAATTTACGATTATCTGCGTTTGCTTTTTGCCCGCATCGGTCATCCGCATTGTCCTGTCTGCGGTCGTGAAATCAAAAGCCAATCAGTTCAGCAAATAACCGATCTTGTTTTCAAAGAAGCCGAAACTAAACTTAAAACCGCAAAATCTTATCGCATTCTGATTTTATCTCCGATTATTCGTGCTCGAAAAGGTGAATATACTGACCTTTTCTCACAACTTCGTCAAAAAGGTTATTCTCAAGTCCGTCTCGACGGCAAAATCATTGGTTTAAATGAAGATTTATTGTTATTAAAAAATAACAAGCATGATATTGATGTGGTTATCGATAAAATTGTTCTCGACAAACATCAGCTCTCAAATTCCGACCTTCGCACACGTCTTTTTTCTTCCATCGAACAATCACTCAAACTCTCCGAAGGCTTGTGTATTATCTCTCAAGTTCTGGATAAATCTTTTAACATGCCTGTCAAACCCAAAGAATTTTTCGATCATCTCTACTCAGAAAATTTCTCTTGTCCGATTGACAACATCTCTCTTAGCGAGATGGAACCCCGGATGTTTTCATTCAACGCACCCCAAGGAGCTTGCCCCATCTGCACTGGTCTGGGAACTTTACTGAAAATTGATGAAAAACTAATACTTAATCACAATTTGACTATCTCCGAAGGTGGAATACTCCCTTATGCCAATACCTTTACCTATGACTCTTGGTTTGCCCAAAGAGTGGCCAAATTTGTCCCCATCAGAATCCCTATTTCCCAATTATCCAAAGATCAATTGAAAACTCTTCTCTATGGTTCCCGTCACCCTTCTCCCTCCCGGAACGTTTCGGATAATGGTTTTGATTTTAGAAGGGTTAACGATGCTGATGACATAGAGACTGGTAGTGAGGGCAAGAGCTCCTTTGAAGGTATCATTCCCAATTTAGAGCGCCGTTACAAACATACTGATTCCGATTTTATTAGAAATGAAATTGAAAAATACATGCGCAAGGAAATTTGTCCAGCCTGTAAAGGCTTTCGCCTCAAACCCGAAAGTCTGTCAGTTACTATAAATGACAAATCTATAATAAATTTTACGCAAATGTCGATTAACAATGCCTTGGAATTTATCAGTCATTTAAGCGGTCTTTCAGACCGTGAATCTTCTATCTCTACTCCTATCATCAAAGAAATTTCTTCCCGTCTTGGCTTTTTAGTCTCGGTTGGTCTGGATTATTTAACGTTAGACCGTACTGCCAATACCCTGGCTGGCGGTGAAGGCCAAAGAATTCGTTTAGCTTCTCAAATTGGTTCAGGTTTATCCGGAGTCTTGTATGTCTTAGATGAACCTAGTATTGGTTTACATCAGCGCGATAATCAAAAATTAATTGAAACTTTGAAAAGACTTCGTGATCTCGGTAATTCCGTTGTTGTGGTTGAACATGATCGCGAAATGATGGAATGCTCCGATTATATTTTTGATTTTGGCCCTGGTGCCGGTGAGCATGGCGGTCATGTCATTGCCGAAGGGACACCAGCCGAAATCAAAAAAAACCCTACCTCTATTACCGGTCAATATTTGTCCGGTAAAAAATTAATAAGCGTTAGACATAATGAACAAACAAAGACTGATCAAATACTAACCATAAACGGAGCTTCATCTCACAACCTTAAGAATCTATCTGTCAATTTCCCATTGGGAAAATTAATTGTTATAGCCGGTGTTTCCGGCTCCGGTAAATCCACCCTTTTGGTGGACACCCTCTACCACGCTCTCGCCGGTCAACTTAATCCTGACCACAAAGAAAAACCCGGAAAATATAATAAAGTTTTTGCTTCAGAACAACCTTTGGAAACACTAATCAATCGGGTCATTCTGGTTGATCAATCTCCCATAGGTCGCACCCCCAGAAGCAACCCCGCAACCTATACCGGAGTTTTTACTCCCATCCGTAGCCTGTTCGCCCTCTCTTCTGAAAGCCGTGTTCGTGGTTACACCCCGGGAAGGTTTAGTTTTAACATCAAGGGCGGTCGCTGTGAAAATTGTCAGGGTGATGGGCAAATCAAAATCGAAATGCAGTTTTTGCCCGATATCTTTGTTAATTGTGATCTTTGTCATGGTACTCGCTACAATTCTGAAACATTGGAAGTTCACTTTAAAGGTAAAAATATCTCCGAAGTTTTAAATCTTACCGTCGACGAAGCTTTAGAATTTTTCAAAAACATACCCATTGTCTTTGACAAGTTGCAGACTCTGGTTGAAGTCGGTCTCGGTTACATTCGTTTAGGCCAACCCGCTCCTACTTTAAGCGGAGGTGAGGCCCAACGCGTCAAACTGGCTACGGAACTTAGTAAACGATCTTCGGGAAAATCACTATATATTCTCGACGAACCCACTACCGGTCTTCATTTTGCCGATCTGGAAAAACTTTTGGAAGTCTTAAGAAAATTATCTTCTGCCGGAAATACCGTGATAGTTATCGAGCACAATCTGGATGTTATCCAAAATGCTGACTGGATCATTGAACTGGGTCCTGAGGGGGGAGATAAGGGCGGTTTCTTAATCGCCGAGGGTAAACCCAAAGATTTAGCCAAAAACCCGGCTAGCATAACCGGTAAATATTTGTCAAAATAAACTCGTGTTTAAAAAACAACTTAATTACTTTATCTGCTTAATCACTTTATCATTCTGTTTATACCTACCGGTCTCCGCCCAAACTTCTGATTATTACACCCAAACCAGTTTAAATACTCTTTACAATCAATCCGGGGAATCCCTTTCCACTCTCAAAATTTCTTTAAGAAATCTCACATCCAAAAATTATCCCGTTTCCCTCAAAGTTTCTATTCATGGTGATCCAATCGACTTACTTACCGCTCGTGATGATTTTGGTGATGTAAATTACGTTTACAATTACGAACCGACTGATATCAATACTGTCGAGGTCAAATTCAACCGTAGTATGGTGGGTAAAGATATTCTGACTCATTTGAATCTGACTTTTAAGAATCCTAAAGCCAACAGATCTGAAAACACTTGGGTCGTCTTTTTTCCCAAAATTTCTATCGATCCACCGGGAGATTACCGCTACCAATTAAACATTCCCAAATCATTTGGTCGCCTTATCGCCGCCGAAACCTTACCGGAAATTCAACACAAATCCGTAGATGAAGATATATATATTCTTAAAGGCCAAAATCTACCCATCTCCACCAGGTTAATATTTGGCGATTCATATCCATATAAATTTACACTTACTTATCCAAATTCATATCAAATAATTTTACCTAAAGACTCCGAAAGTCAAAAAATATATATTACAAACATCTCCCCTGAGGCCAAAAATATATTTCAGGAAAACGGCCTTTGGCTGGCTGATTATTCAGTCGCTCAGGAAAAAATCATTGTTACCGGCTATGTCGTTTTCTTTAAGCCCGATAGTTCTTTGGATATTGCCGATCTTCCCGGCTTTATTACCCCTCAAATATCCGATCTTTCTCCCCATCCGTATCAGTATTTACCGACAAAAACCGTTAATATCAGTCTCCTTCCTCCCAAATATTTCTGGCCATTTATAGACAACACTATCTCCCTTCAAATTAAAAATCCCAATTTTCAAGCTTTATACAATATCGCCTTAGATTTTAAAGCTGAAGGTATGCAAATTATTTCTCCTTTAAATCCCTCTATCACTGTTCTCCCTCCGGCAGGAAACATCAGTCTGCCTATCCGCATAAATTTTGGTTATCAGTCTCTTTTTTCACCCAAATCTTTACATATTTCCACGCAGGATCTTCAATTCAGCTATAATCCTAGTCGTTCATCGTTAGTTTTTTATTATCTCGTTTTCAGTGCACTCTTATCCTTTATCCTCATTTTCACGCTCTACTTTGCCATCCTCTCCTGGCGTTTATTTCTACGAAAACAAGGAAGGTCAAGTCATTTACATTGGTAAGGCCAAACATCTCTCTCATCGTATTTCTTCCTACTTTCGTTCACCTGAATTATTAGGTGAAAAAACCGCTCAAATGATGTCTAAGGCTTTTTTTCTCTCTTATATTGAAGTCGGTTCAGAACTTGAAGCCATCCTTTTGGAATCACGATTAATAAATAAACTTAAACCTTTTTATAATCTTATCTCCAAAGACGATAAATCGCCTTATTACATTCATATTACCAAAGACTCTTTTCCCAAACCCCTGATTAATCATGTCCCGACTGCTGCCTGGGCAGGTCCTTTCCTTAATAGCTATATTCCCAAAAGAATTCTCAAATTATTCCGAAAAATTGCTCCTTACTGTACCGCACCCAAATTTCAAAAGAATCCCTGTCTCTATTTTCACCTGGGTCTGTGCAATCCCTGTCCGCATAATCCTGATTTTACCGCTGAAAATAAACAGCAATATCTCCGCAATATCAGCCGCTTAAAATTGCTTCTCCATGGAAAATTTTCTCAAATAAAAAAAGGGCTATTAAACGAAATGCATATATTTTCAAAAAAAGAACAATACGAGGAAGCCACTAATACAAAGAATTCTATAGATTATCTAAATTTATTATTAATGCACCCGATTATGCCTGAAGATTATTTATTAGATCCGAACTTGGAAATTGATAAACGAAATCAGAGTTTAAAATCTCTTCAAGATGCTCTAATGCCATATTATCCTCAACTAAATTTACATCGTATCGAAACCTACGATATTTCCAATCTTTTGGGCCAAAATGCCACTGCCGGTATGTCTGTAGCTATCGATGGTTATATCGATTCTAAACATTTTCGTCATTTTAAAATTAATTCTATAAACAAATCCGACGATCCTGCCATGTTAGCCGAAGTGATTTCTCGTCGCCTTTCCCATTCTGACTGGCCCACACCAAACTTGATAGTCTTGGACGGGGGAATTCCCCAACTTAGCCAAGTCAAAATACAAATACCAATAATTTCATTGGCCAAAAAACTTGAAACCATCATCATTCCCCATCACAACACCTATGTTGAACTAAATCTTGAAAGGAATAATCCCGGTCTGCAATTGCTTCAACATCTGCGTGATGAAGCTCACCGTTTCTCCCGCCGTCTACATCATAAATACCGCAATGATAAAATGTTTACATGATTCGAAACTTCTTGCGCCTGATCGCCGTCAACTCATTAGGGATATTTTTAGCCTCAAAAATCAACTCCCAATTATTTATTTTTACCGGTGATTACAAAATATTGATATATACCGGCCTCGTTATTGTTTTTGTCAATCTCCTGGTTCGTCCGATTATCAACCTTCTTCTTTTACCCATTCATATTCTAACTTTAGGCACATTTCGTTGGATTACAAATCTTATAATAATATTCTTAATCACCAAAATAGTCCCTCAGTTTAGTATTGGTTCATTTATATCCGGCCCCTTAAATATAAGTTTTATTATTATTCCCCCCGTCTATTTTTCCGCCTTCGGTGCTTATCTTTTAGCATCATTTATATTAACCTTGATTTTTCAGCTGCTTTATTGGCTGTTTGAGGTATAATTGCTCAATGAAAAATTCATTTCTGATTTTTCAAATTATTCTGGCAGTTTTAGTCTCAATTTTGGTCTTTTTGCAATCAAAAGGTTCCGGTCTTTCCAAATCTATTGTCAGTAAAGCCTATCATACCAATAGGGGACTGGAAATAGTCATGTTTCGCTTAACCATCTTTTTTGTTGTTCTCTTTGTAATAATCTCCATTTGGTCACATTTTTAAGTACAATAATTCATGCTATATCGTCGTCTCCGCTATTTATTCCGTCTTTACTTTGCTTTCTTGATCAAATACAAGATCTGGATTTTCTATAGCATTGTCAGTTTGGTTTTACTAATTTCACTACCTCCGGCAATCATCAAACACCTTCCCAAATATAGGTCGACCCAAGTCATTGGCCTTATTGGCCGCTACAATATTACTAACCTTCCCCTCTCCATTCAAAAAAAGATCAGTTTAGGTTTAACCACTTTAGACCCACAAGGAAATCCCTCTCCGGGACTAGCCAGCAGTTGGACCGCCACCAATGGCGGTTTGTTGTACAATTTTACGATTGATCACAACCTCAAATGGTCAAACGGCAAATCTATCCAATCTTCTGATTTAGTTTTCAATTTTAGTGACGCCACGGTTACTTATCCTGATAAAAACACTTTACAAATTAAATTGGATAAATTTTCTTTTAGCCCATTACCGGTGCTGGTATCAAAACCTATATTCAAAGCAATTCCTATAAAATGGCCTAAAAATATTCCTTATCTCGGTGCCGGTACTTACAACATTTCTTCTTTCAACCAGCAAGGTGATGCTCTTACTGAAATTGTCCTTATGCCTACGAATCTCAATTCATCACTCCCCAAACTTAAATACCGTTTTTATTCCAATCAATCCCAGGCTCTTACTGCTTTTAAATTGGGTGAAATCAATTCTCTGGAAAATATTTCTGACTTTAGTGATTTACAATCTTGGGGAAATATATTGATCACCGAAAATCCCAATTACGATAAAATCATTGCTGTTATTTTTAATTACAAAGGTAAATACGTCGGCGGATCCAATGGCCGCAATTTCCGTTTATTGCTAAACTATGCGACCGACAAATCCACCTTCCCTTTCAAAGCCATAGGCCCGATTTCCAGCAATTCCTGGGCTTTCTCAGACAAATTAAAAAGCTCGGTATATGATCCGGAAAAAGCAGCTTTAATGCTTAAAAGAATCGAGAATCCGCCCCAATCACTTACTTTACATACTTTCCCCGGTCTTATCAAAACAGCCGAAAAGCTTAAAACTGATTGGGGGAAAATCGGTCTGAAAATTGAAATTGTTTCCACTACGGAAATACCTTCAGATTTTGAAGCGATGGTTATGCCTCTGCCTATCTTTGCCGATCCGGATCAATACCACCTTTGGCACAGTAAATCCGAGTCCCAAAATTACGGCAGCTTTAATAATCCCAGAATTGACAAACTTTTGGAAGATGGCCGCCGTGAATTGGATCCTGCCAAAAGAAAGGTCATCTACGAAGATTTTCAAAAATATCTCCTCGATGAATCACCGGCCATCTTTCTTTATTATCCCGTCACGTATACAATATCGAAAACATAACTATGATCCTTAACCTG
>Ga0315268_10002556_pt1 | contig 20476 bp, 16 predicted proteins | sample C1_top_MG_FD_204535 | JGI IMG/M metagenome (GOLD analysis project Ga0315268, IMG submission 204535) | Sediment microbial communities from Yellowstone Lake, YNP, Wyoming, USA - C1_top | ecosystem: Environmental > Aquatic > Freshwater > Lake > Sediment | place: USA: Wyoming | collected 2017-08-01
GCAGCAGGCAGACGGCCCAATAGCGCGGGCCGCTCAGCAGATAGAGGGCCGCCAGGACCGCCGGGTAGCCCGGCTCGCGCACGGCGCTCTTGGCGCCGGACTCATCGAGGAGGCTGCCGTGCTCGAGGAGAGTCATCGAGAGCTGCTGATACTGGTCGTAGTTCGGGACCCCGCCGCCCGCGAGCGCCTGCGGGAACCTCCAGCAGAAGGCCAGGCGGGCCGCGAAGGCCGCGAGGATCAGGGCGCACAGCCACCAGCGAGCGCGCACGCTCATGCGCGGCAGCGTTCTCGCGCCCAAAGCAGGCGCGCAATCGCCACGAGGGCGGAGAAGGCCAGCAGCTCGAAGCCGATCAAGGCGAACATGGCCCCGACCACAGGAAAGACCCAGTATTCCTGCCCCTGCCCGGGCACGGGTATGCTCCCGGTGGCGAGATACGACGCCAGAGGCCGGCGGTCGATCCAGGCCGCCAGGGCGAGGCTCGCCAGACCCCAGAGAGGGAAGCGGCGCAGGAGCGCCCCGCGCCAGCCGCCCGCGGCGAAGGGATCGGGGCCGTGGTGGATGATGTCCACCAATGTCTGCGCCACCAGGCCCAAAGCGAGGAGGAAGACGGACGTACCCCAGAGCACCGTGACCAGCACGAGCCGGAAGAGCATCCAGTCTTCTATGCGCCCGTTGGAGAGATAGAACGGCAGGGGAGCCGCGGGCCCGCCCAAGCTGAACACGAGGAACGGAAGACCGGCCGCCGCCAGCACCGCGGCGGAGAAGCCGAAGAAGGTCGAAGGGCGGTAGGTCGCCGCGGTCTGCAGGATGACGCCCAAGAAGCGCAGGCCGTCCTTCACCACGCTCAGCTTGGAGCGGCCCACGCGCTCCTCGTAGGGCATCGGCATCTCGGCCATCTTGAGCTGGGGGTCGAGCGCCGCCGCGACGCTCATCGCCGGCGTGAAGTTGAGGCCGTCCGGGAGGGGGTAGAGCCGCTTGAGCGCCTGCCGCCGGATGACCCGCATGCCGCTGGCGGTATCGCTGACCGCGCTGTCCGCCAGGAGGTTGAGAAGCGTCCGGAACAACCAGTTGCCGAGCCGGCGCAGCGCGGGCATCCGGCTCGCCGGGTGCATCCGGGAGCCCAGCGCGACGTCGCAGCCGCTTTCCCGCGCGAGGCGGAGCAGCTCCGAAAAGAACGCCGGGTCGCAGGTGCCGTCGGCGTCCAGAAATCCCAGCCACTCGCCGCGCGCCTGGTCGAAGCCGGTCTTGATCGCCGCGCCGTAGCCCCGGTTCGCGCCGTGGCTGAGGACACGCACGCCCTCCACCGAGCGCGCCAGTTCTTCGGTCCGGTCGCGCGAGCCGTCGTTGACCAGGATGACCTCGACCTCGTCGAAGCCCAGCTTGGCCCGGATGTCCGCCGATGCCGCCAGCGAACGCCTGAGGATATCGACTACGGAAGCTTCTTCGTTGTAGGCCGGGATGACGATGGAGAATATGCCGCTCAAGCGTTCCCCTCGAGCCAGGTCCAGAGCCTCTCGAGCCCCTCGCGCACCCCGATCTCGGGCTCCCAGCCCAGCTCGCGTTTGGCCCTGCGGATGTCCGACACGTAGACCCTCTGGTCCCCGGGCCTCCACGAGGAGCGCCGCGCGCGCGCCCCGCGCCCCTGCCTCCTCTTGATCCAGTCCAGCAGCTCCAAGAGCGACAAGGTGTTGCGCGGCCCGCCGCCTATGTTGTAGATCCTGCCGGCGCAGGCCGAGCGCCGGGCCCAGGCCGCCTCGTAGACCGCGAGCAGGTCGTCGATGTGCAGGACGTCGCGGATCTGGCGCCCGTCGCCGTAGAGCGTGATCCCCTTGCCCGCCTGAGCCGCCTTCATGAAGTGCGCGAGCCAGCCCTGGTCCTCGTTTCCCTGCTGGTGCTGGCCGTAGATGCAGGACTGCCGGAAGACGACGCTCTTCATGCCGTAGATGCGGTGATAGTCCCTGAAGTACTGGTCCGTCGCGCCCTTCGAGCAGCCGTAGGGCGAATGGAAATCCAGCGGCTCCGACTCCGAGACGCCGAAGGGACGTCCCACGTAGCGGTAGCGCCCCCCGAAGGGGCCCGCGCCCAGGACCACGCGCACGTGCTCCATGCCCCCGTAGACCTTGTTCGTCGAGGAATAGAGCGCGAGCGGCTTCTCGCCCGAACGGCGCACGGCCTCGAGGACGTTCAAGGCTCCCCAGGCGTTGATTTCGAAGTCCGTGCGCGGGTCGTCCACCGAGGTGGTGACGGCCACCTGGGCCGCGAAATGCATGAGGAGCCCGAGCCCTTTGCGCCTGCGCTCGACCCAGCGCGCCACCCCGCCCGCGTCGCGGATGTCCAGGCGGGTGAAATCCACCGGCCCCTGCCGCTGGAGCCAGGCAAGGTTGCGCTCCACTCCCTTGCGCGAGAGGTCGTCGAGGATGGAGACCCTCCAGCCTCGCGAGAGCAGGCGCGCGGCCGCGTTGACGCCGATGAAGCCTGCGCCGCCCGTGATGAGGGCGCGTCTATGAGAAGAGTCCGTAGATTTCCTCCGGAATTAAAATTTCGTTTATTTTATATAATTCATATGCTTTTATGCACGACGAGGCCCGCGGCCCGGCCCCCCGCTTCCCCGCTCCATGACGCTCTCGGAGTGGCACCAGACGCAGAAACGCTTTTTTGACGACACGGCGCACGAGTACGGCGCCAATTTCGAGCAGGACAATCCTTACTTCCGCTTCGTGATAGATCACTACGTCGACGCGATCCGCTGCGAGGCCGGCGAGAAGATCCTCGAGATAGGCGCCTCGGGCGGACGGTTCACGGTTCCCCTGCTCGACCGCGGGTGCAAGGTGACCGGGGTCGACCTCTCGGCCAAGTCCTTCGAGCATCTCGAGAGGCAGGTCGCCTCCCATCCCCATCGCGGCAACTTGAGGCTGATCGAGGACGACGCGAGCTCCTTCTCGCGGCTGGAGGACCGGGATTTCGACGCGGTAGTGGGCGCCCATATCCTGCATCACGTCGAGGACATCCGGAAGGTCCTGGCCCAGGCGCTCGGACGCCTGCGGCCGGGCGGCCGGGCGGTGTTCCTGGAGCCGAACCCATGGAACCCGCAATGGTACGTCCATATGACCATCCACCCCCGCAAGAGCTGGCGCGTGGAGAAGGGCTTCTTGCGCATGTGGCCGGGCGCCGTGCGCAGGATGTTCCTGGAATCTGGGTTCTCCGAATGCCGCGTCTGCGCCTTCGGCTGTTTTCCCCCGTTCATCCTGAACAACATCCCGGGCTCCCGCGCCCTGGAGCGGCTGATCGAGCGCTGCGGGCCGGTTTCCCGGCTGCTGACCCTCAACATCTTCTCCGCGCGAAAGGCCTAGCCCCGTGATCCATATGCTCCTGCTGGCCTACAACGAAGAGGCCGCCATCGGCTCCTGCCTGGAGCGCCTGAAGGGACTGCTCGCCACGCAGAGCGAGCCGTTCCGGTTCGTGGTGGTAGACGACGGCTCCACGGACCGCACCGCGGAGATCGTAGGGGGCATGGCGGGCTCCATGCCGGTCACCCTCCTGCAGCATCCAAAGAATCTGGGGGTGGCCCGCGGCTTCGACACGGGGCTCAGGCACATCGCGGAGAGCGCCGCTGCCGACGATCCCGTGGTCACCCTGGAGGCGGACAACACCAACGATCCCTCCTACCTGCTGCGCATGTTCGGCATGCTGCGCAGCGGCTTCGACGTGGTCTGCGCCTCGCGCTACCGCCGCGGCGGCAGCTACATCGGATTCCCGCTCAAGCGCCTGCTCTTCAGCCTGGGGGCCAACTGGAGCATGCGGCTCTTCTTCCCTGTCCCCGGCGTGCGCGACTTCACCATCTTCTTCCGGGTCTACCGCTCGCGCGTCCTTTCGAACGCCATCCGCTTCCACGGCGCGCGGTTCATAGAGCGCCGCGGCTTCACCGCGAACGCGGAAATTCTCTTCAAGATCGCGGCCGCCGGACCGGTGCGCTGCGGCGAGTGCCCCCTGGCCTACCGCTACGACCTCAAGAAGAGCGGCAGCAAGATGAAGGTCGCCCACAACGTCCGGGAGTACGGCAGCCTCTTCGCCTCCCTCCTCAAGGGCCCGGCGGGCCTGCCCCTGCGCCAGAGCGCGGCCATGCTCCTGCTGGGCGCGGCGCTCGGCGCGTGGGGGATAGGCTGGGGTCTGCCCTCGAAGCCGCGCCTCGAGCCGCTCCTGCCCGGGCCGCTCCTCTCGGACGCGGCCTTCCATCGCCTGCTGGCCGCAAGCCGCGAAGAGCTCTACGTCAGGATGGAGGCGAACAGCCGCCTGCCGGTGGACTACGTCCTGCGCGCCGAGGACTTCCCCGCGGGCTGGACGCTTCCGTCCGGCCGGCTCCTCGACAGCTGCCGCTCCTTCTTCCTGCGCTCGGAGAACGCCGACGAGCAGAAGAACCTGACCTACCTCGCGCACATGCGCCCGCGCCGGCTGCAGTTCGCTCCGTACGCGGCAAGCTACGGCGGGGCCTTCCTCTATCCGCTAGGCGGCTGGTACGTCCTGGCGGCTTCGGCTCGCCTGGTGCGCATCACCTCGGACCTCGCCTACTATGTCGCCGAGCCTGCGCGCATGGCGGCGGTATTCGAGACCGGCCGCTTCTTCAACGCGCTGTGCTCGGGCGCCGGCGCCGCGGTACTGGCCGCGTTGGGACGCTGCCTGGCCGGAGCCGCGGGAGGCTGGCTGGCCGGGCTCCTGTTCCTGCTTTCACCCGCGAACACCATCACCGCCCACACCATCAATCCCTATCTCTGGGCCACGCTCTGGGGAGCCGTGATGTTCCTCTTCTTGTTCCGGTACCTGGACCGGGGGGAGGAAGGCGACCTGCTGAAGGGCGCGGCGGCTTTCGGAGCGTGCTTCGGCTCGAGCATCGCGTTCTGGGCTCTGGCCCTCGCGATGCCCATCGCGTGCCTCCTGCGCGCGGGGTCCGGCGCGGCGTGGCGCGCAGAGCTGCGCTCGCTCGTGAAGGCGGCGCTGCTGTCCTGCGCGGTCTTCGCTCTCACCAACCCCTACCTCTTCTTCCGGTTCCAGGACTACAAGGGAGAGCTGGAGTACGAGCTCTACGGCTTCCCCTTCGAACTGACCTTCCTCAGGCTCCGGGACTTCCTCGCGGGCTTCCTCGGATTCAACATGGGCCTCGCGGCCTCGCTCACGGCCCTGGGCGCGGCGCTCTGGCAGGGGGTGCGCCGCCGCGCCCCCGCGCAAAGCAGGCTGACGGCCTGGACGTTCCTGGCCGGATGCTTCATGCTGGCCCTGCGGCTCGCGGACCCGGCGCACGGGCGCCACTTCCTGCCCTTCATCGCGCTGGGCTGCGTGCTCGCGGCCGACGCGCTGATGGCCCTTTCCCGGTCCCGCTGGCGGCCCTTGGGCTGGGTCCTGGCCGCGGCGATCTTCCTGGAGAACGCGCCGGTCAGCGCTTCCTACCTCTGGAGCATGGCCCGCGAGGCCCGCGGCGTCTCGACCCGGCTCGCCGCGGGGCTCTGGATCAACGAGCATCTTCCGCCGGGCCGCTCCATCGGCCTGGTGGCTCCGCCGCAGCCCGCGGATACGCCGCCCTTCCGCCTCGACCGCTATCCCCTCGTCCTCTTCGCCGCCCCCGAGCAGCTGGCGCATCACCCGCTTCCGGACTACGTGGTGATCAGCGAGACGCGGCGCAGCCCCGCGCTCGACGCCTTCCTCTCTTCGCGCTATCGAATCCTCAAGAGCTTCGAGCCGGAGCGTCTGTTCCCGTGGGTCCCCGTCCGCGGGCTCTTCACCCAGGTGGGGGCGCGCATCGACGTCCTGGAAAGGGTCCAGCCCGATTATCTTCGGAAGTAGGCGTGCACGCGGGATAGCACGCAGTCGAGGTCCTTCTTGGTCAGGTACTGGTGGGTCCCCACGTAGAAGCCGCAGCGGTTGAGCCGGGCGGCCACGGGGTAGCGCGCGTCGAGATTCCCGTATATCTTGCGGTAGACCGGCTGGTTGATCAGCGGCGGAATGTCGCGTGTCTCGACCTTCCCTTCCTCTAGGAAGTTCACCAGGCCCGTCTTGGGCTCATCGCGCAGGACGATCGGGTACATCATGAACATGTGGTCGCGGTCCGGCGGCACGAAGGGCAGCTGCAGCCTGTCCTCCAGGTCCTTGAGCCCCGCGCTCAGGTACGCGGCGTGAGCCTTGCGCGTCCGGATGATGTCCCGCCGGGCCTCCATCTGCCCCAGCCCGACGGCGGCCTCGAACTCCGTCGCCCGGAAGCTGTGTCCCATCGAGACGAACTGGAAGCGCCTGGATACGATCTCCCGCAGGCGCCCGCGCGAAACGCCCTTGTCGTCGTCGATGCTCAGATAGATCGAGTCGCGGCCGTGGTTCATCAGGCTCCTGAGCCGGACCGCGAGGTCCGCGTCGCTGGTGAGGGCGAAGCCGCCCACGCCCGTCACGATGTAGTGGGCGACGTAGGTGGAGAAGCAGCCCACCTCCCCGAACGAGCCGACGAGGCGCCCGCGGTAGCGGGCGAAGACAGTTTCGCAGGAGTCCTCGATCACCGCGAGGCCGTGCCGGCGGCAGAAAGCCATGATGGGGTCCATGTCGCAGGGCAGTCCCAGGAGGTGGACGGGGATCACGGCGCGCGTGCGGGGCGTCAGGCTCCGTTCCAGCAGGGCCGGGTCCATGTTGTAGGTCTTCGGGTCCACGTCGACGAACACCGGCCGCATGCGGTTGTGGAAGACGATGTTCGCGGTCGCCACGAAGGTGAGGGCCGGCACGATGACCTCGTCTTCGTCCTTCCAGCCGTGCCGCTCCTTGAGGGCCGCCAGGGCGATGTGCAGGGCGCTGGTCCCCGAGTTGCAGAAGACGCCGAAGCGGCAGCCGTGGGCCGCCGCGAAGGAACGTTCGAAGCGCCGCGTCATCGGCCCGTAGGAGAGCCGGCTGGAGCGGATGACCTGGGCGAGATACTTGCGCTCGCGCGGGCCCAGCTCGAGGCCCCCCACGCCTATCTCGGTCTTCGGATATCCGCGCTTCATGGCTTTCCCCCTCCCGCGGCGAGCAGCCGGCCGGCGTACTCCTCCCACTCGGAGGCCGAGGACTTCATGGCCTCCAGCCCTTCGCCTGCACCCGGGAGCTTGAAGCCGAGCAGGCGCCGCGCCTTCTCGCAGAGCAGCGAGGTGTGCAGCGGCCTCGGCGTCGCGCCGGGCTTGGATAGCGCCGCGGCGGGGACAGCCTCGACGAGAGAGGCGTCGAGCCCGAAGGCCGCTGCCGCCTTCCTGGCCAGCTCCGCGCGCGAGAGGCGCTCGGAGCCCGCCACGTGGTAGAGCCCCCGGGCGTCCTCCTCGAGCAGGAGGGCGATTGCTTCGGCGAGGCTGGGGACGTAGGTCGGGTTATAGTCCAGATCAAGGGGGGCCTGGACGCGCTGCCCCTCCTTGAGCCGGGCCAGCACCTGCAGCACGAAGTTCTTGGGCTGCAGCTCCCAGCCGAAGAGGGCCGATGTCCTGACGACCAGCGCGCGGCCCGCCTCGAAGGACAAGGCCCGCTCGACCTCCAGCTTCTGGCGGCCGTACTCGTTGAGCGGGTGGGGCTCGTCCTCTTCCCTGTAGCCTTCCCTCTTCGTCCCGTCGAACACGTAGTCCGTCGAGAAGAACACGAAGCGCGCGCCCCGCTGGAACGTCATGCGGGCGCAGGCGAGCGTGCCGGCCACGTTGAGGCGCCGGGTCTCTTCCGGGTGCTTCTGGCAATAGTCCACGAACGGGTTCGCGGCGGGGAAGATGACCGCTTCGGGCTCGAAGCGGTCCAGGACGCGCTCGACCGCGCCCGCCTCCAGGACGTCGAGCGGCTCGAAGCCGGGCACGGCGATGTCGTAGGTGGTGGCGCAGACCTGCCAACCCCGGCGGCCGGAAAGATGCCGGAAGAGCGCATGGCCCAGAAGCCCCGTCGCCCCGATGATGAGAGCGCGCATCGGAGCAATTATACTTTTATAGCGCGCGGCGCCGCCTCGCGGCCTCGGGGTCGGAAGACCTATGCGGGCATGGGCCCACCGACCCTGCCCGGTTGCCCCGGGCGAACCTAGGATATAGCGACGGCGTCGAAATCCGGTCTGGAGGTGGTGCGATGAACCGTTACCCGACTTGCGCCGCAGCGCTCGCCCTCCTGGGACTCCTGGCCTCTTCAGCATCCTCCCTCCCCGCGCAGACCCCCGATTTCGACGGCGCGGGCGCCGTTGACGCCCTGTCCCTCAAGACGCAGGAGCCCGCGCCCACCCCCGAGGGGGTCAACGTCACTCCCCAGCTCTGGGCCTCGACCGACACCGTCGACGTCTTCTCCGATCTCGCTGAGGCGGTACCCGACGGAACGGACCAGGACAAGATCGAGCTCAACGGCAAGACCCTCTGGCGCGGCACCCAGCTCGGCATGGGCGAGATGGTCGAAGTCACGGAGGTCAGGGACGACGGCTGGGCCCACGTCAACGTGCCGAACCAGAACTATTCCGGCTGGGTGCGCCGCACCTCCTTGGGCGAGGACCCGAAGCTCGCCGAGAACTTCCGCCAGGTCCAGGTCGGTCCCGCCGCGGCCGGCAAGAACGCCTACCGGGAGGCTTTCCTCAACGAGACCAAGAGGCTCGAAGGCGTTCCCTATGTCTGGGGCGGAAGGTCTCCTCGAGGGGTGGACTGCTCGGGGCTGGTCCAGCTCGCCTTCTCCTACATCGGGATGGGGAGCGTGGTCCCGAGGACAGCGCACGAGCAGAGGAACCATTCCAGGCCGGTGGACCCCAAGAGCCTCAAGGCGGGGGACCTCATCTTCTCCGCCCACTTGAACGATCCCTCCAAGATCACCCACGTGATGGTCTACATCGGCGAGGGCATGATCCGCGAGGCTCCGCATACCGGCAGCGTCGTCAGGACCACCGACGTCCGCTCGCGCCTGGGCCTGGACCTGCAGAACTCCTTCCAGGGCCAGAAGACGCGCAAGTACGTCCTCTACTTCGGCACCTACTTCAAGGACTGACGCCCCCGCAGCTTCGAAAAGTAAAAAAGTTGACGCCTGGCACCTTAACTGGCACCTTAAAAGTCAGGAAAAGGTGGACGTGGAATCTGTCCCCGGCCTCCCGTCGTCTGTACAATCATTCGGCTGGACAAACCAAAGGAGGCTCCATGACCTATTCGCCCAAGAACTACGATCGACTGATCGGCCTGCAAGGCTTCTCGGACCAGCTGCTCAAGAACCACTTCACCCTCTACCAGGGCTACGTCTCCAACGCGAACAAGCTGGCTGAAGCGCTCGCGGCCCTGTCCAAGGAAGGGAAGTCCGGGACCCCGGAGTACGCGGAGCTGACCCGGCGCTTCGGCTGGGAATTCGACGGCATGCGCCTGCACGAGCTCTACTTCGGCAACATGGCCGAGGGGGCCGCCCCGCTCGACAGGGGCTCCCGCCTGGCTCGGAAGATCGCCGAGCAGTTCGGCGGCGTGGAGAACTGGGAGAAGGAGCTCAAGGCCGTCGCCTCCATGCGCGGCATCGGCTGGGCGATTCTCTCCCTCGACGCGGAGAACGACCGCCTCTTCAACTGCTGGATCAACGAACACGACGGCGGCCACCTCTGCGGCACGACGCCGATCCTGGTGCTGGACGTCTTCGAGCACGCGTTCATGATCGATTACGGCCTGCAGCGCGCCGAGTACATCAAGGCATTCTTCAAGGCCGTCGACTGGAAGGCCGTCGCCAAGCGCTACGACGCGGCGCTGGCATCCAGAGCGGTCGCGCCCTGATTTAACCGTACTTTTATCTGGGCGCAACACGCTGTTAAAGGCGCGGGCGCAAGCTATGGGCGAGGGAGCGGCCAACCCATATGCCCAATCGCTTCAAGCGTCCGGCCTTCGGCTTCGCGGCATCCTCGGCCTGCGCTCTGCTCTGCCTGGCGCCGGCGAACGGGATGAGAGGGACGACCATCCCGGTCGCGGACGTGCCGTGCAGCTCGGAGTACCAGCTCGAGAACGTCCATTACATGCGGGGGCCGAGCGGGGAACTGGGCTGCGTGGGCGACGTCGTCGCGGGCGCCGGGACATTGGGGACCCCGCAGGTCTCCTCGATCCGCTTCGACCGGATGGACAGCGCGGTCCTGGTCGATTCCAGCCTCTATCTCAACGGCAGCGGCTCGCTGCGGGCGGTGGATCCGCTCTCCTCGGACGCCCCGCGTTCCGACATGCGCTTCAAGCGGCTGACGGTGATCGTCCGGTCCGACGCTCTCGCGCAGGCGGAGCCTGAACAGGCCTCCCCCCCGCCGGCTCCCCGATTCAGGCGCCTCGGGTCCGGCCCGGTTCAATGGCCCAGGCTGCAGGCGCGCGCCCCGGCGCCCTCGCGCCGCGGGCGCATCGTCGTGGTCGAAGAGCCCTGGGGCATGCGCGCCACCTCCAAGAGCCTCTCCGGCTGCCTCTCTTTGGCTGAGAGGGTGCAGAGGGCCAAGCGCGGGAACGCGAAGCTGCAGCTCTCCCATTTCGACGACTATCAGACCAGCCGCTTCGCCGTGGTCCAGTACCACAACCAGAGCGGCGCCGCGGTCGTCCTGAACCGGATCGAGCCGGTGGGCCCGGAGAGCGCGATGAGCTGCTCCGCGGACTTCGCCGTGGATTAGCCTTCAGAACAGCTTCAGGCCGAGGGACCGGGTCCGGGCGAGCCTCTTGAGGAACTCGTCGCGCGGGATCTCCTTGGCCCCCATGGCCTTCATGTGCGGGGTCATGACCTGGATGTCCAGCCAGCCGAGGCCGCGCGAGCCCAGGTGCTCGATGAGCCGCAGGAGGGCGAGCTTGGAGGCGTAGGGCCTGAGGTGGAACATGCTCTCCCCGGAGAAGGGGCCGTCCGCGTCCACGCCGTAGACGCCCCCCACCAGCCGCCCGGCCTCCCAGGCCTCCACGCTGTGGGCGCGCCCGAGCCTGTGGAGCCGGCAGTAGCCTTCGATCATCGCCGGGGTGAGCCACGTCCCGCCTTGGCCGGGCCTCGGCGCGCGGGCGCAGGCCGCGATGACGTCGCGGAAGGCGCGGTCCATCGTGAAGGTGTAGAGCAGCCGTTTTCGGGCCTGCGCGAGGCTGCGCGCGACATGCAGATCCTGGAACTCCAGGACCGCGCGCGCGGGCGGGCAGAACCACAGCAGCGCAAGCCCCGGATGAGGCCAGGGGAATATCCCGTTGCGGTAGGCGAGCAGGAGGCTCTCCGGCTGGAGGTCCCCGCCCGCGGCGACGATCCCCTCGGGGGTCGCGCTGCGCGGGTCCGGGAACGCCTGGATCAAGAGAAGCCCTTGAAGTCCGGCTCGTACTGCTGGTGCCAAAGCTCCAGCATGAGCTGTCCCCACATGCGGTAGCCGTGGTCGCGCCGCCGCGTCTGGTGCTGGTCCCAGATGGCCTGCAGGGCTTCGCGGTTGAAATAGCCGCGCGAGAGCGCTTTCGGAGACATCACGAGGTCCTGCCAGTAGTCCTTGAGCTTGCCGCGGAACCACGAGCCGATGGGGATCCCGAAGCCCATCTTGCCGCGCCGCCGTATCGCCGGCGGCAGCTTGTCGCGGAACGCCTTCTTGAGGATCCACTTATGGCCCTTCAGGCCCTTGAGCTTCCAGTCCCCCGGAAGGCGGAAGGCGAGCTCCATGACCTCGTGGTCGAGGAACGGCGAGCGCCCCTCCAGGGAGTTGGCCATCGATGCGATGTCCATCTTGGCCATCAGGCATTCCGGCAGGTAGGTGGCCACGTCGACGTAGAGCAGGCTGTTGACGAAGTCCTCCCGCGCGGCGCGCTGGAAGGCGTTGTCGAGGTAGCGCTCGGCGTCCGCCCGATCGCGGTCTTCGTCCATGCCCATGGCATGGAGCATCGCCGGGGTATAGAGGCCCTTCTTGTCCGCCTCGGAGAAGTAGCAGATCATCTGCAGATGCCGCCGGGCGGTGTCCGCGAAGACGGCCGAACGCAGGAACCTCTTGAGCCTCCAGAAGAAAGAGAACGGCGCCTCCTGCTCGGGCAGGAGCTGGGCCGCGGCCTGGGCCGCGCGGCGCAGGGGCGCGGGCACGGCGTCGTAGAGCCGGGCCGTCTTCATGGCGAAATAGCGGATGTAGCCGGCGAAGTCCTCGTCGCCGCCGTCGCCGTTCAAGGCCACGGTCACGTAGCGCCGCGTCTCCCGGGAGACGTAGTAGGAGGGCAGGGCGCTGGTGTCCGCGTACGGCTCTCCGTAATGCCAGGCGAGCTTGGGAAGGACGTCGGTCATGTCGGCGGTCACGACGAGCTCCCGGTGGTCCGTCCCATAGGCCTTCGCGACCTCGCGGGCGTAGGGCAGCTCCGAGAAGCTCTCCTCCTGGAAGCCGATGGAGAAGGTCTTGACCGGCCGCTCCGAGAGCTCGCTCATCAGAGCCACCACGATCGAGGAATCGACCCCCCCGGAGAGGAACGCCCCCAGGGGAACGTCCGAGATGAGGCGCAGGCGCACGGCCTCCCGGAGCTTCTCACGGATCATCTCGCAGGCTTCGTCGACGCCGCACTTCAGCGGCGGCTGGCCCAGCGGCAGGTCCCAGTAGCGCTCGATCGAGATCTTCCCGCCCTCGAAGGTGAGCGTGTGCGCGGGCGGCAGCTTGCGGATGCCGGCGTAGATGGTCTGGGGGCTCGGGATGTATTGGAGCGAGAGGTAGTAGTCCACGGCCTTCGCGTTGAGCCGCCTGTCCACGGGCCAGCAGAGCAGGCAGCGCAACTCCGAGGCGAAGGCCAGGAACCCGGGCCCGAGCGCGTAGAGGAGCGGCTTCTTGCCTATCCTGTCCCGCGCGAGGAAGAGCCGGCGCCTGCGGCTGTCCCATATGGCGAAGGCGAACATGCCGCGCAGCTTCTTCACGCAGGCCGCGCCTTCCTGCTCGTAGAGGGCAAGGATCACCTCGGTGTCGGTCTTGGTCTTGAACGGGTAGCCGCGCTTCTCCAGGCCCTCGCGCAGCTCCTGAAAGTTGTAGATCTCGCCGTTGAAGACGATGTTCAGGGACCCGTCGCGGCTGGAGATGGGCTGGTGCCCGGTGTTGAGGTCGATGATGGCGAGCCGGCGCATCGCGAGGCCCGCGTACTCGTCGACGTAGCGGCCCTCGTCGTCCGGCCCCCGGTGGACGATCAGGTCGTCGGCTTTCCGGAGAAGGGCCTCGTCGACGCGGCCGGGCTCGTTGTAGACGACGCCGCAGATGCCGCACATGACACGGGATTATATAACATCGACGCCGCGGCCTCGTCGGGAAAGTTCGGCGCGCCCGAACCTGCGTCGTCTTGAGAGTTCGATACGTCGTCGAGCGTGACGGTCTCCAGGGGCCAGGAAGCCTCCAGCTCGCGCACGCGCCCCCCGCCCGCGGGGACGCGGCCGCAGCGGCGATGCTCCACCCAGAGCTTGATCACCCGCGCCAGCGCCGCCGCGAAATCGCGGTCGTAGGAGGCGGGGTTGTGGCACTCCACGCGGCACTTGCGCCGCCGGACGTCTACGCGGATCATGTAGAGCCATTCGTCGGTGAGGACCACTCGCGCCTTCATTTGCGCCTCCTTGCGCGGGCGTCCGCAACCGGAGCCCGCCTCAAGCTAGTACGACTGAGGCGCGGAAAAGTTCCCCGGGCGTCTTCAGCCCAGGCGCAGCAGCGAAGGGTCGTAGTCGGCGGGCGGCTCGAAGCCCAGGAGCATGCAGACGCTCGCCGCGACGTTGCTGAGGCGGGGCCCCTGCACCCCGGCCAACTCCCAGCGGTTGGCTCCCGAGAAATCCTTGACGACGAAGGGGACGGGGTTCAGCGTGTGCGCCACGAAGGGCTCGCGTCTGCCGCTCTTGTCGAGGGTGAACATCTTGTCCGCGTTGCCGTGGTCCGCCGTGACCATCAGCACGCCCCGCGCCCTCTCGAGCGCAGGCCAGAGGCGCGAGAGCCCCAGATCCACGGCCGCGACCGCGACGCGCACCGCGTCGATGTTGCCCGTATGGCCCACCATGTCGCCGTTGGGGTAGTTGAGCCGGATGAACTTGCGCTCTCCGGATTCGACGGCGCGAACGATCTCGTCGGTGATCTCGGCCGCCTTCATCCAGGGGCGCTGGTCGAACTGCACCCTGTCGGAGGGAATCTCGACGTATTTCTCGAGCTTCGCGTCGATATAGCCGGAATTGTTGCCGTTCCAGAAGTAGGTGACGTGGCCGAACTTCTGAGTCTCCGAGCAGGCGAAGGACGCGACGCGCGCGGCGCAGAGGTACTGGCCCAAGGTGCGGTCTATGGCCGGGGGCTCCACGAGGTAGTTCTTCGGGATCTTCTCGTCGCCGTCGTATTCCATCATGCCGGCGTAGAAGACGTCCGGCACGCGCCGGCGGTCGAAGGCCTTGAAGTCTTTCTCCTCGAAGGCCCGGGATACCTCGATGGCGCGGTCCCCTCTGAAGTTGAAGAAGACCACGGCGTCGCCGTCCTCTACGGTCCCTACCGGCTTGCCGTTCTCCGCGACCACGAAGCTGTCCATGTACTGGTCCGTGATCCTGGGATCCTCCGCGTAATACGCGCGCACCGCCTCGGAAGCGGACTTGAACTGCCTCCCGATGCCCAGCACGTGCGCCTTCCAGCCCTTCTCGACGACGCCCCAGTTGGCGCAGTAGCGGTCCATGGTGGTGACCATGCGCCCGCCGCCCGAGCCGACGCGGAAGTCGCGCCCGCCTTCGGAGAGCTCCGCGAGCCGCCTTTCCAGCGGCTCGACGTAATCCAGGGCGCTCTTCTCGCCCACGTCGCGCCCGTCAAGCAGGGGGTGCACCCGCACCCTCTTGGCGCCGTCCGAAGCGCAGCGCGAAAGCAGCGCGTAGAGCTGGTCGACGTGGCTGTGGACGTTGCCGTCGGAGAGCAGGCCGATGAAGTGCGCGGTCCCGCCGTTTCGCCAGCGCTCCCGCAGCGCGCTCCACGCCTTGCCCTCGAAGATCTTGCCCGAGGAGATGGCCTCGTTGACGAGCTTGGCCCCCTGGGCGAACACGCGGCCGGCGCCCAGGGCGTTGTGGCCCACTTCCGAGTTGCCCATGTCCTCGTCGGAGGGCAGGCCCACGGCGGTCCCATGGGCCTTCAGCTTGGCGAAGATCTTCTCTTTGAAGAGCCTATCGAGGACGGGCTTGTTGGCCAAAAAGACCCCGTCGGACTCATCCTGCTTGCCGATGCCCACCCCGTCCATGATGACGGTGACCAGCGGCCCGGGAAAGTCCTTGTAGCCCGCAAGACGACGTAGCGCGAGGTCGGCCATCGGCTAATCTTACCAATTCCGGGTGCCAGGCCTTCAGTTTTTGAGTTTAATACAGCTCGATGTAGCGCGAGGCCACGGATTCTATGGAGTACCTCGCCTCGGCCTCGGCCCTGGCGGCCCGGCCCAGCCCGGCGGCCAAGCCCGGTTCGCTCAGGAGCCGGACGATCTGCCGCCGCTCCTGCGCCGGGTCGTTCGGATCGAAGAGCAGGCCGGTCTTCCCCTCTTCGACCGCTTCCCTTGTCCCCCCCACCCGGCTGGCCAGCACCGCGAGGCCGGCCGCCATGCCTTCGAGCAGGGCGTTGGAGAGCCCTTCCGAAACCGAGGGCAGGACGAAGACGTCCGCGGCGCCGTAGAGCCTGGCTACGTCGTGGCAGGGCGCAAGGAGTTTGGCCCGGCCTTCCAAGCCGAGCCGCGATATCTCGGCGCGCAGCAGGCCCTCCTGGGGCCCGGAGCCGGCCATCACGAAGCGGGCCTCGGTCTTGGCCTCCTCCAGGGCAGCGGCGAAGGAGCGCAAAAATCCGTCCAAGCGCTTCTCCGCGGCGATCCTGCCGACGTAGAGGAACAACGGGCCGGGCCCGCAGAGGCCGCGGCGCAGGGCCGCCTTCTCGTCGGGGGAAGCGGGCCGATAGGCCGCGAGGTCCACGCCGTTCGGGATGTGCATCCCGTCGGCCCCGATCCCCTCGCGCAGCTCCTCCAAGAGGTCGCGGGCCACGCAGACGAACTGCGGCCCGAGCCTCTTGAGCAGGCGAAGCTTCAGCCGGCCCGGCACGGTCCTCGAAGAGGCCGCTATCTCGCCTATGCCGCGGCCGCCGCCGATCTTCACGACCACGCGCTTGCCGAGCAGGCGTCCCACCAGCGCCGCGGCGAGCGCGGGCGAGCCGGCCAGATGGACATGGACCGCGTCGTACTTGTCGGCGTTGGCCCACAGGAACGCGAAGCTCGAGAGCAGGAACAGAACAGAGTCCAGGAGGGAGCCGCCCTCGCCGAAGGCCGCCAGGCGCTTGACCGGTATCCCGGATACCGTCTCCTGCTCGGCAAGCCCTTTGCGCCGCCGGGTCAGGACCACGACCTGCGCCCCCCGCGCCTTGAGGGCCTTGGAGAGCTCCAAAGCCTGCTTCTCCGCCCCGCCTATGTGCGGGTAGAAGTTGGGGGTCAGCATCACCACGCGCTTCATCTCTTCCTTCCCGCGAACCCCACCTTCGGCACCGCCCCGTGCGAAAGCTGGCCGATGACTTCGAAGCCGGCGGCGTCGAACCAGGCGCGCACCTCTTCCTTGGTGTGCTTGCTCTGGTAGGGGGGCGAGAGCCAGTCGAAGTTCTCCTGGAGGCGGACCCGGTAATCCGGATGGACCGAGAAGGTGAGGTACTTGAGCAGCGGCACGGCGCCGAGGGCCGCCAGCGGGCGGCAGAGCGCGTAGAGCAGGGGCACGCTCATGCGCGTCGTCAGCAGCCGCGCGCAGTCGCTCAAGATCATCCGGGCCCAGACCACGAGCCATAGCAGCGGCCTGATCCTCCCCGTCCACTCCCGGCCGCCCCGCAGGGGGTTGCTCGAGAAGCTCCGCCACGAGCCCGGTCTGCCGTAGACCCATAGAGTCAGCAGGCCCCCGGGCTTGACCAGGGCTCCGAGCCTATGGAGGGCCTCTCGCGCGCTGCGGGTATGATGGATGACGCCCAGGCTGTAGACCACGTCGAATATCCCTGGCCTCAGCGGCGGCCGGAGGATGTCGCCCTGGACCAGGTGCAGCCTCGGCTCGCGCCGGGACTCCTCGGAGAGCCTCAGCAGGCTCTCCGAGAGGTCGAAGGCCACCACCTCGGCGCCGAGCTCCAGGGCCACGCTCGCGTAGCGCCCCATGCCGCAGCCGCCGTCGAGGACCAGGCGGCCCTTCCAATCCCCTTCCGGGATCTGCGTCTCGCCCAGGAATACCGAGCGGTCTTCCGGCATGGCGCCCGGATAGCGGAGCCACTCCCAGCCGAAGGCCTCTTTGGTCTGCCGGACGCTCTCCTCGAGCCTGGGATCGGCGAATATCCTCGGGATGCCCGCGGCTACGGGATACTCCTGGGAGCAGGACCGGCAGGCCAGGGCCCCTTCCTGCACCTCCTCCTGCCCGGACGAGGACGCGTTGCCCGCGAGAGCTAGGCCGCCCCCGCACGCCGGACAGGCCAGGTATCGCAGCAAGGAGAGCTTCATGGAGCCTGTACTTCCCGGCGCGCCTCGCCCAGCCTGCGCCCGAGCCCGGCCAGGGTATGGCCGAAGCGGTGCAGGAACACGACGCCCAGGCTCGTGACCACCACGTAGGCCGAGAGGTGCACGAGCGCGGCATAGCCTATGGCGATGTCGGGGCCGTAGCCGAAATGCTCCAAGAGAGCCTTGACCCCCGCTTCCAGGTTGCCGAAGGCCCCGGGCGCGGCCGGAATGACGCAAGCGCCCGCCGCCGCCGTGAGGACCGCGATGGCATGCAGGTAGCCGAGCGAAGGATTGAAGTCCAGGGCCTGGGCCGCGGCCCAGTAGAGCAGGCCGTCGCAGAGCCAGAGGGAGAAGCTCAGGCCCGCGACGGCCGCGGCCCGGCCGGGCGAGCGCAGGGCCCTGGTGCCGAGGATCAGCTCCTGGATCAAGCGGTGCACGCGCGGGTGGCGCGCCTCCAGGCGGCGCCAGGCGTCGAAGCGCTCCAGGGCGTGCTCGATCGTGGTCACGCCCAAGAGCACGGCCGCGACGACCGCGGCGCCGATGAGGACGCCGTGCCGGAGAGCCGGGGAGATGACGGCGCTGAGCCACGCCGAGCCGACGCCGAAGAGGATCAGCAGGGCCGTCGTATCGCAGAGCCTTTCGACCAGGATCGTAGACAGCGCGCTCCAGACCGGCACGCCGAGGACCTCCCCGGCGAAGTAGCCTCTCGCGAACTCCCCCAGGCGCAGGAAAGCTAGGTTGTTGAGGCCGAGGCCCACCGATTCGAGCTTGAAGAGTGTCCAGGAATCCGTCTTCACAAGCGGGGCGAGCAGGAGCCTCCAGCGGACCGCGCGCACCCAGATGTCCAAGGCCGGCAGCGCGATGAGAAGCGGCAGCCAGCCGAGCTTCGCCCCGGCCAGGATGCGCGCTACGTCGCTGAAATCCACGTTCCGGAAAGCGTAATAGAGCAGCCCGAAGCTGACCCCGACGGCGACGAGAATGGAGAAGCCGCGCTTCAAGCCCATAGCCTCCGAGCCGCCAGCAGCCACAGGGCCGCAGCGGCCGAGTTCGCGAGAGCAAGCCAGGTCCACAGCGTGGGGCGGAAGCGGAAATCCAGCGCCCAAGGCGAGAGCGGCGCGAGCTCGCCGAGGTCAGCCTCGAGGAACACGCCTTCAGCCTGGGCGAGCCGCGCGCGCCGGCCGTCGAGCCAGGCCTCCCAGCCGGGATAGCTCGGCACCGCGAAGACCAGCTTCCGCTGCGAAGGCGGAAGCGTCCCGGACATCCGCCAGCGCTCCGGAGAGAGGCTCTCCGAGAGCGCGGGGCGTCCGGCGAAACGGGCGATGGGCTCCGCACCGGGGTTGGGCTTGAGGACTCCGTCCGGAGAAAGCGTCCATGCCGCGGCGAGCTCGAGCAGGGCGCCCTCGTCGGAGGGCCTCAGCAGGACCCGGCTCGGGTCGAGGACCGCGGGGCCTGCCGCGCGGAGGATGAAATCGGCGTAGGACTTCAAGTAGAACGCCTCGTAGCCGTTGACGTTCATCGCGCGGTAGAGCATCGCTTTGTTGGGATTCGCCAGGCCGGGATCGGAGGCGAACCTCACCGGCCGGCCCGCGAGCTGCCGGGCGAACGCCTCGCTGCGCGCGAGGTAGGGGCCGGGGTCCTGGGCGTAGACGAACTTGGCGGCCCAGGGCCCGAGATCGGCGAAGACCAGCGCCAGCGCCGCGGCCTTGCACCAGCGGGGCGCCCGCGAGCCGAGCCTCCACGCCGCGTCCGCCGCGGCGAGCAATATCCCCCAGTGGAGCAGCAGGGTGAAGCGCGCCGGCGCCCGCAGCAGCCCGAAGAAGGGGAGGCGCCCGGGCGGAGGCAGCAGGGGATTATGCCCGCCCAAGGCGAGGAAGACGCCCAGCCCGGCCAAGACCCACGCGATCGCGCCGAAAGGAGCCGCCCCGGTCCGCGTCCGGGGGCCAAAGGACGCGCGGAGCACGAGGCCCACGCCGGCCAGCACCGCCGCGATCCAGCCCACCGTCGCCGCCTGGAACTCGAAGAAGGTCGAGGGGGGTCCGGCGTAGCTCCCGTCCAAGGGGTTCCCGAAGAGGCCCGGCAGGACAAGCGCCGAAAGCGAGCCGGGCGGCAGGGAATACGCGGCCGCGAACTCCGGCGGCCAGGCGACCCGGTTCGAACGGGCCGCGAACTCGGCCGTCAGGAAGAGCTGGGCGCAGCTCAAAGCCGCGGCGAGGCCCGCGGCCTTCATGAACACGGGGAACCGCGAGCGGAGGTCGAAAAGGGCGTAGAGCGCCAGGCCGGCCGCGTTGATGGCCGCGTACTGGGGATGGCCGGCCAGGAATTGCAGGGCCCAGACGCATCCCAGCATGGTCCAGCGCCCGCACCCCAGCGCCAGCCAAGTCCAGGGCACCCAGCTCAGGGCGGCGAGCTGGGTCGGAATCCCCTGCGGGATGCGGTAGACGAGCATCGGCGAAAGCGCGAAAGAAGCCGTCAGAAGAGACGACCAGCCGGGGTCCAGGCCGGCGCGGCGCAGGAAGAGATGCATGCCCAAGGCCGCCAAGGCGAGGTGGAAGGCCGCGTGGAGCGTGAATGAGTATCCGGCCGGAAAGATCTGGAACAGGACGGACGGCGGGTAGAACACGGCGGCCTGAGGGTTGGCCAGTAGCGGCAGGCCCGAGAAGATGCAGGGGTTCCAGAACGGCATCTGCCCCGCCTGCAGGCGCGAGGCGGCCATATGCCTCAAGGGCAGGTGGTAGGCGTAGATGTCGCCGAAGTTGCCCAGCATCATGGAAGGCGCCAGCAGCCCCGGAGCGAGCACGGCGCCCAGCGCGAGAGCGAGCAGGCCCAGCAGGCAGGCGTCCTTTGTCCTCATCGGGAGGTCCCGAGTCCGCTATCCGGGGGAAGCGGCCGCGTTTCGATGAAAATCTTCGAAGCGAAGCTTCCAGCGATTATACCAATATGCCGCCAGCGCACATATCGACAGCAGGCTGAGGAGGCTGCCCCAGCGCCAGGAATCTGGACGATAGCGGAAATCGACGCTGCACGATCCCGCCGGAACGCGCAGCTTCACAAAAGGCCCCAGGGCGCTCAGGAGCCG
>Ga0315268_10002557_pt1 | contig 20471 bp, 19 predicted proteins | sample C1_top_MG_FD_204535 | JGI IMG/M metagenome (GOLD analysis project Ga0315268, IMG submission 204535) | Sediment microbial communities from Yellowstone Lake, YNP, Wyoming, USA - C1_top | ecosystem: Environmental > Aquatic > Freshwater > Lake > Sediment | place: USA: Wyoming | collected 2017-08-01
GAGAAAAAAAACGATAATGACTATTATGGCAATAAACGGTAACATCTTGTTCTCCTTTTTGATTTATCTTATTGAAAACGCTTCTTCTTTTTATGTGTGCAGATCTATTGAAGCTGTTCGACTTCCACAACAAGACCGGTAACCTTAACGACTCTGACCTTTGTTCCAGCCCGTATCGTATTTTTTGATATTGCCTTCCAGAGTTCCCCATGGACAAATACCTTACCTTCGGGCATTATATCATTTTTAACGATCCCCGTCTCTCCGATAAGACCTTCCGCTCCGCTTCTTGATTTTGAAATCTGGGATTTAAAAACAAGGGCGGATACTACTATAAAAAAGGCGGATATAAATATAAATGTCGGAAGCAGAACATCAAGCGAAACCTTAACCCCCGGGACCGACCCGTCGAAAAGCATAAGAGAACCGAGCAGGAATGAAACGACCCCTGCAACACTTAAAAGGCCGTAACTGGTGATCTTCATTTCGAGAATGAAAAAAATCACGGCAAGTATGATAAGAAGGATGCCTGCATAGTTAACAGGAAGCGTCTGGAAAGAAAAAAAAGCCAGAATCAGCGCAATCCCTCCGACCACCCCGGGAAAAACAGCCCCGGGATGCGCCAGCTCGAAATAGAGACCTGCGAGTCCTATCATCATCAGTATGTAAGCGATGTTCGGATTGCCGATGGTTTTTAAAATCTTTGTCCTCAACGGCTCCATGTATTCGGTTATCTTATAATCATAAAGATTAAGAACTCCCTTCTCCTGAATATTCCGGCCGTTAATCTTTTTTATCAGATCATCGATATCTTTTGCCGTAAGATCTATTACATTCTCTTTCAAAGCCTCCGTCTCTGTGATAGACACGCTTTTTCGCACCGCATTTTCAGCCCAGACCGCATTTCGCTGCCGTTTCGAAGCAATGCTCCTTGCATATGCCGCCATGTCATTAGTGATTTTATCCGACATCGGCCCGCCGATATCTTTCCCGCCTATTCCTACCGGATGTGCAGCCCCTATATTTGTCCCGGGAGCCATTGCGGCAATATCAGCGGCCATTGTAATTATTACCCCGGCAGAGGCTGCTCTTGCGCCTCCCGGAGCCACATAAATCACCACCGGCAGCTTCGAGGCAAGAATATCCATCACCATTTCACGCATCGACTCGGAAAGACCTCCCGGAGTATCAAGCTGGATAATGATGCAGCCGTAAGCCTTCTCCTCGGCGTATTTAATTCCCCGTTTTAAAAAATCGGCCACACCCGGATTTATGTCGGCTGAAATCTTTATCAGGCACACATCTCCCTGCCCCGCGATGCCTACGCCTGCAGGCATCAGCAGCAGAAAGGATACGACAAAAAATATTATTCCTGATCTTAAGTTTTTCATATTTGGTTCTCAGGCATCTATCATGCTCATAAGTTTTTTCATGTCTTCCCACACATCCCGCTTTTTCTCGGGATTCCGCAAAAGATATGCCGGATGATAGGTCGGCATGACCTTAATTCCCCGCAGATTAAAAAACCGCCCCCTCAGCCTTGAGATCGGCTCGACCGTATCAAGAAGAGTCTGTGCCGCGAATGTGCCGAGCGCGCAGATAAAATCAGGCCTTATCGCATCAAGCTGGCCATCAAGAAACGGAAAGCAGGCCTTTATCTCGTCCGGCGCCGGATTCCTGTTTCCCGGCGGGCGGCATTTTATGATATTGCAGATATATACCTGCTTACGGGTGAGGTTCATGGCCTCGATTATCTTTGTTAAAAGCTGCCCCGCCTTTCCGACAAACGGCTCGCCCTGCTGATCCTCATCGTAACCGGGGCCTTCACCCACGAACACGAGCCTCGCATCAGGGTCTCCTGTTCCGAATACTATATTGGTGCGCTCCTTACAGAGCTTGCACCTTTGACAATCTCCAATCAAGCCCCGCAATTCTTTCAGATCATCAGCGGCAGATGACAGGTTCCTGTCCAGGTTTTTTACTACGTCGATGATTTTTTCCGGACAGTCAAAACCGGTGCATCCGGCTTCAGCCATATATCTGAGCGTATCGGAGGTTTTTTCCAGGATATCACTCAGATTATTATCACCCGGGGCCTTGCCGTAATTCCTTCCGGCCCTGATCATTTATATAAGTTCCTTTCAGATTTTCCCGGCTTTAAGATCCAGAATACGGTCAAGAAGAATATGCGCAACTGATTCCTTCTCCAAAAGAGGCAATATCTCTTTTTTGCCGTTTCTGAAAAACAATATAACCTTGTTTGTTTCGGTCCCGAAACCGGAAGATTCTCCGTCAAGAAGGTTTCCGGCTATAATATCAAGGTTTTTCCTTGCGAGCTTTTCCTTTGCGTTTTTTTCAAGGTTTTCGGTTTCTGCCGCAAAACCGACAAGAATCTTGTTTTTCTTTTTTTTACCTAGTTCCAGTAAAATATCCTCGGTTTTCCGGAGAAGAAGCGTCATCTTCCCTTCGGCTTTCTTCATTTTCTGTTTTGCAGACTCCTTCGGCATGTAATCCGAAACTGCGGCAGTCTTGATAATTATATCCGCCTTTTTCATATGACCAAAAACCGCTGCTGCCATCTCCTTTGCAGAACCGATTCTGATTATTTTCACATTTACCGGAACTTTAAGATTCGCAGGGCCTGAAACAAGAACAACATCCGCGCCCCTGTGTTCGGCAGCCCGTGCAACGGCATAACCCATCCTGCCCGAAGAAGGATTGCTTATATAACGCACAGGATCCATATGCTCCCTCGTGGGGCCGGCGGTGACAAGAACTCTCTTTCCCTTAAAATCCTTAGGGGCAAGACAGTACATAAGCCTGTCCAGTATCTCTTCGGGCTCGGGAAGCCTTCCCTGCCCGGTAGTCCCGCAGGCAAGTTCCCCTTCAGACGGCTCAACAATAAAATATCCGTCCTTTTTCAGAATATCGAGGTTTCTCCGAACCGAAGCTTTTTCATACATGTTTGTATTCATTGAAGGGCAAATCATGACCGGACATGTAACGGCAAGAAGAAAGGTGCTCAGCGCATCATCCGCTATACCGCCCGCCAGCTTTCCGATAAGATTTGCAGTTGCCGGGGCAACGACAACAGCATCCGACTCTTTCGCCCATTCTATGTGCCTTATAGACGAGTTGCCCCCTTTTTCAAAAAGATCCGTGCATACAGGGTTACCGGACAGGGCTTCAAATGTCAGAGAGCCTACAAAAGCAGACGCGTTTTTTGTCATTATGACCCTTGCATTTGCATCCTGCTTCTTAATAAGCCTCAGAAGTTCTGCGCTCTTATATGCCGCAATACCGCCGCTCACACCAAGAACGATGTTTTTACCTTTTATATATCCCATCACGTCCTCAACATCGCAACTTACGTTGTTATTGTTCCCGTACTTCAGACACCGGACTCAGTTTTTGGTCTCTGGTTTACGGTTTCTGGTTTCGGACGGCTCAAACCGTTTAAGCCGCTTGAACAGCTTGAACCGCTACCTTCACTGATAACTGACCACTGATTACTGATCCCCGATCCCTGATCACTGATTACTTGCCCCTTGACTCTACCCTTTTGCCTATAGCCTGCCCTGTTATTTCATCAAACCTGAAGAGCCTTCCGCTATTGACGGGGCAACCCATATTTCAACATCTGTCGAAAAATCACCGTCCGTGATATTGATAACACACCATCTGTTCTGCTTCTGAAAGAGCATGACCGTCCTGGGCGATTTAAACGCGCTTATCAGCTTCCAGTTATCCTTCGTCATATTGTCCTCAAAAAAAGTGCAAAGGGAACCGACATCCACCCTTCCGTTTAAAGCAAGAACACCCGCTGAAAAACCCGGCGCCTTGTACACAAATGAGGAACCTTTATCTATCTTCAGTTCTTTCGGAACAAGAACATCTCCAAAATCATAGTAAACGGGCAGATCCTTTTTCTCCTTTTGAACAGTGGAACCCGGAGTGGTGTTTTTTTCATCCTTACTCAGGGCAGCACATCCTGATATCAAAAATAAAAGAGTTGTAAGCATACAGGCATGTGCAAAAACAGTTTTTATCCGCTTAATTCCAATCATTTTATTGCCTCCTTGCTGTTTAAACAGATCTTGAATTTGTACAATCCGGAATATTTTCAGATATAATAACATAAACAGCACGGATATGGCAATAAACTTGGGAATATGCCGAAAAATAAATGATGCGCCTTTTTATAAAGCCGTAGATATTACCTCTTGAACTTTGATTATCTATCTGGTATTCGCTATCCACGATTTTAAGGCAAGTTCTTGAGCAAATACACACCTTATGCCCCCGTAGCTCAGTGGATAGAGCAACGGATTCCTAATCCGTTGGCCGCAGGTCCGATTCCTGCCGGGGGCACCACTGATAATTGCTTGATATAGTTCGATTATCAACCAATAATCTGAAGATATTTGAAGTCCGACATTTAAAATCTGGATACAAGACAAGCGGGCCTTGAAGAACATCCGGTTTTGCGCATCAAGATGGGTACAATATAAGGTGACTGAATTATGAAATATGAAAAACGCACGGATATGCATCTTTTTGACCGGGATATTTCCCTGACACAACGGGAACCGCTCTTTTTTAAAGGAAATGTTGCTGAGAACTGGTCCATCAACGGAAACCCCAACGGCGGATACCTCATGGCTATTATGGTAAATGCCGCTCTGCAGCACAGCGATAAGAGGTCAACTCCGATTTTAACCGCAAATTTTATTTCCCGGTGCCTTCCGGGAGAGGCTGATTTGCATGTGGAAGAGATTTCCCGGTCGATCCAATTCAACCGGCTGCAGGCCAGACTGCTTCAGGATGGAAAAGAAAAAATCCGCTTTATCGGAACTTTTGCGGATCAGAAAAACGGATGCTTTATCGAAAGATATGAAACAAAAATGCCTGATATTGCTCCGCTTGAAGAATGCATTCAGATTCCGGTAATTCCGAAATATACCCTTTTCGACAATATCGACCTGCGGCTGGACCCGGTATGTGCCGGCTGGATGCAGGGTACTTTGTCTGAAAAGTCGGAGCAAAAGGGATGGATCAGATTCAAGGATGACCGGCCACATGATATCTTTTCGGTTCTTCTGATTGCGGATTCATTTCCGCCTCCCGTCATGGCAAGCCAGGGATTAATCGACTGGGTGCCTACCATAGAGTTATCGGTAAATATAAGGAATATTCCCGAAACCAGATGGCTTAAATGTATTTTCCGTACACGCTTTATCACGTGCGGTCTTCTGGAATCGGACGGAGAGGTCTGGGATGAGAAAGGCAGTCTTGTGGCCATCTCAAGACAAATTGCGCAATTCCGGAAAAAGAGGGAATAGGATGTTGAAACAATGCGAATATGGGATATAAATCCCGGGTATCTGAATAATCTGAGTCTTCTGGGAGAGCACCGCGAGTTGCATGGAATAGTATCGATTATCCGCAACAACAAGAAGGGATATTCAAAACATCCTGAAACGATGCGCTGGAAAGGTTATGAATGGGCTCTTGGCCGGCGCCACGCGCTTCTGGTCTCCGAAATGAAACTCAGGGGAATCAAGGACCATTCGCCGCTCGATCTGAGATCAAACACCGGCCACTGGCCATCAACTTACATAAACCCTCCAGGCGATCAATTCACCATTCTCGGGGAAAAATACAAGGAGCGGCCGCAGGGAAGAATCCCATTACCGCGACAGACCGGTGAGCTGTGGGCTCAGCACAAATATTCCGTTATGGCCCGCAGCCCCGGTATATATAAGATCATTGGAAAAGAGGTATCGAAAATCAAAAAAACGGAGGAATTCGGGGAGCTGGCATTAAGACTCGTTGAATTACTTCGTGAACCTCCTTCACCCGGAAATCTGAAAAATACCATGGAGCATATGTGGGGGCATGTCTCGGACATGTTGCCTGCCGGAGAGGTAAAAGCCCGGAGTTCCGCCGGATTGCTGGCTGCTGTCCGGATGCTGGCAATTAAATACAAGGAACCCTATCTGACGGCTTCCACGGCTTTAGGCGAACTGGCTGCATGGGCAGATATTGATACTGTATGAAGTTTATGTAATTTCGCATTTATTATAAGTTTATATAATGTTGTATTCGGGTCATTTCCAAATCAAGGAATTAGCAAGCAAATTTTAAAAACACTTGAACCCTCGAATCCTTGACCCCTTTCTCCCGGCCAACCGGGAGAAGAACATTGCATTTGAATTGACATGTTTCATGGTTTGCTGCATGGATATTCAATTATAATTCCAAAGGAGATTGTGATTTTTGGACAGGAGACCGAAAGGTAAAATAGAACTTCTCGCGCCTGCGGGCAATTTTGAAAAACTGGAAATCGCGGTGCACTACGGCGCGGATGCGGTTTATCTTGCCGGAAAAGATTACTCTTTAAGAAACTTTTCCGAAAATTTCACCCTGGAAGAGCTTGAAAACGCAGTTCTTTTTGCCCGGAAAGCGGGCGTTAAGGTATACGTGGCATGCAACATATATTCAAGAAACAGCGAACAGGAGGCTATCTCGGATTACCTGAAAATCCTTGCCGGAATAGCCCCGGATGCCGTGATAATCGCAGACCCCGGCATACTGAGTGCGGCCCGCAAGGTGATGCCTGAAATGCCCCTTCATCTCAGCACACAGGCCAACACCACAAATTTCAGGACAGCCCTATTCTGGAAAGAGATGGGAGTAACAAGAATCAATACAGCAAGAGAGCTCTCCTTAAAGGAGATTGAGGAGATCGCTTCCTTAAGTAATATCGAAATCGAGGCATTCGTTCACGGCGCAATGTGCATCTCATATTCGGGACGCTGCCTCTTAAGCAATTTCATGGAAAACCGCGACAGTAACAGGGGCGAATGCTGCCAGCCGTGCAGATTCAGGTATTCGGTTGTCGAGGAGACAAGGCCCGGCAGATATATGCCGGTGGAGGAAGACGGCCGGGGAACTTACATCTTCAATTCCAGAGACCTTTGCATGATACGACATATCCCCGAAATGATAAACGCCGGGATATCCTCGCTTAAAATTGAAGGGCGCATGAAAGGAATAAACTACGTCGCTTCGGCTGTCAAAGTTTATAGGGAAGCTATAGATTCATACTATGGATCACCCGCGGAATACACAGTAAAAGACGAATGGATCGAAGAGCTTTCAAGAATAAGCAACAGGGGCTACTGCACAGGATTCTATTTCGGGAATATGGCTGAAACCGTGCCAAATTACATGGACATTAAACCTGCCACGGGAAGAACATTTATCGGGAAAGTGACCGGTGTTGAGAACGGGAATGTTGCAGTTCTTGTTGTCCGGAACAGGTTTTTTTTAAATGATCCTGTGGATATTCTCAGGCAAAAAGGACCGGCAAAGCGGGACACCATTAAACGCATTCTGGATACAGAAGGCAATGAGGTCACGGCAGCAAGATCGGGGAGTACGGTGAAAGTGCTGCTTGAAAATGAATGTTCGGTAAACGACCTTCTGAGAAAAATTGAGAGTTAAGGGAAAAAATATGAAAGGCTACGTTCAGGTTTATACCGGAGATGGAAAAGGCAAAACAACGGCGGCTATCGGGCTATCGGTAAGGGCTGCCGGGGCGGGATTGAAGGTTTATATCGCTCAGTTCATCAAGATGGGCGATTACAGTGAAATCAGGGCGCTTAAAAAGTTTTCCGGCTTAATTACGGTGGAACAATTCGGACTCGGGCGTTTTATCAAAGGCAGGCCGTCCGAAGAGGATATTGAAGCCGCAAAGGCAGGGATTGAAAAGGTAAAGTCCCTGATGGCCTCGCGGGATTATGATATCATAATACTCGAAGAAGCAAACGTAGCTGTTAAATGCGGCCTTATATCTGTAAACGACATCCTTGATTTAATCTCATCAAGGCCGGAAAATATCGAGCTCGTGATAACCGGAAGGGGTGCGGCCCCGGAGGTTGTCGAAAAGGCCGACCTTGTCACTGAGATGAAGGAGATAAAACATTATTTTAAAAAAGGGGTGCCGGCCAGAGAAGGAATTGAAAAATAGATTAAAGGAAATATTTTTCAAATTTATAAAGCGCTGATAGAAGCCTTTCATGGATATTTTCTAATCCGCCGTTTGCAGCGTAGGTGTTTTCCTGAATAGTTCCTGAAACTGCGCTTTGCCGGCGCCTTGGATATTTCCCAGCGTGTTTTATTTAAGAAGTCCTATGCCGGGGTGGTCATTTCTTTAACAGCCTGCCAAGTGTGTCCTTAAAAAGCATTCCGGATAAACAAAAGTAAAAAAGGGGGGCTTCAATACTTTCCGGAACGAATATCGTGGATTATTGAAGGACAAAAGCTGTTATCTAAGTTTTATGCCAATTTAAGACTTGGAAGTTCTCGAACAATTTGAAATCGTGAGTGTTCCGTGTGATCAGAATCAGATTATTAACTCTCGTGATTGCCGCGATCTGACCGTCCACAAAAGACGGTCTCTTCCCCTGCATGGATAGCTTTGACCTCTGTTCTGCATGCCATTCTGCAGCCCGTTCGTCATAAGGAAAGATATCCATGTTCCTCAGTACGACATCCTCTAAATATGCTTCGAGCATTTCCCGCTTACGGGAAACCGGAAGCCGACGGCAGCCGTACAGGAGTTCATGCCATACCGGGGCAGCCGTCGCAATTTCGTCTTGATGTTTTTCGAGCATTGCTATCACATACCGGTCGGGGTTCAATTTCATAGCTTCAGATAAAACGTTTGTGTCAAGCAGGTATTTTATCATGAAAAGTCGACTTCCCGGCCTGAGGAATCATCTCTAATGCTTTCAAATTCTTCTCCGGTAATAACTACACCTTCTTTTTCCACGTTTTTCCGCCAGGAATTCAATGCACTCCAGTATCCTTCTCTTTTCCGGTTCAGCCTTTGGTAATCTTTAATGGACAACAAAACAGCTACCGGCCTGCCATGCCGGGTCAGCTTGACAGCCTGTCCTGTTTCCACGGAATGAATGAGCGATGTCAGCTTGTTTTTGGCATTGACTATCGTATACTGCTCTTCCATGATTCTTACCTCCCTTTGCCGCACAATATGTACTTTCGGGGATAATAGCCATTTTTATAGCCATTGTCAAGAAAGACCGTTGCAAGAAATCTGGAATATCCAGCGGCTTAAGCGCGAAGAGGGAAACGCTCATGCTGAGCGTACATTGCTGAACAACCCGCTTTCCAGTCTCTCTCCCCTTGTCGCAAACTCTGCTCATCGGCCTGATACGAAAAAAGCAGTGAAATTCTTGAATTTTTTTCAGATATAGATGATACCGCCAGCATTGGATGTAAAGGAAGTCTTGTATTTTCCGCATTTGCCCTAAAAATAAAGCGGTTTACCGGATCTCCGATAAACCGCTTTATTTATTTTGGCGTCCCCAACCGGATTTGAACCGGTGTCGCCGGCGTGAAAGGCCGGTGTCCTGGGCCGGGCTAGACGATGGGGACGTGATTATCGTCACATTTTTGAGCCGTTTTGGTGGGCCGTGCGCGACTTGAACGCGCGACTCTCTGCTTAAAAGGCAGATACTCTACCGTCTGAGTTAACGGCCCGTAAAAAAGAGCCTTCTTTTACCACATTTTTTCGGCTTGTCAACAACAAACAGCCAAATAATATGACATATTTTAACAGATTCCATCAAAAAAACAACCTTATTTTACAAATATGCGACGATAGCCGTACAAACCGATATTACGATAAAAAGAACCATCCAGTCGTTTTTTTTCGATGACAGTTTATAACCTGTTCTGATATCGGAATAGCACCTTGCTTCCATTGCAATTGCAATCCTGCCGGCATTATCAAAAGTTCTTCCCAGAAGCGGTATGGCAAATTTAATCATCCGGTACAGAGGATTTCTCCTGTTTTCAATGCACCTTGCCTTCTGGGCATCTGAGGTTTCTTTCGCCTGCTCCAGAATAACCGGTATAAAGCGCATCATGAGGCCTGTCATGGTTGAAATCCTGCTGCCTGAAACAAATGGGAAAGGCTTTAAAATCCACTCAATCGCCGCTTTTATTTCCAACATGCGGGTTGTTGCAACAAACAGCAGGCCAGACAGCGCAATAAGCAGCAGCCTTAAACAGACAAGCAGCCCTTCCTTCAATCCTCCGGCAGATAATGATATGCCATATACCTCAATCAGCCCGGTTCCATCAGCAGAAAATGCCCGTATTGCAACTACAAAAAGTAAAAAACAGAAAAAAAACCGAAGCTCTTTAAACAGATCCCGAAGTCTTATTCCGGCATGAATCAGCCCTGACAGGACAAGCCCAAATAACAATAAAAGTCCTGCCGGGGATGCTTTAAGACCCGATGCCCCTATAATTACAAGAAACAATAGCTTGAATCTTGCGTCAAGAGAATGCACGATTGAAAATCCCTTACGATAACTGAAAGCTGTCAGCCCGGCCATGACGCTCTTTCAAGTCCCATGCGTGAAAAATACGGCTCCCTTACGCCAAAAGTTTCCACACCGGAAATAATTTTTTCCGGAATTCCGTCTCTTGCTATTTTTCCTTCTTCCATTATCAGAAGGCGTCCGGCATGAGATATAATTTTTTCAAGATCGTGTGTTGAAACAATAATCGTCCGGCCCGCTCCGTGCAGTCCGGTTATCTGGCGAAGAACATCCCTTGTCCCCGGGTAGTCAAGATTTGAAAAAGGTTCGTCAAAAACCAGCACTTCCGGCATCATTGCAAGAACACCGGCTATGGCAAGCCTCCTCTTTTCGCCTCCTGAAAGGATATGCGGCCCTGCATCAGCCAAACCGGAAAGTCCCGTAACATTTAATGCTTCTGAGATTCTTTTTTCTATTTCATCTCTTTCCAGACAAAGATTTTCAGGGCCGAAAGCAACATCTTCCCGCACGGTTTCACAGACTATCTGGCTGTCCGAGTCCTGAAACACCATTCCTACAATACGCCTTGCCCTTGCCGGGTCATCCTGTACACTGACACCACCTATTCTAACGGTTCCCGATGTCGGTAAGAGAAGAGCGTTCAAATGCCTAAGCAGCGTGGTCTTGCCTGAACCGTTACGTCCCGCAATAACGACAAATTCGCCTTTTTTTACAGACAAATCAATGCTATCCAGGCCCAAAAAGCCGTTTGAGAACCTGTGGCTCAACTTATCGATTTCAATGATGTTCATATTTGACAGTCCCATAAAAAGTCATACTCCAGACGGCAAAGTAAAAAGCTCATTATGCAAGGCGCGCGAATCTTGAGGAATGAAGCGTACTTTTTGGTACGCTGCAATGACGAAAGATGAAGCGCAACTTAAGCAGAATGACTTTTTACAAAGCCGTCATATTCGGCTTCTTCCTATTACCGGTCTGACGGACCTTGCAATAAAAACTGCTGCTGCCATTTTTAACGCATCACCGATCAGAAAGGGAATCATTCCGACAGCAACAGCCTTTTTAAAATCCATACCTGTCAATACCTTGAGCCATGAAACACCGCATGCATAAATTATTATTGTCCCGCAGATCATCGCAGTTATATCGATCAAGGCGCTTTGCTTTTTTTGTTCACTTATGAGCCCGACAACATAAACCGCCGGGAGGAAGCCGAGGAGGTAACCTCCTGTCGGCCCGAGAAACCGGCCTATTCCGCCGGCGCCGCCCGCAAAAACTGGGAGCCCGAATGCCCCGGCAAGAAGATAGATTCCTACGCCCGCAACACCCCAGGTGCTTCCGAGCAGAAGCCCGGATAGAAGAATAAAAAGGCTCTGAAGAACAATGGGAACAGGCCCTATCGGTACGGCAATATATGCTCCAACTGCCGTAAGAGCAGCAAGAAGCGAGGCATATGCCATCATTTGAAGCTGGGAAACATCTTTCATTTATTATCCTTTATTGAAGGCGTCGTAAAAAAGTCCAAATTCAGACGGCAAAGTAAAAAGCTCATTATGCAAGGCGCGCGAATCTTGAGGAACGAAGCGTACTTTCTGGTACGCTGCAATGACGAAAGATGAAGCGCAACAAAGCAGAATGACTTTTTACGAAGCCGTCAACTATGAAAACAATCTCCAAAAGAAACAGATTTTATATCCCCGTTGTCCTGTTTTAAAATAAGGGAACCGTTTTCATCAATATCCGTCGCAAGCCCGAAAAATATGCCGCTTGTGGTGACTATCTTCACTTCTCTGTTGAGGGTACAGGTATAATTCTTCCATTCTGGTATTACGCTGTCATAATCGCCTGCATCAATTTTTCTTTCAAGGGCATCGAGATACTTTGTCAGAATTTCCTTCCGGGAAACATCTCTTTTTAAAATCTGCTTCAGGGAAGTTGCCGCAGGTTCACGGTCGGACGGATCATTATTGGCATTTAAGCCTATCCCGATATTTACAAATGAAACCATGTCAGCTTCAGCCTCCATTTCCGAAAGCATTCCGGATACTTTCCTTCCATAAACCAGAATATCATTGGGCCATTTGACCATCGCTTCTATGCCGAACATTTCTCTCAAGGTTTTTACAAGAACAACTGAAGCCATGAAATTGGCTCTTGAACTTAATACAACAGGTATCTGGGGCCTTAAAATCATTGTAAAAAAGATTCCGCCCGTATCTGATATCCAGACTCTTTTTAACCGCCCCCTTCCCTTTGTCTGGCTTCCTGCTATGACAACAGTCAAGTGAGGAGAACCCTTCCTGGCAAGCTCCCTTGCAATATCCATTGTGGAGGAAACTTTCTGATAATAATGTATTTTATCTTCTTTTCCGGGAAACTCCCAAGGGAAAAGAGCATCAGGTGAACCTGTAAGCTGATACCCTGTCGGGGTTGACCTGATATCATATCCTGATTCCGAAAGCTTATGGATATGCTTCCATATTGAGACTCTGGAAATGCCAAGGACAGAACTTATCGCCTCACCTGAAACAATCCCGTTTTCGGCTCTTAAAATACTGAGAATCCGGCCTTTCATTTTAGCTTCCGTAAAGGGTTCATTGAAATGATTTCGTTAGCCACTTATTATGATATGGTTAACGAAAAGGTTAAAAAAAGTCAATCGCAATTATTACTCCGGACTGTTTTCAAGAAGAATTGAAATGATTTCGGGGATATATTCATCGGCTTTGTTTGAAGGAAATCTGCATGCACCTGCGCCCCTGTGCCCCCCTCCGCCGAATTTTGCAAGCATGCTTCCCACATTTACATTGCATTTCCTGTTGAATATGCTGTGTCCTATGCTTACAGCCGTTTTTTCTTTACTCGCGTCATCATATTTTATTCTCACGCTCACAACCGCTTCCGGGTAAAGAGAGTAAACAAGGAAGCGATTTCCTTCGGGAGCCTTGTCGAATGACCGCAGATCGGTTATGGATACCTGACCTTTTAATATGGTATTCTCCGTTAATACCGATTTATATATCTTATTCTCCTCAACTACTGTGGCACACCTTTCTCTCACTTCAGGGTCTTTCATAACGTCGGTCATGTCATGCTTCTTCAGCAGCAGAATCAGCCTGTTCAAGTACTGCTCATCCGCCATGTTCCTGTTTGAAACGGTCATCGAGAGAAGAATATAGGGGTATTTTTCCGGACAGGAAACCTCATCCATTAATAACTCGGCTGAATCAATTTTATCCGTTTCCCTCACAAGTTCCGTGTAATCCTTTTTGAATTTGCCTTTATAATAGTCAAAAACAACTCCGGCCGCGGAAGGATCGATTCTGAAAGAACCCTTGAAAGTCTTGTCAATGATGTTTGAATAATGATGGTCAAACCACATTGAGCACCGTTCATCGTACGGGAGGTTGGCCATTATGTCCCCGTCTCTGATTTCAACCAGTTTTTTTTGAATTTCATGAGGTTCGACCCATTTAACTGGTTCAGTAATGTTCTCAGCTTCAAAAAGAAGAACCGCACAAACCAGACCGTCAAAATCAGGCCTTGTCACTATTCTCATATATCCCCCAAAAGGATTAATAGCGGTAAAAACCACACTTTTTATGAACACATCAGAACTTATAAACCGTACTGGATTTCCTGGCAAGAAAAGAAATAAAACAGCCGGTTACCTCAATAAGCAACCGGCTGAATAAGTGGGGAATATTCCAGGTTGTTCTATTTCATCTCATTGATTTTTTCAGTCAGCAACGGGACGAACTCGAGCAGATCTTCAATAACTCCGATTTCTGCAACCTGGAAAATGGGGGCTTTCGGGTTTTTATTTACCGCAACTATGAAAGGTGATCCCTTGATTCCGCCAAGGTGCTGGAACGAACCGCTGATGCCGAGAGCCATGTAGACTTTCGGTTTGACTGTCAGTCCCGAAGTGCCCACCTGACGTGATTTCTCAAGCCACTTGGCATCAACAATCGGCCTCGAACATGAAACGTCCCCGCCGACCGCCTTTGCAAGTTCCTTGATAATCTCGATATTTTCCTGTTCGCCTATTCCGCGCCCGACAGAAACAAGTATTTCGGACTTCGTAATGTCAACATCGCCGACTTCAGCTTGAACGATTTCAATAAAACGCCTTGCTCCGCCAGGCAAACCGCCGGCAAGGGCATCAGTTGTTTTATCAACAACAGCACCGCCCGCACCGGAAGTTTCAACCGCACGGAATGCACCGGCACGGATCGTAATGACAGCTCCACCCGAAATATCGCACAGTACATGAGTGCTTACCTGTCCGCCGTATTCCTGGCGGACGGCTTTCAATTTCCCGCCTTCGATTCCATCAAAACCAACCGTATCGGGAAGATAAGTTCCGTCTAATTTAATAGACAGGCCGGGAGCAAGATCCATTCCAAAATGGTCATGAGCAACAAGAACCGCGCTCCCCTTTGGGATAATACGTGCAAGAACGCCACGGATCACTTCGGAATTGGGATATGAAAAAGCATCGTTGTCAATCTTCCAGACTTCTTTAAAAGAGGCTGTCAGGCTGTTGCATACCGCATCAGTTTTGCTCCCGACAACAATCGCTGTTAAAGAGGCAGCAGGATCGAGTTTCCCGGCTGCAGCAACCATTTCAAGGGCCGTATCATCAACAGCCCCATCCTTGTGTAATATATATGCATAAATCTGAAGGGCCATTATTTAATACCTCCTTTGGATTTTAAAAGTTCAACCAGTTTTTCAACTTTTTCTTCAATGCTTCCCTCAAGGAGCTCAGCGCCCTTTCCAAGAGCAGGCACAAAGTAATCAACCCGGGAAACCTTTGCCGCAGCCTTGCCGATCGAACCTGGATTTACTCCCAGATCGGATGCGCCGTGAACCGGAATTTCGACCGAAGCCACTTTTCTGATCCCCCGGATACCCACATAGCGGGGTTCATTGATACCGGTCTGAATTGAAAGAACGCAGGGAAGGTCTATCTCATTCATTTCCTGGTTACCGCCCGCTATTTCACGGCCTATTTTAATCTTCTTACCGTCAAGCACTTCTATGCGGTTTACAAGAGATGCGTAAGGCAGATTAAGCATCGCAGCAAGCATGCCTCCAACCTGACCTGCTCCGTCATCGGCTTGTGTTCCGGTCAGGATGAGGTCATATTTGCCTTTTTCAATTTCTGCTTTCAATATTGCCGCAAGCCCTTTTCCGTCGGAGCCTTCGAAGGCGCCGTCGGAAAGAAGTATGCCTTTATCGGCGCCCATTGCCATTTCCCTTCTCAAGACCTCTTCCGAATCAGCATCGCCGACCGAAACAACAGTGACGCTTCCACCTGATTTGTCCCTGATCTGGATAGCCTCTTCCACGGCATAATTGTCCCATTCATTGACCGAATAGACAAGGTCGCCTCTTTCAATATCGGAACCGGAACTGTTTACGCTGATTTCATTTTCAGCCGTATCGGGAACCCTTTTGACACAAACCAAAATTTCCATTTTCATCCTCCAAATGTCTGTTTATTTGAATCGATTATCAGGCCAGTTAAAATACCGTCATTGCCTGTTTATTATTCCGCTTCAATATGTTTTTCAATTAGTTCTGCAAGATCAATTGCCTCCATCTTTCCCTCCAGGCCGCTTACCTTGATGGCATCTTCTATGTTGACAAGGCAGAAAGGGCAGGCTGTTACAATTACATGGGCGCCGGCCTTCTTCGCCATTTCAACTCTTAAGACGCCCATTCTCTGCTCTTCTTCGGGTTCATAGAAAAGCATCAAACCGCCCCCGCCGCAGCAGAATGAACGGTCCATGTATTTTTCCATCTCGACTCTTATGATTCCCGGAATAGCATCTATGGCAGCCCTCGGATCATCATAAACATCGTTGTGCCTTCCAAGGTAGCACGGATCATGGTATGTGTATATCTTGTTTGCATCTTCGACGCCTTTAAGCTTTATTTTCCCGGCTTTTATGCTTTTTACTATCGTCCGGCTGATATGTTCCACAGGCGGAAGATCCTTGTAGTCATTCTTTAAGGCATTGAACGCATGGGGATCGGCAGTCACTATATTTTTTACACCCGAATTTATTATCTCTTCGGTATTATTGCTCTTTAAATCCTGAAAAAGCATCTCTTCACCAAACCGCCTGACTTCGTTGCCGCTGTCCTTTTCAAGAGACCCGAGAATTCCGAAATCGATTCCTGCAGCGGAAAGAATTTTCGCCGCAGCCCTTCCGATATTCTGCATCCTGTCGTCATATGATGTAATGCTGTCCACAAAATAAAGAGTTTCAGAGGTATCGCCCTTCTCTATCATCTTTACATTACATTCTTTCGGCAATTCCTTTGTCCAGTCAGCACGCTTTTTCTCCATTTTCCCCCAGGGATTACCGCGTTTTTCAAGGGCGCTGAGAGGCTTTTGAATTGATTGGGGCACCATTCCTTCATCCACCATGCCCCTTCTCAAATCAACTATTTTATCTATGTATTCTATCATTAAGGGGCACTCCTGCTCGCATGCTCCGCATGTTGTGCAGGACCAGATTTCATCTTCATTATAAACGCTTCCCATAAGGAGCTCTTCCTGTTTCTGATCGCTCCCCAAAACAGAATATTTTTTGAATGCGTGATCACGCCCTTTAATTGAAATAAAACGAGGAGAAAGAGGACGTCCTACGGCATTTGCCGGACACTGGTCGGAACACCTTCCGCAATCGGCACATGAATAAAAATCAAGAATCTGCTTCCAGGTAAAATCCTCTAATTTTTTAACTCCGAAAGATTCAATTTCATCAAGTTTACCGTCATCCACGCCATACCTTACCGGTTTTATGTTGCCTTTGTTTAAACGCATAAAAAAGACGTTAAAAACAGATGTGATAACATGGAAGTGCTTGCCCATAGGAAGAAAACAGAGGAAAAAGAAGAAAGTCAGGTCATGAACAAAATATGATCCCACATGAATATTCTGCAGAGTTGCAGCAGGTGTATTCAGAAGCATGCTTTTAAACAGCCTGACAAGAGTGCCCGGAGCAAGGAATTCGGCTTCGAAACCTCCCTGAACCTGAGCCGCTGCAAGACTGGCCTCAAAAAGGCTTTCAGAAATCATAAGCGTCGATATGACACCCAGAACAAATACAGCTTCCGCCGTATGATCCTTTCCGTATTTTTCCGGAACGGCATATCTTTTCGGTTTAAAAAAGCCCCTTCTAACGGCAGCTATGATACATGCGATAAGAACCATTGTGGCGGCATAATCTTTTAAAATATTGTAGGCATGCCCGATCACTCCATTCAGCCCCGGCAAAACAAATCCTTCGGAAAATCCGATAACGACAAGAGATGTGGAACGGACTGAAAGAATAATAAACCCGGCAAAAATCATTATATGAAGCACGCCGGCCAGCATATATCTTGGCTGGCGGTACTGGATAAGCCATAGCTTTATTAAATTTATAGTGCGCTCGGTAATTCTGTCAAAACGGAAATCAGGGGATGCTTTCAAAAGCGGCGCAACCCGCTTATTCATTATATAGGTAAAAATTCCGACACCAATAACCGGTATCAAAACAGAAAATATAAAGGCAGGAATCCCGAAAATAGACGCATTTGCCGGAGAGATCAGAGCAATTTCCATTTTTCCTTTCTTTCTCCCTTCTCATATGTTATAAAAATAAAAAATGAATGAACATTCATTCATTTTTTATCAGACAGATTTTCATTCTGTCAAGAAAAAAAATGATTTTATGGTTTTAAAAAGAATAATGTATCGCGGATATTTTTAGGTTTCAATTTACTATAAGTATCCTCAAAATACCATTCATTATTTTAAAGTGAGGAATTTTGAGGATACTTATAGTAATTGAAGATTCCCCGCAGCAATCAACGAGGAATCTTCGCCCGCAGGGAATAGCGTCTATTTAAAATTCGCTCGCTAACCCCGTCAAAAAGCAGCGGGGAATGCGCTCGCTGTTTCGGTTCAAAATTCATAATAATTTATCAACCCGTTTATTTAAATTAGAAAAGGAGGTTATCATGACAAAAGGAGTAAGTTACCAGAACAAACCATGGCTTAAAAATTATGAGGAAGGAGTTCCGGAAAGGATCAGTATTGAAAAAGCCTGTCTTCCTGATTTTCTTGAGAAAACGGCAAAAGAATTCCCTGACAAAATGGCGCTGAATTTTCAAGGCTACACTGTAAATTATCGTGAACTCAGCAACATGGTAAACAGCTTTGCAGCCTGCCTGAACAGCTTCGGAATCAAAAAGGGAGACAGTGTCGCAATTCTTCTCCCCAACCTTATCCCTTGCGTAGTCGGTTATTATGCGATTATCAAGCTGGGTGGAATAGCAGTCATGAACAATCCTCTTTATTCCGACAGAGAGCTTGAATATCAGTTCAACAATTCTGGAGCAAAACTTCTTATCACTCTTGACCTTCTGGGTAACCGCATGATCGATCTTCGTCCGAAAACGGGGATAAAGCAGATAATCTATACATCCATCGGCGATTATCTTCCCTTCCCGAAGAACATTCTCTTCCCGCTTGTGGGAAAGAAAAAAGGACTTGCTGCAGATGTCAAGCGGACTGATAATGCTTACAAATGGAAGGATCTTCTTTCAAAACATTTCCCTGCTCCTCCGCGCGTATCGATTTCTTTTGATGATGTTGCCATGTACCAGTACACAGGAGGAACTACAGGCGTATCGAAAGGCGTAATGCTTACACATGCAAATCTCAGCACTCAGGTCCAGCAAGTCCGCGCATGGTTCCCCAAATTCAACAGGGGCGAAGAGATAATGCTCGGAGCATTGCCTTTTTTCCATGTATTCGGCCTTACTGTTGCAATGAATTTCTCAATATACATGGGATGGGGCGACGTTCTCGTTCCAAAACCCCAGCCGGAACCGCTCCTTGAAGCAATAGGAAAATTCAGGCCCACATTTGCACCTCTTGTTCCGACAATGTATATCGGCATGCTCAATAATCCCATGATCAACAAGACCGATATGACTTCAATAAAGGGTTGCTTCTCCGGAAGCGCTCCGCTTCCGGTTGAGGTCATCAGGGATTTTGAAAAAAAGACAGGCGCAGTTATTGTCGAAGGATTTGGAATGACCGAATCGTCCCCTGTTACACATATCAATCCTTTTGCAGGCGGCAAGCGCAAGGTTGGGAGTATCGGGTTGCCCATATCCGACACTGAAAGCAGAATAGTGGACTTAAATGACGGGAAAACCGACCTGCCTGTCGGTGAAATAGGCGAACTTATCGTCAAAGGCCCGCAGGTTATGAAAGGTTACAGGAATATGCCGGAAGAAACATCAAATACTCTTGGAGACGGATGGCTTCACACCGGTGACATAGCAAAAATGGACGACGACGGATATTTCTTCATCGTAGACCGTAAAAAGGATATGATAATATCGGGCGGCTACAATGTGTATCCCCGCGATGTAGAGGAAGTATTGTTCGAACATCCTAAGGTGCAAGAAGCTACGGCAATCGGCATACCTCATCCGGTTCGCGGAGAAGCGGTTAAAGTTTTTATAGTACTAAAAGAAGGAGAAACGGCAACAAAAGAGGAGCTGCTTGAGCACTGCAAAAAAAGTCTGGCTACATATAAGCTCCCTGCCGAATTTGAATTCAGGAAAGAGCTCCCGAAAACAAACGTGGGGAAGGTGCTTAAAAAGAACCTGAGGGCGGAATCGGTTGCGAAAAAATAGCAGACAGACAAAGGAATAATAAAAGGCGGACTTGGCATAAGTCCGCCTTTTATTATTTATATGTAAATTAAAAAGGATATTTCTGTCCCTTAATAACTTTTTCGGCAATAAAACGCCTCATAGGAATAGTGTTAAGAGGCCTGTATGAAGAAAGCCTGTCGGCTGCATTACATTTTGCCGTAAGCGCATCCCCCTCTTCCACGAAAACAAAGACCTGCCTGGCCATAGCGGCTATTTCCGGAACAGCATCGTTTACATACACTTTGACTGCCGCAATATGGTATTCGGCCTTCTTTTCACCTTTTGAAGCAGAAAGCTTTTCAGCCCTCAACAGACCGCTTTCCATGGCAAATATTCTGATTATCATGTCGGCCA
>Ga0315268_10002558_pt1 | contig 20467 bp, 6 predicted proteins | sample C1_top_MG_FD_204535 | JGI IMG/M metagenome (GOLD analysis project Ga0315268, IMG submission 204535) | Sediment microbial communities from Yellowstone Lake, YNP, Wyoming, USA - C1_top | ecosystem: Environmental > Aquatic > Freshwater > Lake > Sediment | place: USA: Wyoming | collected 2017-08-01
AACGACGCGCCATCTGCGATAGGTTCAAGCTTTCGGCCCGGATCTGCGAGCTTACGACCGCCGCGTTCTCCCGTGGCCGATTCTGTTCGAGCGTCCGATTGACATGCTGCACTACAAGGAAGGTGCCGATGGCGACCCCAAGAATCAACACGGCCAGTCCGATATAGCTAATAACCAATCGGCGTGCCAGAGGTCCTCTGAGTAATCTCATGCCTGCCTCCCGAATCCCTCAGCTTTCATCCTTCAGGTGAATGCGGGCCACGGCGTGTGGCACGTCAATGGCTTGCGCCAGCTCGCGCGCCGCAGTCTGCAGGATGCCAGAGACGCCAGTCGCAGCGCGGATGCGCGCGGTGATCTCGTTGATCAACCGCTCGCGGCCAGCCAGTCGTTGCGTCTCGTCAAACAACCGCGCGCTGTCCAGTGCGAGCGCCGTCTGCGTAGCAATAGCTTCCACCAGCATTCGCTCTTGTTCGGTCCAGGTGGCGCGGTTCTCGCTCGCCAGTTCCAGCACGCCGATCTCTTGGCCGTGCAGGGTCAACGGCACTTCTAGCTTGGCTCCGCCGTCATTCGTGTGGCTGGCCGAGGCATAGTCGTACTCGGCCAACTGTGGCCTAGTCTCTAGCGTCTTTTTCCAAGCATCGCGTGTGACCGTGCGATACAGCGCGCTCAGTTGTTGCAGGTTGGCCTGCGTGGTTTCCACCAGGCGGCGGTTTTCAATGGCGACGGCTGCCTGGTTCGCCATGGATTGATAGGGCTTGAGCGCGTCTGGAGAGAGAGCCGATTCGTCGGCTGCTCCCAGTGTGAGTGCACCAATCCAGCGCGCGCCGACGATCAGTGGTACAACGGCAACTGCGTTCACATCGGACGGGAGATGTTGCCAAATCGCTTGATGCTCAGATTCTCGCTTCTGGATAACACTGACCGGGTCAAAAGTCAGCCAGCTTTGCAAGGGGAAGCCGGTGAACTCGAAGCGCAGGCCGGCCCTGAGCTTACTCGCGGTTTCCGTGGTGGGGGCGTCGCTGCGTCTCCACATCTGACTCACCTGCACATAGTTGGGCGGTGGTGTCTCGTACTCCTCGAACAGCACCAGCAGGCACAGGTCAATCTCGGGCTTGAGGCCATGTTCCACGATGGCCTGAAAGATGCCGGCCGTATCCGAAGCCGTCGAGATGGCCTGGCCCGCTTCGTGCAGTGCGGTCGCTTCTTGCAAGGCAGTCTCGACCTGGGAGAGCAGCCGCTCGTTTTCCGAGAGCGTGGCCTGAGTCTGAGTAAACAGGCGGGCGTTTTCCAGCGCCACCGCAATCTGGTCGGCCATGCCTTGCAGCACGGCAATGTCATTTTCGTCAAAGGCGGCTTGTCTTTCGCTCTGCACATCCAGCACGCCCAGGATGCGCCCACCAGCTTGCAGCGGCAGCGCGATTTCCGAGCGCGTGTCTGGCAGAAGCGGGTTGGCAAAGCGCACGGCATCCTGGCCCACGTCCAGCGCGATGCGGGCCTGCCGGTTGGCGCACACCCACCCGACCATGGATTGACTTCCGACTTCGAACTTGTGGCCTCGGCTCAGCATGGTCTGGCCTGCTTCCCCGGTGCCTGCACGCAACACAGCAGAGCGGCCTTCCTCGTCCACCAGAAAGACGCCCGCATAGTAGTGACCGAACCGTTCGCGGATCAGGTCTACTGTCGCTTGTAGCAGCTCGTGCGGGTTGAGGATTGAGGAAGCGGCGCGCGCCACCTCGGCGCTGGCGCTCAATTGCGCCGTGCGCGCTTCGACGCGCGTTTCCAGTGAACCGATCAGGTCGCGCAACTGCGCGGTCATCTGGTTAAAAGCGTGAGCCAGGACTCCGATCTCATCTTCGCGGGTCACCAGCGCGGTGCGGGTTAGGTCGCCGGCTGTAATCGCAGTGACGGTTTCGGTCAGCGATCTGATGGGCTGGAAGGTCTGCCGGAAGGTAAACCAAGCCATCACCACGAGTAGCCCAACGCCGACCACTAGCGCGCCCCAGGCGACTTGCTGGAACAGCCGCAGGCGGCTGAACAACTCAGCTTCTTGCTGTTGAACGACAATGACCCAGCCATAGTCCTTCGTCTCATCTACGGTATATCGCCACCGCACGCCATTTTCATCGGCAATGGACAGTATTTCTTCCTTTGCGGCCCTGCCCTGGCGAAATTCTTTCACCGGCAGAAACTCTTTACTGGCATCCACCAACTGATTGTTCTTTAGCAAGACATCCGGATTGGGATGCGCCACCAGCAAGTTGTCGGCGCTCACGATATAGGCAAAGCCGGTTTGGCCGATTCGAATAGCCTGGACGCTCTCAGTAACTTGCGTCAGTTCAGAGGCAAACATTCCCACGCCGACAATCTGGCCCGAACTGTCTTTGATCGGCGTGGACACGACCAGCGCCGGCTTGTTGGTCGTCCGGCCAATCAAGATCTGGAACGTCAACGAAGCGCCATCCCTGGCTTTTTGGAACCATCCCCGGTCGCTATAGTTGGTCAGTCCTGCGTCATCATTCCGCGCCACATTGATGCCTTTGAGGTCGGTGGTGCTGATCAAGTACATGTGTGGGTAGGCGGCGGCCATCGCTTTAAGCACGGGCTTTTGGCGCACCGGGTCCATGCTGACAATCTCCGGCTGGGACACGAGCTGCTTTAGGGCTTTGATATTGAGGTCAAGCCACACCTCCGTGGTGAGTTTGAGGGCAGTTTGGGAAGCGCGTAGTCGCTCGTTCGCGTCCTGCTCGATCTGCCGTCCAGCGCGGTCTGTCACAAAGACCATTACTGCGGCAAGCAGAGGCACCGTGATCGCCAGAATGAGGATCGTCAGGCGGGTCTGCAAACTATGTATTCTCATTGGGCGGCCTCCCCACCGTCACTTCGGCCATTGCCGGGTGTGAGCCGGATGCGCGCCCGCGACAGGTTGAGTGCTTTGGCAAGTTCTTCCGCCGCCGTTCTCAGGATGGCTTCCACATCCGTTGAGGCGCGGATCCGGGCGGTGATGGTGTTGATCATCTGCTCGCGTTGGGCGCGAGCCTGTGTATCTTCAAACAAGCGCGCGTTTTCAAGCGCCAGCGCCACCTGATCGGCCAGCGCGGCCACTAGGGCTTGCTCATCTTCACTCCATTCGCGCGGAGCGCCTTCGTCATAAAACTCGAGCACGCCGATAGACTCGCCGCGCAGTTTGACTGGCAGGGCCAGCGCGGCTCGCTGGGCAGATGACTCGGCCTCGGCTGTGTTGGAAATCTTTACAGGCGCGTCCAGTTCGAGCGCCTGTTCCATCTCCGGCAGCCATATATCGCTGCCGGCGGCCGGCCCGGCTGGGCCTTCCATGAAGCCTGTTGGCCGTTCGAGTGCTTCGGCCAAATAGGTGCCCCATTGCTCGCGCAGGTAGCGGCGCTGAGTGGCCTCAACCTCGGTCAGCGCGTTGCGGGTCTCTTCCAGCAGTCGAGCGCGTTCCATCGCCAGTGAGATTTGGTCGGCGATGGGTTGCAAGACATCTATGTGAGCCGCAGTGAATGCGCCGGGCTGCTTGCTGACGATGTTCAGCGTGCCGGTAATCTGTCCTCCTGCGCGGAACGGCAGAATGATGCGCGAGGTCAATCCTTCGGCAAGCAGACGCTTGACTTCGACAAATTCTTGGGCCAGGGCTTCGCTTTGCAGGTCTGAATCCACGCGGGCCAGGTCGTGGGTGATGACCCAGCCTGGGCCGCTTCTCGCCACTGGCAGGCGAGTGCTTGCGTGGAAAGTGCGCGCCACTTGGCCCGTTTGCGTCTGTGTGTAAACGGCCAATACCGTGAGCTCGCGTTCGCCGGGTGTATATTGCGTCAGAGATAGCGACTCCAACGGCACCAGGCCGCGCAGCTTTTCCTCGATGAGCGGCAGACTGTCGGCCAGGTTCTGGCTGGCGTTGACGAGGGAAGTAACTTCGCGAAGGATTTGCTCCTGCCGCGCGCGACTCTGGGTCTGCTCGAACAGGCGCGCGCTTTCCAACGCCAACGCACCCTGCTCGGTGATCTCTTGTACCAGCGCCAAATCTTCCGGCGACAGTGGCCGCTTGGGATCATCGTATATGCCGACTGCGCCGATGACTTCGCCGCGCACTGAAAGCGGCGCGACGGCGACGCTCTCGCCCCTGCCTTCCCCGGTTGCAACAGAGGCGGCTGTCGAAGGCACGAGTACGTTTTGCTTGACGACTTGTTCGATCTGCGGCAGCCAGATGTCTTGCGGCTTCAACTCCGTGCGGTCGAACAGGTAGCCGGGCGCAACCTGCGCTGTCTCTCGATAGGCTTGCCAGCCTTCGCGGGTGGTGGCTCGGTAGAGCCGCTCCAGCTCGCGCAGCGTTTCTTGCATCTTGGCGTCCGTTTGCTTGCGCTCGGTGATGTCGCGGGTCACGCCGACCAGGCCGACGATCTGTCCCTGACTATTGCGCAGTGGCACTTTGGTTGTCGTATCCCACCTTTGATGGCCCATTGCGTCCACGTTAGGCTCTTCGTGGTTAAGCAGGAGTTGACCCTCGCGGAGGATGGGTTGCTCGGAGGCATAGTACTGCTCTGCCAGTTCGCGCGGGTAAAAATCCCAGTCGCTCTTGCCGATCAGATCCTCGGGAGTGGCGACGCCCATGACGCGCGCCGTTTCTATGTTAGCGAGGATGAACCGGCTCGCCGTGTCTTTGGCATAGATCAGGTCTGGCAGCGTGTCAATCAACGTGCGCATCAGGTTGCGTTCCTCAGCCAGCCTGGCTTCGGTTTGCTTGCGCTCGGTGATGTCGCGCGTCACGCCCACCAGCCCGGTGATCTGTCCCAGGTTGTTCCGCAGCGGCACTTTGGTTGTCACATCCCACCTTTGATAGCCCGTCGCATCCACATTAGGCTCTTCGTGGTTATGCAATGGTTGGCCGTCGCGGAGGATGGGCTGCTCAGAGGCAAAGTATTGTTCTGCCAGTTCACGCGGGTAAAAGTCGAAGTCGCTCTTGCCGATGAGATCGTCGGGTGTGGCAGCACCCATGACGCGCGCCGTTTCTATGTTAGCGAGGATAAACCGGCTCGCGCTGTCTTTGGCATAGATCAGATCCGGCAAGGTGTCAATCAGCGTGCGCATCAGGTTGCGTTCTTCTGCCAGTGCTGCCTCGTCGCGCTTGCGCTCGGTGATGTCTGTAGAGATGCCAAAGGTGCCCACGATGTTGCCAGCCTCGTCGCGAAGAGGCAGTTTGGTCGTCCAAACCCACGTATCGGGCCGGTCCGGCCACGTTTCCCTTTCTTCTTTCGTCACAGGTTGGCCGGTTCGGATGATTTCCTGTTCGTCTTCGTACGCTGGCCGGGCATGTTCTTCCCTGAAAAAGTCAAAGTCCGATTTGCCTATCCCTTGCGCGGGATCGCTCAAGCCAAACCGATCAGCTTGTGACTTGTTGATTCGGATAAAGCGGCTTTGAGTATCCTTAAAGTAGATATGGTCAGGGATGTTATCCATGAGCGCGCGCATGAGATATTGTTCTTGAGCCAGCGCTTCTTCGGCTCGTTTGTGCTCAATGGCGACGGCGATCTGGCCGCACAAGCCTTCCAGCAGCAACTGGTCCTCCTGGCTAAGTGCGCCAGCCTGGCTGCTTTGAACATCGAGGATACCCAAGACCTCGCCGCGCAGCTTGATGGGCACGGCCAACTCGCCTTTCGTATCGGGCAAATTGGGGTTGGGCCGCCAGTCTTTGTCCTGTGCGGTATCAGTCGCCAGGATGGATTGCCCCGTAGCCGCCGCCGTGCCGACGACGCCGCGCCCCATCGCCAGTTTGTGTCCAGCGGCGAGCATCCTTTGGCCAGCTTCGCCATAGCCGGTGACGAGTACTACCGCATCCTGCGCTGGGTCGTAGCGAAAAATCTGTGCGTGATAGTAATTGAATCTCTCTTTGATGAGCGTAACGACGCGACGGAAGAGTTCTTCCAGTTCCGGTGCAGCGGCAATTTCCTGGGCCACTTCGGTACTGGTTTGCACCTGAGCGCCGCGCCGCACCAGTGATTCTCGAATCTGATCCTCCAAACGTTTGCGTTCGGTGATATCCAATATTTGCCCCACGGTCTGTACATTCCCCGCCGAATCTTTGAACACGGTGGAGACAATTTCCGTCCGCCTCTTTTCGCCGTCTCTCCGGACAACATTGAACTCGTAGCGGGGCGGGAGGTCTTCTCCTCTCTGTCTGCGAACATAGCGGTCCGCCACCATCTGTCGGCTCTCTTCATCCAGGAACCTTGTGAAATCGGAGCCGACGATGTCTTCACGAGAATAGTCTATGATTCGGCATAGTTCGTCGTTTGCATACGTGAATTTATAGGCATTATCTACGATAAGGATCCCGGTGGGCGAGTTTTCCACGACGGAGCGGAACCTTTCCTCGCTCTCTCGGATCGCTGCCTCGGCCCGCTTGCGCTCGGTAATGTCGCGGATGGATTCGATAGCGCCGACGCGGTCGCCCTGGCTGTCCAAGAGCGGCGAGGCCATTACCCAGAGATCGGCCCCTCGGCCTCCGAACACGCGCTGCACAAAGACTTCGGTGAAGAGCGTGTTGCCTTGCTTGCGGACGTATTCGTACTTGGACTTCCACTCCGAGTCCTCGGCTCCGATGAGGTCAACCGTGATCGGGCGGCGTTCTCCGTAAAAGGGGATAGCATAGGCATAGTCGCCCTGACCGAGGATGTTTTCCTTGCGAGTGCCAGTCATCTCCTCAGCGGCCCGGTTCCAAGCGATGACCTTTTTGTCCTGGTCAATGACGAAGGTGGCGTCTGGCAGAAAGTCAACGATGTCCAACAGTTGCTGGCGAGCGGTGCGCGACTCTTCTTCTGCCCGCTTGCGCCGGATGGCCGCGCCCAAGCCGTCGGCGGCGGCCTTGAGGGCGTTGACTTCCGCCTTGGACCACTGGCGTGCGGTCTGGTAGTCGTCAAAGCCGATATAGCCCCACCAGGTTGACCCGGCAAAGACAGGCACAACCACTAGGGAGCGGATGCCACGTTCTGCCAGCAGTTTTCGCTCCCTGTCCGGAAACTCGCTTACAAGCCCATGAAGGATTTCGCCTCGGCTCATCACCTCGACCCAGCGCCCAAAGCCGCCCTTCTCCCAAGAAAATCCCCGGAGCAACGGGTTGTCTATCTGCGGCGGGATGCCCGGCGCCACCCACTCGTAGCGCAGAGTGGTCATTAAACGTGAGCCGTCCTTGCCTGTATGATTCTCGTAGGCGCACACACGACTTACACCTGTGGCCTGGCCCAGCCGTTGCAACACTTGATCAATGTTCTCTTCCCAAGAGGCTGCCTCCAGAAAACACTTGGTTGCAAAACTCACCGCTTCGAGGATAGCCTCGCGGCGGATCACTTCTTCCTGCGCACGCTTGCGCTCGGTGATGTCTACGAGAACCCCTTCCATGTATGGCTCCGCGCCGGCCTCTCGTATCAGGCGCACATTGAGGGAGACGGCAATGGTCTGACCATCGGCGCGGCAAAGGTCGGTTTCAAAACCGGTTACCGGGCCTTGTTGCAGCATTGCAATCAGTCGTTGGCGGTCGGCGGGATTTTGATACAAATTGGGCACGCCCAGCCGGTTGACGGCTTCCAGCGAAGCGTAGCCGACGGTCTTGAGGAACGCCTCATTGGCGTACACGAGGCGGCCACCGAGCGTTGTGTGATAGAGGCCGATAGGTGAGCAATCCACCATCTGACGGAGCTGTCTCTCCGAGGCAAGGAACGTTTCACTAATCTGCCGTCTCGCTTTGGACAGCGTGCGCCACACGAGTTTTGCGGCCTCGACGTCTGTGATCATCGGTTGGAGGAGAGCCTCAAGCTCATTGACAGCGTAGTGCATGATGCCGATATCAGTACCCTGTTCGCTCTGTTCTTTGGCTGTGGATTGGATGAACTGGACAAATCGAGTGTCATCGCCGCTTTGCAGCCAGTCCGCCACACAGTCTAGCGTGCGCCGGGCCACCGCTCGCCTAAACGGCGCTGGCAGGGCGGCATACGCCGGGTAGGCCAGCAACCGCCGGTCGTATTCGGTGAGTAGATGGTCCAAACGAGCTTGGATTTCTGCAGCAAGTGCGTTCACCTTACTTGCCTCCTTCGCTGGTCGGCCGGTCGCCGTGTGGGTTGCCGCCTGCCGGCTGAGCAACCTGACCTGAATCTCCTCCTTCGGAGGAAACCAGGCGGACGAACGTGGGGCGACCCAGTACAGTGCCCAGTTCTCGAGCCAGCGTGCGCATGACCGTATCGGGATCAGTGGAACTGCGAACGTGAGCTGTCACTTCGCGCAGGATTTGCTCGCGGCGGGCGCGGGCTTGGGTCTGCTCGTACAGGCGTGTGTTCTGAATTGCCACGGCCACCTGATCGGCGATGCTTGCCAGCAGTTGGACTTCATCGGGCGTAATCACCGCGCGTTCATCGCGCCGGTAGCCTGCCTCCAAAAGGGCGATGGTTTGCCCGCGCAGCCGGAGAGGCACAAAAGCGCGCACCAGGGCCGCGTGCCCTTCGCGCTCAAAGATCTCGCGGTCGAATCGATCATCCCAGCCATCAATGACTTCGATTTGCCCCTTGCGCGCAACGTCCATCACGATGTCGTTCTGCATCTTGTCCAACCGACGCACCGCGCCGAGCATGCCCTCCGCCAGACCCGTCGCTCGCAGTGTTCGCACGGCGTTGGCCGGCTCGTCAATCACGCTGAACTGAACGAAGCCAAAGTGCATCTGATCCTGGAGTGCTGCGACAAGCGCGTCCAGAACGCGATCCAGGTCGAGCGTGCTTGTCACCTGGCGCGCGATCTCGTTAAGGATTTGCATCTCGCGGACGCGCGATTCAGCCTGTTGGCGGGCCGCCTGCGTCTGCTCGAACAAACGCGTGTTCTGAATGGCGATGGCGACCTGGCTGGCCAGGCCGCGCAGCAGATTGACTTCTTCCTGCGCGATGGCAGGCCGTTCCGCGCGCCGATAGCCCACTTCAAGAGTGCCAATCGCTTTTTCGCGCAGCAGCAGTGGCACAAAAGCCCGCACCAGTTTAGCGTGTCCCTCGCGTTCGAATAATTCGCGGTCAAAGCGGTCGTCCCAGCCATCAATGATCTCGATTTGGCCTTTGCGCGCCACGTCTATCGTGATGTCATTCTGTAGTTGATCCAGTGGGCGCACCAAGCCATTCATGCCGGATGCCAAGCCGGCGGCGCACACGGTTCGCACGGCATTGGCCGGTTCATCAATCAGATCGAGCGAAACATAGTTAAAGTCCATATCCTGCTCAAGTGTGTTGACCAGTGCATCCAGCACATGATTCAGATCGAGTGTGCTAGAAACCTCGCGCGTGAAGCGATTCAGAATCTCCATCTCGCGCACGCGCGATTCGGCCTGCTGGCGCGCAGCTTGCGTTTGCTCAAACAGGCGGGCGCTTTCGAGCGCGAGCGATACTTGCTCAGAGACAGACGTGATCAGCTCCATATCGTCCGGCGACAGATGTTGGTGTGGATCGCCTATCACGCCCAATGCGCCGATGATCTCGCCGCGAGCCGATAGCGGCGACACGACAGCCGAGTCGGGCTGAGCTGATTGGGCGAGCGTGTTTTGCTTGACCGCTTGTTCGATCTCGGGCAGCCACAGGTCCGGTTTGGGTTCGAGCGTCCCGTGCTCAAACAGATAGCCGCCCGGCAACTGTCCAGTTTCGCGGAAAGCCTGCCAGCCCTCGCGACTCATCGCGCGGTACATGGCGCTGATTTCGTTGAGCCGTTCTTCCATCTCTTGCCGCAAGCGCGTGTCTTCTATGGCAATGGCGATCTGTCCGCACAAGCCTTCCAGCAAGAGTTGGTCTTCGGTGGTCAGTGCTCCGGCCCGGTCACTCTGCACGTCCAAGATGCCCAACACCTGCGCGCGCAGTTTGATGGGCACGGCCAACTCGCCTTTCGTGCCTGGCAGGTTGGGATTGGGCCGCCAGTCTTTGTCTTGCATGACGTCGGTTGCCAGCACGGGTCGGCCGGTGACCGCTGCCGCGCCGACAACGCCGCGCCCCATTTCCAGGCGGTGCCCGGCCGCCAGCATCCTTTGCCCGGCTTCGCCGTAACCCGTCACCAGCACCACGGCGTTCAGCGCGGATTCGTATCGAAAGATTTGAGCGTGATAGTAGCCAAACCGTTCTTTGATGAGCGTAACCACACGGCGAAACAGTTCGTCCAACGCAGGCGCGGCGGCAATTTCCTGCGCCACTTGAGTGCTGATTTGCACTTCTTGCCCGCGCCGTTCCAGCGACTCTTGGATTTGCTGCTCCAACTGCTGGCGCTCGGCGATATCCGTGAGCATGCCCAAGCGTTGGCGTTCGGCCTCGCGAGCCTTTTCTTCCGCGATGCGCGAGACGATGGCGCGTGTTTGAGACATGGTCCGCCACATGAACTTGGCTGACTCGAGATCGGACGCGAGCGGCAAGATGGTTTCCTCGAGAGCCGTCAGAGCATCCTGTAATGTCCCGAACTCAAAACCGCTGGCGACCCGCTCGCCCAGCCTGGTTTCGGTGAAGCTGATGAACGGAGCGGCCTCCTGGGCCTCTAGGCAAGCGGCCAACAGATCTAGGTCGCAGCGAGCCACGTCAAGCAGAGTGGACTCGGGTAGCTCGGCGTAGCCCTTGAGAAGGCGCAGCCGCCCGGCATACTCTGCGGCCAGGTCGTCTCGGCGATTTCTGATGGCCGATGCGAGTTTTTCCATTCTACTCGCCTCCTTCCGTCGTCAGGCCGTTCCCGTCGCCATGCTCTGATCGAGAGAGTTGTTCTGCGCTGCCCAGGCGAATGAACGCGGGCCTTCCCAACGCCGTCCCCAGCTCGCGCACGGCAGTGCGAACGATGGTATCCGGATCGGCCGAGCTTCGCACGCGAGTTGTCACTTCGCGCAGAATGCGCTCGCGGCGAGCGCGGACTTCAGCCTGCTCAAACAGGCGTGCGTTCTGGAGTGCAATGGCGGTCTGGTTGGCGATGGCAGCCAGTACCTCTTGGTCGTGTTCGTCGAAAGCGTTGGGAGTGGTGTAGCTCTGGACAACCAGCGCGCCGAGCACCCGGTCGCCGATGATCATGGGCACACCCAGCCAGGATTGGGCGCCCAGCAAAGGCCCGATGGCCTCGACGCCTTGTTTGGCCCGCCACTCCACCACGCCTTCTTTGATGAGCAGCGGCGTCCGATTGCGAATGATGTATCCCGTCATGCCCTGGCTGGACGATAGCATGGTCCCGTCTTCGACATGCTGGCCGTCGGCAATGTCAAACGGGAAAGCGATTTCGTCTTTGTCTTGATCGTAGAGGGCAATCGCAAAGCTGTTCGTGTTCATCAGGCGAGATGTGCCTCGGTAAGCTTCTTCCAGCACGCCTTCCAGCGTGAGTTGGCCGGTCAGGGCGCGGCTAAGATTGTTCAGCGCGGCCATTTCCTCGGCGCGCGCGCGGGTTTCTGCGAACAAACGGGCATTCTGGATCACAATGGCGGCCTGGCTGGCAATGGCAGACAGCAGGTCGCGGTGGTGCTGGTTGTAGAGCCGAGCCGTCGTGTAACTCTGTACCGCCATCACGCCAATCACCTGATCGCCGACCCACATCGGCACTCCCAGCCATGACTGGGAGTCGGTTCCAATGGATTCGATTCCCAACTCTTGCAGCCGCTGGTTGACATTCTCTTCGATGAGCAATGGCTGGCGAGTGCGAATCACGTACTCGGTCAGTCCTTTTCCGGTTCGGCGTCGTCCTGCCAAGGCTCGAATTCGTTCTCCCTCGGCGTAAAATGGAAAGCTTACCTCGTCCAACTGTGGATCGTACAGAGCGACATAGAAATTGGTCGTGTCCATCAGGCGGGAGGCATTCTGATAGGTGTGCTTGATCACAGCGTCCACGTCAAACAGCGTACTCAGAGTGCGGCTCATCTCGTTGAGCACAGTCAATTCTTCGGCCCGCAGTTGTGTCTGTTGGAACAGGCGCGCGTTTTCAATGGCGAACCCGATCTGACGGCCGACCGCTCGCAATAAGGCGGTTGCATTTTCGCCAAACGGCCCGGCTGTCTTGCGGAATCCACACAATGTGCCCAATGTTTGGCCTCTGAACTCGAGCGGGACGCCGATATATGAATAGTAGCCGGCTTCGATCTCGCCGCTGACGTCAACCGGCGCTCCCTGGCGAAAATCTTCAATGACCACGGCTTCCTTTGCGGTAAAAACAACTGCACAAAGCGAATTCTCCAGACCTTCTGCGGGGTCGTCGGGGATTCCTCCGGGCAGACCGGTGCGGACAATTCGTTCGAGCTTGTTGCGGGTCTCGTTGTATATTGTAATGAGACCACCATCAAAGCCAACGACTTGCATCGTCTGCTTGAGAACGCCGCCCAGGACGGCTTTCAACTCGAGCGTCTGGCTAGCCGAACTGATAATCTCATTAAGAGCGGACAGTTCCGCATTGCGCTGTCGTGTTTCGTTGAACAGGCGGGCGTTCTCGATGGCTGTGGCCGCCTGGTTCGCAAAGACTGTCAGGAGGTCCAGATCGGCCTGGTCGAACCCTCCTTTGCCACCTTGTTTGTTCAGGACCACCAGGGTGCCCATGACCTGGTCCTTGATGGTCAAGGGGGTTGCGGCGGCACTCCGCCATGAGCGCCCACCCACGTCCGCTCGGCTGTCTTGTTGGAGCTGATTCGATATGACGGGCTGGTTGTGAAGAGTTACCCAGCCCGAGAGGCTACCTTCCAAGGGGGAACGATCGCCCAGCGAATCGGCCGCCGAGCCACTACCGGCCACCACCTCATCTTCCTTCTTCTCCCAGTCGACCAGATTAATGATGCCTCCATCGCCTTGGAGGAGGGTGGTGGCTTGCTCGGTGATGAGGTGAAGGAGTTTGTCGAGTTCCAGGGTGCTCGCCATGGCCTTGGTGGTCTCTTGTAGGGCGGTGAGTTGGGCCAGTCGGCTCTTGGTATCTTCGAAGAGGCGCGCATTCTCGATCGCGTTGGCCACCTGGTCGGCCATCGTCTGGAGAATGGTGATGTCTTCCTGGGTGAAGGCGGCAGGTTGGGCAGATTGGATCGTCATCGCACCGATGACACGCCCCCGGCTAATGAGCGGCAGGGCCATCTCGGAACGGGTTTCGGGTAGATGCGGATTCTTGTACCGGATCGCCTTTCCCGCATCCAGCGCGACACCGGCCTTGCCCTGGGCAACGCATGAGCCGATCATCGAGGCGCCGCCCACCGGCAGTCTGTGGCCTGCCTCGAGCAATTTGCGCCCCGGCTCGCCCGTTCCGGCGCGGAGGATGGCCCACTGGCCGGTCTCGTCCACCAGGAACAGGCCGGCATAGTAGAGGCTGAACCGCGCGCGGATCAGTTCCACCACCTGATGCAGCAGTTCGTCCACGTTGAGGATGGAACTGGCGGCACGCGAGACTTCCGCGGCGGTCTGGAGCTGGATCGCACGGCGTTCCAGGTCGGCCAGCAGCCGTTCGCGTTCCGCCTCGGACTGCTTGCGCTCGGTGATGTCGGTAGAGAAGCCAACCATGCGGATGGGATTGTCAGTCTCGTCCCAAATTGCTTGCCCCCGAACGCGGAACCAACGATACTCGCCCGACTTGGCGCGCTGTCGTTCTTCCACGTCGTACGGCACTCGATGCTTCAGGTGTGCCTCTAGGGCGGCATTCACTTGCTCTCTGTCGTCTGGATGCGTAAGTGACTCAAATATGTCAAAGTTGACTTGGAGCTCATCGTCAGCGTACCCAAGCAGCTCTTTCAAACGCGGAGACCAGTAAAGTGTACTGTTTCGGATATCCCAGTCCCATAGCCCGTCATTTGCGCCCCGCACGGCCAGGGCAAGCCGCTCTTCAGCGGCGCGGGTTTGCCCGAACAGGCGGGCGTTCTCGATGGCGATGGCGGCCTGGTTGGCGATGGCGACCAGCAAGTCTCGGTCGTGCTCGTCGTAGGCGCCGGGGGTAGTGTAATTCTGGACGCTTACCACACCTAGCATCCGGTCGCCGATCGTTAGTGGCACGCCTAGCCAGGACTGGGCTAACTCGCCTACTGGTGCCATGCCCATTTGATCCAGCCAACTGGCGACATTTTCCTTGATGAGCACGCTGGTACGGTGGCGGATGATGTAGCCGGTGAGTCCCTGGTCGGCGGGCATCACCGTGATCTCTTTGTCCATCGCCGCCTCGGTGACGTTGATCGGGAAAGAGACCTCATTCTTGTTTGCATCGTAGAGGCCGATGTAAAAGCTGGTGGTGTCCAGAAGGCGCGAAGTGCCCCGATAAACTTCATCCAGCACCTGACTCAGGCTGAGCTGCGAGGCGAGCCGCTGACCGAGATCATTGAGTGCGGCCATTTCCTCCGCGCGGCGACTGGTTTCTTCAAACAGCCGCGCGTTCTGGATGGCGATGGCTGCTTGCGCCCCAATCGTCGAAAAGAGACTCTGGTCTTGTTCGCTGTACAGACTCTCCTGTTTGTAGCTCTGGATTGCCATGATGCCGACGATTTGACCAGCCGTGATCAGCGGCACACCCATCCACGCTTTGGTGCCCGGCAGGCCGAGTTGCGTGATATGGTGCGACTCGTAAAAGTCGGCCAGCTCTTGGGGGCTGTTCACCACCAGGGACTTTTGCGTCCGGATCATATAGCTGCCCAAGCCGGCCTTGAGGCTGCGCGGGCCTGGCTCGGCGGGTCGTCCGTCCTCGATCTGATAAGCCATCTGCCAGTGATCGCTGCCGGCTTCATACGTGCCGATGAAAAAACTGCTCGTGTCAAACATGCGGCTCACTTGCTGGTGAACGACGCGATACAGGTCTTCCAGGCTCAAGGCCGACGACAATTGTTGCCCGATGTCGTTGAGGATGGACAACCCCTCGGCGCGCGCACGGGTCTCTTCAAAGAGCCGCGCGTTCTGGATGGCAATAGCGGCCTGCACGCCGATTGTGGAAAAGAGAGCCAGGTCTTGTTCGCCGTAGAGGTTCTCTTGCTCATAATTCTGGAGACCCATCACGCCGACGATTTTGCCGGCGGCAATCAGCGGGATGCCCATCCATGATTGGGCCGTTTCACCCACTGGCGGCAGGTTATGCTTGCTTGAGAATTCAATGTTCTCTTGAGCGGTGTGGATGAGAATCGGTTGGCGGGTGCGAATGATGTGACTGGTCAAGCCGGCGCCAAGCGGGTGACATGTGGCGGGTTGTAGTTGGCCGTGTTCGAAACCAAAGGCCAATACCCATTCGTTGCTGTTTTCTTCGCACGTGGCAATGTAAAAGTTCGTTGTGTCAAAGATACGACTGATTTGCTTGCGAACAATTTGGTACAACTCGTCCAGGCTCAAGGCTGCCGAGAACTCGCGGCTGATCTCATTGAGGATGGACAGTTCGGTGATACGCCGCCCGGTCTCTTCAAAGAGCCGCTTGCGCTCAGAGATGTCTTGAACGGTGGTGCGAATGCCCACAATGCGCCCTTCGGCGTCGAGCAAGTGCCTGTCTTGGATCAGCACCGGAACGCGCGGCCCATCCTTGCGGACGAATTCATGCTCGACCATTTTCAACGGCAGATGCCCGGCCAGCTTGTCCAGCGTCGCCTGATGCGCTGCCTCTGGCTCGGCGGCAAATTCCCACGCGGGACGACCAATCATTTCTTCCGCCGTGTAGCCAAGCATCATCAATTCGATCTGATTGATGCGTGTGATGCGTCCCTCGACATCGAGTTCGTGATAGCCCATTGGAAGCTCGTCAAGAAATGCGTGAAAGGCGCTTTCTCTTTCCTGCAAAACCTGCTCGAGTCGTTCGCGTTCGGCACGAAGCGTTTCCAACTCGGCTGTGCAGGCCGCATCGGACGGCTGCTCCGACGGAGGCTCTACCTGTGGGGCAGGGCGGCGATCAGGTTTCGCGCCCGATTTTTTCAGATCAGAGAACAGGCCTTCCAATTGCCTTCTCAGGTCCTTTTCATTCATGGTTCAACAGCTCCTTGGCAAGCGCGCGGTACTGTTGAGCGCTGCGGGTGTTGGGCGCATATTGCGTGATGGGTTTGCCGAACGCCGGACTTTCTCGAAGCTTTGTATCCACTTCGATCATCGTCTGGAACATGACGTCGCTCAGCGCCTGCTGCATCTGTTCAAACACAGCCTGCGAAATCCGATTGCGCTTGTCATACATAGTCACCAGCACGCGATAGGTCAAGCGCGGGTTGGTTTTCTCGCGGATCAGCCGCACGAGTTCCATCGTCTGCCGCAACGAATGGGCGGCATAGAACTCGCACTGGGCGGGAACGATGAGCAGATCTGCGGCCGTCAGCGCGTTGAGGGTGAGTGTGCTGATGGAGGGCGGGCAATCAACCAGCACCATGCCATATAGACTGCCGCCCATGGCTTCCAGGCCATTCTTCAAATAAAACTCGTATCCCTTGCGCCCGTAAAGAATCTTGTCCAGCGTCACCAGCGACCGGCTCGCAGGAACAAGGTCCAACCCAAAGACTGAAGTCTCGCGACTCGCACTGACCAGCGAGATGTTGCCGAGCAGCGCCTCGTCCACGGTGCGGCGCAGCTCGTCTGGCTTGAAGCCCAGCGAAAGAGTGAGATTGGCCTGCGGGTCCAGATCAATCAACAGCACAGCCTGTCCCAGTTCAGCCAGACTGGCTCCCAGCGAGAGACAGGTCGCCGTCTTGGCGACGCCTCCTTTTTGGTTACTGATGGCAATTACGCAGGTCATACGTGATACCCTCGTTCTACTTTCGCCAGATCAATTCTGTGCTGCCGCCTTGCCGTCGCCTTGAGCGGCTTGGTCGTCCTTCGCCTTCAGACGGATGGCGCCGTGAGTCGTGCCCAGGGCGCGGCGGATCTCGTGCACGGTTGTCCGAAGAACGCTTTCCACATCGGGCGAAGCGCGCAACTTGGCGGCAATGGTCGAAACAAGCTGCTCACGCCGCGCTTGTTGCTGGGTCTGCTCGAACAGTCGCACGGTTTCCAACGCCTGTGCGGCTTGATCGGCGACTTCGGTGACGAGCGCCACATCGTCCTCAGTCCACTGACGCGCGCCGTCTGTTTCGTGCAGGTCAATCACGCCGATGACCTGATCGCGCAGCTTGATCGGCACGGCCAGCGCCCCGGCATAGGTCGCTTGAGCTTCGGGCGTCTGGCTCACGGCGACGGTTTCACCTCGAAGGGCTTTTTCGATTTCTGGAAGTTGGAGATTGCCTGCGGAAGGCACGCCGGTCATGCGGTATTCGTGGCTGACCGTCCGAAGCGTGGGCAACAAGCGTTCCCACTGCTGGCGCAAGTAACGGCTCTGCGCTTCTTGGGCTTCCTGCAAGGCGGCTTGCGTCTGGGCGAACAGGCTTGCATTTTCAATTGCAATGGCAATCTGGTCGGCCAACGCGCCCAGGTTGGAAATGTCTTCTTCGTTAAAGCCACTTTCTTGCTCGCTGTGGCAATCCATCGCTCCAAAGATCTGTTGACCGGCGCTCATGGGCACGACGAGCCGCGAGCGTGTCAGCGGTAAATCGGGATTGTCAAACCGCACAGCATTTGGCCCGGTGTCACGCTCGGTGCGCGGCTGGCCCAGGCTGATCGCCGCGCCGATGACCGTATCCGGACTGATGGAAACTTTATGCCGGCTTTCCATCATGCGCTGACCGCCTTCACTGCTGGCGGCCCGCAAGACGGCAAAACGGCCCAATTCGTCTGCCAGATAGATGCCCACATGATAATATCCAAAGGCCTGCCCGATGAGCAGTGCAACGCGCGGCAGCAACTGTTCGAGGTCGCGCATCTGGCTGACGGTATGCGTGACCAGCGCGCTGGTCGCCAAAAGCTCTGTGCGGCGTTGGGCTTGCTGGCTGAGGCCCTGCAGTTCAAAGTTGGCCTTTTCCAGTTGCCCGGTGCGTGTGACCAGTTCGGCTGTGGTCGCCCTCAAGTCGCTGGTCTGCTGTAGCAGCCTGGCATGGCCTTGTTCCAATTCTGCGGAATAGGCTTGAGCTGACTCGGCGGCGCGCATCCACGCGCTACTGAACCGGGTCGTCAGAACAGCGATCACCACAATGCCCGTCGGGTAAACCGCGAGCGGGATCAGCGGCGCCGAGGTCATTAAATCTGGCCGGTGCGTTGGCCACCAGAGTTCGATGACGGTCGGGATCAGGAAAAAGACCGCCATAGCGAGCGCCATGCGCCAAAGCCGCCTTGTGTTGCCGAATAAGGCGGCGATCAAGAGATTGGCAACAACGCCGAGCAGGATGAGCGGAAGCAATCCGGTGTAAACGATCGGCAGCAGGCTCAGGATAAGAGAGGACGCCAGGCCCCACAGTATGACGGAGGCATTCAGCCGGCCTGAACGAGCCAGCACGAATGCGCCGAGGCCGGCCAGCCCGATTGCCCATGTCAATGCGCCCAGTCCATACAACTGCCCGGTGTTCGTTGCCAGGCCCCAAACGATTTCGACCGCGCCGATGAGGCCGCCGCTGACGGCGGCCAGGCGCGTGAATCGCGCAAACATCTCGGCGCGTTGGCGCGAGCCTTCAACCTTGATGTCTGTCTGCTTGCCTGCCTCAATGGTCATGGTTCCAACTCCTCACATCCAACATCAAACGGCGCATGTTTCGATGTTCTACGTTCGTAGAGTTCCATCTCCTATCGCCAGGCGCACAATCGCGCGTGGAACTCGCAAGGATTGGGCCAGCTCCGACGCCGTCGTTTCCAGGATGCCTTGCGTGTCGCTTGCAGAGCGGATGCGCGTGGTGATCTGCCGGATGAGCCGCTCGCGTTCGGCGCGGCGTTGTGTCGCTTGCAGCAGGCGCACGTTTTCGAGCGCGGTCGAAGCCGGGCCGGCCAGGGCCATCACCACTTCCACGTCGTGCTGAGCGAACCTGCGCTGAAATGTGCGGTTCGCCACCGCGACAGTGCCAATCGTCTGGCCTTTGATGCCCAATGGCGCAACGATAAGCGAGCCGATGCCGTGCTGTTGGCGGCGCTGGCGAGTCTGTTCCGACTCTAACTGATCCTCGGCGGTATGCGAAAGCGCCGGTTTGCCAGACCGGACAACCTGTCTCGCGATGCCAGCATCGTATTCGTCGAACGTCATTTCGATCTGGCCCTCGAGATGTCCGCTGCCCACGCGGGCCACCAGTTGCTTACGCGGGCTGTCTACCAGCGTCACAATAGTCCGCTCGGCCTGCAAAAGTTGATTGACAAACTCGGCCAGGCTTTGGCAAATGTCCTGAATCTGCTCTGCTCCCGCGATGGTGCGCGCCGCCGCAAATAGCCCTTCGGTTTCTTGCAAAGCGAATTGGGTCTGTTCCACCAAGCGCGCATTGTCGGCGGCCAGGATCGTCTGCAACGCAACGGCCTGGATCATTTCTTTTTCATCTTCTGTCCAGGGCCGGTTGCCTTCGCGCCGCAGCCTGAGTTGGCCGAGGCGCTGTCCGTGCAGTTCTAGCGGAACGGCTAGCGCTTCAGCCTCACCGGGTGTTGTTGCGGCACCAAGTTCGCTGCGGCGCGCTGTGGATGGGCGTTCCAGGTGGCCCTGCCAGCCCTGGCGAACCAGCAAGCGGTTAGTCGCTTCGAGTTGTTGCAACGTTGCCTGCGTTTGCTGGAACAGGCGCGCATTTTCCAGCGCCACGGCGATCTGATCGGCCATGCCTTGCAGAGCTGCGATATCACTTTCGTCAAATGCGGCCGCCTGTGTGCTTTGTACGTCCAAGGCGCCCAGCACGCGCTCGCCGGACAGTAGCGGGAGTGCCATTTCCGAGCGGGTCTCGGGGAGCAGGGGGTTGGCAAAACGCACAGCCTCGGTGCCAACGTCAAGCGCGATGCGCGCTCGTTTGTTAGCGCAGGCCCAACCCACCATAGACTGGCCGCCCACTTCCAGGCGGTGCCCGCGTTCCTTCATCGCGCGCCCGGCTTCGCCGGTGCCTTGTTGAAGCACAGCATACCGGCCTTCGGCATCCACCACGAACAGGCCAACATAGTAAAACTCAAATCGCTGCTGGATCAGCTCGACGACCCGAGCGAGCAATTGCTCTGGGTCGGTCATCGTCGTCGCCGCGCGGGACACTTGCGCGCTGGCTTGAAGCTGATTGACGTGATGGCTGAGACTTGCGGTGGCTTTCGACAGTTCTGCAGTGCGTTCAGCTACTCGTTGTTCCAGGCCGCCTAATGTCTGCCGTAGCTGGCCAATCATGGTATTGAATGCACCTGCTAGCATGCCGATTTCGTCCCGACTGTCCTGGCGAGCTTGCACAGTCAGATCACCAGCAGCTACTTGTTGGGCGGCAGCCGTGAGTTGCATGATGGGGGTAGCCAGGAGTTGCGCTCCGACCACGGCCACACCGGCTACGGCGGCGGCGATGATCAGGCTCAGCACCAGGGCGGTCTGAGCGAGCGCGCGGGTGCCGGTCAAACTCTCCGCGCGGCTCTGGTGGACGACAACCGTCCATCCCAACTGTGCAATAGCGTCTGCTCTACCAGGACCAGATGAGGTGACTTGAGCCTGGCTGATC
>Ga0315268_10002560_pt1 | contig 20458 bp, 26 predicted proteins | sample C1_top_MG_FD_204535 | JGI IMG/M metagenome (GOLD analysis project Ga0315268, IMG submission 204535) | Sediment microbial communities from Yellowstone Lake, YNP, Wyoming, USA - C1_top | ecosystem: Environmental > Aquatic > Freshwater > Lake > Sediment | place: USA: Wyoming | collected 2017-08-01
CTGCTGCCGAACTCCAGACGCAGCCTGGAGAGGAGCGCCTCCTGATCCGCGAAATGGGGCTGGTCGCGCTCGTAATCAAGGCTCAGGAAAAGCGTCTTATCGCCCTTCTTCTGCAGATCGTCCTGGAGATGCAGCATCAACGTCGTTTTGCCTGCTTGACGGGGGCCGACAAGAAGGGTCATCTCTTTCTTGGGAAGATGAGCCTGGAGCTCTTTTAGTAGATTTCTTTTTATAGGCATGCTTTATTTTATATACGAGAAATCGCAAAGTCAAGTTTATTATTGCTCGGAACAGAGAGTTGCGCTATATTTCCCGCCAGAAGGGATATTTAACGCCTTGGATATACCATGAAGAAGGGAGCCCGGCGAGGGCGGACGGGAGCGCGGCGAAGTCTCCCAATCAACGTGAGGGAGTATTGGACGCGATCGGGCGGGCGGGAGATCGAGCAGAGTGATGACAAACTTTGTCAGACAGCGACTTCGTCCTCGATCGCTTTCTGAACAAACTGATTCAAGGAAAGCCCCCTCTTTTTTGCTTTTTCGACGGCCTTCCGGTGAAGTTCCGAGGGGACCCTCACGTTGAAGCTGCCCTTATACGAACGCTCGGGCTCCTTACCCGTCTCTTTGCAGAGAGTCAGGTAATCGCTCACTGCCTCATGAAACGCCTTTGTCAATTCGGCAACGCTCTGGCCCTCGAACGTCACAAGATCTGTGATTCCCTCGATCTTGCCGTGAAAAACCTTGTCCGCGGCGCTGAAATGGACCGACCCAATAAATTCCTTATAGGTCAATACGTTTTTCATTTGATCACCCCCACCATTCTTAATGCACCTTCTATGTCGTCCATCTGATACCGCTTAAGCACCGGTTTTGGGTGCGGTTTGTGCAGCCTGATGATGCTCTTTCTCTGATGATTGATGAATGCCGTCCGCGAGCCGGCTGTTTTCCCGGTCTTTGCCTCAATATACCCGAAACCTTTGAGAAGCCGTGCAAGCTCGTCATAGGTGAAATCCGTCGGTTTCGACAGAAAGCGCTGGAACAGCTTCTCTGCTTTGCTCATGTCAAACGATAGCATGGCCGGCGACCGATTGCAACTATTTTTTAGTTACAGATACCTGTCGTCTAGTTCCCCTTCCGGACCGGGGACGTGCCCGTGATCGACGCAAAGCTGGTTCAGCCGAATGAGCAGATCCAGCCGTCTGAGTTCGACATGAAGATTGCCGTTCAAAGTCTCCCGATCAACGTGAGGGAGTGTTGGACGCGATCGGGCTGGCGGGAGATCGAGCGATGGCATGTACCGTGCCGGAACATGCAGGGCCAATGACGGAGCGGACAAACGGCTTGGTGCCGGTGCGAAGCAGAGGCACGATGCCCACAACCTCCATTTGATGATATGAGACGAGATGTAATGTGGGGTAATATCACATTGCATCTCTGGTCGAACATTGCAGTCTATTTCAGAAAATCGCCGAAAATATACTTCCCGTGCTCAAGGACCTGCTGAAGCTGATACATCTCACCCGCTGCGGAGGCGGGATTCTTTTCCCGCCACTTCTCAAGATGGTCCTTCGAGCAGAAGAAGTTCATGAACGGGCAGAAGGTCTTTGCGGTGCATCCGCAGTGGTCCCCGCTGCTGACGAATTCAACCACGCCTTCCGGAACACAGGAAGCGACCTTGCCGTCTTTCACTTCGATCTTCATTTCCCCTTCGCACTCCGGGCAGCGTGACCGGACAGCGATACTCTCTCCGAGCATGAAATGTATGCCCAGAGCATCCGTCGCGCAGAGCGAATATATCTCGTGACCGTCAGGAAACGCCACTTTGTGACGGGTCTGTTTTGCGGAAAAAGGGTAGGCCGATACGATCTCTCCGCCTTCCATGGTCAGGATGTCCGCCTTATGCAGTCTTTCGATGAACCTGCGAACCGATTCAATGGACGGCAGTTTCATCGCCTCGACTATCGTTTTCTCGGCAGGTGGCTTGCCTGTCCTGGCGAACTCTTTCAGAAAATACTTTCGCGTCTCGTTTTCCGATTGGGTCAGATTGGCTTCAGCCAGTCTCCCTCGTACCGTTGCCCCGATCTGGTCCATGAGGCTCTTCATATTGATCGTGCCGATAGCAGGCGTGCAGCCTGCCCCGCAATTCGGCTCTTTCATAGCCTTGCGCAGCGTATCCACTGACGGAACATTCCCGAGTCTGCCCGACTCGTCCTTGAACATCCTTCAGGAAAACCCGATGGTGCCCGATGGCTGCAGTTCCTTGTCGTTTATGAATACAGACGGCGATCCGCTGAGCTTCAATCCAGCAGCCTTTTCATCGGCGATCCGGTGAATGTTCACTTCCGCCTGGATCTTTTCAGCCTCCAGTGCGCGGTCGATATTTTCTTTTAATGCGTCTTCGGAACCGCAGCCCTGCGAGATATAACAGTCGATCTTCACTATTTCCTCCCTTGCGATGTTCTGTTTATGATATATCCTTCTTTATTTTCTCGTATTCATCCTTGTTGATCTCGCCTTTGGCGTACCGTTTTTTGAGAATGTCGAGGGCCGATTCTCCCGAAGCGTCACAGCGGCCCTTAGACCGCACAAAATAGACGATCCCGGCGATAACAACAATCCAGAATATAAACATCATGGGCCAGGGCCAGCCCATACCGCACCCCCAGCCCATCATGCCCGGCCACCTGTCGTAGCCTTGGGATGGCGCCTAAGCAAAGGCAAGCGAACCGGATAAGACAACACCCGCTGATGACAGCAATTTCATAAACTTATTCATGACATTTTCCTCCTCGTCTTGCTTATCCTCTTGGCCAGTACATGATGACACCAACGCCGATGAGGCAGATCAACCCTCCAAGAACATCGAACCGATCAGGAAGAATATTGTCCACTTTCCAACCCCAAAGGATTGACAGGACAACAAACACTCCGCCATAGGCCGCATACACTCTGCCGAAATTTGCGAGTTGCAGTGTCGGAACAATGCCGTACAGAATAAGTACAATAGCACCGGCAAGACCCACCCAATAGCTTTTGCCTTCCCTGAGCCAGAGCCAGACAAGATATCCGCCTCCGATCTCAAACAACCCGGCAACGACAAAAAGAGCAAGCGATTTTGCAATGACCATGCATTTTTCTCCATTGGTATAGTTTGCTACACGCAGCAGCTCAGTTTTGATATGTCCTTCGTGAACGATAATGCCGCAAGCTTGATCGACTCTGAGAGTGTCGGGAACACAGGCAGGGAATCGACCACGTCGTCGATGGTGTTCTTGTTCTTAACGAGCATCATCGCCTGGGCAACGAGTTCTCCCGCATGAGGGGCAAGGATATGGACGCCGGTTATCTGTTTTGTTTCCGGATTGATCGCCATCTTGATCAGCCCTTCGGTGCGCTTTGTAATGATCGCTTTCGGAATGTCCGTAAACGAAACGGTACGGCACATGCATGTACCGAATCTCTTCATCTGTTCTTCTTCCGTAAGACCGACCCCGGCAAGCTGAGGATCGGTGAAGATCGTATAGGGAACGGTGGCATAGTCGATGGTTTTTCGCGAGCCGGTCAAAGCGTTCTCCGCCGCAAGCGTTCCTTCGTGCCCTGCCGTGGTTTCAAGGCGCAACGGAAGGTTGGCCACATCGCCGGCCGCAAAGACATCGGGATGAGAGGTCTGAAAATATTCATTTACAACGATTGCCTGATTTCCTCCAATTTTCACACCGGCCGTATCGAGTTCCAGTCCTGCCGTATTCGGTATTTTCCCCGACGCAAGCAGGATCTCATCGGCAGACACCCGCTCTTCCTTTCCGTCAAGGATAAAGGAGACCGTCTTCTTTTCTCCTTCCCTCCATGCTTTCGTGATCCGGACGCCCCTTTTGATAGTGATCCCTTCCTGAGAAAGTATCTGCGCTAGCCGTTCCGTCAGCTCGCTTTCGGATATGGGATGGATCGACGAGGAACGCTTCAGGAGATTAACCTTTGTCCCGAAGCGCGAGTAGATCTGACTGAATTCCAGGCCGAGTGGTCCGCCGCCGATGATGATCAGCTCCTTAGGCTGTCTCTCAAGCGCAAGAGCCTCGACATGCGTTACAAAACCGGTCTCGCGTATACCTTCGATCGATGTGACCGATGCTGTTGAACCGGTTGCAATGATGTACTTTTGAGCGCTAATCGTCTTGCCGTTTACCTCGATTTTATTCCTAGAGACAAACTTTGCTCGTCCTTCAAGAAAGGTGACGTGTTCCAGGTTTTTCAACACCGTGCTGTATTTTTCGTCGCGAAGTTTTTCGACCAAAGCGAGTTCATGCTGAACAACTTTTTGGAAATCGAAGCTCTTCACGGCAAGCTCAATACCGGGGATACCGTGACTCCGGGCAAGATGCATAATTTCGCCTGCATAGAGCAGCGTCTTTGAAGGCACACACCCGACGTTCACGCAGGTCCCGCCCAGCGGAAGACCGGCGTTGATCATTGCAGTATTGGCCTGAAGTTCATTAGCGCGAATTGCTGCGCCGAATGCTCCTGCACCGCCGCCGATAATGATAAGGTCGAATGTTTTCATGTCCTCTCCCTAAAGGGCTTTCCGGCACAGAGTTTACTTTCTCTCGACAACCTTCCCTTCGTATTCACCGGCCTTCTTCACAGCGTCAATCAGCATGCCGTCCGTCACCGACTGGTCAACAACGAGCATTGCCTTCTTTTCTTCATACGAGACCTTAACGCTTTTGACCCCTTGTACATTAGTCAGGGCTTTCTTTATCGCGACGGCGCAAACCTCGCAGGTCATCCCTTTTATATCCATGACAACATTTTGGTCCGCTCCAGCTGCAATTACTGTCACTAGGAACAGAGTTATGATCGTGCAAAGAATCAATACTTTCTTCATGGCTTTTCTCCTTCCTTTTTATCCTAAAATCCAAACGGCAACCTTCGGGAACAGGACAGCGAAAACCAGGGCAGTGAAGCCTGTCCAGAAGATGCCGCGCGCGATCCTGCGCGAACGGAGGTCCGCCTCACAGTCGCAGGGGATTGCCTTTTTCAGATACAGCTTCCAGAAGGAATAGCCGAACATGCCGAACGCCGCAGCAAGGAGATAAGGCCGGACCGGGTCGAGGACGGTGAGCTTGCCGAGAAATCCGATCGATGTCCCGAAGACAGCGAATACCACCGGCCCGATGCAGCAGGAAGCCGCCAAAAGCGCCGTAAGGATCGTTCCCAGACTGGATACGTTTTCTTTTTTCATCTTACGTCCCTTTCAAGACACGAGTTTCCCGCGTTAGTTTCTTTGCCTGCAGAAGCCGCGTGGTTCTTTCTGCTCGCACTGGTACGCCTTCCGCGTCCAGCATGTCGAGAATTGGGCAGTCGCCGATGCGCTTATTCGTGCGGCAAATCTCCGCCATTTTTTCGAGCGCCCTCTTGATCCGCTGGAGGTTCAGGCTTTTTCCTTCCACTTCGACAATCTTGGCTTCCGTCCTCTTTTTCACTTCATGGCAGGTCGTTTTTGAGCTGACCCGCAGGAAAAGCAACTCCTCGATCTCATGGAGTGAAAATCCTATTTCCTGCGCATGCTTTATGAAAATGATCCTCTTTATCGCATCTACCCTGAACATCCGGTAGCCGGAGTCTTTGCGCGGCGGCTTCGGAATCAGTCCGCGCTTCTCGTAATAGCGCACAGTATCTATATTGACTCCGGCCTCTTTCGCCAGACGGCCAGTGGTTAAATACTCCATAGGTGCCCCTCCTCTGCCTGCATCTATTATAAACCTTGGAGTATAGTCCAGGGTCAAGTATTTTCTCGCCGCACATGATCAGGTTATGCTGTCGCAGGCTGGCCGTTGTCGCTTCATCTCTCGAAATGCCTTTGCCTTTCGAGCAGCTTGCGCTACGCGCAAGCTTTCCGATTTCTAAAGTGGTGGTGGACACGAGCAGATACATCAGGAGTGAAGATAAGTCGGGGGGGTAATACTATTCAGATGACCGGGACAAAAATAAGGGGCGCTGTGGAACGCGCCCCCGATTTTACAACGGTGTGCCTATGCCGGCGGCTTTGAGGTCAGCCTCATTCGGCTTACCTCGTTTGCAGCACTCGGCGACCTTGCCGTCCACGACCACCGTGGGCACCGAACTGATGCCGTACTGCTTCGCCTTGTCCATCCCGCCCTCTTTCAGGTTGTAGACCTTCACATCGCAGCTCGGACAGGCAAGTTTCTTCACGAGTCCCACGGTCTCATCGCAGAGCGGGCAGCCTGCTGTAAACACCTCTACTGATCTTTTCTTTGACATATGAATACACCTCCTTTTCTATCCTGATATTACTATACACCTTCCAGTCGAGTGGAGAGTCAAGGCCTTACCGCAAGGCAATATAGACTCTCACAAAATAGACGCTCACGACGACCAGCGCCACGCCGCTTGCTATCTGAAGCGTACGCCGCCAGGACCCAAGCCGCATGAGCCGAATCAGTACTCCGCCGAAGATCCCCGCAAGCAGAAACGGAAGGCCTCGTCCGAGTCCGAAGACTGCGGAAAGCAGAAAACCGTACCCGGCCCGGCCCTGCGCCGTTGCCACCGTGAGAAGGAGGAGAAGTGGAGCAACTGATGTGCCGAGGCTGAATACAAATCCGTACAGGAACACCCCGGGAAGTCCGGGCCTTCGCATTGCGACGAGCCTGTCGGTTTCAATGCCGATGCCGAGAAAGGCAGCGATTGCCGCTGCAAGAGAAATGACGACCATTACAAGCGCCCAGTACGTGCCAAAGGATTCAGACAGAAATCCTCCCAATCGGCCGGCAAGCGCTCCGAGAATCGCAAGGTTCAGGACGATACCCGAGAAGAAGGACGCAGCCACTCGGAACCCGCCCAGCCGGCTCCTGCTCTCAGCTGCTCCCGCAGCTCCGGCAACGCCAAGGCCCACAGGTATTGTGCATGGACATATGACGCTGGATACGACACCTGCGAGAAGAGCGATGCCGAAGGTCCACGCCGAGCCGCTCGACAAGTTTGTTGCAAATGCCCGGAGAAATTCCTCCAGCGTCATCTGGCGTCCTCCATCCTTAAAGAGCCGGTCTTAAACCCGAGATTGTTGATCGTTTCCATCAGCTGCTCGGTTTTTACGCGGCCCTCGACGTACCTAACCCGCACATTGCGGTGCTCCAGGTCGACCTTCACTTCCGCAACTCCGTCAATGGCTTCCAATGCCCGCTTTACTCGTGAAGCGCAGGAAATGCACGATATGCCTTCGACGGGGATGACGACCGTTGCCGACACCGTCGCGTTCGTGACGGCGAAGACGGTCAGGCGCGGTGAAAGCGCGGGAAAAAGAATGCCCGGAAGTCCATACGCCAGCACGGCAACAGCTAGGAGGCGGATTATGTTGCTTCCTTTTCTCATGAAATCAGACAGCACTGTGTATCTCCTTTCCGGCTATGATTGCTCCAGAGTTCGAAACGTCAACCGCTTAACTCCGGTCTGATCGATGATCGGGCAGATAGACGCGGCAGAGTGCGCCTTGAACTTTTTTTTCAGCGCAGTGGACAGGGTTCCCTTAAGCGACTTGAGCGCGGCGATTCTTTCGTCGATTTCACGCAGCTTGTACTTGATGAAATCTTTCGTATGCTCGCATGGCGCGACCCCTTTGTCATGGAGCGAAAGGATCTGCCTGACCTCGTCGAGCGTGAGGCCGAGCGTCTTTGACTTGAGAACGAATTCCAGCCTCTTGATGGCGTCTTCTGCATAGAGCCGGTAGCCGCTTTCGGTCCTCTCCGCCTTAGGAAGCACGCCGATCGTCTCGTAATACCTGATGGTCCGGGGGTTCAGGCCGAACCGCTTTGCGATTTCTCCAATATGCATTGTCTTCATGGTTATATTATAAACCTTCCACATGGCTGGAAGGTCAAGATATTAAATATGGCGGTCATGGCATCCGGCAGGCCGCCAGGGAACATTGTACTTCGCTTTCGAGCAGCTTGCGCTACGCGCTTCGCGGTCTGGTTCCGGTTTTGGGGAGCCCAGCGAGGGCGGACGGGATCGCGGCAAAGGCTCCCGATCAACGTGAGGGAGTGTTGGACACGATCGGGCGGGCGGGAGATCGAGCGAGGGCATGGGCCGTGCCGGAACATGCAGGGTCAATGACGGAGCGGACAAACGGCTTGGTGCCGGCACGAAGCAGAGGCACGATGCCCGCCACTTGATGACATGTGATGTAATATCATCTATCATCACATCAATCGCGCTAGGGATATGAAGGATTGCGAAGCAAATGCGAAGGCGAGCCGAAGCATCGTAGCGGAAGCGAAGTCCGGAATAGCCCGGTGCGGTTCTCTGCAAGCGCCCAGGACCAGAATTTCATACGGCTTTTGAGTCATCCATTCACCTTGAAACCAACACAGGATTGCACAGTCTTTATTATATCGATCTTATATTCGATCTTATGTTGATGCCACTGTTATCGTATTGAATAGTGCGATCTGTAGCCATGATCATACTTGATGAGAGAATCATAGATCTTCCATGCGTATTTCTTTTTCCTTCTTTCCCCTCGCGAATGATAGCACCCTATAGCCTCCCACGTATGACCGTGCTCCTGAATGCAGCGCGATAATATCCAGGCCCCGACCTTCACATTGTAACAAGGCTCGCCAAGCGCGGACCATGTATCCGGTCCCAGGATATTCGCCCACCACGAATTGATCTGCATCAACCCGAAATCATAAGTGCCGTTCTTATTCAGGTTCACTGCCGCTTGGTTTAAGTTGGACTCCTCCTTCGCTATTGTCCAGAGGATTGCCGGTGATATTCCGTACTGCCGTCCCGCTTCTTCGAAGCAGTAAGCCCGTGCCGTCGATGGCAAGGTCAGTAATACACAAAGTATTATGGATACGCGTAGTATTGCCATGCGTCTGATCGGCTGTCTCATCGTAAGAATAAGCACGATCAATTGTTGATCATCTCGTCGATCTCAAGACCCCTGTCCGTATCGGCCGCTTTTGCAAGCGATTCGCGCTCACCGGCATTGTTGGTATTCGCGTCCGCTGCTTCGGGGCTGACGACTGCCTTGGCCGTGGATGCGATCAAGAGCTGCTCGGCGGCTATCTTTTCAAGAAGAAGGTCGTCGCGCACGACAAAAGGCTCATGTTTGTCAGATAGACTCCTGTATTGAAATTCTATTTTGGTGATCGAGTAATTTGCGATCTTAAGATATGCCTCCAGGTCGCGGAGGTTCATGATCTCGCTCGGCAGCACCAGGTCTTTTTCCCGCGATCGCTGCATGAGCGAAACGCCGTCCCGGTTGTCTGAGACGCCCATCGAGAGCGCCTGGTCGACCTCCAGGATCTCGGTTTTCCCGATCCGGTCGGAGAGGTATTTTGCAGTCACTGGGTCGGAAACGCGGTACATGATGCTGTTGCCGCAGGCGTTCAGGATGGATTGCGAGAATTCGGGCGAATAGATCTTGTCGATCTGCCCCTTGTCCTGGACGCCTATGAACACGGCCCCTCCCTTGCTCCGGGACAGGGTGAGAAGGTCCTTGATCGTCGACAGCCTCTGTAGAGTGCCGAACTCGTCCAGCAGAAAGAATACCCTGCGCTTCTGGTCGTCCTTCATGGAAAGCAGCTTTCTCCCCAGCAGGTCCACAAACAGGGAAAGTATCGGCCTCAAGGTGTCTTTCACGTCCGCATAGTTCGTGATGAAAATGGTCCCCGGCTTCGGGTCGCCCAGCCATTCGGTTATGCTGAACGATCCGTCGGCCTTCGACATGTACTCGAAACTCTTGACGTACTGCATCATCACGGCCACGACGCTCATGGCCTGTTTGCTCGACGCGTCCTGGATATAGACGTATCCCCTCTCCCCTCCCCTTGTGCTTTTCAGCCATCCCGCGATGTGCGAAATGGGGGCCGTGACGGCCGCCCAGATATCTGAGTTCGATCTCGCGTTGTTCTGGTAGAGATAGTGCAGGATGCCGCTGAATACGTCGCGCGCGGCGTCGTTCCAGAAGGGGTCCTGCATATAGGACTGAGCGATCAGGCTGTGCGCCACGGCGTCAATGTCCATGTAACGGGAAAGTTCGTTGAAGAGGTTCCAGCCCTGACACCGGGTGTCCAGAGGATTGAAGATAATATCGCGCCCCGGATCGTAGAACTTTGCAAGGTAGTCGCCCTTGAAATCGTAGATGATCATCTTGTCGCCGCGCTCGATCAGCCTCTCGATCATCTGGCTTGCCTGGTTGGTCTTACCCGTGCCGGGAGCGCCGATGAAGAGCAGGTGCTTTACCTCGGCGCTTCGAGGCAGCCTGACCGGCCCGACGGGAAGATCGGCAATATCGTTATGGGTTTTCATCTGCTTCATGAGCTCTTTCGTAGCGATCAGCTTCGCCCCGCGGACGTACTGATTGCCGATCTGCTCCTTCGACCGCTTCTTGAAATAGCCCAAAAACAGCGGATATCCTGCGAGATAGCTGGGGATCCCGGCAGCGACGAAGATGGCGATCAGTTTCCAGAGCATCGCGGAAAACGCAGCGTCGAGCCGGTCATCCTTGACGCTGACATAGGGGTTCCGGACGCCGCTTCCCTTGTGACGCATATATTCAAAAGCAAACTTCATCGACCCTGCTGGCATAAAAGCCATGCTCACGATCATGAAGATCAGGATATGCACCGCAAAGGAGTAGGTGAAGATGGAAGTATACATCTTCATCCCCATGCGAAAGGAATTCCACCAGGTCTCATGACCGCGATATGCGCTGTCCTTGTCCATGCTTCTCCTCCTCGTGCCACAAGTGTTACGTGACGTGATGATATGTCGCATTACATTACTCGATACCGACCACCCATTGACCGGGCAGCCATTCTTACTCCTTGACAATAGTTAACATGCATGTTAATATCCCTTGCATGAATTGGTCGATCACGTACTTCAATGAACGGGTCAAGAACGATGTGTTTTCCCTGCCGCCGGATATTCTTGCCGGTTATCTGCGGCTGCGGGAGTTGTTGGAGAAATACGGAGCCGACCTCCGGTTGCCGCATTCTCGCGCAATGGGCGGCGGCTTGTTCGAGTTGCGTCCCAAAGGGCGGGAAGGGATCGCCCGCGTATTTTATTGCACCGCCGTAGGGCGAACCATTGTGATCTTGCATTCTTTTGTAAAAAAGACGCAAAAAACGCCGCCCAATGAATTAAAGATCGCACAGAAGCGTTTGAAGGAGGTACATCATGGATAAGACGCGCATTGCTAAACAGATGTCGGAAAAATATAAGCCAGTGCCGCACACTGCCGGGGATACTGCGCGGCTGCTGTCGAACCCCAGGGTAAGAGCTGCATACGATGCGCTCGAAGACGAATACGCCGCTCTGGACACGCTTTTAAGGGCTCGCATGAAAGCGGGGCTCAGCCAGGCCGAAGTCGCAAAGCGTATGGGCATAAAGCCTTCATCGCTGGCGCGCATCGAATCATCGCTCGGCAACCGCAGGCATTCCCCTTCTCTGGCGACGTTGCGGAAGTATGCTTCCGCCTGCGGCAAGAAGCTGATCATCAAACTGGCCTGAGTTTCACAGTTACTCCGCTCCCCTAAACGTTCCACGGCAAACGCCTCCTGACCATCCTCGCCGTTGCGGCGCCTGATGTGATGCAGCGTGACCTGATGTCATGTCACATTGCCGCTCACCTTGACAGGACGCCACCTGCCTCACTGAACAAACGAACCGACCAGACTCGCAGCTTCCCTATCAGGTTCCGCCGTGCTTGAAGCGCCGCCGGGGTCCGGACCGGAGGTCTGCGCATGCGTAGCAGGCTTCGGCCCTGGCTCAGGACCGGGCGCTGCGGTCTGCGCCGGGTGCTGATCCTCCTGAGCCGGCCGATCCGCTATAGGTTCGAACGGCTCCCGGGGCGGTTTTTTGGTCTGCCGGGCCTTCGGCCTGTCCCCGGCGACGCCTGCCGTAAGAGCGTCACCGAGAAGCTGCTTGAGGAATTCATTCCTTTTTCCGGCATCGGCCCGTTTTTGCAGCAAGACAAAGAGCCTGTTGTCGTCTTCCTTATCGAGATTGAATCGAAGCGATACGATCTCTATCTTCGGCATTGGACCCCCCTGGGCCGGCCTGATCGGGCATGGTCTTTGCGGCCCGGTAAAATCCGATAACGTTCGCGAAACGCGGGTTTTTGTGCAGCACGAAGTGGCGGTTATGGTTCAGAAGCTCGCTCTGAAGAAGAAGCGCCCCGCCTCCGGTGAGCAGCACCCTGTCCGGACGGATATCGCTCAGCACGACCTTGATCTCGTCCGTGATGTCCCTGGCGATCTGTTCCTTGTACTGCGCGGCCTGCTTCCAGAAATCGGGCCGGACGAACTCGCCGTTGATTTTCAGCGCTGCAGCGCCGAAATGGCCAATAATGTTCTTGTGGATCCTGACCTCTTCGTTCGGCCGCATCTTGCCGTGCTCGGACTCCAGGTCGGCCCGGACCTTGTCGAAAAAGCGGATCATCCCGGACATGGTCGAATTCCGGGTCGCGGCCATTTTGCCGCGCTCCAGGATGACGATGTCGACCGTTCGGTATCCGATATCCACGATGGCCATCTGATCGTGGAAGTAGGGGCTGGTTTTCACGTAGCGGAAATCCTCGTCAAGAACGAGTGAGAGATAGGTGCCCAGAGGCTCGGCCATGACGTTCGTCCTGAGGGAGTAGGTTATGCTTCTGCCGTTGATCACCGCTTCCTTGACACCGGAATAGGTTTCCTTGATCTTCTCGACCTTCTTCCTGCTCGATGCCGTGCTTACCGGCAGACCCAGAACGATGTCCGCCTGGGTGATGCCCATCCTCGCCAGGGCAAGCAGGATAAAGGGGATGTTGATCTCATCGCTCTTTTCCTCGTCGGTCTTCCAGACGAAATCGGTCCCCAGGACCGCATCCTCCCCGAGGATAAGGTCCTCGCCGTTATACCGGATCGCGGACAACTGCGCGGCGGAATCAGCCACGATCTGGGTGATCTGGCCCCTGGCCCTCCAGGAAGGTATTTCTCCGAAGCCGAATTCCGAACAATACTTGATGCTTGAGTTGCCTATATCGATGCCTACCTTGATCGCCATGCTTTTCTCCCTTCATGAGATGTAGAGTGATGTGACAATACGTTACGTACAGCGCCACTTCAGGACACATGCTTAGCCACGGAGGGCATGGCCTTGGCGATCAGGGTCACGATGCGCCGTATCTCGGCAACGTCCTCGCTTTTGCCTGTCCCGCCCTTATGAACGGCCAGGCTGCCTGCAATAGTCCTGATCTCCTGCAGGGCATCGGTCACAGCCTGTCGTTCGTAACCGTTCCGGATCAGGTCGCGGATAAGGTCAGAGATCGTCATACCGTGTTGATCCGTAATCTCCTCAAGCTTCTTCCCATCTTCACGCGACAGTCTTATGGTTATCCTCATTCGCACTTTCTCCTTTTCAACTTGATGACAGGTGATGTCATGATATGTAAAGTCACATAACATCATGTGATGTAACATGACATCACTTTTTTCGTAGCCCCAGCGTCATACACTGTCTGACGCGAAATCATTACGAAAAATCGCGTTAAGGACAAAACCGTCTGACATGCTGTCTGACGGCATTCCGAACGGAAAAGCATGCATAATCAAACGATTTATATTGTTCCCGATGACGGTTGTCTGACACACCGCTCAACTTCAGTTGAGTGGTGTGTGATGCACGACGCTAGCGTAGCTTGCGGACTGCATGGCGCTTTCGAATACAATGCAATTTGCCCCGTAACACCATTGCCGACGCCATTCAGTTCGGCAAGAAACGGCATTTATCTATCCAGTTCTATGACCTGCCGCGATACCTCCCGTTCCTGACGTTCTATTACCTGTTGGCCCTCGGCAAGACCGGCTCGGTCCCGATCTGCGCCTTCATGTCCGTTTTCAATCTTTGCCTTCGTGACTTCCCAACTCGACGACTTGGACAGGTAGGTGTTCAATGCCTCACGCAGCGTCTCAGCGTCACGGAAATGGAGTGAAAGCTCCTGGTTCTCTCTCGTACCGGCGACATAGGTCCGTTGGAAGTCCTCAAGATCCCTGCCAACCGCTCGCGGGGCCGTGGCGCCCTGGCTCTTATCCACCGTTCCGACGTAACCGTATCGAAAATAGTTATACTTATCGAGCGGTACCCGGATCTCCTCTGTAATCCCCTTTTTAACGTCAATGATCCGGTCAGCTACCATATGCAACCCGTCGTCGCTTATCTGTCTGATGAATGCCACGTCACCGTTCCTTACGCCGATCTTGCCCGTGCCGTGGAGCGAGTTTTTCAGAAACATGATCTTTTCGCCTTGGCTGACGGCGATCAGGCGTTCGCGATATGCGGTCACGTCCCCACCGTGCTCTATGATATCGACGACCTTATTCTTACCGCGTGTGCCTTTGACATGGAGAAGTCCCCGGGCCTCATCACGGTTCTCCACCCGGAGAGTGGAGCCGACCGGAGGCCCATCTTGCCACTTATGATTGATCTGGAGATAGTCGCCGTCCTGATAGTTGTGCACGAAGTATCGTTCAGCATCGTTCCGGAATGAAACAGGTTCCTTAATGTTGACCGGGACCTCCTTCTCCCCGATCTCCCCGCGCTCCCTGAGTGCGGAGTGAAACCGGTCCCCGCCCTCCCGGACTTGGACATTGGTAGTTGCCATGGAAATGGTGTTCTTCCAGTCCTTCATGACCTCATGAAAGGCGTTTTCACACCGTTTAAGGTCGTCCCGCTCATAGTGAACCGCCCCGGCCTTTTCCAGGGCATCGATGATCTTTTCCGCGTTCCGTTCGACAAATGCCTGAGAGATGTTATGCTCTGCCGAGCCCTCCCGCTGTCTCACAATATCGGTAAGATATGTGCTAGCGGTCCGCTGATCGTCCTGAATATCGGCAAAAGGCTTGCCGGCTGCCGTCGAAGGGATCTGCCAGCGGTCTCCCGATAGAATGACACGGCTCCCGGCAAGCTCCGCCAGATGAAGCAACTGATGAAGCTGCCTGCTGCCGACCATGGAAGCCTCATCGATCACGTAAACCGTATCGGCCTGCATGGAATCTTCATGCAGCAAAAACGCGTGGATCGTCGAGCTTTCTATGTCGCTCGCATTTTTGAGTTCTCCAGCGGCCTTGCCGGTAAATGCCAGACCGCGAACACCGAGGCCCTTGGCCTCAAATTCCCTCTTCAGCTCCTTAAAAAGGGTTGTTTTCCCGGTCCCCGCGTATCCCTGCATGATCACCACGCGGTCACTGGTGCTCATGACCGTGGTGAAGGCCTCGCGCTGGCTTTTCGTGAGCCCCCGGTCATCGCTGATCCTTATTGCCTCGGCCTTCACCTTCGCCAGGCTGTCAGCTATGATCGGAGGTTTCGTGCCGATACCCTGCCTGACCATGACGATATTTTCAGCCTCGATGCGCTCCATCCCCGCCGTGGTGATGTGCCTGCCGTCAGCCGAGAGATTTCTGAGATTACCGCCGTCCTGCAAAAGCATGTCGGTGGCCCGTTCAAGATCATCGATCCGGTAGGCGGTTGGGTACAGTTGGGCCGTCTGCAGCACCAGATCCTGTTTGCTGAACACGCTTTCACCGTAGCTCAGAACGTCTGCGGCCTTGACAACCGCGTCCGGCGCGACCGGCTGCTGAGTGTATTTCTCCCGGGCCGATGCCCTCGCCTGGTCGATCCGGTCGGCAATGTCCCCATCGGGGAAGCCGAGCCGCCTGAATTCAGACCGCAGGTCCGCGCGCCACTCCTGGACGTCCCTTACCAGCTCTTTCTTCTTGCGTGTTGCAAGACAGGCTATTTCCTTGAGTTTTGACTCGGATGCATTCGGGTAGAGCTGACGGAGTTCCGGCAATCTTTCCTTGATCTGCCGCGATCGGGCGGACGCATGCTCTATTACCTCAGCGGGCATCCCGGCGAGCTCCACATTGCCGTGGCTTCGGTCCAGGAGCGGGACGCCCTGTTCCTTGAGCTGCACGGAAAACTCGGACATGTGCATCTGCCCGAGATACTTCTGATTCTCAAACAGGGGCTTGTTGTCTATGGCACGCCACTTTCCGTCAACGGTGCGCGTCATATTCAACAGAAACGAGTGGGTATGCGTCTGGGGGTCCTGTTCGCGGGAAATATGATGATCGTAATTGCCGAAAGCCGCCTTGCCGGTAAATTCCAGTTCGACGCGCCTGTCCTTCCAGACCCGCGCAGCAACGAGGTTTTGCTCTATGTATTGGTTCGTTTTTGCCACGGCATCGTGGTGGGCTGTCATGATTTTATCCGCAAGCTCGCGGAGCCTCGGGTCTTCACTGTCCTTATATGCCTCTACGATCAGGGAAAAACCCTTCGGAAGGGAGTACGTGATATCGGTGCCGCCCTCCTTATCCTGGAGCTTGACGGTCCCGTCAGGCTGCGTGTATTTACGCGCCTCATACGTGACCAGTTCGTTGCCCACGCGATCCTTGCCCCATACCGCGTTTTTCCAGTCCTCGGGGTCTATATCGCCTTCCCGGTCCTGCTCCTTTGCAAGAGCACCGGACCACCGGCCCTTGCCCTCCTGGGTGTAGTAGCTGTCCTTTTCGTAATATCCTTGGGCGTCTTTCGCGGCCATGCCGGAAACACTGTACATTATCGGGCTCCTTTCAGGTTCGCGGATTGAGTGTGCATCGCCGCGAGACCTCGTGATCGCTCATTTCGCACAACCCCTCATCGTCCGGTCCATCGAGACCGCGAAAGGCATCACAACGAAAGATATTTTTCGGCCTACCTGAAGGCGATCTCTCGGGAGGGATCCGCTTGACGAATACATAAATGTGCTTGCTGCCGGTGCAGCAAACCTCATCAGCCGGTTTCAATAGTGTCGGTCTCATAAGCGATGGGTCGCCTTTATCTTCCTCCCGGGAGGGAGTCCGGGAGGAAGACAAGGCTTAAGACCCCTCTTTCAGCTTTTTGACTCGGCTGCCGCCGCCTTCTCTTTCCTCTCCTTGGCGATCAGCCAGCCGTCCCAATTCCCGACCGGGACGACATTCAGCTTGATCGACCGTTTGCCTTCGTTCTCGATCAGAACGCCAACGGTCTCCCACTGCACTTTCCCGTCCTTTTTCTCCTCCGGCTTCTCTTCCCTCTTCCACAACAGATCGTAAATCTTCATGGCACATCCTCCTTTGACCTCAACGAATTGAACTACAAGAGAGCGCCCCCTCCCTCCGGGGGGCCTTCACAGGCAAACAGGCCCCCCGAGGGATGGGACAAACATCCGCGATAATACACTTGGCTTTTGCGGGCCGTTAAGGGTCCTCCCGGCAGAGGGCATGCCAGAGCGAAGCGATGGCATGACGGATGCAAGGACCCAGGCCGCAAAAGTTAGCGCGGGGCCTTAATTGTCCTCGGTGATGCCCTTTCCTTGCCGCCGCCGGCGAGAACGAGTGAAGCGAGTTCTGGCCGGTACGTGGTCGGCGGATTACCGGCGCGCTCTGAGCCGCGAGTCCTTTGCGCGGCTCTGTGCGCGACGGCGATTTTTTCAGTCCAGGAGACGCCTTGCAAACGACAAAAAATCCCCTTTGCCGGATCATTACACGGCAAAGGGGATCAATAGTGCGCGGATGAAATTCCTTTGGCTTATACAAATCTGTATTAATCATGGTCGCGTGCTACAGTACTGAAACTCGACCATTCTGTCCAGATACCAAAAAGGGGTAATATTATGATTTTTTATGACCTTTTTGGGGTATCTTACGGGGTTTTTTGCCGTTTATGCCGCCTCCTCCCTGTCCGCTCGTCGGTCCAGAATGAAGTCAACCGCCTTCTGCGCCTGAGCGGCGGCGAAGATCACCAGCTTCTTGTCGGCCGCGAGCTGCTTACGCCAATGCTCGATATAGGCCGCACTGTTTTCGAGCGTATCGTTGCTGATGCCCGTATGTCCGCAAAGAAACGAGGCCCCGAGCTCCGCGATCAATTCCTCCTTGCTGTACTCCTCACTTCCGAAGGCGGTCTTTTCCTCAAGGGTCTTTCTCCCGAGCCTTGAACTGTGGCCGGTCGAGTGGGTGAGCTCATGGAACAACGTCGCATAGTATCCGACCTCGTTCGTGAACGACGGCCGCGGGGGCATTTTAACGCGGTCCGTGGCCGGGCAATATGACGCCCGCGCCCAGCCGTGTTCGATCGCAGGAGCTTGGGGCATTCCGGCGATCACCTCATCACAGCCTGACATTGGCGTAAATGTATCTTTCTCCTCAGGAAGCTGCAATCCGTCGATCTGCGCAAGGTTGAAGACCGTGTAATATCTCATATAGGGGATCTGTCTATTCTCGATCTCACCGTCCTGGTCTTCGACCTGCCGCCTCTGCCAGTTCCAGAATATGATCGGCGTCCCCTTCTCGCCCTTTCTCACCTGGCCGCCGTGCTCGGCAGCCTGCTTGAAGGTGAGCCAGTACGGCGAGGCATACCCCTGCATCGCGGTCAAAAGAATGTTGAGCCCCCGATACGGGTTCCCGGTGACAAGGTTCTTCGGTGCGCCGCCGCACTTCCATGGTTTGCGCCAGGGGATCGTACCCTCATCGAGTGCCGCAAGAATCCTGTCGGTGATGATTTCATACACGTTCATGTTTCTGTTCCTCCTGTTTTTATTGTCTTATTTCCGGTTGATCATTCCATTGTCGCGAAAACTGAAATAGCTTCCTTCGCTGCCTATAATCACGTGATCGAGCACATTAATGCCGAGGATTTCTCCGGCCTGGGCCAGCCGCTTTGTTAAAAGTATGTCCTCCTGACTCGGCTTCGTGTCTCCTGACGGGTGATTGTGTCCTATAATGATGTTCGCCGTGGCCTTCATGACCGCAAGTCTGAACGTCTCCCGGGGGTGAACGATCGAAGCTGACAGGCTGCCGATGGAAACAAGATCGGTGTATTGAATGACGTTCTTTGTGTTGAGCCCGAGTATCCAGAAGTGCTCTTTTTCCCGGTCGTGCTCCTGTTCATAATTAAGCAAGGATGACAATACTTCCGAGACGTCCTTCGAGCTGCACACCGTTTTCTTCTTTTCGCTGACTATCATTTGACCGCTCCTCCCTCTTAAAACTAAGTGACCCTCCCTCCGGGGGCCTTCACAAGAACCAGGCCCCCGAGGGAAGGGAGGAACATTCCGCGATCAATCACGTGGCTTTTGCGAGCCGTTAAGAATCCTCAAGCATCAGGCATGACAGAGCAAAGCGATGGCGTGACGGATGCGAGGATTCAGGCCGCAAAAGTTATCGCGGGGATTCTAAAGGGGTCCTGCAGGGAGCCCGGCGAGGGCGGAACGGGAGCGCAGCGAAGTCTCCCGATCAGCGAGAGGGAGTCTTCGCTGCGCTTGGGCGGGCGGGAGATGGGGCGAGAGCATGGGCCGTGCCGCAATATGCACGGCCTATGACCGAGTGGACAGACGGCTTGGTGCCGGAGCGGAGCGGAGGCACGAAGCCCACCGAGGGCTGTTGACGGCTTAATGGGTCAGCGAACGTTGGCGATATCGCGGCATTGTCTGTGAACGTTATCGAAACGCCTGTGACTGATGTCACAGTTGCCCGTGACGTCGGTCATGGCATTATTTCTGGCCTCCTATTATAGTTGCACAAGAGAAGTTGAATTACTATTAAAGGAGGTCCTATGAACTGGAAATCACTGTCTACAGGGGCGGTATTCGTATTCTCGGTAATTCTTTGCATAGTGGCGCATGCGGAAGCGGGCCCGCGCATGGAGTTCGGCGATGACGGCGGTTACATTCAGATGGACCTCAAGCTCCAGTATTATATCGAAAATACAGATTTCGGTTCAGGTCAGAACGGAACATCGGACAGGACCGATATGCACTTCCAGAGAATGCGGCTGAGCCTGACCGGAATGTACGATGAAGTATGGGGTATGAAGTTTCAGACATGCGGTAATTGTGGCACTACCAAGACCCCGGCCGGCTATTCCTACTCACTGGTGAATGATTCGAATGACCGGGATATACGCATCATAGATGCTTACGTTATCGGAAATTTCAGCGAAGCCGTAAACATGAAGCTCGGCTTGACCAAGATACCTTTGACCCGAGCAAACCTGGATGACTGCTTTGCCCCGCTTAGTCTCGATCGGTCCAATTACGTCTATTCACCCTTCGGGGGATCGGCTGTAAAATTCACCCGTGATGAGGGAGTAGTGTTCTGGGGGTCCTTCGTTGATGAAAAAGTGAAATACTGGCTCGGAGCAATGGAAGGACGCGAAGGCGTATTCAAATGGACCGTTCCTGGACAGACCGTCCTTCCACTGCCAGCGTCCGCTACGTCCTCGCCTGAGCCCAAGAGCTCACTGGAATATGTCGCCCGTGTGCACTTCGCTTTCCTTGATCCCGAGCCGGGTTCCGGATACGAGGGCACCTATTTCGGAAAAAAGAAGATCCTCACCATCGGCTTCGGTGCCGCCTTTGAGCCGAATGCCGTATACAG
>Ga0315268_10002561_pt1 | contig 20453 bp, 20 predicted proteins | sample C1_top_MG_FD_204535 | JGI IMG/M metagenome (GOLD analysis project Ga0315268, IMG submission 204535) | Sediment microbial communities from Yellowstone Lake, YNP, Wyoming, USA - C1_top | ecosystem: Environmental > Aquatic > Freshwater > Lake > Sediment | place: USA: Wyoming | collected 2017-08-01
AAACTAGAATATTTCAGAGAAAAAAGTATTAGTTAAGGATAAAGTTTATATATACAACACGATTATCTAAGGGCATGAGCGCAAGACTTAGTAAGAATCAGCTATGTGTTATTAGAGGACTTTTTAATTACAAATCTTCATTCTTCCAAAAAGAGCTAGACAAAGTAAACAAGCAGCGGCTGAGAAAGCTCAAAGCTAACACTCAACTAGCGGATGATGGCTGGCTGCCTAGGAAAGTAATACAGTACGTTGGAGGCTATGAAGGCGCTGAAGGTAATTTCCCAAAGCCACTTAGACAACTTCTAACTGCAAAAATCATTCAGCGCAAAGGCAAGACCGACAAGGGCGTGCTTTATAGGATTACACCAAGCCGGGCAGTTCTATACAAACTGATTGACGAATTATCTTCATCAGAAACAGAGCACATAATTAAGCTGTCAGACTTTGAATACAGTGACTACTATAATGACATGACTAAGAATTTCACCAAGGAAGAAGACCTACTCAGATTGAAATATAGAATTAAAATCATAGCGCGGCGCAATGCAGCGCTTGAAATAATAAAGAAATGTAATGAGGAATTGAAAAGGTAGGGTAGTTTATAAACAAAGGCTATGGGCGTTATACCCGCAGAGTTGAAAACCCACCGGAGGCTTCAGTTTTTATGTAACTCTTAGCAAAGTCAGCTATTTTTTTGTAAGGCTGGGCCTAAATATAAGCGGGAATTTAAAATTGTTATCTGATATCTTAATTATGATTTATTGATATGATGGGTGGTATTATGAAATATTTGATAACCGGAGTTGTTGCATCTGGAAAGTCGTCAGTTAGACATGTTCTAGAGCAAAGAGGCTACGCAGGTCTTGAACTTGATGATCCTGAAATTTGTAATTGGTATCATAATTTTACGGGTGCCATAGGTATATATGTACCTGGGACTAGTAAAGAATGGCTTTCTCAGTATTCTTGGCTTGCAGATAAAAAAAGGCTTGCTGAACGTATTTCTGTCGCAGGAGATATTTTTGTTTCTGGTGTGCCTTCAAACACCACAGATATTGTGGACTTGTTTGATAATATTTTTTTATTGCAGATATCTGATTACACAATACGTAAACGGCTTATTGGTCGTACAGAAGCGAGTGCGTTCGGAAAATCTGAGGATGAAGTTTTGGATGTATATCGTTGGAAGCCTGGTTTTGATGTATCGATGATGCAAAGGGGAGCGATTCCTATCGATGCTGAAAGATCATTATCTGAGGTGGTCGATGATATACTCTTGAGAATCAGATGATTGATTAAGTCTATCTATGATTTTCAGAAGAAATTCCCATTTGTGCAGGATTATCTCTTTCTTTTTTTGATAGTTGTCTGTGGGGAAATAGTTTTCCTGAAGAGCCTAAGCAAAAATTGCAGCCCGTTAATGGCATGTCTGAATTAAGGTACTGTAAAAGAGTCGTTTGAAAATTATTTTGATCTTCTATTTTCAAATGATCTTTCATGTTATGCGTTGGCATTCTGCCAAATTTTTTTAAATACTTATCCAGGTTTACTACAGGGCTGCACCTGTAAATTCTGTCATTGCTGAGAGTGTGGCAATAGTATTTGTAGATGCACTTCTCATATATTTCTTTCACTAGCTCTTGGTTCTTGTTTTCTTCTGATAGTGTGATATGATTGAAATTGCTCATATCTCTTATTTGTATTTCAACATTGTAGAGTTTACCGTTTCTGTCCGCTTCGTCTATTATTTTGTTGATGAAATCAGCAGTAGTAGGATATTTTGATATTACTAATACATCTATTCCTTGCCAGAATGCTTGGCTCATTTTCGTAAGGTCGAGTGCGTTGGTTGTTACATGGATTTCTTTGAACATGTTGGATTTTTGAGCTATTCTTATTATTGAGTCTATGTCTGGGTGCAATAATGGCTCTCCACCCACTATCGTAATTTTGTCAGGTCTTAGGTACTTGCCTAGTATTCTGATGTTTTTTTCAAATGCGGCCACATCCGTGAATTCTTTGTCTAAGTAAGGGCTTCGTTGAGCACAGCCATAACAACTTAGGTTACAATGGTCTACGGCAAAAAACTCTAGCCCGAAAGTGCGGATATGACCATCAATTAATAGGTTCTTATTCATCATTGATTCCTGCGAATTTTTCATTGTTGATGAAGTCTATTTTTTTGAAATGTTTTTTAGATTGTGCGCTGCAGCCTGATCCGTATCTGTGGAAAGTCTTGATAAAATTTATGATTCCTTTTGGAAAATTGTGGATCATGATTGCTTCAGGGTTGTATTGGAATTTATACCCCTCATTGATCAGTTTGAAGCAAAGTCCTGGGTCTTCTCCTCCCGCTATTCTCACCGTTTCATCAAAGCCATTGACTTTTAGCAGTGCTTGTTTCTTGAATATTGCATTAGCTGTGACTAGATATAGGAATTGACCATTGTAAAACCAAGGGTCCAGGATTTTATGGTATATGTAGTATAGCGATATGAAATCATCATTCTTGGCGATTATTTTTCCACCGACTCCAGCGATGTCGTATTTGCTTAGCCGTATTGAATTGTACATGTTGATTAGCCAGTTATCTGTTATTGTGCAATCATTGTCAGTAAATAAGATATATTCAAATTTGGCCAAATTTATCCCTACATTTCTTGAGAATGCTGGGCCCTTATTGGAGTCATTCCTTTTGTAAGTGATTTCTAGCTCAGGATATTTATCTACAAGCGTCTTGATGTCATCTGAACTGCAATCATCGATTAGTATTATTTGGCAGCTATACTTGTTATAGTTTAATGAATCTAATAGCTGCTTGGTCTGCGTTAGTCTGTTGAAGCAAGGGATTATCAATGATACTGGCAGGAATTTTTTCATTTTAATCTTTTCTGTGGCAGTTCAGCATTCCGCAATTGAGTCTGCAGTTTTCCATTATTTTTCTTATCTTGCTTGCTTCGCAAGAAGACCAGACGTCTCCGATGCTTTCATAATCTCGTATATTGCCAAGAGATTTGCCTTTGTTGATGGTTTTCATATTGAAGCATAGCTGTATTTCCCCATAGCTGTCTATCATCATGTTTTTTTCGTGGGATCCACATACTTGTTCTCCGATGAAATCTGGATTCTTCACATACTCTTTCATCCATTCGAAGTCCTGTTTGGTTGTTCTGATTATCGGGTGTTCATTGAGTGTGTCTATGATGGTCTGTACTTGCTGAAGGGCATTTTGTTTGTCTTTGAAGAAATGGTTATCAAAAAATTGGTCGGTTTTTCCATTGTTATAGAATGTTCTGCTTAGCATCTGAAACAAGCACCCATCTAGGCCTATTTTTTCGGCGAACTTGATGAATTCAGTCAGGTGATGGATATTTTGGTCAAATATGACTGAATTTGTTATGATTTCGGTTTTGTAATTCCCATTTCTTTTTTGCGAGACTAGTTTCTCGATGATAGAGATGACCTGTTTACAGCTGCCGCTTTTTCCTCTGGAATAGTCATGTATGTTTTCAATGTTGCTGTCGAGCGAAATCACCAGGTATCTTGGTCCTTCAGCCAGGATTCTTCGGATATTTTGATCATTTATGAGGCTGGCATTTGTGTTTGCAGCGCATAACAGGCCGAGTGATAGGCATTTATTTGTCAAGGCGAAAAACTCATCATATTTCAACATTGTTTCCCCGCCATTTAATACGACTGTTCCTTCAGGGTTTAATTTCTTGAATTCTTCTATGAGTTTTAATTTTTCATCTGTAGTTAGAATGCCTTTTTTTTCTTTTGTCATCCACATATGGCAATATCTGCAGGTTGAGTTGCATTCTGTTCCTATTTCGATGAACAGGGTTTTAGGATGGGTGTTTTTTGTCTCCATTTTAGCTTTTTAGTTTATACGCGTCATCAAAATATACGCAATTGATGCAGTAAGGATGTTTTTTATCTGTATTGCTCATTTTTCTGAAAAGATTTGCAAATAGGTTGTTCCAGATATCGTTGAAAGAATTCAAATAGATGTTTCCGTATACGAACGGGTTGAACATATTGCATACTTGAACATCGCCATTCCATCTTATCACGACTTCTTTCCAGGGTATTCGGCAATTTTCATTGTTTGTGCTGTATGAGTTTTCCAGGTCAAGATTGTTGCCAAAAACTTGCGATGGTATGAATAGATTGATTTTATTTTTTTTTGCAGCATTGTTTGCCGTGATGAATTCCTGCGTTATCTCTTTTATTCTGCTGTTTCCCCATTCGCAATCATTGTCTTTCACGCAATTGACGATGATGTTTCTGATGTTCCATTCAGAACATTTGACGACTAGCTTTGACAATTGATTGATATTTTCTTTTTGTAATGTGAATAGCAGCGATATCTTGTCTAGCTCTGTGCTTGCCGCTTGTGAGGTCAATTTTTTTAGATTTTCTACTGATTTGTCCCATTTGGCAGGTCTTCTGAGTTTTTCAAATATTTCTGGTTCAGCAGCGTCCCAAGAGATTATCACAGCACCAGAATTATGCAGTATTCGTCTGTAGACTTCATTTTTTCCAGTGCCATTTGTTATAAGTTCCACTCGCAAATCCTTTTCGAACAAGAAATCAAGGTATTCATCAAAATTTGGTACGAGTGTTGATTCTCCCAGTCCGTTCAGCCTAACGGTTTCAAGTTTGTTTATTTGTGAGATTATCTTTTTGAACTCGGTTAATGGCAGTATTCTGGTGTAGTTAACTCCGTATTGTCCTACTCTGCACATCGGGCAATCTAGGTTGCATGAGTTGATTATTTCAATGATGGCTTTTTGTGGATGTTTCAATTTGGACTCTTTGACTAAGCAAAGATTCATCATCCAGTCTTTTGTGAGGCTTGATGATAGAACTCCGAAATTTCTGGTATCTAAGGCTATAGCATTAGAATCTATCTGTGAATTGATGTTCATATTTTTTCTCCTTTTTTCCATCCAATATAGTAAGAGAATTGCTGTAATATTCTAAGGATTAAGAATACGATTCGAATCCTGTATGGCAATTTGTTTATCCTGTATAGTCTGTTATGCCACTTCAGGTCTGTTATTATCGAGCCGATATACAGCTCAGGCGGTTTCATGCCGACCCAAGTCGATTCTTTTCCTTTGTTGTATCTTATATCGAAAAATGACATCTCTTATGGTTAATTGCAGTTATCACTTATGTATTCTTACCTGACATTAACCCCCTCAAGGTCTATGTAAAAAAAGGTTAAATATAAATCTTTCAGTTTTTTCTGACTGATTAGTGAATAAAAAGCCGGATTAATTGGATTGGTTGTCTATGCTGTAGTTATGGAAGTTTGATTTTTTTTCGCCTTTTGCCATAGCTATTTTTTTTATAAGTAATTATTCTTAGTAAACTGAGCTTACCCTAACGGTCTTAAGCTTCTCATATTAGGATGAACAAAAAGCTCTAGAGATTAGCCCTATCCCGGTACGTACACCGGAGGCTCCTTTTCTTTTTCTCCATAAGTATTATCAAAACATATTTAAACCAAAATATCTTTGGTAAGCGTATGGAAAGCACACGGAAGAAGTTGTATTGTATTATTCTATTGATTCTCTTTGCTTTTTTTATCATAGGTTGTAAAGGAAGCAATGCACCTAAGAATGAGACGCAAGACAATCGGACTCCTGTTGTCAAGACTCACAAGATTACTGTGACCACTCCTGAGCTGCCTGATGCGACCATGAACAAGCCTTACACTTTTGATTTTGCTGATGCTATGGATCCTCAAGGTAGTGCTCCTCCTTACATTTATGAGCTTGGTACTGCCAAGGGTTTTCCACCTATGGGTTTGATACTATCCCCCTCTGGTGTTTTGAGAGGCACTCCGAGCGTCAAGGATGAGGTTAAGTTTGATGTGTGCGCGACTGACATCGGAGGGGATTATGCTTGCACGACTGTATTGTTGAATGTTAAGATTGCTGATGAGCCTGCGCGTGATTATATTCTTTATGATGGTAATTGGTCAGGTGTTTTCAGTTATCTTTACAGGGAAGGCCACGAGGAAGAGAATCCTAAGAAAGACAACCAGTGGGAGATGGTCTGGACTGATTGGAAGCCTGCTGAGATTGGTGTTGAAGTCACTCTTGAGCCTACATTTCCACAGTTTTCTTTCGAGGAGAATTTGATGACTGCGAAGATGAATAATTATTGGTTTATGAATATCACTAAAGCTGCTGTGAGTGATCCTGGTTTTGGGACTGGTCCCAACGGTGCTTACATGGGTGATAGTAAGCCTTTCCCGAGTGTAGCTAACTTGCCTTATAATTCTACTCCGTATAGTGTGAATCCGATGGTTGCAGCGTATCTTACTAAGGAACAGCTTTCAGTCGCGACTATGGCTATGAAGAGGACTTTAGGTACAGGTATGTATTTTCCCAATGGCGCTAGGCTTCAGACTTATCCTGGTGTGCTGAAAGTGAGTGAAGATGGTTTGACTTTGTCGAATAGTGATGAGCCTGAGCATGCGAATGAGACTTGGATGCCGCTTAATGTCTCTTCAGGTTTGTTGTATTATTATCATAGGTGGACAACACCTCCTGGTGAGGTTGTGAATTACACTGCTGAATTCAGGTTTACCGGTTGGGAGTTGAATAGAGGAAAATTGCCTAAGAGGGATATTTCAGGGCTCTATGAAGGGAACTATGAATTCCATTGGGAAGGTGATAATACAAAGGATACTACTTCAGATCCTGGTGTTACGAGATATAAATGTAGTATGGATACTACTGCGTCGATCAAGATTTGTGTGGAACAAAAAGGAACTGACGCGAGAGGGATTATTGGTTTGTCGGATATCAAGGATATTAAATCCGATCCGTCATGTAATCCGAGTGATCATTGTAATAAAATAGTAGATGGTAAGCCTGATCAGTGTGGTGAGTTGGTAGGGTCTGTAGATTCTTTTGGTGAGCTTACCACTAGTTTGCTTAGGATTGATTTTGAGGAATATAAGTCAGACCGCGGGCCGGGCTCTAAGATGGATGTTTCATCCGATATTGAAGGGGATGTGTTGGATTCATTTTTTTACAAGTCATTTGATGCTGATGATGGTTCTTTGCACATGGCTAGTCATGGGGATTTTGTCGTTAAGAAGGTGTCTGACAAATGCCCGAAATGATTTTTAGCATAAATTAATATACCTTCATTCTTTTATAAGCCTCAGAGGTGAATCGTATCAAGAACATAGACCTACTGAAGATAATCCTGCTCTTTTTCATGTTTCTTGGCTCTGCCTATCTTCTTTACCTGAATTACACTAGCTATTGGGGTCTTTTCTTCGGCTTCGTCTTTGTCCTGTCTGTTGTCCTCATGCTGGTTGACATATTCACAATCCCTGTCATCAAGGAAAAGTTCTTTTCTGGGATAATAATAAGGAAGAAGAAAGATGCTATATCTGAAGACACAGTCTCTCTTGTCCTTAAGCGCGCTAATTACAAATGCCAGAACTGTGGGGCTCCAGGAAGGAGGATATACCACATGGACAGGAAGAAATCTCATAATGATCCTAACAACCTTCTATGTCTCTGTGATAAGTGTATTGTTAAGGTGGAGGATGGGACGATTACAGGCGCCCAGATTTATTTCATGAGGTCGCGTGAAAAAAAGGACTGGCAAAAGTGATGATGTCAAGGAAATGATTGCGTGAGATGTTTGTGACTGAAAGCTACTTCTTTGCATACTTTCCATAAGCTTTCAGATACCTCTTTATGATGTAATTCACGAAGATGTTGTCCTTGTGCGTTGTCTGGCTTCTCTCCAGTGCGTTGTAGTACGCATTCCTGTTGGTGTATTCTACATTCAGCATAGGATACCTGTTTCTCTTTAGTACAAAGTTCATCATCAGCCGGGATATCCTTCCGTTGCCGTCGCTGAATGGGTGTATTGTGACAAACTTGAGGTGGACCAGTGCTGCGAAGATCACAGGGTTCAATCTGTCCTTGTTCTTCCTGTACCACGTGAAGAATTCGTGCAGCAAGGTTTCAAGCTCGAGTGGCGGTGGAAGTTCTACCTTGCTTCTTGCAATAGCTACCGGGTGCTTTCTTATATTTCCTGCTATTTCTGTGTTGCTCCCGGCAAACAACAGTCTGTGCCAATCAAGCACTGTTTGGAGGTTGAGCTCTTTGTCATGATTTAGCATCTCATAAAAGACTTTCTTGTGCGCTTCCGCTTCCTTGATGTCCTTGAGTGGCTTGTTGTGGGGCGTTATTTGCTCATCTAGCAGGTCTGCTGTCTCCTTTAATGTCAGTGTGCTGCCTTCTATCCTGTTGGTGTTGTATGTGAACCTGATCATGAATGATTCTATGTATTGGTCCTTGGCAGATGCGGGGTATTGTGCTGCTTCCTTGTTGAAGTTGTTCTTTATGGCGCTGAGCGTATCAGAGTAAATCTCTTCGAAGAGGGAGTTCATGAATCTCTCTTTCAGCTCTTCGATGTTCGAAGGAAGCTTATTTCCAAGATATTGTCTTTTTGTCTTGATTTCCTTGTTTTCTCTTATAGTGTGCTCTATGTAGAAGTACTGTTTCTTGCCTTGTCTTATGATGTGAATCGTGACCATATGCAGTATTATACGTTACAAATATATAAATATTGTTATTTTTATCAAAATGTAACGTATAACTTTCCTTTATTATAGCGACTTGTACATTAACTTTAAATATGAGGCGATTTCTAGACCTTCCTATGGAAGACGATTATATGGGTGATTTTAATAAGCTGAAATCAAGGTATTCATTGCCTGCTTTTGAGCTTCTTGACAAGGAGTTTGACATCTCAACAATTGAATATGATTTCTTCCTGCTCCGTGAGATTAGGAAGAAGATAGCAGAGAAGATTGAGGGAGCGACAAAGATTTTTGATGACCTCCTCCATCCTGAGGCAGGCTTTGCGAAGTTCCGCGAGGCAGAGATATTTGGGGAGCAAGAAAGAGAGCAGCTGCTTGTTCTATACAGGAAGCTTATGTATTATGACCGTCTGTCTATGGAATTGTCTTTTAATGATTCAGATGACTTGAATGCTAAGTTCATAGTTGATTTCTGCAAGGAATGGCCAAATCTCAAGAAGCAGATAATATCTTATGTTGCAAGGATGAAGGAATCCTGGCAGAAGGAAATACCTAAAAAAGACGCTGTGAGGTATCTAGGATGAAAAATCTCATATTTATCGGGGCGCAGGGCGCAGGAAAGGGCACGTATGCTGCTATTGTCAAGAAGAACTATGATATCCCTCATATCTCTACTGGTGATATGTTCAGGGAGGCGATGAAGAAAGGCACTCCTGTGGGTATTGAGGCAAAGAAATTCATCGACCAGGGCATGCTTGTGCCTGATGAGGTGACTGTGAAGCTTGTCGATGACCGGCTTAAAGCTCCTGACTGCAAGAATGGTTTTATTCTTGATGGTTTTCCAAGGACCCTCTCCCAAGCCATGGCGCTTGATAGGATTACTAAGATAACAAAGGTTGTTTTCCTTGAGGTGACAGAGTCTGTCATCATGCAGCGCATTGGCGGAAGGATCCAGTGCAGGAAGTGCGGCACGATATTCCACAAGACCAACATGCCTCCTAAGGTTGAGGGCGTCTGTGACAAGTGCAGTGGTGAGCTCTACACACGGGAAGATGACCAGCCAGAGGCTATCAAGAAGAGACTCGAGGTTTTCTACAAGGAGACAGCTCCGCTCATAGACTATTATGACAAGAAAGGGATTGTGATAAGGATTGATGCTAACAACTCGGCACCCCAGAATGTCGCTAACAATATAATCATGGCATTGTACAAATGATTTTTTAATATTTTTCTCTTTTAGGTGGTGGACATGGTTTCAGATGCTCTTGAAAGGATTTTCAATCCGGATTCTATTGCGGTAATAGGAGCTACAGATAGGGTGGGAAGCGTTGGTTTATCTCTAGTGAAGAATCTTACTGCTGGCGGTTACAAGGGAACAGTCCATCTCGTGAATCTGAATGGTAAAGAGATTCTGGGCATACAGTCGGTGAAATCTGTTCTGGATATCAAAGAAAGTGTCGACCTCGCAATAATTGTGACACCTGCAAAGGCAGTACCTGGAATAATAGAGGATTGCGGCAGGAAAGGTGTGAAAGGAGCAGTCATAATTTCAGCTGGTTTCAAGGAGGCAGGAAAAGAAGGGGATCTGCTTGTTGAAAAGATGCTCAAATCAGCTAAGAAGTATAGCATGCGTATCCTTGGTCCTAATTGCCTTGGTTTCCTTAATCCTTCGCTTAGTTTGAATGCTAGTTTCTCTTCAAGGATGCCGTTGAAAGGAAGGATTGCTTTCATCTCGCAGAGCGGTGCTATGGTTACGTCGATACTTGATTGGTCTCATGCGCATAATGTGGGTTTCAGCTATTTTGCTTCGATAGGTTCAATGATAGATATAGGTTTCCACGACCTTATCGATTATTTTGGCAGCGATCCTGATACTGATTGCATACTTATCTATATGGAATCTTTGTCTGAGGCAAGGAAATTCATGAGTGCAGCAAGGGCTTTCTCAAGGAATAAGCCTATAATTGTGTTGAAGGTTGGGAAAAGCATCGAAGGTGCGCGTGCTGCCCTATCTCACACAGGGAGTATGACGGGTAATGATAGGGTATTTGACGCTGCGTTCAGGCGTGCAGGTATAATTAGGGTCAGTACTATTCAAGAATTGTTTGGCTGCGCTCAGGCGCTCTCGATGCAGAGGCGTCCGAAGGGTAATAGGTTAGCGATCATCACGAATGCGGGCGGCCCGGGCGTCGCAGCGACAGATTTTCTTGTTGAGCACGGCGGTGAATTGGCAACTCTTGCAGACAATACAAAGACCATGCTTAAGGAAGTTCTTCCAATCACTGCAAATACATCTGATCCTATCGATATCCTCGGGGATGCAACACCTAAACGTTACAAGGATGCGTTCGAGATTTGCCTTCGTGATAAGGATGTTGACGGCATAGTTGTGATTCTGACCCCGCAGTTCATGACAGATCCTTCTTCTGTTGCAAAGAATTTGGTGTCTGTGGCCAAAGGTTCATCCAAGACAGTTCTTGCCGCGTTCATGGGCGAAGAGGATGTTAGCGAAAGCAAGAAGATACTCAAGAAAGGTTCTATTCCTGAATATGACACGCCTGAAGAGGCAGTCCTTTGTTTCCTGAATATGTACTCTTATTCTAAGAATCTTGAGCTGCTTTATGAGGCTCCTGCTTCAGTCCCGCATGCATTTGTCCCTGATATAGGTGCGAATGATGCTCTGTTGGCAGATGTTGCTAAGGATGGGAGATTTATTCTGACAGAATATGAGTCTAAGCAGTTCCTGAAGAATTATGGCATCCCTGTCCCGGAATCATTCGTCGTGAAAAGCGCTGAAGAAGCGGAAAAAATATCATCAAAAGTGGGATTCCCTCTTGTCATGAAGGTACTTTCCTCTGATATCTTGCATAAGACTGATGTAGGTGGTGTGAAGCTAGGGATAAATACTAAGGAAGCGGCGATGCAGGCATACAATATGATTATGGAATCGGTTTCTAAGGCAAATCCGAAAGCATTGATCAAGGGGGTTCTTGTCGAGAAGATGTATTCGAAGAAGTATGAACTGCTTATAGGTTCGAAAAAGGATCCTATTTTTGGCCCTGCTATTGTTTTCGGCATGGGTGGTGTAGCTGTTGATGTTTTCAAGGACACAAATGTTGCTCTACCCCCTTTGAATATGGCACTCTCCAAGCGTCTTATCGAGGAGACCAAGATATATCAGCTGCTTAAAGGCTATCGTGGCATGAAAGCTGTCGATCTGGAATCTATTCATTTCCTGCTCTACAAGTTCTCGTATCTGTTGGTTGATTTTCCGCAGATACTTGAGATTGATATAAATCCGTTTGGTGTTGATGATTCTGGTGGTGTTGTTCTCGATGCAAAAGTCATGCTTGACAAGGATGCTGTAGGGATTTCACACAAGGATTATTCCCATCTTGTCATTTCCCCTTATCCTAAAGAGTATGTCAGGCATTTGTGCATTGATGGTGAGGAACTTATTCTAAGGCCTATACGTCCTGAGGATGAACCCCTGGAAGCTGAGCTGTTCGGCACATTCTCAGAGGAGACAAAGCGTCTGAGGTTCTTCATTCCTATTAAAGATGTCACTCACGACCTTCTTGTTAGGTATACGCAGATAGACTATGACCGGGAGATTTCCATCATCGCAGAAGCAGTGGATATTGGCGGTAGGAAGAAGATGCTGGGTTTTGCAAGACTTGTTGCTGACTCTGACAATGACTGCGCACAGTTTGCGATTGTTGTGGGGGATCCGTGGCAGAAGAAGGGGATAGGCAGTATCATTGCAGATTATATTCTTGAGATAGCGAAGGACAGGGGAATTAAGAAGGTCTATGCATATTTCTCAAAGAATAATACTACGATGAAACACATGTTCGAGAAAAGGGGATTCATTATCTCTGATAAAGGGTCAGATTTGTATGCAGAGCTTGTTCTCACTGAGTGATATGACTATATCCAATCGAGGGAATTCATTTTTAAATCTCAAATCGTTTTGAGGAATATTTTATATACTTTTTATCTTCTCATCTCATATTATGGGGGTATTGGATCATCCGTTGCAGAAGAGCGTCGTGCTCAAGCTCATACATAAGCCTGTGGCATCTTTCACAGAGCTGTTGGGTGAGGAGCGTGACTCTAATAAATTTGCATATCATCTGGGTAAGCTTGAGGCAGAGGGTATCATCAAGAAGACTGTTGAAGGTAAGTATTCTCTTTCAGAGGAAGGTAGGAAGCTTTCAGCGTTCATAGAGGGAGATACAGGGACTCAGGCGTTGTTTCCGACATTCGCTCATGTGCTTGTTGTGCAGGATGGCGATAAGGTCCTTGTGCAGAAGAGGTTGAAGGAGCCGTTCTATGGCTATTGGGGTCTGATATCCGGCAAGATAAATTTTGGGCTTAATATCGAGGAATGTGCGATACGGGATCTTACAGAAGAGACAGGCCTGACAGCTTCAAGCAGCCAGTTGATTGGCATCAACCAGGCTAAGACTTACGAGGATGGCAAGCTTCTTTTCCATCATATGATGTTCTATGTAAGATTGAATGGTATTTCAGGTGATTTGCACGGCGTTACTCATAAAGGTGAGAACGAGTGGGTGACTGTAGAAGAGTTTCTCCGTCGTGAGAGGTTCCCTGACCCGTGGTTTGACCTTGTGCTGAACACTAAGAATTTCATTTTCTTTGAGACGATACGCACAATGGAGAACGGTAAGTTTGTTGACTGTAAGATAAATAATCTGACTAGGCTTGGTTAATCTTCTTAGCAGCGCCGCCGTGAGAATTCTAGGCAGTGCCACCGCCAATTTGCGAGCGCCTTATACAAACTAATGCGCATCGACAAGGGGGTCGCCCCCTACGGGGAATGTTGATATATGCAACACACGAAAGCGCGAGCCTGGCGTGGCACTGCCTTGTTAACACCAACCTCACGCGGCGCTGCGATATTATATCATCATTCTTTTGACAGCCATCGTCGCATAGCTTCCTTTCTGCAGGAAGAACTTTAGCCTATATGTTTTGTCTTCTATTTTTTCTATCTTCAGGTCTTTTACTTCAGATACGAGGTCTCTTTTTCCTCCTTCCGCAGAAAGTTCTGGCATAGATCTTATTACAAAGTCGCGTTCATTCAGTTCTTCCTTCTTCATTATCCTGTTGGTTATTTCTTTCATCTCTTTATCTGCGATTTCAAGGCCGAATCCTATTATTGGCACGGATATGTTCTCGATATTTTTCTTTGGAAACGCAAGTATTCCGAGGCTATATTCCACATTAGCACAATCTTTGTATCTGCTTTGCAGGTATTCTTTCACAGTCTCGTTCCAGAGATAGCTTTGGTATGAATGCACGAGCATGAGTCTTGTCTTTATCGGCAATTCTTTCATCGCACCGACGTAATCATTAGCCTTCTCCTCAATATGCTTCTTTACTTCTGGCGCATCTATGAGCGAACATGCTTTTTTCATGTCGCCTTTTAGTATTGCCTTTCCAACATCCCTGTTTGTCTGTGAGAACCTTTGCTCGTCGAAGTAATTGATGAACTGGGATATTTTCTCTGGAGCTTTGTCACAATCATGTATTATTATCTCGAATTCATTCCCTTCAAGGTCGCCTAGGCTTATCGGTGCTTTACCTCTTCCGATGTATTCGAGTTTTAATCCTTCTGAATCGAATCTCTCAAACCTGTTCTCTCCGACCCTTTTTCCAAAGTCCTTAACAGATATTGCCTGCTTTGTAATTGCCTGCCTGTCTTTGTTGCCAGCAAATCCGATGTCTTTAAGCCTGCAGCCGAGGAATGCTGCTATCTTTTGGATAGCTCTTACAGTGGTATACTCTTTCTTGTTCAGCCAGAAGTACGTGTAATCCCCTTCAGGATCTATGTGTAACTCAATCTTCTCTGTTACCTTAAAATCCTCGGGAGCTTGTTTTATCTTATACATAGCCCTTTTGCAACCAGAAAGTCTTATAAATATTTGCCCTTTTCAAGGGGTTAGGTGCGGCTGTAGCGCAGCTTGGATACCTTGCCAAAGCAAGGTTTTGGCTTTGCCAATGAGCGCGACTGCCTCCTATGCATCAATGATTAGCCTTTGGAGTAGTCCCGATGGGATAAAACAATAAAGCTGAGATGCGCGAAAGAGCAGTAGGTCGGGGGTTCAAATCCCCTCAGCCGCGTAACGAAGTGGAGCGAGTGATGGCCAGCAGACCTTTTGGTCTGTGTTGCCTCAGCCGCGTATAATTTAAAATGAGGTTAATCTACTTATCCGAAGCTTTGCGAATGTTTTGTCGTTCTCGTAATGTTAAGAAGTTTGGCTTCAAGAATTATTCTGGCACTCCTGATAAAATAGCAGAGCAGATCATCGACTCCTGCTGGAACAAGGAAAAGCAATATTTCCAGGTGAGTTCGGGCCATTTCTGCGAGTTCTATTCAAGGGATTTTGGGATGTGTGCAAAGGCGCTTGTCGCTTTGGGCTACAAAGACAAGGTTGTAAAGACTCTCGAATACGCGCTTGAAAGGTTCAAGAAGCATGGCAGGATTACTACTTCAATCTCCCCAGATGGAAAATGCTTTGACTTTCCATCTTATGCTGTTGATTCCCTGCCGTTCATTGTGCATGCCATCAAAGTCAGCAGTCCTAAACTGCTGGAGAAATATAAGAAGTTCATAACATCAGAGCTTGATTATTTTTACAACACAGTATTTGACAACAAGTTTGCTCTTGTCAGGTCTGACAAGTATTTCTCTTCGATAAAGGATTATTCAAAGCGTATCTCATCCTGCTATGACAACTGCATGCTTTCGATGCTTAGTGACGACCTGGATGCCATGAAGTTCTACAATCCCTTCTCTGATTATGATATCAAAAAAGCAATCCTGCATAATTTCTGGAACGGTAAGTACTTCAATGAGGATCTTTCTAAGAGTAAGATTATCACGGGAGATGCGAATGTCTTCCCTTTCTGGTGCAGCGTCCTTGATTCAAAGCACATTTTTGCGTTGTGCATGAAGGCGATTGAGAAAGAAAAGCTCACTAAACCATTCCCACTCAAGTATACCTCAAAACCTGAGAAGATTTCAAACATGTCGTCTTTAGAGTTCTTTTCAGGCGACTATGAGAGGGATACTGTCTGGGTCCATCTGGCCTTGTGCTTCCTTGATGTATTGAAGAGATATGACAAGAAGCGATGCGAGGAATTCCTGCATCAATACAGTGACTTGATAAAGAAGCACAAGAACTTCCTCGAGGTGTATGATGCTAAAGGCGAGCCATTCAGGACAAGTTTCTATGTCGCTGACGAGTCTATGCTGTGGGTTTGCAAATATCTTGCTCTAAAGAAATAATATCAGTGATTGAGTTTCTTCAGCATCTCTATTATCTTCTTTCCTTCTGCCCTGCCCTTTAGTGTTCCCATCACTTTTCCGACGAGTGCGTTGAACTCTATGCCTTTGCTTGCGCTGACTATCTTCTTGATCTCAGTTTCAAGCTCTTTGTCTGACATCTGGGAATATTTAGCATAATCTACCTTCTCTCCTTTGCAGATTTTAAGAAGTATGTCTTCGACGCTCTCTTTAGCTATCTTTCCGCTGTCAAGGAGCGAGAATATCTTCTCGAAATCATTGTCTGTCAGCTTTTCAGCATCAACATTGAACTTTCGTTTGAGATTCTTAGGAGTTGAAAGCATCGTCTCTGCGATGTATGCAGCCTTGACATTTGAAAACTTGTCGACAAAACTCTCGAACAGGTCATTCTTGCCGGACTTTGACAGGTCGCGTGCAAGGTCTTCTGCTAGTCCTATCTCCTTGAACCTTTCCTTCTTTTCGACAAGCAGTTCGGGTATGATTATTCCTTTGATGTCTGGCTTTATCGGACGTATGTCTGTCTCAGGGTACATCCTTGCAGCACCTGGCATCGGTCTCATGAATGTTGTTGTTCCGTCTGGATTTGCCTTTCTTACTTCCTTTAGCACACCTTTGAAGCACATATTCGCCCGTTCTAGGACAAATTTCATGGCAATCTTTGCAGTCTCTTCTTCTGCGACAATGATGATGAATGCGTCGTCTTTTATTCCAAGCTCTTTCTTGACAGAATTTATCTCTGCATCTGAGAAATTATACTTTTTCAGGTCTTCATCAGAGTGTATCATTCCGCCTATGCCTGTCTTTGCCTTTGCATAGTCAGATAATTCAGTCCCCACTCTTTTTCCTGGCTGTGTTTCCTTTCCAAGTAGACCAGAGAAGCCAGGAAGTGAAAAAGCTATTGCTTTTGCTCCTTTGCTTATTGCGGTATTGACGAATTTGCATTGCGTATTCTTGAATATTGAAGTAAGGTCTTTTGATCTTGATTTGTCTATCTGAGGTTTTGTCTTCTCAAGTGTTTTTTTGAGTTCTACCAATGACAGTTGCCTTCTTGCTTCGTATTCGACGAGAGTTGGTATCATCTTGAGGTCTTGCGCGCCTTTTATCTCGATGCGCGCACCTTCTTTGACAGATACGTTGACGTCTTGTCTTATTGTTCCTATGCCTCGCGCCACTTTTCCAGTCGACCTGAGTATCATCCCTATGTGTTCTGCGACCTGCATGCACTGCTCAGGTGTTGTGATGTCAGGGTCTGTCCCTATCTCTATGAGTGGAATCCCCAACCTGTCAAGCCTATATACCACAAATTGCCTTCCAGAATCATCAATCCCTTTTGAGATGTCTTTTGCAGCCTCTTCCTCGATAGATATCGTTGGGACGCCGATTTTCTTGCCACCGACATAGATATGCCCGTTTACAGCGACAAGGGCAGTCCTTTGGAATCCGGTGGTATTCGAGCCATTCACGACTGTCTTTCTCATGACTTGCACTTCATCAACGATGGTGGAATTCATCATCTTACTGACTTGCAGCACTATCGAAAGAGCTTCTGGATTCATTGGATGCGGTGGCTCTTCATCTAATTCAACTAAGCAGGTAGTGTCAGAATATGCTTCATAGACAAAATATTTCCCTCTTGCCATCTCATGTCTTGCAGCGACATCGATGTCGCCTGTCTCGCCTGCCACTGCGCGAAGCTGCCGCTTGACAATGACATCTGGCTTATCATCGCGTAGCGCATAAGGACATTCGCAGAATAATTTATTAGTATCCAATCTTTGATGTGCCTCAATGCCACATTTCAATCCAATTTTTTCATAATCCAATTCCACTAGTGCAAACCTCTTTCAGATAACTTATTTTCTTGGTATTGAAAAAATAATTCTTTGTTAAGTTGATTAAATCAATAACTTGCTTTGAATTATAAAGTCCTACTTTATATACATTTTGCTTATGGTGATATGTAGGATTAAAGCCCATCTTTTGTAATGTCATTAGACAATCTTCCGCAAGTGCCTGATCTTTAACAATAAATTCAAATTTTGGCAATTTTTTCTTCTTATTTCTTGTATAATTGTATGATAAACAACCCTCTGTTTGTATAAATGCAGCCATTATTTTCTGGCAACATTCATCTGATAAATTGTTTATATTCATCCTTTCTAAAGAATTGGATTTGTATCCGATGGGAATTTGATGTTTCAAGCAGAGAAATTGTCTTAATGAGCTGGAAGATATTATCAGTCTATCATCACCTCTTTTTCCTATTGCAAAGATACCGCATTTTTTAAGACGGAATTTCTCTTTTATTATTCTCTGGATTTCTTTTAGGCTTTTCATATCATTTTTTTGATTAATTTCTATCGATGGATGTGATAAAGTTAAATGTCCCTCCGTCTTAATCCAAGTTAGCAGCACCAAAATATCTGGATCTTGTTCTTTTTCAGGGATTATTATTGTTCCAGTTTTGCTCGTTTTTCCAAACAATTTGTGTCCTTTAAGTAACTGCCAGATATCTAACTTTAGTACTTGACAAATCTTGAGAATTGCAGTTATTGGGATTTTTTTATTTATGATACGTGTGGTGCCTACTTTATATCCGCATAATAAAGAGAATTTACTTTGAGATGTGCCTAGTTTATTTAATGTATCAATAAATACTTTTTTTATAGTTTCATCTACATCAATATAACAGGGAGAAAAGCACACTCTTGATTGGAATATTCTTCCGCTTGGCTGAGACCGTGTAACAACCGCATTATTTAAACAGTACCAAATATTTTGATGATTGATGGGAATCAGATGATGCTTGCTATTAACATTACATGCCGCTTCTAAGATCCATATAGGAAGAGGTTTTTTCTTGTTTCGATATTCATCAATAAATTGTGAGTCAATATCGTAGTAATCGTGAAGTCCGTTGCTAATCGATACATCGATTGCTTTCATAACATCAGGATTGTATTCTATTAAGTAAGGATTCTGTCGCAATCTGAGATTGAAATTATCTTTTGTGGATTCCATATTAATCACAGGGCAGTTCCAGAGGGTAAAATATAATCATTTGAAGTTAAATATGTTACGAGAGCATGTCCAGTGGATAGTGGAATTTTTTAATTAAGTTAAGGTCAGCATTCATTTTACTACAAATAATTTCCGGAATAGAAAATAATTGTATTCTGTTTATCTGACACTGCGATTCTATAATTCTATATGTGGGTCTCGTTGGGATTGTATTTTTAAGAAGATATTACTTTTAATAATTGGTTTGTTCTATTATTAAGTGTTAGTGCTACTTGCTTTTCTTTATTCTTTTCCACAAGTCTATGTGGCCTAATAGTGAAAACACCGCGAGCGCTCCTGCGAAAAGTATCACTGGCAGATCTTTACGTGATATCGCATATATCAGGATAAATACTGTGCCGATGTCATATGCAATCATATCTACAATTCCTCCTCGTACCTTAAGTTTGAGGACTGTTGTCTGTATCAGATGATAGCATAGGTGCAGGAGTATGATGATTCCTCCGCAGTATCCTAGGATGGTGTATATATCCATGTTTATAACCAAATTTATTTGGTTTAAATACTTGTCGATAAATTTTATATACTTCTCTAAAATCCGTCGTAGCATGAAGATATTCATATGCTGCAGTAAACACGTTTATAGCAAAGTTCCTCCGATTAAAAGGGATCTGGAATATTCTGGGCACATAGTGACCCTTCCAAATAGTTATGATAACCCTGGCAGGGAGCAGGAGATGAGGGATATATCTGATAGGGTGCATGCAGAGTGGAAAGGAGAGATGATTTGTCTTCAGAAAACAAAAGTCCGGGATAATGATGGAGTTCTTGTGTTGAATTATGAAAAGAATGGTCAGCCAAACTATATAGGTGGTGCGACTTTTCTTGAGATGTACATGGCTTGGGATGAGGGGAAGAAGCTCTATCTCATGAATCCCATTCCAGCTAATATTTTAAAGGATGAGATAGAGGGTTTCTCACCTGTTATTATCAATGGTGATCTTTCTTTGATAGGTTTATGAAAGTCATATTCTTATCTGCAAAAAACAAACTTTATATACAACCCCAAAAGTCCTCAGGTTATGAGATACGCTAAACTGTTGTTCGCATTCCTTTTGGTGCTTTTCTTAGCTCCATTTGCGCATGCCAAGGATGTCGAGGTAGGTGTATATGTCCTGAACCTTGGAAAGTTTGATGTTACAGCAGGCACATTTACAGCTGATTTCTACATTGATTTCAAATGCGATTCAAACTGCTCGCCAGAGGGTTTTGAGTTCATCAATGGCAGGGCGACAAGCATGGATAAGATTATTGATGCGCCGGATGAGAAGTTCTATCGCATCCAGGCCGCGTTGAACAGCCCGATGGATCTCAAGAAATTTCCATTTGACAGTCAGAAGATAGGTTTTATCATAGAGGATAAGTCAAAGACAAGTAAGGAGATAAGGTATTTGGCATCTCCGTTCAACAGTGCTCTGGATGACGAGGTTTTCATCCCTGGCTGGG
>Ga0315268_10002562_pt1 | contig 20443 bp, 14 predicted proteins | sample C1_top_MG_FD_204535 | JGI IMG/M metagenome (GOLD analysis project Ga0315268, IMG submission 204535) | Sediment microbial communities from Yellowstone Lake, YNP, Wyoming, USA - C1_top | ecosystem: Environmental > Aquatic > Freshwater > Lake > Sediment | place: USA: Wyoming | collected 2017-08-01
CTACTCGTAAACCATTCCCGGGCGCGTAGCTCAACTGGCAGAGCAACTGACTCTTAATCAGTAGGTTGAAGGTTCGATTCCTTCCGCGCTCACCATCTTCTTTATTCTCAACAGCAGTTCGTCTTCTTGTGAGTCAAAGACACAAATTGCTTGACCGGCTCATCGAAGGTTAAAGATTCAACGAGCGTTCACGCCCGCCGGATCTCCTGAAGGCCTCTCATCGCAGGTTGGCGCGTTTTGCATACACCATGGCGTATTCTGCATATCCAAACACGAGCCGAACGCCTCTAATAGGCGTATGTACAACGCCAGAGCTTTTTCCGCCGCCAGTCCAACGTCGTCGCTTGCTCCCACCACGATTACGCGGCGCGACCCAACTGAAAACGACGTAGAGATCGAAATTCTCTACTGCGGCATCTGTCATTCCGATCTCCACCAAGTCCGTAACGAATGGAGCGGATTCCTGCCCACTGTCTACCCCTGCGTTCCCGGCCATGAAATCGTCGGCCGCGTCACCAAGGTCGGCTCCGCGGTCTCCAAGTTCAAGCCCGGCAACCTCGCCGCGATCGGCTGCCTGGTCGATTCGGACGGGACGTGCGCCGAGTGCCAGGCGGGCCTCGAGCAGTTCTGCCTGAATGCGATCTTCACGTACAACGGTCCCGACAAGCACCTGGGAGGCGTCACCTACGGCGGCTACTCCGACAGCATTGTCGTCGACCAGAGGTTTGTCCTGCGCGTCCCTTCGAACCTGAACCTCGCCGCAGCCGCTCCTTTGCTTTGCGCCGGAATCACAACTTACTCGCCCATGCGGCATTGGCAAGTCGGCAAGGGCAAGAAGGTTGGCGTGGTCGGTCTCGGCGGACTAGGCCACATGGCCGTGAAGTTCGCACATGCGCTTCGCTCCCACGTCGTCGTCTTCACGACTTCACCGAACAAGAAGGAAGACGCACTCCGCCTCGGAGCGGACGAGGTCGTCATCTCGAAAAATGCAGACGAGATGCAGAAGCACGCCGGCAGCTTCGATTTCATTCTCGACGCTGTCTCCGCCAATCACGACATCAACGCTTACATCAATCTGCTGCGCCGCGATGGCAACATAACCCTGGTCGGGGCGCCGGAGAAGCCTCTCGCTGTTGCCGCGTTCGGGCTGATCATGGGTCGCCGCAGCCTCTCCGGTTCGCCTATTGGCGGTATCGCCGAAACCCAGGAGATGCTCGACTTCTGCGGACAGCACGGCATCACCGCCGAGGTCGAAGTCATCCCCATCCAGAAGGTCAACGAAGCCTACGAGAGACTGCTCAAGTCCGATGTGAAGTACCGCTTCTCGATCGACATGGCTTCTCTCAAGCCTGAGCAAAACCGGTGAATAAGCACTTTCGCGAGGCTCCATCTCCTTCGTTCGCGCTTTTCGCGCCTGGGGAGGAGTTTCACCCGCGCGCTGGCGCGAAAAGCAGCGTGCAAGAGCAGCGTCATAAGGCACGATGTGTTTGAAAGAAGGAGTAGTAATGCAAAAGCGCAAACTCGGAAAAAGCAATCTGGAAGTCTCTGCTCTCGGACTCGGCTGCATGGGAATGAGCTTTGGCTACGGTCCGGCCGCCGACAAGAAGGAAATGATTTCGCTGATTCGGACGGCAGTCGAGCGCGGCGTTACATTCTTCGACACCGCTGAAGTATACGGCCCGTTCACGAACGAACAGCTCGTGGGCGAAGCTCTCGCTCCGTTCCGTGGGAAAGTGGTGATAGCCACCAAGTTCGGGTTCAAACTCGATCCCAACGGCGGACCGCAGTGGGTTGGCCTGGACAGCCGGCCGGAGCACATCAAGGAGGTTGCGGAGGGCTCGCTCAAGCGACTCAAGGTCGATGCCATCGATCTGTTCTACCAACACCGTGTTGATCCGGACGTGCCGATCGAAGACGTCGCGGGCGCGGTGAAAGAACTGGTTCAAGCAGGCAAGGTCAAGCACTTCGGCCTTTCTGAAGCAGGAGCGCACACGATCCGTCGCGCCCACGCGGTCCAGCCGGTCACCGCTGTGCAGAGTGAATACTCGCTGTGGACCAGAGGCCCTGAGAAGGAAGTGCTGCCGATGCTCGAGGAACTCGGAATTGGCTTCGTTCCATATAGCCCTCTCGGTAAGGGCTTCCTCACGGGCAAGATCGACGAGAATACGAAGTTCGAGAGTACCGATTTCCGCAACATCGTCCCTCGCTTTACCCCAGAAGCTCGAAAAGCGAATCAGGCGTTGGTTGATTTGCTGAGCAAGGTCGCAGAACGAAAGAAGGCAACACCTGCTCAGATAGCCCTCGCTTGGCTGCTTGCCCGGAAGCCGTGGATTGTTCCGATTCCAGGGACAACCAAGCTTCGTCGCCTGGAAGAGAACCTTGGAGCGGCTTCTGTCGAACTCACACCCGACGATCTGGGTGACATCGATAGCGCCTCTTCAAAGATCAAGGTGGAAGGGGCGCGCTATCCGGAAAGACTGGAGCAAATGACAGGCCGCTGACCGGCAGCAGAGCAACGAACGCCGAGGAAGAGCAGCATGCGAGTTGGCATCTTAGGTTCGGGATTGATGGGCGGACTCTCATCGCCGAGATCCGCACGGGTGGCCGGCGGAACAGGCAGTCAGGGGAGCGGACCGCGAGGTAGATACGCTTGCGGCCGAAATGAGCTACATTATTGGGTCGCGCCGGGCAAGGGCGTGGGGCTGGAGCAGACCGCTCTGCTGACCGCCGAACACGTGCAGCGGCTTCTACAGGCGCGGGCCATCGTCAAGTAGCCAGCAAGCAGTGCCGATCCGCTGGCCGGGAGGGAATTAATGGCAAAGATTTATATCGCCGCTTATAACCAGTCGAAGTTCGGGAAGCTGATGGACATGAAGGTTCCCGACATCATCGCCAACGCCGTCAACGGCGTCTGCCGCCAGATCAACGCGCCGCCTTCGGCCATTGACGTTGGCTCCATCGGTTCGGCCTGCAACTTCTCGCTCAATGAACAGGGACTTCTGTCGGGCCTGATGGCCTCGGTTCCCGGCCTGGAGAGCAAGCCCATCGAGTCGGTGGAGAACGCCTGCGCCTCCGGCGGGATGGCCGTCCTGTCGGTTATTCGTAAGCTGCTGACCGGGGAAGGCACGGTCGGTATCGCGGTGGGATACGAAAAGATGCGCGACGACCAGGGCAAGATGGATGGCGCGCTCATCGGCAAGGTGCTGGGTTACTACTCGCATCCGGCCGAGCGTCCCGGCAAGGTCTACATCTTCCCGCACCTGTTCGCGGAAGTGATGCGCGACTACATGAAGCAGTGGGGCGCCAGCGAGGCCGAGCTGGCGCAAATCGCGGTGCAGGAGTACGCCAACGCCAAGTACAACCCCTGCGCGCAGATGAACAAGGTGCAGATCACGCTGGAGCAGGCCACCAAGATCGAGGGGATCAATAAGTACATCGTGGAAGGGCTGCCGCTGAAGACCTACGACTGTTCGCAGATCACCGACGGCTACGCGGCCCTGATCCTGGCCACTGAAGAAGGTCTGGCCAAGCTGGGAATTCCGCTGCGCGAAACGGTGGAGATTGCCGGATTCGGGCAGGCCACCGACGCGCTGAACAAGGACAACCGCGACGTTCTGCGTCCTGCCGGCGCTTACCGGGCCATGAAGCATGCGTACGACATGGCGGGCCTGACTGCGGCCGACGTGAACGTGGCCGAAGTGCACGATTGCTTCACCGTAATGGGCGCCATCGGCACGGAGGTCGTCGGCAAAGCCGCGCCCGGTCAGGGCGCCAGGTATTGGGTGGAGGGCAAAGCCAATCCCGACGGCGAGTGCGCCATCAACACCTCGGGCGGGCTGATCGCCAAGGGTCATCCCGTGGGCGCTACGGGGGTGGCCATGATCGGCTGGGCGGCGCAGCAACTGCTGGGCAAGGCGCCGGTGGAACTGCAGGTGAAGAATCCCAAGGCGGCAGCGACGTTTAACATTGGCGGCTGCGTGTGCGCGTCCGTATGCACTGTGCTCAGGCACGCGTAGCCGAACCCATAAAACAAAAAGCCCGGCGCCCGCCGAGACGCCGGGCTGCTGCTCGTATGACGATCGTCAGGCAGCGCGTCTGCCGAGGGTCGCCCCCGCCTTTTGCAGATCGCGGATAAGAGTCTCACTGAAGACGCTAACCACAGAGGGCGCAGAGGCCCACAGAGGTATTCAGATTATTTCTCTCTCTGTGTTCCTCTGGGGCCTCTGTGGTTAACACCTCGACTTTCCTTCAGGCCGTCCCAACTGCTGTCACTCCTTTTCTCAGCGGTTCAGGCCAGCAGCGACGCTATGGCGCGCCGCAGCCAGCGTCCCGCCGCTTTCCCGCATCCCATAGGCACAGCCCCCAGGGTGGAGCAGATTTGGATTCCAGCGGCATTCATCTTGTCAGCGGCCAGACCCAGCCGGAACGCACCGGCCCTCCGCAGGACGGGCGCGCCTTCCTCCAGTTCCAGCACGTGTGGAAGGCCTTCGGATCGAACCACGTCCTGAACGACGTCAGTTTCAAGGTCATGCCGCAAGAGACGGTCTGCATCCTGGGCCGCAGCGGGGTCGGCAAGTCGGTTTGCCTGCGCCTGCTGATGGGTTTTCTGAAGCCCGAGGCGGGCCGCGTGATCGCCGCTTACGAAGACATCACCGATTATCCGGAAGAAGAGCTGCAGCGCGTGCGGAAGAAAGTCACCATGGTGTTTCAGAATGGCGCGCTGTTCGACTCCCTGAGCGTTTTCGAGAACGTGGCGTTTCCGCTGCGCGAGCGCGGCGATGTGAGCGAAGAACAAATCGGCCAGATCGTGGATGGGCTGTTAGAGATCGTCCGCATCATGCCCATGCGCGAGCTTTTCCCGCCCGAACTGTCCACCGGAATGAAACGCTCGGTGGCGATCGCGCGGGCGCTGGCGGCTGAGCCCGAGGGCATCCTCTACGACGAGCCCACCACCATGGTGGATCCGCTGATGGCCCACTATCTGGGCGACCTGATCAAGCGCCTGAACTCCGAGCTGAAGCTCGCCAGCATCGTGGTGACGCACGATATGCGGCTGGCGGAGAAACTGGCGCATCGCGCCGTCTTTCTGGAGAGCGCGCGGGTCGTGTTCGACGGAACCATCGAGGAAATGGAGCGCTCTCCCGAGCCCATGGTGCGCGACTTCCTGCGGCTGGACCGCATCGATGTGCGCGCGTTGTCGCCGGCGGTGGAGGACCGGCGGCTTTCGCGCTAGGCCGGTGCGTCAGCCGGCCCCGGTGGTCGCGGCCACCCCGGCCGCGGCGGGCAGGCTCAGCGAAAACACCGTGCCGCAACCCGGGCGGCTGCGGACGCGGATGGTCCCTCCGTGCTTCTTCACGATCTGTTCGCTGATCCACAGCCCCAGGCCGGTGCCCACGTCGCGCTTGGTGGTAAAGAAGGGCTCGAAAATGCGCTTCAAATTCTGCGGCTCGATGCCGCTGCCGCTGTCGGCCACGGTGATGCGGAGAAAGGGCGCGCCGGCTCTGCCCACCCGCACCCGCACCGTTCCCGTTTCCCCCACTGCGTCGATGCTGTTGGCCAGCAGGTTGGAGAACAGTTGCCGCATCTCGCCGGAATTGCCCTGGATGGCGGCATTTTCCTGGGCATAGCGCACCTGCAAGCGGGCGTTCTTATTTTTCACCCGGGTCTCGTACAACGCCGCCAATTCGCCGAGAAGATCGGCGACGACCACGGCCGTGCGCATGTTCGGCTCGCGGTAGAAGCCCAGGGTGCGGCGCGCGATCTGCGCCGCCCGGCGCAATTCCCGGTCGGCAACCTCCGCCATGGCCCGTCCCTGCCCGGAAAGGAATTGATCTTTGCCGATCAGATACAGGGCGTTGGTGGCCGCCTCCAGCGGGTTGTTGATCTCGTGCGCGATGGTGGCCGCCAACCGGCCCACGGAAACCAGCTTCTCGCTGCGGATCAGCGCCTCCTCGGTGCGCTTGCGCTGCAGGGCTTCCACCAGCGCCGGCGCCAGGGCCTCCAGCGTCTTCAGCTCCTCCGGACGATAGCCGCCCTCGCGGTTCCCGACCGCCATCATGCCGAACACGCGATCGGCATGGAACAGAGGCACGCAGAGAAACGACGTCAACTCGGGATGACCCGGCGGCGTGCCGATGCTGTCGGGATGCTCCGCCGGCGCGTTGGTCAGCAGGCTCTTGCCATCCAGCAGCACCCGGCCGTAGAGCCCATGCATGAGGAAATTGCCGGCCGGACGGCGACGGCCTGCCTGGTCGTACGTGCTGCACTGCTGCCAGCCGGTGTCGCTGATGGCGATTTCGTGCAGCAGGCCGTCGGCCCCGATCTCGCCCACAAAACCGAATTGGCTCGCCGTGATCTCCTCCGCCACGGCCAGGCAGGTCTTCGCCAGCTCTTCTTCCGTTTCGCACTTCAGCGCTTCCTGGAAGATGCGGCCGATGCCGTCCAGCACGCGATTGCGGCTCTTGATCTCCTCCTCGGCGCGGCGACGCTCGGTGGTTTCCCAAGCCGTGTTCAGGATGGCCCAGCCTTCGTCGCCCGCCAGGCGCACGCGGAACAGCGACCAATTGAAGTACGCCGCCTCCAGCGGGCCGTCCTCCGACCGCTTGATCATGTACGGTTGATCTACGGCCTGGTGCGGTTCCCCGGTGGCAAGCACATGGCGGCAGAGCTCGACAAAACCGCCTTCGCTCTCGGGCCAGAGCTCATCAAGCGTCTTGCCTGCCATCTCCTTGCCTGGAGCAATGGCCTGGTAGGCCGGATTGACGAGCTGTATCCTCAGGTCGCTGCCACGAATCACATTGACTGCCGCCGGCAGCCGGTCCACCACGGTCTGCAGCAGTTGCCGGTGTATTTGCACCTGCTCTTCCGCCCGCTTGCGCTCGCTCAAATTGCGCGAAAGCACCAGAACGTTCGCCACCGTTCCATCGGGGCCGTATTCGGGGACGCAATGCGACTGGAAGAATTCCATTCCCTCCTGCCCGGGGAAGTAATCTTCCAATTGCATGGAAACCCCGGTGGCGAACACGGTCAGGATGCGCTGCTTCCACGCGCTGCAATATGGCTCCGGAATCCCCGTCTGCTCGATCGTCTTGCCGATGATGAAGCCGGCGGGTTTGCCGTACAGGCGCAGGCCGGCGGGATTGACATAAATGTGCCTCAGTTCGCGGTCGAAGCGGTCAATGATGTCGGGGGAATTCTCGGCCAGGGCGCGGAACTTCTCCTCCGAGGGGCTGAGCGAGGCGGTGATCACGTTGTCGAGTGAGGTCCTGCGGATCTCCGCGCTGTGCTTGGCCGTGACCACCGCAACCAGGAAGTAGACGCCGCCCAGATACTGCGAAACCCGGCCCGCCCAGCCCACGGGACTGCCCACCGCCCGCTGAATGAAGAACGCGGTCAGACTGATCGCGGTCAGCGCCAGAGCGGAGGAGTACCAGTACAAGAAGCGCTCCCGGTTCCGCAGGTACGATCCCATCAGCACCAGGAACGAGAATGCAAACAACACGCCGGCCAGGCCCAGCACCCATTGCCGCACAGGCGTTGGACCCACGCCTTGGACGAAGAATGGCGGCACCATGCCCGTCAGCGTCGCCGCCGTGAACCCGGCCAGCAAGGCCGCGATTCCCGCGTAGCTGAAGATCAGCCAGAAGGCTTTTCGTTTGGACCCGACTTCCGGGGACACGCCGGCCAGCAGCATGAGCGCGGCGGCAAAGTGGAATATCCCGCCCAGCAGCGCCGCCGTGTTGTAAATGGTTACGTTCAGGTTGGCGCCGGCGCCCGGAACATCCCTGAGCCAGCCGGCGACCACCCCGCCAATGCCAAACGACAACAGCCCGCAGCCCAGCAGCAACACCTGGATGCGCCCGCTCGCCTGGTAATTCCGCAGGGCGATATACGCCACCAGGAAACACACCGCGGTGACGAACACGGTGTTGGTGACGGGGAGCAGCCACAGGGGCTCAAAAAACACTTTGGGCCCGACCGTGAAGTGCAGCGCCGTGATCAGCACGATCAGCGCCGGAATCGGCAGGAAGCTGACGTGTCTGTTCTCCATTGGCCCTCCGCTATTGGCCAACGCGGCGACTGGTGGTCGTGTTCGGCTGCGGCGCCTTCTATTCCGCGCCCTTCTCTGGTCCTCGGCGCGGCTCCTGGCTTGTCGTGTATGGTACAGGATTTCCGGCCTCCAACACCCGCTCTGTGACCGCGGTCACCCGCAACGGTGAGGCCCGACCAGGCGCATCGCTGCCCCACTGCCGGAGTCCCGGCCGTCAGAACTCGAAGCTGACGAAGCGGGCCGGCGCAGCCGCCGTATTCTTGAACTTGTGCCGGCCCGCGTTCACCCAGGCCACCTCGCCCGCTTTGAGGTCAATGGCGGCGGCTTCACCCGCTTCGTCCAGCAGGCGCACCGGCGTCAGCGCCACCAGCAGGGCGTCACCGCGATGGGCGGTGCGCTGGTAGGATTCTTCCGCCGCCAGCACCGTGCTCCCCACCATGATTTTTCCCATGCCGGTGGCCCACATCGGCGGCAGATGACGCGGCGCTCCGCAACCGCAGAGGGCGCTTTCGACCTTGTCCGTACAATAGCAGGCGCTGGAGGTCATTCCCGGGCGCTTGATTTCAACCACCACGCTGCGCACCGCCGTGTCGCTTTCGTTGACCGCCGATCTAACCTGGTTTCTGCGGAAGAAGCGGGTGTCGCCGGGGTGGAACTGGATGCTGGATTTCGTGCCGCCGGTGGCGACGAAGGTCAGGCTGCCCTGGTTGAGCGCGATCCAGAACACGTCGCGCGTATTCTGATAGACGGCCGCCTGCCGCCCTGGCGGCAGGTCCAGGCCGGTTACGTCCACATAATTGTTGTTCAGCAGCGGCTGGAAACGCGTGCTGGGCGCCTGTGCCACCGCGGGCAGGATGGAGGCGGCGAGCAGCACAGCAGGCGCGGTGCGCATCCAGCGGCGATGTACTGCTTGACGCACTTCAATGCAATTGGAAACGAGGGCGAACATGAACGCAAGGACCGCACTCACCATTCTGCTCCTGTTGTCGGCGATTGCCTGGGCGGCCGCCCAGCGCACGCCGCAGCCATCAGCCGCGCCGCCGGCATCAGCGCAGGCCGCGGCCGCCGAGCCGGCGCGCGCCGCGCAGACGGAGCTGCAAAAAATGCGCGTGCTGGTTCAGCAGATGCAGATGAACCTGGTGTCGCTGCCGCCCGGGCCCACCCCGCTGCGGCACCAGTTCGAGCTGGAAATCGAGGCCTGGCAGACGCTCATCGCGCACATGGAACGGCAGCATCCGGTCCCGGCAAACGTCGTACACTGACACCTCATGCCCCTTGCGCTCGCCACTGCCGGTGGCATCAGCGTGCTGATCTGGGGCTACCTGCTGCTGGCGCGCGGCGGTTTCTGGCGGGTGGCTGTGCCGCGGGAGAAAACTATGCGGCACGGCCCTCTGACCCGTGTCGCCGCCATCGTTCCCGCGCGCAATGAAGCCCAGGTGATCGCCCGCAGTGTCGGGTCGCTGATCGGGCAGGCCGGCCCGGTCTCGCTGCACATTTTCGTTGTCGACGACGCCAGCACCGACGCTACGGCGCGGCTCGCGTCCGAGGCGGCGCGCGCCGCTCCGGCGGCGCTCACCGTGATTCACGGCGCACCCTTGCCGCCGGGATGGACGGGCAAGCTGTGGGCCATGCAGCAGGGAATTGAGGCGGCGAGCAGGCTTGATCCGGAGTTTCTTCTCTTCACCGACGCCGACATCCTGCACGCGCCCGACAACGTGGCCGGCGCCGTCGCCATCGCGCACCATGGCGGCTGCGACCTGGCCTCCTTCATGGTCAAGCTCCGCTGCCAGACCACGGCGGAAAGGCTGCTGATTCCCGCCTTTGTGTTCTTCTTTTTCAAGCTGTATCCGCCGGCGTGGGTTGCCGGCCCGCGGCGCCGGACCGCGGGCGCCGCCGGTGGCTGCATTCTGTTACGCTCGCAGGCCCTGGCGAAGGCCGGCGGCCTGCACTCCATTTGCGGCGAGATTATTGACGACTGCGCCCTGGCGCGCGTGGTCAAGCGCAGCGGGGGCAAGGTCTGGCTGGGGCTGGCGGACTCGGCCTCCAGCCTGCGTGCCTACGGCTCGTTTGCCGAGATCGGGCGCATGATCGCCCGCACCGCCTTCAACCAGCTCCGTCATTCGGCCCTGCTGCTGATCGCCGCCATCGCCGGCATGGCCGTGACCTATCTCTTGCCCATTGCTCTGGTGTTCACCGGGCGAGCGTTGCCGATGGCGCTCGGAGCGGCCGCCTGGGCGATGATGACCCTGGCCTATCTGCCCATGGTCCGCCATTACCGGCTGAATCCGCTGTGGGCCCTGCTGCTGCCGCTGGCGGCCGTTTTCTACATGGGCGCGACGCTGGCTTCGGCGCTGGAGTTCTGGTCCGGCCGCGGCGGGCAGTGGAAGGGAAGAGTGCAGGACGGCCGCCAGCAGTCACGGAGCGTAAATTCCTCTTAACCACAGAGGCCACAGAGGAGCACGGAGCGTTCACAGCCATGGTGAATTTGAGATTCCATACTCTGTGTTCTCTGTGTCCTCTGTGGTTAACTGGCTTGCGCCTCGCTGAACAATCCCTCCCCGGGCCCGGCTGGGGCAAAATCGCTGCTGCCGGACAACGACGGGGATGCCGGTCTCTTCTAAGTATCCGTTCCGGGGATTAGCATTCTTGCAGCCGCCGTGCCACCTGGCCGGCATAGGGAGGGAGAATTCATGGCCACCTGGAGAAAAGCACTCGTAATCGGATCACTCACCGCCGGCGCCCTGATGCTCATCAAGGGCCATCGGCCCGCCGGGATTGTTCTGGCCACCGTCGGTCTGGCGGTGCTGGCCACCGAGTATCCCGAAAAGTTCGAAACCATCTGGGAACAGGCGCCCGAGTACGTCTACCGCGGCACGCAGATCTTTTCCACCCTGTCGCGCATTGCCGAACGCTTCGCCGACCAGGTCTCCGAGCGCGGCCTGCGCGAGGCCATCCACGAGGCCGGCCCCGAATATGCGCGCTAGCTTCACCCGATATTATTCCTGAGGCGTCATCCTGAGCGGCACATGGGCCTGCGGCCCGCCTATGCTGATGAAAATAAATTCGGGGCTGTCATCTTGAGCGAGGCGTCGGCCGCTTTTTCCGTGCAGAGTTTTACGGCTGTCATCTTGAGCGAGGCGTCGGCCGCTTTTTCCGTGCAGAGTTTTACGACTGCCATCTTGAGCGAGGCGTCGGCCGCTTTTTCCGTGCAGAGTTTTACGACTGTCATCTTGAGCGAGGCGTCGGTCACTTTGGCCGACGCCGAGTCGAAAGACCCCTACACCGCAAACCCGGCCACCGCCGACAAAAGGCTTTTCGGTACGCGCCCGCATCGCCCCTTGTGATTTCCGACGGAGCGATAGATGCTCCGGCAGACCCGCGCGCTCCGGTTTTTGCGGGCTGTCGCTCCGCGCCTCAGTACAAAATGAACCCCCGGTTGATATTGGCCACCATCCTCCCTGTCCTTCGGAACACGCCGATCCCTTCCCGGCCGCCGGCGACGTTCGTATTGCCTTCGATGGTCGCCAGCCGGTCGCCGTCGGCCCACTCCACCAGCCCGGTGTGACCGTTGCCGCTGCCGGTGGACAGCACGAACACGCACCCAGGCTGCACCAGCGACGGCTGCGCCAGCGCCTCCACCGCCGAGACTCTCTTCACTCCCGCCGCTCCCGCTTTCGTCCACATCTCCAGCACGCCCGCGCTGCGCACCGCGGGGTTGGCCACGCCCAGCTTCTCCGCGGCTTGGTGAAAGCACCAGTACACGAACGCCGCGCACCAGGCATGCGATCCCGAGCCCGGCTCGATCCCCACCGCGCGCAGATACTCGTCCACCTGCGGCCCCCGGTTCGATCCCGCCGGCTCCTCCAGCACGCCCACCTGCGACGCCGCCACCTCCAGCACCCGCTTCAGCAGCGGCGTTGCCGCCACCGTGGCCGGCGGCACCGACGCCGCCCCGAACAGCGCCCCCCACGTCATCGGTCCCACCACTCCGTCCACCTGCAGCGGGCTGCCGAACTTGTCCAGCGATCGGGCCTGGAACAGTTCCACCGCGTCGGCCGTCTCCGCCCCGAAGACTCCGTCTTCCAGCACCGGACCGCAGCCCAGTTGGTTCAGCCGCCGCTGCACCGCGCGCACCAGCGGCCCCTGTGCCCCGGCCGTCAGCACTTGTCCGGGAAACGTCGTTGGTGAATTTCCAGCGCTCGCCATGCCGCCGATTCTCTCACGCCAATGCAGAAGTGTAGTGGCGGAATTCATTCCGCCAACGCGGAAGTGTAGAGGCGGAATTCATTCCGCCAACGCAGAAGTGTAGAGGCGGAATTCATTCCGCCAACGCAGAAGTGTAGAGGCGGAATTCATTCCGCCAACGCAGAAGTGTAGAGGCGGAATTCATTCCGCCAATGCAGGGTGGGCTTGTTCAGCGGCCCGGATCCGACCATTTCGGATGGAACACAGGCGCCTGTCCTGAATTATTCACCAGGACCACGAAAATTCTTGTGTGTCATCCTGAACACCGCCGCCGCGTGTCTTTCCGGTTGGCGCGGCTCTCGCTCGGGATGAGAGTCTTGAAAGATTTCGTTCATGAATAATCCGGGCTAGTTCTTCTGCGCCGCTGCCGCGCTCATCAGCGCCGGCAGCGTGACCACGAACACCGACCCGCCGTCCGGCGCCGCCTGGGCTTCGATGTTGCCGTCGTATTTTTTCAGGATGGCCATGGCCACGCTCAACCCCAGGCCGGTGCCGCGTCCTGGACGCTTGGTGGTGAAGAAGGGATCGAAGATTTTCGGCAGCGTTTCCGGGCTGATCCCCGGCCCGTCGTCCTGAAAGCTGATCCACACCCGCTCATCGTGCTTGCCCAGGCGCACCCGCAGCGTGCCCCGCGGCCGCAGTTCCCGGATGGCCTGCTCCGCGTTGATGATCAGGTTCAAGAACACCTGCATGAGCTGGTGCGGATCGCCCACCACGTTGGGCAAGGTTCCGTCGGGAATGAAATCCACCGTGACGTTGTTCACCCGCAGCGAATGCTCGCGCAATTGCAGGCTCCGCTGCACCATCTCGCTCACGTTCAGCGGCGCTTTGCCCGGCGCCGGCGGACGCGCGAAGAACAGCAGGTTCTGCACCACCTCGGCGGCGCGCCGCGCCTGCTGCTTCAGCAGTTCGAACTTGCGCCCTACCGCCTGGTCTGGCGCCGCCGCTTCCAGCAGCTCCACCGCGCCCAGGATCGCGGTCAGCGGGTTATTCAGCTCATGCGCGAAGCCGTCGATCATCTGCCCCATCGCCGCCAGCCGCTCCGTCTGGATGAGCTGCTGCTCCATCTGCTTCAGCCCCGTCACGTCGCGCACCGACGCCACCACGCCCGTCAGCGCGCCCCGCGGATCGAACAGCGGGCTGGCCGTGGCGCGCAGCGTGCGCCAGCTTCCGTCGCGGTGCTGCGCCGCGTATTCCGTCGTCTGAAAGACTTCGCCGCCGGTGATCAGTTCCCGGAACAGCTCCTGCAGTTCAGTCGCCGACCCCGGCGCCCCTGCGATCATGCTGTGTCCCACGAACTCCTCCGGCTCGTACCCGAGAACCTCGCGCACCCGCGGGCTGACGAACGTGTACCGCCCCACCTCGTCCAGCACCAGGATCATATCCGGGAAGCTCTCCACCAGCCGCCTCTGGAATTCTTCCTGCTGTTGCAGCCGTTCCTCCATCTGCCGCCGCACCGTGATGTCGATCAGCGCTCCCTGGTAGCGCGCCACCCGCCCGCAGCCGTCGAACACCGCCCGCGCCGTGTCCAGGCAGATCACCACCCGCCCGTCCTTGCCCCGCAACCGCACTTCCCGGTCGCGAATGGCCATGCTTTCTTCCAGCTCCCGGATCACGCCCGCCCGCTTTTCCGGCTCGCAGTACAGCTCCTGCACCGGCACGCTCAGCAGTTCGTCCCGGCTGTCGTAACCCAGCATGCGCACCAGCGCCATGTTGCAGTCCAGCAACTGGCCCTGCGGGGTGGTGAAGTACACTCCCTCCTGCAAGGTCTCGAACAGCTCGGTGAAGCGCATTTCGCGCTCCCGCTCTTCGGTGATGTCCTGCGCCAGCACGCTCGCCCCCACCACCTCGCCGGCTTTCAGGATGGGGTGCAGGACGCAATCGAAGTAGCGTAGCCCCGGGTGGCTTTTGGTTCGCACCCGCACCACGCCCGACCAGTGCCGCCGCTCCAGGAACCGCGCCCGCGCTTGTTCCCCCTCGGCCCGCGTCGGCTCCACCAGGAACTCGCTCAGGTTGTGTCCCGCGATCTCGGAGAATGGCTTGCCCAGCAGGTCGACTACCGGCCGGTTCAGCGTCTGGATCGTGCCCTCCAGGCTGAGCCCGAGCACCACGTCCTCCAGGCTGTCAATCAATTCCCGGAAATTCCTCTGCGAGGCCGACAGCGCGTCCACCAGTTTCCCGATCTGCTGTTCACTCGGCGGCGCCTGCTCGCGCTCGTACATGCCGCGCAGCATGCCCTTCAGCTCCGCCAAGTCCCTCCGCTTCACCGCCACGTAAATGGCGAACAGCACCCCCACGACCACCGTGCCTAAGGGGATCGCTTCCAGATCTGCCGGCAGCAGGTCAATGTTCTGCCACGCCGCGGCGGCGAATCCCGCCGCCAGCAGCGCCAAAAACAGCAGCGCCATGCGCCACAGCCGGCTCTCCTGCTGCTCCAGTTCCCGCAGCTTTTCCTGCAGGGTCGCGCCTTTGCCCGCTTCACGCACCGGCGCCGCCGCTGCCGGCCCGCTCTCGTGCTGCTCCTGCTGCGTCTCTTCCATTTGCCGTCTGTCGTTCAATTCCAGGATTGCCATAATGACTCGGGGGCCCGCGCTTGCAGCTATTCTTTCATCCTATGTTGCTGGATTCCCGCTTCGCAACAGGGGGAAACTCTTAGGTGACCCCCTCCTGCCCATCGTGGTACTTGGCCCAAACTGCACCCGAACCTGCCGTCAAAGCCCAAGGCCCACGGTCCAACCCAGCCTGAAGCCTGAAGCCGCGGGAACGTTTTGCCCCCCTGATTGTTGTTGTGGCATGCCGCGCAGGGTGTCACGTGCCCAGCGCGAGCGCCAGCGAGCCCGACACGCTTTGTCAGCCCAAGGCGCAAGCCTTGGGATCCCTAGAGCCCAAAGCCCAAAGCCGTTGATTGCGCCGATGCGAATAGGCTGCCCAGCCCCGCAGGGGCGGATGAAAATAGCCCGGCGCTTTAGCGCCGGGAACGAGGGACGCGAAATTCCAAGTCCCATAGGGACGGCTGAAGAGCGACATGGGTTCAGTCGTCCCTACGGGACTGCGGCTCTTGAACTGTCCCTACCCGCCACTGAAGTGGCGGGCTATTTTCACTCCGCGCCTCCGCCGCGGTCAGGAGCGCAACCCAAACCACAGCCCAAAGCCTAAAGCCCAAAGCCCAAAGCCTAGAACATCACCGACCCGCCACTCGCCTTTTGCTATACTTCCCGCCCCCTGATGCTCTACAAAACCTTAAGCGCCGCTGTCTACGGTATCGACGCCAGCATCATCGAGGTCGAAGTCGACGTCTCCGGTATCAAAACCACCGAAGACCACTTCACCACCGTCGGCCTGCCCGATGCGGCGGTACGCGAAAGCCGTGAGCGCATCCGCTCCGCCCTGCGCAACTGCGGCTACGACATCCCGCCCACCCACATCACCGTCAACCTCGCTCCCGCCGACATAAAGAAGGAAGGCTCCGGCTACGACCTCCCCATGGCGCTCGGCATCCTGGGCGCCTACGGCGGACTCGGGCGCAAGGAAGTACCCGATTACGTGCTGGTCGGCGAGTTGTCGCTCGATGGCGGCGTGCGCGGCGTGCGCGGCGCCCTGCCCATCGCCCTTGCCGCCCGCGCCCGCAAAATCCCCAACCTGGTCGTTCCCACCATCAACGCCCGCGAAGCCGCGGTGGTCAGCGACGTTAACGTCTATCCCGTCAACTCGCTGCTCGATGTCGTTCACTTGCTCAACCGCGGCAACACCATCGAGCCGGTGCGCGTGGACGCCGCCGCTCTGCTCGGCGAAGCGCAGCAGTTCGCCGTCGATTTCAAGGACGTGCGCGGCCAGCACACCGCCAAGCGCGCCCTGGAAGTGGCCTGCGCCGGCGGCCACAACATCCTCATGATCGGACCTCCCGGCTCCGGCAAGACCATGCTGGCCAAGCGCATGCCCACCATCCTGCCCCCGCTCACTTTTGAGGAGGCGCTGGAGACCACCAAAATTCATAGTGTCGCCGGCGTGCTGGACTCCACTGCCGGCCTGGTCGGCACCCGCCCCTTCCGCGCCCCGCACCACACCATCTCCGACGCCGGCCTGATCGGCGGCGGTGCCGTGCCCCGCCCCGGCGAAGTCTCCCTGGCCCACCACGGCGTCCTTTTCCTCGACGAACTCCCCGAGTTCCCGCGCAACGTGCTCGAGGTCATGCGCCAGCCCCTGGAAGACGGCGCCGTCTGCATCGCCCGCGCCTCCATGTCGCTCACCTTCCCCGCCCGCTTCATGCTCGCCGCCGCCATGAACCCCTGCCCCTGCGGCTATTTCAACGACCGCACCCGCGAGTGCCATTGCACCCCGCCGCTCATCCAGCGCTACGTCTCCAAAATTTCCGGCCCCCTGCTCGACCGCATCGATATCCACATCGACGTCCCCGCCGTGTACTACAAGGAACTGCGCGGCGGCGCCGCTCCGGAAGGCTCCCAGCAGATCCGCGGCCGAGTCATGCGCGCCCGCGATGTCCAGCTTGCCCGCTTCGCCGCCAGCCGTCCCAGCCTCTACTCCAACGCCCAGATGCTCCCCAACCAGATCCGCGCCTGGTGTGAGCTTTCCCCGGACTGCGAGCGCCTGCTGGAGCGCGCCATCAACCAGCAGGGCCTCAGCGCCCGCGCCCACGACCGCATCCTCAAGGTGGCGCGCACTATCGCCGATCTGGAAGGCGCCGCCCAGATTGACTCCAAGCACATCGCCGAGGCCATCCAGTACCGCACTCTCGACCGCACCTATTGGGCCTGAACGTGATTCTGTGACCAACCTGTTTACTGCTCATGCGTGAATGCCGGCGCCCTAACGTACGTTCGATCGAACATGGCCATGGCGCTAGGGTGGTGCTCGCATTTCACTTGCCGGGCTTGTGCTCGGGTTTACAATAAAAAAGAATCCTTCGGGGCCGCCGCCACCTCGAAGCTTCTACGACCCCGGGAACCCGGTTCGTTGCGAACGTCGAGAATGTTGATACGTCACACCCGCCAGATACCCCCATCACATATTCATTGGTTGTCGTCCCGGTGGGCTGGTTGGGTGACTTATGGCATCAATAATAGGTAGAGGCGCATTTTTAGCCGCGCCGCGGCCCATCGCGGGCCGCCGGGCTGCGGCCGGTCCCAGGCGGCTGGTGTTCGCTCGTCACAGCGGTTAGCGACCTGCGTCACAGTCCGGATGGTTGTGACCCCGGTACCCTGTCAGGGTGACTTGCGCTACCGCAGGAGGCTTGTACCGCATGAAGACTGTTTTCGTCGTGGGGGCTGGGCCCGCCGGCATGTTTGCCGCGCAGAAGATCGCCCTTGCCGGACATCAGGTCGTCATTCTCAACCGTGACATCAAGCACGGCGGCTTGGCCGAGTACGGCATCTACGTCGTGAAGGACAAGATGAAGACCGGCCTTCGCAAGCAGTTCGCCAAGGTCCTCTCTTTGCCCAATGTCCACTACTTCGGCCACGTCCCGGTTGGCGCCAACCAGCCGGTCACCGTGGACGATCTGCGCGCCTTCAATCCCGCCGCCATCGTCTTCGCCGTCGGCGCCCAGGGCACCAAGAAGCTCGGTCTTCCCGGCGAGGACGCCAAGGGCGTCTACTCCGCCAAGGACTTCGTCTACTACTACAACCAGCTGCCGCCCTTTGCCAGCCGTGACTTTTCCACCGGCAAGCGCATCGCCATCGTCGGCATGGGCAACGTCATGGTCGACATCGCCCGCTGGCTCCTGCAGGACGCTCCCAACCGCCGTACCGAGGAAGTCATCATCGTCGCCCGCCGCGGCCCCTTCGAGGCCAAGTTCGACGAGAAGGAAATCAAGCACGTCGAGCAGCACCTCGACGCCCGCGACCTGCTTGCCGAGATGGAGCGTGTGAAGGGCAGGGTCGCCACCGTCGGCCAGGACGTCGCCAACGCCGGCCAGATCTTCACTCTGCTCAAGAACCCCTACGTCCCCGGCGTGCCCCCCAAGATGAAGTTCCGCTTCCTCTGCAGCCCCAAGGAAATCGTCAAAGGCCCCGACGGCCGCATTTGCAAGCTCCTCGTCACCGAGAACAACCTGGTCAAGAAGGGCGAAGGCACCGCTGCCAAGGCTACCGATCAGACCACCGTCCTCGACGTCGACACCATGATCTTCGCCATCGGCGACGTGCACGATCCCAACCTCGGCCTGCCCATGGGCCCCGAGGGCTACAGCACCAAACCGATGAACGGCAGGGAGGACTCGCTCTACCAGGTGGTGGATCCGCAGACCGGCGCCGCCCTCACCGGCATGTTCGTGGTCGGCTGGGCGCGCCGCGCCAGCGACGGCTTGGTCGGCATTGCCCGCCACGACGCCGAAGTCGGCGCCACCCACGTCCTCAACTATCTGGAAACCCTCAGCCCCAACGGCGCCGTCCCCGTCGACAGGATCGAGAGCACCCTCCGCTCCAAGGGCATTCGGCCCGTCAACAAGCTCGAACTGAACGTGCTGAGTAAAGCCGAGGAGCGCGAGGCGCAGGCCCGCGGCCTCACTTACTTCAAGTACTCCGACGACGAGACCATGCTGAGGGTGATTGAAGACGAGATAAGAAAAGGCGCCGGCGTCGGCGCCGGCCAGGACTGACCCACGCCGGCCCTGAGGACTGGCCTCCTTGCGCCGGCTGGCGAACGGAGTCACGAACTGTAGTGCTGATAGCGGTTTCCCCACCCTGTCCTCCCGCGGCAGGGTGGGGTTTTTCTTTCCTCGAACAAGACTGAACGAGTGTCATCCCGAGTGACACATGGGCTGGCGGCCCACCTATGCTGATAAAAATAAATTCAGGGCTGTCATCTTGAGCGAGGCGCCGGCAGGTCTTCTGTGCAGAGTTTTACGACTGTCATCTTGAGCGAGGCGCCGGCAGGTCTTCTGTGCAGAGTTTTACGACTGTCATCTTGAGCGAGGCGCCGGCAGGTCTTCTGTGCAGAGTTTTACGACTGTCATCTTGAGCGAGGCGTCGGCCGATTTTGCCGACGCCGAGTCGAAAGACCCCCACACCGCGAACTTGGCCACTGCCGACAAAAGGCTCTTCGGTACAATGCCCCCGCATCGCCCCCGTATGATTTTCGACGGAGCGAGGACGCGCGCAGAACTCAGCACGCCTGCTGGAGCCTGAGCGTGCGGCTTCGCGCGTCCGAGTCGAGGGACCTGCTTTTCCCAAACTGAGCAACAACTCTGAGGAGTGTCATCCCGAGGAGCGCAGCGACGAGGGACCTGCTTTTCCGTCCTCTGGAACCGCGGCCGAAAAACCTGGGCTTCTTGTCGCGTTAAACGAAACCGCCCATTCATCTCCCGCATAAATATACATATCGTCCCACGATATAGCCCGATTCGGAACTCCTCTCACCCCTCCCTGTGACCATCCTCACAGCCACTCTTTTGCCCCCGGCCAAGACTGAAAGGTAGTGCAGGAGGGGTCATGAAGCGGGTCATTATCCTGGGTGCAGCCGGCCGGGACTTTCACGATTTCAATACCCTATTCCGTAACAATCCCGAGTACCAGGTGGTTGCCTTCACCGCCACCCAGATTCCCGATATCGCCAACCGCCGCTATCCCCCGGAGCTTGCCGGTCCTCTGTACCCCGACGGCATCCCCATCGTCGAGGAGAAGGAGCTGGAGACCCTGGTGCAGGAGCGCGCCATTGACCTCGTCGTCTTCTCCTACAGCGACATCTCCCACCAGGCGCTCATGAATCTGGCCTCGCGCGCCCTGGCCGTGGGCGCCGATTTCTCGCTCCCCGGCGGACGCCACACCGAAATCCCCGCCAAAGTGCCCGTCATTTCCATCTGCGCCGTGCGCACCGGCTGCGGCAAGAGCCCGGTGGCCCGCCGCGTGCTCGCCGATTTGCGCGACCTGGGCTGGAACCCCGTCGTGGTGCGCCATCCCATGCCCTACGGCGATCTCGCCCAGCAGGCGGTGCAGCGCTTCGCCACCCTCGACGACCTGCAGCGCAACCAGTGCACCATCGAGGAATGCGAAGAGTACGAGCCGCACATCACCCGCGGCGCCGTGGTCTACGCCGGCGTCGATTACCAGGCCATCCTGCGCCGCGCCGAGCAGGAAGCCGACCTGGTGCTCTGGGACGGCGGCAACAACGACACGCCCTTCTATCGCTCCGATC
>Ga0315268_10002563_pt1 | contig 20443 bp, 18 predicted proteins | sample C1_top_MG_FD_204535 | JGI IMG/M metagenome (GOLD analysis project Ga0315268, IMG submission 204535) | Sediment microbial communities from Yellowstone Lake, YNP, Wyoming, USA - C1_top | ecosystem: Environmental > Aquatic > Freshwater > Lake > Sediment | place: USA: Wyoming | collected 2017-08-01
TCCGCCGGGAGATCGGGTCCACGCCGGAGGTGGGCTCGTCCAGGAACAGAATACGAGGTTCGTGCAGGATGGCGGCCCCCAGGGCCAGCCGCTGGCGCCAGCCGCCGGCGAGTTCCCGCGTGAGGTTCTTCTGGCGCCCGGTGAGGCCGGCCATCTCCAGGGCCCAGGCCTTCCGGGCCGCCTTCTTCTCTTTGGGGATGCGGTAGATCCCCCCGTAGAAGTCCAGGTTCTGCTCGACCGTCAGGTCCTCGTACAGGGAGAATTTCTGGGACATGTATCCTATGATCTCCTTGACGGCCTCGCCCTGGGTCCGGATGTCCAGGCCGCCGACCCAGCCCATGCCCCTGCTGGGGGCAAGGAGCCCCGTCAGCATCCGGATGGTGGTGGACTTGCCCGCCCCATTGGGCCCGAGAAATCCGAAGATCTCCCCCTGGGGAACTTGAAAGGAGACCCGGTCCACCGCCACGAAGTCGCCGAAGCGGCGCTCCAGGTTCTCAGCCTTGACGGCGAGGTCAGGCTGCCCGTGCATGCTCCCCTCCCCGCTCGATCATAGAGATGAACACGTCTTCCAGGGATGGGATGGCCCGTCGAGGGTCGCGAGGCTGGAGGCCCTCCCTCTGCAGGGCCGAAAGGACGGCCGGAAGGTCCCGGTTCATGTCGTCCACCAGCACGTGCAGGCGGTGCCCGAAGAGGGTAACTCCCTTCGCCTGGGCGACGCCGGCGAGAAGCCGCCGCGCCCGCCACGCATCCGTCACGGGGACCTCCACCAGATCGCCGGCCATGAGATTCTTGATCCGGTCGGGCGTGTCCAGCGCCAGGAGTCGTCCCTGATGCATCAGACCAACCCGGTTGCACCGCTCCGCCTCGTCCAGGTACGCGGTGGTCACCAGGATCGTCACGCCCTCTTTCAGCATCTCGTACAGGATGCGCCAGAAGTCCCGGCGTGAGACCGGGTCCACACCGTTCGTCGGCTCGTCCAGCAGGACGATCTCAGGCGTGTGGATCAGGGCGCAGGCCAGGCCTAGCTTCTGCTTCATCCCGCCCGAGAGCTTGTCGGCCAGCCGGTGCTTGAACGGAGTGAGGTTACTGAAGGCGAGCAGACGCTCGATCCGGGCCGCCCGCTCTTTGGCGGGCACCTCGAAGAGATCGGCGTAGAAGGTGAGGTTCTCCAGGACCGTGAGGTCGCCGTACAGACCGAAGCGCTGGGACATGTACGCGATCTTGCCCTTCAGCGCCTCCGGCTCCCTCCGGATGGAGTGCCCGGCCACGATGGCGTCACCCCCGGTGGACGTGAGGATCCCCGCCAGCATTCTGAGCGTGGTGGTTTTGCCCGCGCCGTCGGGCCCCACCAGGCCGAACAGTTCTCCCCGGGGGATCGCGAGGTTTAGATGATCCACGGCCGTGACGGACCCGAAGGTTCGCGTGAGGCCCAGCATCTCGACGGCGGTTTGGCTGATCGCTGATGGCTCATAGCTCATGGCTCGGCCCTTCCATTCCGCAATCCGCATTCCGCAATCCGCAATTGCCTCATCCCCCGACCCCCACTCCCAGCCTTACCCTCGCATCGGCCGGCATCCCCGGCTTCAGCTCCTGGTTCGGATTGTCCACGGCGATCTTCACGGCGAAGACCAGTTTCACCCGCTCTTCCTGGGTCTGGACGTTCTTGGGGGTGAACTCGGCCTCCGAGTTGATGAAGGTCACCTTGCCCCGGTACACCTTGCCCCGGTAGGAATCGGTCGTGATCTCCGCAGTCTGGCCCAGCTTGATCCGACCGAGCTGAGGCTCGGGAATGTAAATCTTGACCCAGATGTTGTTGAGATCGGCGATGGTGACCGCCGGGGTGCCCGCGGCCATCATCTCGCCCGGTTCGACATGCTTTCGCAGGACCACGCCGGTCCCCGGACTCCGGAGGACCGTGTACCCAAGCTGCGCCTCCGCCGCCGCCAGGGCGGCGCGGTCCCGGGCGATGCTCGCCTGAAGTGTCGCCAACTCCTGGCGCTTCCGCAGGACATCCAGCTCACCCGTCTGGGCCAGGAGCAGGCCGGCCTTGGCTTGCCGGACTTCCGCCTCGGCCCGTCGAATCTCTTCCTGCCGGGGGCCTTCCTTCACCAGATCCAGCCGCTCCAGCGCGTTCGTGTGCCGCTCGACCGTAACGGTGAAATTCGTGCGAGCCGCGTCTCGAACTTGCTCGGCCACGCCTCCATCGCGAAAGAGCATGTCCATGCGCCGGAAATCCGCCCGCGCATTCTCCATGAGAGCATTCGCCTCCCGCACATCGGCCCAGGCCTTCTGGAGGTCCTGCGGGCGGGAGCCATTCCTCAATTCCGCCAGCTTCTCATCCCTGGCTGCAAGAGTCGCTTGGGCGTCGGCAATCCGGCCCCGGGTGAGTTCTTCCTGCAGGGCGATCTCCGTCCTCAATTGTGGCAGCCGCGTCTCGGTGACCAGGAGCGAGGCGCGCAGCCGATCCACTTCGGCCTCCAGCTCTTTACTCTCCAGGCGGCCGACCAGGTCTCCAACCTTGAGCCGATCGCCCTCGTCCACCGGCCGCTCGATAACCCGGCCCGGGATCTTGAAGCTCACGGCCACCTCCGTGGCCTCGATCGTTCCCGAGGCCAACAGGATGCCCTCCGGCTTCCGAGCCCACCAGCGCCAGGCCTGTGTGCCAGCGATGACCAGCAACGCCACGAGGGGGAGGATCACGACTCGCTTCCTTTTTGTCATCACGACCTGTTTCATCTCCTGCTCCTTGCCGCTTTCATGATCGCGTCAGATTCCTGCATCCGGCAGCTTCAATGCCCCGCTCTTGCCAGGAAAGATAGCCGAGGGATCATCCGGGTTCTGCAACTTGAGTTGCACATCCGACGATTTCCCGGAGATGTTTCTTCCGGGCGATCCGCCGATGCCGAATCCGGCGAAGATCGTCGTCGCCAGGGTCCCCAAGATACACCCGGGGCGCGAGCCGGCGTGTCACCTTTCTGGAACAGCAGCATGAGATGGCTCGCGCCCGGACATGAGGGGGTCCGGCGGCCCGGGTGGCTGGGCGCTTCCCGTCTGGGGCCTGCGCCCCATTCCCGATCGAGAGCTTCTTGCGGAACGTGGCTCGTGCTATAGTGCGACGGACAGTTGTGTGATGGGTTCAGGGCGACCGAAGGGCGGTGGGATCATGACTGCCATGCCGGATGCGCTGCGACAGGTCCCGTACTTTGTGAAGCTGGATGCGACCCTCCTCAAGGAACTGACCGGTCAGGTGCGCGAGCGGAAGTACAAGGCCGGGGAAGTCGTCCTGCTGGAGGGGGAGCCGTGCGAGGGGCTCTACTTCGTGGTCAGTGGCCGCGTGAAAGTCTTCAAGGTTTCCGGGGAAGGCAAGGAGCAGGTGCTGCGAATCCTCGGACCCGGACGGACCTTCAACGACGTTCCGGTCTTCGACGGCGGGCCGAACCCAGGCAGCATCGCCACCCTGGAGCCGAGTACCGTCGGCCACATCCCGAAAGGAGCAGTCCTGGCACTCGTCGAGAAGCACCCCCAGGTGGCGATGGCCGTGATCCGCCTGCTCGCCACGCGCCTGCGGGCCCTCACCCTGATGATCGAAGACCTGTCGCTTCGGGGGGTGGTGGCCCGGGTGGCCAAGCTCCTCTTGGATTGCACCCGGGGGCACCAGACACTCGTCGAGGGCGAGGGCGGCGCCTGCGCCCGGCTCTCGCAGCACCAGATCGCCACCATGACCGGATCCGTGCGCGAGGTTGTCCAGCGCGCCCTGAAGGCCCTGGAGCGGGACGGCGCCATCCGGATGGAGCGCGCCCGCGTCCTGGTGTTGGACCCCAGAGCGCTCGAACGCTGGAGCGAATCCACCGGTTCCCCCGCGGCCTAGCGTCCGCGGCACCCCAAGCCTTTCGCCGGCCAACGGAACCTGGGGACGGACACGCCGCGTCCCGAAAAGTGCTTGGCCCCCCGCGCGTTATTGAGGAATCCTTCTTCCCGTGTTTGTGGTCGGACTCGGCATCGAGCTGTTTGTCCTCCAGCCCGAGCCGGTGAACCGGGCGGCGCCGGCGCATTGATCCCACCGGCTTCAGGATGTGGTTGCCGGCGACCCTCCGGGTTGTCATATCCCAGAATCAGGTGTCGCTTCTGACGGCGGCGAGGAATTCCCTGCTGGCGCTGGCCAGGAGCGTTGGCAGGTGGGTGTACAGGTAGCGGACCCCATGGCGCCGGCACTCGCGGATCGCCTGGAGATTGCCAGCCGATCCGGGCACCTTGCCCGCCGCCACGATGGTCGCGAAAGCCCGATCCATGGCCTCTCGCACCTCCGGGGCATCCGAACGACCCGGATATCCCAGAGACTGCGAGAGGTCCGATGGACCGATGAAGAACACGTCCACACCCTCTACCTGCAGGATCTCGCCGAGGTTCCCGAGGGCCTCCGCTTCCTCCAACTGGATGCACACCAGGGTTTCGCGGTTGGCTTCCTCCACATAGTCGGCCGCCGACACGCCGAAGCCGTAGTGCGCGGGACGGGTCCCCGCCGCCAGGCCCCGCGTGCCACGGGGATGAAATTTGACCGACTCGACGGCCCGCCTGGCATCCGCGGCCGTATTGACATGCGGGACCTGGACGCCCATCACTCCCCGGTCCATCAGACGCAGGATCGCCTCGGGGCTGTTGGACCACGGCCGCGCGATGGGCGTCACGCCCGCCAGCTCGGCGGCCATGGCCATCAACTCCACGCTCTCGGGAGAGATCGAGCCGTGTTCGCAGTCAATCAGCACCCAGTCGAATCCCAGTCGGCCGACCATCTCCACCACCTGGGGAGACGGGAACATCACCGACACCCCGAAGGCCGGCCGGCCCGACAGGAGCTTCTCCTTGAGCCTGTTCTTCAGCATGAATGGACCCGGCCGGGAGACGCCCGGAGGCTTCCCGGGCCCTCGGACTAGCCGAGTTGCTCCACCAGGTAGTTCTGCATCCCCATCTGCTTGATCTGGTCGAGCTGCGCTTCGATCCAGTCGATGTGCTCCTCCTCGTCCTTGAGGATCGACTCCAGCAGGTCACGGGTCCCGTTGTCGCCCATCTCCACGGCCAGCCCGATGCCGGCGTTGTAGGCTCGGATCGCCCCCTCCTCGGCTTTCTGATCGTTCTTGTGCTGGGTCTCTACATTGGCTCCGATATCGATCTTGTTCAGCTTGCTAACGGTCGGAGAGCCCTCCAGGAAGATGATCCGGCCGATGAGCTTCTCCGCATGCTTCATCTCATCGATGGCCCGCTTCTCGATCGCTTTGTGAAGCTTCTCGTACCCCCAGTTGGCGCACATCTCGGACTGGACCATGTATTGATTGATGGCTGTCAATTCGTCGGCAAGAAGCTCGTTCAGCAGCTCGATGATTCGGTTGTGGCCCTTCATTCTTTCCTCCTCTCGTATCCTCGTGATCATCTTGCCGCTGCCACCCATCCCGGTCGCAGCGGCGGCGACCCTCCCTCGACGGCCCATACGCCACGTGTCTTCGGCACCCCGGCCCGCCTGGCGGCGAAACTCGCGCCATCACAAATGTTACCCCTCGACATCCGGAGGCGCCAGCCCCTCTGGGCCAAAGGGACGGGAAAACAGACCAACGCCCCGCGGGCGGACCCCCCGCCCCCCCTGACGGGCGACAGCCAACACCCGACTCGGAAGCCGGCGCCCTCGCAGCAAACCGTCGGATGCCCGACGTCCGATGCCGCCTATTTTGCCGCGGCCCGCTGCGCCCCTTGCACGAAGACGATCAAGGCAAGGAGCAGGGCGAAAAACACCGCCGCGCCACCGATCCACTTGATGGGATAGACGATCGGTCCGATTGCGCCAAAGCTGTAATTCGGATTGACCCAGCGTCCCCAGAAGCCGACGGTGTCCCGCACGGGGAAGAGCACGACGCCGATGACGGCCAGCCACGAGGCCCACGAGCGCAAGGCCATGCTCGCCTTGGTTTGCAGTCCCACGATAACCCCCACAGCGATGCCGAACAGGGCGGACATCCAGGCGTAGAAGCGCATGTTGTAGGCGGCGTCCTTGGAGGCATTCGGCACCGGGATGTACGAGGCGGGATAGTAGTTGGTGAAGTAGATCCCGCCCGTCCGGTAGGCCGGGCCGCGCTTCACGTCCACGACCTGGTGATCCAGGAGGTTCGTCGAGCCCTTGGTGTCCAGGACCGCGGCCGCCGCCTTGTTGTGAAATCCGTGCAGCGAGGACGTCCGTTCGATGAAAAAGGTCATCGAGAGATACAGCATGATCACGATCATCCCCAGCACCACGTTCTTGTTGCCGATTGACAGGTTCATGTTCCCCTCCTTTGGAAAAGGTTCCGAGGGCATCATCTCGGACTATGAGGTTCTTGCTCTCCCTCCTCTCCGAACTCCTCGGCAACGGTCTTCAGGAACCCACGCCAGTCGCCTTGACGACCAAAGCTTTCCGCAATTCTACCATGGCCAGGGTGTCCCGCTCGCAATACTTCAGGAGAGCCGTCCTGAGCCGGGTCCTCTCTGTCTCGTCGCCGACCTCGAAGATCATCCGGTAATACTGGAGGGATGCCATGCCCCCCTCCTGAATCTCCAGATCCTCGTACCCGAGGTCGGGCACCACCGCCGGCAGGACCGACTTGATAGAGAACGATCCCTCAAACTCGGGGTGGTAATAGTGGGCTCGGATGACGGAGAGCAGGTCCCAGAACCGCTCGATCGCCCGGTCAATGTCCGACCGGAATCCCGGGAAGGCGTCAGCCAGTTCTTCCAGGATTCGGGCCTCGTATCCGGAATAGACGCAGATGGTCCCTTCCCGGCCGATGGAATTCAACAAAGTGAGGACAAATTCCTCTCGGGGATCCTTTGGGTCCGTGCAGAGGTATTGCTCGTGCCGCATCTGCCCGTCGCCACTGACGATGTGGTTCGACCACTGAAATGGGATGGTCTGATAGGGCCGCGTGTTGGGATACCTGGGAATGGCCGGCATGAATGTCTCGAAGTCGAGGTGGTGGATCGGATGGCGGACCTCAGCGAGCGCGCCCCTCAAACCAGACCCGACCCATTCGACGTTGTCCTTCATCCGTTGCTGGATGCTCGTGAGCCTGAAGCCTAAGGGGATCTCGTCTATGGTTTGGATCCCCTGGCTCACCAACTCCTGGAACGTCCGTCTCCCTCCCGGGAGATAGAACACCCAGCGCGCCGGCTTGGCCTTCGTGCAGTGATCCCAGAACGGACACTCGTAGGGATTGAAACAATGGCGGTCGGGTTCTATGGCGGGCGGCGACGAGGCGGTCAGCATCTCGCGCATCGCGGCTAGACGTCCGGCAATCTCGGACTGGCGGGCGGCCACCTCCGATGTCACATCCTGGCGAAGAAACAGTTGTCCGAGATCCAGATCGCCGCCGGGATACACGTACTGATTGTTGATGTGCATCAGCACCGATTGCTCAAGCACGGCCCCGGCACCAGCGAGTACATAGGCCTGGATGGCCACGTCGTCGAGGTGGTCCTCGTTGACCTGCGTGGAGGACTTTACCTCGATCAGCCGCCAGGTGCTCCCCTTCGCGCGCTCCAGGACATCCACCCGGACCCGCACGTCCCCGTACGAGAACATCCCTTCGAATACCGCGGAGACGTTGGAATCGGCCATCAGCTCCGACGTCCGCGCGACCGCGCCCGCGATTCCCAGGGACTCGACATCCACGAGGATCCCTCCCGGGAAGGACTTGCGGGCCAACTCCCCGATCTGAATGCCCATCTCCAGGCGGGCTTCAAGCTGCTCATCGGCCTCGCTCGCCAGATCCGGCGAATGCACCTCCAGGTACAGCCGCTTGTGACACTGCAGGCCGGCAAGGTATCGGGACTTGGAGAGGGGGAACCTGGAGGGGCTCCCACGTGGGGGAACCCATGGCTCATCTTGACAAGACGACACCGGATTCATAACTTCTTCAGTGAAAAAAAGGAGTGGTCGCCATGATGCCAACGCGCCGGGATTTCCTCAAGACCTCATTCCTCATCGGTGGATCCCTGCTAGCGTCCCCCGTTTCTCCCCTCGCCGGCCAGAAGAAAGAGGGGCGATGGACTCCGGCATACGAGAAACTGGAGAATGAGGGGAAGCTCGCCCAGCGGGTCGAGCAGGCCTACGCCATCTTCGAGAAGTGCCAGCTTTGCCCGCGCCAGTGCGCCGTCAACCGTCGCAAGGGCGAAAAGGGATTCTGCCGGGCGCCGCTACGACCTGTAATTTTTAGCTACCATCCCCATTTTGGCGAGGAGATGTCAATAGTAGGCGAAAATGGATCTGGCACAATCTTCTTCTCCAACTGCAATCTCCGCTGCGTCTTCTGCCAGAACTGGCCCATTGCCCATGAAGGACGAGGGAAAGAAGTCTCGGACGAAGGCCTCGCCGACATGATGATGGACCTCCAGAGGATCGGCTGCCACAACATCAACTTGGTCACGCCGACTCACGTCATGCCCAACATCCTCCATGCTACGCGGATTGCTTTGAAAAAGGGGCTGCGTCTTCCTCTATTCTACAACACCAGTGGGTATGAGCGCTTAGAGATATTGAAGATCTTGGACGGCATCGTAGATATTTACAAACCGGATATGAAGTATACGGATCCTGAGAAGGCGGCAACGTATTCGGCCGGCGCTTCAGATTACCCTGAAGTGGCAAAGAAAGCGATCCTCGAAATGCACCGGCAGGTGGGCGAGCTCAAGATCGACAGGCGCGGTATCGCCCTGCGCGGCCTGATGATCCGGCACCTGGTCATGCCCAACCGGGTGGCGGGGACGGAGAAATTCGTCCAATGGTTGGCCGACAACCTGCCGAAAACGACGTATGTGAACATCATGGCCCAGTACCGGGTGGAGTACAAAGCCTACGAGTATCCGGAAATCGCTCGCGGCATCACCGTCCAGGAATTCCTTGAGGCCATGGACTGGGCCAAATTCTATGGCCTGACGAACCTCGACCCGCACTCCGTCCAGCTCAGGAACTTTTACCGGCGCCAGCGCGAGTGATCTCCGACCCGTCACACCCAGACCCCGGGAATCGGCTTCCCGCAATACGCGCACTTGCCCGCCTTCAGATGCGTCGCCCGGATCATGAAGCCTACCCGCTCGATGATCGCCTTCTTGCATCGCGGACAGAAGGTGTTCTCCCCTTCGTGTCCCGGGACGTTCCCAATATAGACATACTCGAGGCCACAGGCCAGGGCGACTTCCCTCGCCCCCTCCAGGGTGGACACCGGCGTGGGCGGGAGGTTCTTCAGCTTGTACAGGGGATAGAACCGCGAGAAATGGATGGGCGTGTCCAGCCCCAGCTCCTTCTTCACCCACAGGCACATCTCCCGGATCTCGGCGAGATCGTCATTCTTGGTCGGAATGACGAGGTTCGTGATCTCCAGGTGGACCTTCTCCTGTTTCAACGTCTTCAAGGTCGCCAGGACCGGCCCCAGCTCTCCCGCGCACAGGTCCCGGTAGAAGGACTCGGTGAACGCCTTGAGATCGATGTTGGCGGCATCCAGCACCTTGCACAGGCTTCGCAGGGGCTCGGGATTGATGAACCCGTTGGAGTGGCAAACGGTCAGGAGGCCCGCCTGCCGCGCCTGCGCCGCAATATCCAGCATGTACTCGTAAAAGACGGCCGGCTCGACGTACGTGAAGGCGACCGAATGAGCCCCGATCTCTTTCGCCTTCCGGACGAACAGCTCGGGAGGCACGTCGTAATTGAACAGGTCCTCCGGGCTGGCCTGGGAGATCTCCCAGTTCTGGCAGAACTTGCACTGGAAATTGCAGCCCGCCGTGGCAATGGAGAAGGAGCCGGTGGAGGGGAGGACATGGAAAAAGGGCTTCTTCTCGATGGGATCGAGGTGAATGGCACAGGGATTTCCATAGACCAGACTGTAGTACGTTCCGTCCCGATTCTCGCGAACCCGGCAGAATCCTCGCTTCCCCCTGGCCACGCGGCATCGTCGGGGGCACAACTCGCACCGGATTTCCCCGCCACCGAGCGGCGTGAAATACGGGGAGCGTTTGGTCTTGACCAGGCCCCTCTGCGGCCTTTGCGCATCCGCGGCCTTTGGAAAGCCGGAGAGGCAGGCCGCGGAGAGACAGCATACCCCTTTCCCGCACAGCCTCAGGAATTCCCTTTTCGTCATCTCAGGACGGTACACTGCCCGGTCCAGCATTGCCTTCCCCTTTCCCGTGCTCGCAGGCCGTACGGCAACGCCTGCCGGCGGGGATCACGAACCGCCGCGGGTCCCCTGTGCCGCGCAACTCCCTTTCGCCTCCGGCTCTGGACAGGACGACCGGGGGGCAGCTACCCTGCCTCGCTCGATGCACCCGTTCTGGCCTGTCTCAGACCCGCGGAGTAGTATACCAGGCCCACGCTTCCCGCCTTCATCACGCCGGCAAGCAAAACGGTATCCCTCAGCCCGAGGCCCGGAATCAACACGACGGCAGTCAGGACGGCACCAAGGACAGCCCCACAGAGATCCACCGCATACAACCGTCCGGCGGTAGCGGTCACCCGCCGGTACGACCGGTCTGCCAGATCCACGGCCACGGGATACTGGACGCCGGTCAGGACGCCTGCGGCGGTCATGAGAGCCGCGATCATCCACCGGGCGTACTCGGCCTCCGGCCCCAGCGAGACGAACAGGTACGCCGCCACCGTCAGGGTCGTCATGCCCAGCTCGACCCCCAGGAGGGGAATGGGGCGTCTTTTCATAGCCCACCAGGCTCCCGACCCCGATCCCAGCATGAACAGGGACGTCAGCAGGCCGATGTAGTGGTACACGTGTCCGAAATAGATCTGGAAGCTGAACACCAGCAGGATACTCAGGAGCATGCTCGCGAAGCCGGTTGACGCCACGGCATAGAGGAGAAAGAGTTCCCCCCTCCGCCTGACCTGAATGGCGGCAGCCCCGAGGATGAGGGCGATGGCGGCGCCCAAGTAATAGCCGACCGGAATCCGGTGAACCGTCTCCAGCACGCGACCCATGGTGGGTGAGGCGACGCTGCTGAGCAGCAGCATGCCGTCGATCGCCCCCTTGGGATTGCTGTCGCTGTTCACTGCCACGTTTCCATCGGCCATGATCTCTTGCTCTATTTGACGGAACCGTCTGGCGTCGGTCTTGTACCGGATATACCGCTCGTGCATGAGGGCCGTCCTGACCCCCCGGGACCGCCACCGCTGAATAAGCGCGTCCGCCCCCAGGGAAGTCACGGCCGCATCCCCGGAGGCAATGAAGACGTTCTGATCCCCGATGAATATCCTCACGTGGGGAAAGATCACTTTGAGCGAGGCGTAGATCCTGGCGTTGAGCCGCCGCAGTTCGTCCGAGAGCAGGGTGTCCGAGCCGGGCAATCGCAACGCCAATATCCCGCCATCTCTGAGCCTGGCCCTGGCCAGACCGAAAAACTCCACTGTGTAGTACCGGTTGAGGCTCAGCGTCGAGGCCACCGGCAGGTTCATCAGGATCATATCGTAGCGCGTGCCCGTGGTCCTGAGGAAGAGCCGCCCCTCCCGCAGGTGGATCCGGAGCCTCCGGTCTGTCAACTCCTGTTCCGTCAGGGCCGTTGGCAGACGTCGAAACTGCTCGATGACCAGCGGGTCCTGCTCTGCGTAGTGGATCTCCTGCACGGGGTATTTCATGACCTCCGTGAGCAGGCCCGCCCCGCCGCCGCCGATGACCGCCACCCGCTCCGGTCCCCCGTGAAACAGCACCGGAAAGTGGACCAGCTCCTCAATCAGCGCCTCGGGGACGGGCGTCGTGGCGTAGGGGGCGCCGTTGGCGAAGAACGTGTACTGCTCCCTGTTCTTGATGACGGCCAGATGGGAATAGACGGACTGGCGCGTCTCCACCAGGGAATACTCGTACCAGAACAGCTCGGCGCTCTTTCGTTCCAGCCATCTCGGGCCTGGAGTGAAAAGACCCAGCCCGGTGACCAGCATGAGGGCCAAGCTCGTGTATCTCGCCACGGGGAAGGCGGGAACCGATAGCAGCAATGAGACCACCGCGCCCAGGTTCACGAGGAAGATCAGCATGGCGAGTTCGACGGGCGCAAGATAGTGCAGGAGGTACACGACAAAGGCCAGGCCGGCCAGGAGCGCGCCGAACGATTGATACAGATAGACCCGTGCAGGGACCTCCTCCTTCTTGGCTACCTCCGCCAGCGCCCGGCAGCCGAAGGGAAACAGGGCGCCATCCAGCAGCGAAATCGGCGCCAGGACGAGCAACGAGGTGATCGCCACGTACCCGATGCCCAGCAGCTCGCCGACCGGAATCCCCAGGACATACCGGAACGAGCGGAGGGCGAGAACGCTGGCCAGCGGTGAGACCCCCACACAGATCTGCAAAGCAATGAAGGCGGAGAGATGCTTTGGGGTGCGCTCAGCCCGGGTGCGCGCGGCATAGCTTCCCACCGCCTCGAGGAGGAGCCAGGTGCCGAAGATGATCCCCAGGAAGAGTTCGTTGCCGTGGAAAACGACGAGGAGCTCCCGAATGAGGAGCACCTGCGATGCCGTAGCGGTGAAGCCGATGGCCCACAGCGCGACGGCGAGGGGAGCACTCGTTGGTCCTGCCAGCATGAGACGGCCCGAGCATCCAGTCCCGAAAGCACGACGGCCCTCTGGGGCTCACCAGTCCCCAAAGGGCCGCACAGCCAACCGCATGCAGGGAGGCACCCTTCCCGCCCTGACTGTAGGGCCTTCGCCGGGCGACATCGCCCACTCCTCCCTCACGCAAGTCCAGGGGCGTCCGTCAGGCTATGACGCTAGTATTCGCCTCCCCGAGCACCGTGTCAAGGCCGACCTGACGTGACAAACCTGCCGCGACCAAGGGAAGAATGCCGTGGACACGCGACCCCCGATTCACACACGAGGACTCACCCGGCTTACGGCACAAGGACGATCTTGCCGAACTGCTGGCCCGCATCCATGCGGCGGTGGGCGGCTGGCGCGTCCCGCAGCGGGAAGACGCTGTCCACGACGGGCCTCAGGCGGCCCGCCTCGTACAGTTGCAGCATGGCGGCGAATTCCCGGGGGCTCCCCATGGTGGTCCCCAGGATGCTCAACTGGTTCCAAAAGACCTGGCGGATGTCCGCCTCGGTCGCGCCCCCCGTCGTGGCCCCGAACGTGACCAGTCGGCCTCCCGGCCGGAGGGCCCGCAGCGCTTTGCCCCAGGTCTCCTTCCCCGCGCTGTCAATGATCACGTCCGCGCCGCCTCCGGTTCGCTCGAGGACGATCTTCTCCCAGTCTTCCGACGTGTAATTGATGGCGACGTCCGCGCCCAGCTCGCGCGCCCGCTGGAGCTTGGCCTGGGCGGACGACGTGGCGATCACCATGGCTCCGGCCGCGCGCGCGATCTGCAAGGCAAAGGTCGCGACGCCCCCGCCGATCCCCAAAATGACGACACGGTCGCCCGGCCGCACCTGACCGCGGGTGATGACGGCCCGCCACGCGGTGAGGGAGGCCAGCGGCATGGCGGCCGCCTCCTCCATCGACAGGGGGGAGGGTTTCGGAAAGACATTCTCCGCCGGGACGACGACGAATTCGGCGTAGGTCCCGGGGTCAGGACCTCCCAGGATCTTGAAGCCCGGCGAGGGCCGGTCCTCGCGATCCCCCCAGTTGAGCGACGGGTTGATGGCCACCGCATCCCCCACCTTCAGATGGCCTGCTCCGGGTCCAGTCTCGGCGACGAGGCCCGCCCCGTCCGACCCGGGAATCAAGGGGAGACGATCGGCCATCTGCATTCCCATCCGGATCCAGACGTCACGGTGGTTCAACGCGGCGGCCTTGAGTTGAACCAATATCTCTCCCGGACCGGCCGTGGGGGTGGGCACCTCTTCATATCGAAGCTGTTCCGGACCGCCGGGCTGGTGCAGTCGGATGGCTTTCATGGCGCGACTCCTCTGGCGGGGGCGAAAACACGACGGCCGGGCCCACGTGGCGGGGAGGGGGGAGAGTTTCCACGAGGTCCCGACCGTCGTGACACGGACAGGATTAAGAGAACTTCGCCAAGTCCGCGTCGAAGATCAATATACAGGACGTGCCTGAATCCGCCAACCTCATTTGTGAATTGTATCGCAAAGTGAACAATGGCGCTCCATCCACGGCACGGCCGAGAAGCCGCGGGCAGAAATTGCTGGACGCCAATCCGGTTTATTGGTATGTGCAGAACCGCTTGACACCCCCCAACACAACGGAGGAGCTCATGGGAACCAACCTCTTCGATCTCAGTGGCCGGGTGGCGGTGGTAACGGGCGGCGGTACCGGCCTGGGCAAGGGCATGGCGGCCGGATTGGCGCAGGCGGGCGCCCTGATCGTCCTGGCCGGCCGGCGGCAGAGCGTCGTGGATCAGGCCGCGGAGGAGTTCCGCGCGGCGGGCGGAAAGGCCGTCGGGATGTCCCTCGATGTTACGCGAACAAGCGACCTCCCCGCCTTCTTCGACACGGTGGTCAAGCGGCACGGCCGGCTGGACATCCTGGTCAACAACGCCGGGACGAACCGGCGGGTTCCCGCCCTGGAGTTTTCCGAGCAGGACTGGGACACCGTCATGGAGCTGAATCTCAAGGCCGTCTTCTTCTGCTCCCAGGCGGCGGCGCGCATCATGAAGGACCGGGGCGGGGGAAAGATCATCAACACCGCCTCTCTGGCGAGCACGTACACCTCCGTCAACCAGGCGGCCTACGCGCCCAGCAAGGGCGGAATCAAGCAGCTCACCCAACAACTGGCCCTGGAGCTGGCCCCATTCCGCATCAACGTCAACGCCATCGGGCCGGGATGGTACCGGACACCGCTCAACGACGACCTCTTCCGGGATGAAGGCTGGGCCCGGGCGGTGACGGCCATGATCCCCTGGGGGCGAAGCGGCACCCCCGACGATTTGATGGGCGCGACCATCTTCCTGGCCTCGCGCGCCTCCGATTATGTGACCGGGCAGATCATCTACGTGGACGGCGGGATGCTGGCGGGGTACCGGGTCCACCGGATGCCCAAGGACCCATCCTAGATGGGCAACCAGGCAATCTGGCAATCAGGCGACTCGGCAACCTGGCGACTGGGGAGATGCTGGAACCCGACATCCGAGCGCGTCCTTCCAGATTGTCTGATTGCCGAATTGCCTGATCGCCGGGTTGCCTATGAAGCTCTTTGACGTCACGCGACCGATCCATCATGCCATGCCCGTGTACCCGGGCGACCCCGAGGTTTCGGTGGAACCCTGGCTGTCCATCGCCCGCGGGGCGCCGGTCAACGTGTCGCGCCTGGCCATGGGCTCTCACACAGGCACGCACGTCGACGCACCGGCGCACTTCCGTGAGGGCGCCTCCGGGGTGGACCGGCTCCCCCTGGATGCCCTGATCGGGCCGACCCGTGTCTTCGACCTCGCGGCCTCCGCTCACATCGACGCCGCCGCCCTGCGGGGAATGGACCTGGCGTCCCAGCCCCGCGTCCTCTTCAAGACCCGGCCCGCCGACCGGGGGCGAGACGGGACGCCGGAAGGGAGCTTCGCCGGTCTCACGGAAGACGCGGCGCGACTCCTGGTGGCATCTGGCGTCCGACTGGTCGGCCTGGACGCCATGACGGTGGACCCCTTGGACTCCTTTTCCCTCCCGGCGCACCGCACCCTCCTGGATGCCGGGGTGATCATCCTGGAAGGGCTGGACTTGTCCGCCGTTCCTCCCGGCGACTACGAGCTGCTCTGCCTGCCCTTGAATATCCGCCATGGGGATGGGGCGCCGGCGCGAGTGGTACTGCGGGAGCTGGCGAAGTAAACGCGGCGCGGCCCAGGGCCCTTCGGAGCATTTCTCACGTTTTCGGATGACGTCTGAGCAGGGCGTCGTTATACTTGCCGGAGGAAATCTGCGGCTGGCCCGGACACGCGAGACCAAGAAGGGAGACAGATGTCAGACTCCCCGGATACCCAGGCTGCCCCGCGCTCGCGGAACAACGCGCTCCTGTGGATCTCGCTCGGGGCGGTCGGACTCCTCCTGCTTTGCCTCGGGATGTACTTCCTCTTCTCTTCCAATCCCGTTATCGTCAAGTATCGCGAGCTGGCCCGGTTCTACTCCAGCAAGCGAGAAGTCAAACACTTTCTGGCGCGCTTCGGCCCCTATGCCCCATTTGTCTTCATCACCCTTCAGGCCCTCCAAGTCCTGATAGCACCGATCCCCGGCGAGGCCACCGGGTTCCTCGGGGGGATGCTGTTCGGGACCTGGCTGAGTTTCATTTACTCGACCATCGGGCTCACCCTCGGGTCGGCCTTGGCCTTCGGTCTCGGTCGCTGGCTGGGCCTGCCTCTGGTTCGCCGTCTGGTGTCGGACAAGGTGTACCACAAGTTCGATTTTCTCGCCCGCACCGGCGCCGAGCTGGTCACCCTGATCTTCTTTCTCATCCCCGGTTTTCCCAAGGATTACCTGTGCTTCATCCTCGGGGTGAGTCCGCTCCCCTTCAGGACGTTCCTGGTTCTCACCACGTTCGGGCGGATGCCCGGAACCTGGCTCTTATCCGTCCAGGGGGCTAAAGTGGGGGGCGGCTATTACGTGGAGTTCGTCGTGTTCCTCACGGTGGCGGCCGTCGCAGCCTTCCTTGCATACATTTTTCGCGATGCCGTCTTCGACTGGGTGCGACGACGGCACGAGCCCAAGGCGGTCAAGGGCCAGCGGGACCGGCTGAGCCTGTAGCCCCGCGCGAAGCGCCTCACCGCCAAGCCCGCCATGGCCGCCAAGACTCGCCAGATCCGGATAGAGGAAGACCAGATCCTCTGCCCAGATCTTCCTTTCCGGTCCCGCGCCTCCGAAGGGTATGAGAGTGCGAGAGGACCCCTGGGGCCGCGCCCGTTGGAGTTCGAGGTAGCGACGGCAGAGAATACCTGATGGCCGAGCGACGAACCACCTTTCTCTCGCAGGGGAGCCGGTACAGCACCGAGGCGGATGCCACGTTCCTGGAGCTGGCGCGCCTCGTGGGACTGAGCCTGCCCTCGCTCTGCGGCGGCCGGGGCAAATGCACCAAGTGCCGCTGCCAGCCCCGGGGACTCGTGACAGAACCCACCGCGCTCGAGGTGGAGATGCTGACGGAACAGGAGCTCGCCCGGGGCATCCGCCTGGGGTGCCAGGCCCGGCCTGCGGGAGAGGTCGAGGTCACCGTCGAGGAGGAGATCCTCGACAAGGGCGGCTATGTCGAGGTCCTGGTAAAGCCCGAGCCGCCGCTCCGCAAGGTCCATCTGGAGCTTCCGCCCGCCACCCTCCACGACGATCTGTCGGACGTGGAGCGGATCCAGAAGGCGCTGGGGACCACGATCCATGCCGGCCTCGAGACCCTGCGGGCGCTCCCCTCTGTCCTGCGCCGGAATGACTTCCGGGTGACCGCCGCCCTCTGGGATCGGGGCGGCGGCCGGGAAGAATTGCTGGCGGTGGAGGCCGGGGACACGCGGGAGCGCGCCTACGGCATCGCCTTCGACATCGGGACCACCACCGTCGTCGGCTATCTCATTGATCTCTTCTCGGGCAAGGAGATCGCGCGATCCTCCCGGCTCAATGGCCAGCAGCCCTGGGGGGCGGACGTCCTCTCCCGGGCCAGCCACGCCATGGAGAAGTCCCATGGGGCGGCGGATCTGCAGGCGGCGGTCGTGGGCACGCTCAACCAGATCATCGGCGACTGCTGCACCTCGGTGAACCCGCGGGAGGTGTACTACATCACGGTGGTCGGGAACTCCATCATGCATCATCTGGCCCTCGGCATCACGCCCGCGACCATCGCCGTGAGCCCCTACGTGCCGGTGACCCGCGACGGCCTGACGCTTCGCGCGGCCGACCTGGGGATCGCCCTCCCCAGCGCCCAAGCGTACTTCCTCCCGCTCATCGGGGCTTACGTCGGGGCCGATACGCTGGCCGTCGTCATGGCCACGGGCCTCGATGAATCCGACGAGGTTCGTCTGGCGGTGGACATCGGCACCAACGGCGAGATGGCCCTAGGCTCCCGGGATTACATCCTGGCCTGCTCGGCGCCGGCGGGGCCGGCCTTCGAGGGGGCCGAAATCCGGCAGGGCATGCGGGCCTCGGCCGGCGCCATTGACCGGGTCCGGATCCTGGAGGACGTCCGGGTCTGGACCATCGGCGACGTCGCGCCGAAGGGGATCTGCGGCTCGGGCCTGATCGACGCGCTGTCTCAGATGGTCCGACGGGGGATCGTCGAGGAGAACGGGCGCCTTCTCCCGCGTCCGGATCTGGAGGGGCGCCTTCCGCCCAAGGTGCTGGAACGGGTCGCAGGGAAGGATTACACCTGGGAGTTCGTCCTCTCCTGGGACCCGTACATCGCCATCACCCAGGACGACGTCCGCCAGCTCCAGCTAGCCAAGGGGACCATCCACTGCGGCGTCCGCATCCTGATGGAGGAGTTGGGGATCGACGCCTCACAGATCGCGCAGGTGTACCTGGCGGGGGCGTTCGGCAACTTCGTGGACAAGCGGAGCGCCCTGGGCATCGGCATGCTGCCCCCGGCGATCCCGCCCGACCGGATCGTGGGCGTGGGGAACGCGGCCGGCCAGGGCTCCCGCATGACCCTCCTCTCCAAGTCCATCCGCGGGCGCGCCGAGGCACTGGCCCGTCGCATCGAGTACTTCGAACTCTCCAAGCATGCGCACTTTGAAGAGGTCTTCATCGAGTCCCTGGGCTTCACGCGCTAGCGTCTCACCCCTCGACCCTTCCAGACCTCGCGGTCCCACGGCAGAGGCGCCGAGCCGCGTTGGATAACCTACCTCACGAGTGGTTCCGATCCCCCATGAAGGAGGCTGAAATGACGCGCGCGACGGCCCTGACGGCACGCGGTCGGATTGCCCTCGGCATGGCCGCTCTGCTCCTGACCGTTTCTCCTCTCCTCGCCTCTCTGGCCCGGGCGGATGACACCCCGGAAGAACGCACCACCCTCAAAGGGATCAAGGCCGTCAAGGTGATGGTGAGGGACCTCCACCCGGACGCCGAGGCGGACGGGCTGACGGCGGGTCAACTCCGGGGCGACATCCAGGCGCGGCTGCGCAAGGCTGGCGTCCGGACGTCTCCGTCGGCGACGGCCTCACTCAACGTCACCGTCAACACCTCGGGGCGCGAGAATGGCTGGTACTATTTCGTGATCGAGGTCAGTCTCACCCAGCCGGTCGCGCTCGTTCGCGATCGGAAGAGCATCATCCTTGCCGCCACCTGGCGCATGGGAAACTTCGGGGATGTGGCCGCCCAGGATCTGGTGGGCTTCGTGCGCGAGACGGTGGCCGGCCACGTGGACAGGTTCATCCGGGCCTACCGCGAACAGAACCCCACGCAGTGATCATCACAGGGGGTTGCGTCCCGACCGCTCGGGGGCAAGATTTGGGCGAGCCTGGCGGCACTGCATGCCGCCGACGACCGCAGGGTTCTCGAACGGCGCTCACGCCGATGGGGCGGACTCTCAAATGCCCCTGGAGCGCGAGAAGATCGGGCAGGGGATCCGAAGAAACATCACCGCGGGACCGGGCGATCCCGACGTGGCGGCCTCGCCCACCGCGCCCTGCGGGTGATCCACGCCCGCCGGGGGCAGGCGGGCGACCCCCCCGAGACGCGTCGCGCCGACGGAGCGGCCGGCCAGCTGGAGTCGGGTAAGCAAGCCAACGCCGGGGCCCCCGGGCCGAATGCCGAGCCGTCCGGAGCAGCCGGTCAGAACGAGAAGAACAGGAACACGCCGAGTGCGACTACGGTCACCCCCGATCCGATGAGGATCAGCGGCGCCGGGTTCGTCAAGGGAAACAGGATCGGCACCGCCACGACCACACATCCCAGGAAGGCGACGAACAACGACAGAAGCCGTGGGAGATTGGGTTTCTTCTCGTCCGCCATAGCTGCCTCCTTTCCCTCGGAAGAATGCTTGCGTCGGCTCTGCGTCTGGCCCCCGTGGCCCCACGCGGTGATTCGCTTTCGAATGCCGGGGCTCGTCCTCCGCCCTCGCCGCCGCCCCTGGGGGCAATCAAGCAGGGCCCGGTCCACCCGTTCCCCCACGCGGCCGGAGGCGGAACGAATCATCGATACTTCAAGATGCCTCCCGCTCCATCGCTTCCAGGCTTGCCTCGAGTTGCTTGATCGCCACCAAGAGTCCGTCGAAGGGGGCCATCACCTGGTCCCAGTCGCCAGAGGCCATCCCGGTCGTGATGGCCCGGACCAACTCGTCCCGTCGCGCCAAGAGATCCCGGAGGGCCGCCACATCTACTGGGATCGTGGGCATCCCGAAGTTACCATGACCTCAGCGAACCGTGACGGGCGGCGGCGGCGTCACGAATTCGCCGACCACCGCGCTCCAGAGTCGCAGCCTCCAAAAATCGGCCAGTGCCTCATATTCGTGCAGGACGTCCTTGGCGTCCGTGCGATCGTGCCACCATTGCGCAGGATCGAAGGGATCGTTCGGAACCAGGTGGATAATCAGGCG
>Ga0315268_10002564_pt1 | contig 20443 bp, 21 predicted proteins | sample C1_top_MG_FD_204535 | JGI IMG/M metagenome (GOLD analysis project Ga0315268, IMG submission 204535) | Sediment microbial communities from Yellowstone Lake, YNP, Wyoming, USA - C1_top | ecosystem: Environmental > Aquatic > Freshwater > Lake > Sediment | place: USA: Wyoming | collected 2017-08-01
CCTGCTAACCTCCAGGCGCACCATGAAACGGCACATTCTTCCACAAAACATCCCACCAATCTTCGTCACCAATGGTTTCTCGTTTTACAAGAATATCCATTATTTCCTTCAGCAACTTGTGATGCCGCTGCTCATCAGAAAAAATCGCCTCCAGCAACAGCTTCACTTTCTCATCTTCGACTTGATTCATAACCTCTTCCATACTCAAAATCGCCTTTTCTTCTTCGGCGATATGCTTCTTCACGAACTTTAGCAACTCATCAAACTCCGCCTGAGAAAGCGCAGGAGGAACAGACGACAACAACTCAATCGCAGCCTTATACATCTCCGCATGCTTCACAGAATCCAAAGAAATCCCCCTCAACACGCCCTTGACCGCAGGATTCTTAATCTTCACCAACGCCTTATCAATGGAACGCACGATTTCGTTCTCAACAAAAGCCTGTTTCTCAAAAAACCTCGACATATCTTCTTTTGAAAGCACAGAACATCACCAGCCCATAGTTTTCGAAACAAAACTAATAAGGCTTCCGTTAATCACCATGCTTGACCAAAACCTGCAAAGGCTTCTCCTTAGCTTCAGTGGAAGAAACGGACGCAGGCACCTGCTGTTCGGCTTCAAGCGAGCCTGTAGCTAAACCAACAGAAACCTCAGCAAACTCCTTCAACACAGCACAGAGCTTGCCAAGAAACACTGCAATCTGCACGCCTTCTTCAGTTAAACTAAAAGTCTTCGGACACTTACGCTTAAAAACCAACTTCTTCCCCTTCAACTTCCGTATGTACTTGTACGTCCTTCGCAAAGTAATACCAGTTTTCTCAGCGAGCTTTTCGCCAGTTGTGCCTTCATAAGGAATGCCTTCATAAACTCGTTTTTCCGTTGAAGAAAGCGTTTCCATTTTCATTGGCCTTTTAGTCTTGAAGTAATAGATGTAATTGTTATCACCATTCTTCGTGACAAGATTGATTTCCAAAAGACGCGCCATCACACGTTTAAGACTCTCACTCGGAACCAAAAGCTTCAACTCCTCATACGTCTTAGGCGCCTCAAACAACGCCTCAATAACCTTCTCCTCGTAACATTCGGAATGCGGAGGCAAAGCATTCTCCATTCCCTGAAAACCTGCAAACAGCTGACTCACCTCGAAGCCATACGTTGTCGCCTTAAAATGCCCAGAATTCTCGGAAACTAGACCCGCAGCCATCAAAGGCTCAACATACTCGCTTAAGATGGTTTCTTGACTGTGACTGAAACCTGAACCTTTCAACTCCTTCTGCAGATACGGAATCGAAAAAGCACTTTTTGAAAGCAGTTTCAGTATTCTCAGCCGTCTTTCGTTTTTCAACGTGTTCAACAAAGTGCTCTGATAATCCTTCTGCGTAATAACGCCCCTTAACCGTTTGAGCTCATTCCTCAAACGCCAAACATGACAGCTCCCAATGCAGTCCAACGGCGTTGACGGACGACAACTCCGGCACTGCGCATCCACACGCTCCAACACCAGTTCTAACTGACTCTTCTCTTTCACTTTCCCGCTTCTCTTCTTACTTTCCATCACATACCCACCTTAACGACACATGCCACGAGAGGCAAGAAATGTCTAGTTCACGGATGGGAGGGAGAATGTAGGGAGGGAATTCCTTCACACTTTTTTCTTGTCTGTCTTTTTTTCCTCTCATGACATGCGTCATAAATACATGACAGTCGTCATGCTTATATGTGTTTCTGTTGTTTTTTGGGTTTGGTGTGTGTGTTGGTTTTGGGTTTGGTAAAGCTTTTATATGGTTTGGTTGTGTGTGTTGGTTTGTGGAGCTTTGAGGGTGTTTGCAGTTGAACGCGAATGATGTGGGTGCGGCTAAATCGTTGGAGCCTAGTAAGAAGCCGTTGAATGTCTTGGTGAAGCAGTTGAACAGTAGCATTAGCATTACGCTGAAAAACGGTATCGAGTACCGTGGCAACATGGTCAAATGCGATGGGCATATGAACATAATCCTAGAAGGCGCTGCTGAGCTTTTGAAGGACCAATTAGTTGCTAATTATGGTAGCGTCTTAGTGCGTGGCAATAATATTTTGTATATCGCTTTGGATTTTTCGAAAAAATAGCGTCTATTTCCTGTCGTAGTATATGCTTTTGCCCTTTGCGGATATGGGTATGCCCATGATTATGCTTGCGTCTGGCATGTGTTTTAGGCGTTTGGCTGCTGTGCCTATGCGGTACATTATGCGGTTGTCCACGTTCAGTATGCTAGCTGTTTTGACGGCTGAGCCCAAAGCAATGCCCATGTCTAAGAGTTTGAATATGCAGTTAGGCCCAACAAAGTCCAAGCCTCTTTGCGTTTTGAGTGTTTTTTCGAATATGGTGCAGTTCTTGTAGCCGCATCCGCTGCAGTCCAAGCCGAATTTTTTTGTTCCACGTACGCCGATTAGTATTACCGCTTCTGAATCCCGCACGTTCTTGGCGTCGCGTTTGAATCCTTTTGCTTTTTCTGGCCTTTCTTGGGCTATTTTCAGCATTTCCGTTACTAACGCTTTCATTTCTTTGCCCGTGATTAGTTGGGTTTGTATGTCGTCTTCGCCGCCTGATTTTGGTGCTGTTCTTGCCGAGAGTAGCATGAGTTTGGCTGCTTGCAGTAAAGCGTCTTTTTCATATTCTGTGCTCGTGGGCATTTTACGTTCAGCCTTCGTGGTGTATTCTTTTGGTGTGAGGGCTATATAAGAAGTTAAAGCAGCCTTTTCTTTCTCTGTACGTGCACAGGCTTCTCTAGGTATATGCAGTTTTTTCTCTGTGTGAGCGTGCGTGGCGCCCCTCTAGACCCGGTTCACTATATGATCCAAATAGGATCCAAATATGCTGCAAATATGAACAGAGAATCAGTGGTTCTCTTAGGGTTGTGTGTCGTCGAGGTTTTTGATTTTTTGGTGTGCATGTTGTTTTTAAGTGTCTTTTGATTCATGGTTGTTTGGAGTTTAGTCGGTGCAGGTGGTCAAGAAGGCTTCTGTTGCGGGTCGGGATAATCTTTGGATACTTGACATGCTGGACAATAGTGCTGTGAAGGCAGATTTGGCTAGCAGTGATGTTCTGCAAACTCGGACTAAGAATGCCTTGTGTGTTGTGTGTAAAGGCTCACGTATGCTCTGTGGCAAGACGCGTTGTCCCGTGATGGTGCGAGTGAACCAGTTTTTCAGGACAGCACCCATGTTAAGCGAGAATGTGGATGGAGCGTCGCCTCCGAGCGTGTTTGTTGGGCGTATTGGCTATCCGTACGTGTATGCCGGTCCCATGGTGCCGCCTGTGCATGAGGATACTAGTTTTTATGATTTGCCCGAGTTGTGGTTTGGTCGGGCTATGGATGAGATTGTGGGTTTTCGCTCTATGCTTGTTAGGGGTAAGTATCGTGTGCATGTACGGCAGTTTGAGCAGGCGGGAAAGATTATGGACATGACACGAGAGTTAGCGTTGGCCGTTGACCCTACAGATGTGGAGTTGGGATTGACACACAAGCCTCGTGGCGTTATGGTTTTGGACGATGAAGTACAACCGTTTGGTCCATCGGCGCCTATCAGGGATTTGCGGGTGGGCAACGCCAAGTGGGATCATCAGGTGGAGAAGGCGTATTTAGACACGGATTTGAAGGCTGCTGAGGCTGTGCGGGAGTTGTTTGTGAAGGGCGTTTTGGTGACGAAGATTCAGAGAGCATTCAGCGTCGGCTCGTTTGGGCTTAAACCGAATAGACGCTTAGTGCCTACGCGGTGGAGTATCACGGCTGTTGATAGTATTTTGTCGAAGGATTTGATGGAGACGGTTATGGATTTTCCCGAGATTAACGAATTTCGCATTTATGAGTCAACTTATTTGGAGAACCAGTTTGAAGTGCTCATGCTTCCTGACAGTTGGAGTTACGAAGCGATTGAAGCATGGTATCCTGGCACAGTGTGGAATCCCGACGGCAGAAGCATAGTGATGTTTGGAGACTGGGAAGGCTACGATGGACGCACCACATACGCGGAAATCGGCGGATGCTACTATGCAGCAAGATTGGCTGTCTGCGAATTGTTGACTAAAGAGAGAAGACAAGCCAGAGTAATCGTGCTCAGAGAAGCAAGACCAGGTTACATAATGCCGGTGGGCGTGTGGCAAGTTCGGGAAAATGTACGCAACGCCATGCGGCAACAGCCACTAAAATACAGCACACTGGAAGAAGCCCTAAAACGAATACAAAACCAATTTCACATACCCATACAACAATGGGTAAACAAAAGTGAACTCATTAAAAATGCCTTGTACCAACAAAAGATAACACAATACATGCATGCTCATCTGGCATAAGATTCTAAATTGCTATATATTCAAGGCAACAAGTAAGGAATGGTTGGAGAGAAGTGGTCTTGACTAGGGTATTTGCGATTAACGGAAGTCCTAGGATGGAGAAGGGCAACACCGCCATGATTTTAGGCGCTTTTCTTGACGGCATGAAAGACGCTGGAGCGTCTGTTGAATTGTTTTATGCTCAGCGACTCAAAGTCAAAGATTGTGCAGCGGATTTTGATTGCTGGTGGAAGAAGCCTGGCGAATGCATTATTCAGGATGACATGCAGATGCTTTATCCGAAAATGCGAGAGGCTGATATCCTTGTCTTGGCTGCGCCTGTCTATATCCCGCTTCCAGGTGTGATGCAGAACTTTTTAAACAGACTCTGCCCCTTGATGGAACCGCTACTGGAATTTCGTGATGGTCGAACAAGGGTTAAGTTTCATGATAACGTCAAAATTCGCAAGATAGTCTTGGTGTCCACGAGCGGTTGGTGGGAGAAGGAAAACATGGGCACCGTGGTCAGAATTGCAGAGGAACTAGCCAAAGACGTGGGTCAAGAATTAGCTGCCGCTGTGCTTAGACCTCACGCCGACATGATGAAACGAAACAAGGAAAGAGCAGAAGAAGTCCTAAAAGCAGCGAAGCAAGCGGGCTATCAACTCGTGAAGGAAGGGCGAATAACCAAAGAAGTTCTCGATGCCATTAGTCAACCGCTCATTAGCAGAGAAGAATCCATCCAAAGAGACAACGACACATACAATAAACTTAGGAAAACACTGTGAACCCCGTGATTTTTCTCGGATGAACGATTAGGATTTTTGTGTTTTTAGGTATTCCTGCAGGTCTTTTTTGCCTATGGGACGATGTGTGACTATTCTTCTGCTGTAGAGGACGCTGAATGTTCCGTACGGATGCATCAGGCTCTGTGCTTGTTTGCAGTTTTCTATGCGCTCCACACGGAAAGGTATAGTCATCTCTCCAGCCAACTCTTCAATATGCCTCACGCTCGCAGTCGAATAAGGACACTGATCTGATTTGAACACGACAAGCCCATCACCACATTTTTCAAGCCTACTCTGCGAAATCGAGTTAAATTTCGGCAAAGGCGCATCGGGCTTAAACCGTTTAGCATACAACTCAAAACCAGACATGGCATCCGCCAGTTCGAACCCGTTTTTTATGAACAAGCCCTTCTTGGGCAGCCACGTTTTGTCTGAAGTCACCACACACGCACCCTTCAACCCCGCAGCTTTAGCATCGTTCAGGCATTCCTGCAATAACTTGCTACCGTAGCCTTTTCCCTTGTTCTTGCCCACCACCCAGATGCAGTGAACCACCATGTAATCCTCAGCGCTGATACCACGCCACGCAAACTCGCCTGGAATGTATTCGACGAAGCCTCTCGCCCTGAACCCTCGCTTGGCGCCTTCATTCACTAACAGTAGCTTGTACCGTAAGCCCTCCCTGAAGCGCCGTTTCATCCACTCCACTTTAGCCTTGTAGCCCTCAGTGTGCTTCTTGGACTGTAAACAAAAACTGCCGACACTGTCGACATTAGCCGCGTTCACATCAACAATCTGGTACTCTGATCCATTCAAGATTTTGTCCCTCCAACATTTTCAGAGAAATATTCGGCAAGCTTCTTAGTCTTTGTTCTATGCAGCACTTCTGCACACTTCTTCGGGTCCAAAGCCCTGTAATCCAGCCCCAACTGTGCCAACATGCGCTGCACACCTTTTGCGATGTTCGGTGCGGCTAAAACTCCTCTCACTTCGCGGTTTACCATGCTCCTAATCGCCTTGACATACTTGTCCAACTGCAACGCGGCTTCGGTGCCAGCCGTTTTGCGTTTAATCTCCACCACCACGAACCTGCCCGCTTTATCCGTGCCATAAACGTCCACAAACCCAGGCTCAACATGCTTCTCGTAACTGATAGGCTTGAACCCGTCTTCTATGAGCCCTGGCATGGCCAAGACAGCTCGCTGCATGTCCTCCTCGCTGGCGTAGAGCGAAAACTCGCCTGTGTCAGTCAGGCTCAGAGCCGCAGCCAAAAACACACGGTCAAAAGAAATGCGCACGGCTTCACGCGGTTGGCGACGTACAGCCCTCAGTTCCAGCGCATCATTCGCAACACGCGTCTGAAAAACGCAACCAGGCGGCTGCCAATTCACGGGTTCGTAGCCACTTGGCCTGTGCACGAGGACGCTGCCATCGTTTTTTATCATCACGATGCGCTCGCCAGGTTCAAGCTTGCTACTCGCACGACCCACATAATCCACTGAACAGTTGCCCACTAACAATAACGCCTTATGCTGTGCCAAAGCGTCCTTAGTCAGCCGTTCCGCGTCTGTTAAGGCGGGATTCTCCATCGTTTTGACTGGTTGCCTCGTTGACAATTCGTTCGCCAAACAGTTTTTACACGTGGACCGCACAAATACCTTTCCGACGCACAGATGCCAAAACATTGGAAACAGAAACAAAGCGCAATCAGGCACTATGACAGGACTGCAGAAACCTACGACCAACAATACATGGAAGAACAAAACCTCAAAATAACAGCTGCGCTGAAAATCCTGCAAAAGCCTGTTGATGAAAGCGCGGTGGTGCTAGATGCGGGATGCGGCACAGGACTGAGCTTTCCACTCATAGCCGTGAAAGCTAAGCAAATTGTGGGCGTTGATATTTCTGCGCATTTATTGAGAAAGGCAAAAACTAAAGCCGAGGCAAACACTGCCTTGATTCAAACGGACGCGGATTTTCTGCCCTTGAAGACAGACATGTTTACTCATGCGTTTGCCTTTACGCTGCTCCAGAACACGCCCGACCCAAGGAGTGTCATAGAGGAGATTAAGAGAGTGACACGCCGAGATGCTGCATTAATCATGACAGGATTAAAAAAGCACTTCACACAGGCTACTTTCATCAGGCTATTAAAAAACGCACAACTGGAAGTTTTATCCCTGAAAACCGATGATAGACTGAAAGACTTTGTGGCTGTTTGTCGAAAACGTCTATGAAGCTTGCTGTCTCAGTTTCTTTTTCAACAATTCGCTGACAGTCTCTGCTTTGGCTTTACCACGCACTTTCCCCATGACAATGCCCATTAAGGCACTGAAAGCGCCCCTTCCACGTTCTTTTATGAGTTTCTCGTTATCTCGTATCGCGTTGTCAATAATTTTCTCCAACTCTGCAGGACCAAGCGCACCCAGCCCCAGTTTTTCTACGGCTTCTGCAACCGTAGCGTCTTCATTCTTAGTCAGCCACGTGATGACGCCTGGAAACGCCTCTTTCGCTAAGCCGCCATTGCCAATCAATTTGAATAGTTCCTTGAACTGTGCGTCAGAAATGTTTTCTACGTGTATTCCTTCGCGGTGGAGCCCCTTTAGAGTTTCAGTTAAAGCTGCTGCTACCGTAACTGGTGAGACGCTGCTTTCTCGAACGATGATTTCGAACAGTTGACTGTACTCTGAATCCAACATTTGCCGAGCCAACTTTTCGTTTAAGACATAATCTTTCATCAGTCTTTTCAGTTTCTGTTCGGGCAATTCTGGAAGCCCAGACCGCAGCTTAGCAAGGTATTCTGGCTTGACTTGAGTCGGCGGCACATCAGTTTCTGGATACATACGCGCTGCTCCAGGACGCGGACGCATATAGCGCGTGGAACCGTCTGGATTGGCCGCCCGTGTTTCGTCAGGAACGCCCCTTAGCGCCTCTTTAGCCCTCTCTACCACCGCTCTTAGCGCATCTAATGCGTTCTCTTCAGCATCAGCGACAAGGACAACTGCATCCTCTTCAGCAGTGTTCATGGTTTGCCGCAGTTTTTCAACCTCCTCCCTCGTTATGCCGTATGCGGGCAATTCGTCAGTGTGAAAAATGCCGCCCACTCGACCCCAGAAACGAGCGCGGTCAGCCATTTCGCTGCCAAGCCTAACGCCAACGGTTAACTCCTTTTTGAGTAAACCTGCAAACTTTGGCAATTTCACAGCGAATACTCCTTTGCCTTTACTCAACGTGGTTTTGATAACTTTGCATTCGGTCTGCTCAAAAATTGACGACACATCTTTAAATTCTTCTCTCAAATTCTCTGGTTTCACTCCCCGCTTGTGCAGTTCTTCCTTCAGACGCAGAAGGTTAAGCTGCCGTTCCACTTCACGCTCAACTGCAACGCTGACAAGCTCAAGCTCCTGCACACCCTTAATCTCGATAACAGCCCCGTCGGGTATGGAAATGTTCAAATCCTGCCTTATAGAACCTAAGCCTCGCTTCGCTTTGCCAGTCGCACGCAATATTCGCCCGATTGCTAACGCGACTTCTTCGGCTTCTTTTGGCGAATAAATCACCGGCGCGGTTGCAATCTCTATGAGCGGTATGCATAAACGGTCGATGCGGTAACGAATAATGTTACCTTCTTCTCCCGTCTTACGCGCAGCGTCCTCCTCAAGCCCAATGTGCTGTATGGGAATTTTTTTGTCTTTAACCATGATTTCTCCATTCAAAGCCACAACACAAGTACGCTGAAAACCCGTAGTGTTCGAACCGTCAATTACGGTTTTACGCATGACGTAGATTTCCTCAATGGGCTTTGCGTTCATCAACAAAGCCGCTGTCAGCGCGATGTCCACGGCTTCCTGATTGAGCGGGTGCGGTGGTTCTTCGTCCATTTCGACTAGGCAAGAAGTTTGATTGTTCGCTTCGTAGAGGATTTTGATGCCCTTCTGAAACTCAAAAAACGCAGCAGGGTCAACCTGTCCCAATTCGCTTTGGGTGGGTCTCAGCCGCCGCAGAAAGGTAATTACGGGCTCTTCCTTGAATAATTCGGGCTTGCAGCCACAGAATAGCTTTTCCACCGTGTCCAGTTGCTGATGAATTTCCAATCCTGCCTTCAAGCCGATTTTACCATAGTCTATGGGCATTGGTCTTCCTCTCGGTAAATTGTTCGTGGCGAAAACTCATGGGCTATGTTGGTTTTGAGGAGTTGTTTTGCTTCGTCAACGTTTTTGGTTTGACCCAACACCCACATGAGCTTGACAAAAGCGGTTTCAGCGAGCATGTCTTCGAGCGGGATAATTCCCAAGGCGAGAAGGTCTCTGCCCGTATCGTACACGGTCATGCCCAGACGACCCCAGATGCACTGTGAAGTCATAGCCACGATTAAATCGGCGTCTATGGCTTTGCGTATGGGGAGAAAAAGACGATTACTAACATGACCAAGCCCCGTGCCTTCCAAAACTAAGCCTCTAAACCCATTGTCAACATACCACTCAATCGCTTTGGGACTCATCGCTGGATGAAACTTTACAAGTGCAACCTTTTCCTCAAAGTTTGGCTTCAACACGAGTTTGCGTTTCGAATCACGTTTTTCATAATCTTCCAAGAGCATGGTGAACTTGTCTTCCAATCGGGCAACGGGCAGCGTGTTTATCGATCTGAAAGCGTCTCTTCTACTAGTGTGACACTTTCTTATCTTTGTTCCACGATGAAAGACTATGTTTTTATCAGAAACAGTCTCGTGCATGGCAACAAACACGCCCGCAAACGGCGCAGTCGCAGCCGCTTTCACTGCAGCCAAAAGATTTGTCGCGGCATCCGAACTTGGACGGTCGGCTGAACGCTGTGAACCTACCAGAACAACGGGCACGGGAAGATTCTGCAACGCGAAACTCAAAGCAGCCGCAGTATAGCCCAAAGTGTCTGTTCCATGAGCGATAACCACGCCTGCCTTGCCCTTCTCGATGTGTCCAGCCACATTTTTTGCGATTTCCGTCCAATTTTGTGTAGTTATGTTTTCGCTGTAAATGCTCAGGAGAATTTCGGTCTCTACAGCGGCTACGTCTGCGAGTTCTGGAACGACACTGTAAAGGTCATTGGCAGTTAAAGCTGGCCTCACTCCGCCAGTTCGGTAATCAACGCGGCTTGCTATTGTACCTCCCGTGCTCAAGATCGCCACTTCGGGCAGGTTCGCCTTCTGTTTCGGCAACGGTGGCTGTTGAAAACTGGGCTTCTGGCCTTCACCAGTTTTTTCGATTCTTGTAGCCTTAGTGATTTGGACGCCAACATTGTAACCGCTTCGCAGTTTGATAATGATGTGTTTGTCGTCGGCGTACTCACTCCTCGGAATGAGTATGCCTTCATAAACTTGATCATCTTTGGTAATTCGCACTTTATCGCCGATTTCTGCCATGGCTTTTTTTAACGCCTGAAGCACATCGCCCTTGTAGCCTAGGAGTCTTTCTTCACTCAAGTCCTCTCATTCCAGCCTTTTTGACATGTATGGACCTTCGTGTCGGTAGCCAGTTCGCATGTAGTACTGTTTTGTTCCGAGCGCGCTTATAACTACAACCTTTGGCCTGTCGTATTCTTCTCGTGTCAAACGTTCGGCTTCTTGAAGAAGCACACTGCCATAGCCCTTGTGCTGCCACGCCTTAGCCAAATGCTTCCCGACAGGAACAAGAGTACCATAAACATGAAGCTCCCGCACTAGGGCGCATGGTTCACCGTTTATTTCTGGACGATGAGCTTTTTCTGATGGAATCCGCAAACGCAAATAGCCTACAAGCACGTCGTTTTGGGTGTCTTCGGCTGAGATGAACAAGTCTTCGCCCATGCTGGCCTCTTGCTTAGTTATCTGGATTTCCATTTTTTCGGGGTCGGGTTTCACGTGGTCTTTGAGCATTCTGTGACCAGCTTCGCGGCAGCGAATGCAACGGCATCTCAAGCCCTGCATTTCGAGTTTTTCTTGAACTAACTCTCGCAGGTTGCTTTTGTTAACGCCCGCTTCGATGAGAGTGGCGGGTATATCTCTTTGAACTCGCATTATTCTAACCCAAGGCGGCATCATCTTCTTAACTTCAACTATCAAATTCGCGGCTTCCTTAGTACTAAGCGGCTTGTATTCACCTTTTTTCCACCATTCATAAACCCCAGTGCCCTTAATCACGAGACACGGGTAGATTTTTATCATGTCGGGCTTGAAGCGCGGGTCGGTGAAGACTGTTTTGAACGCGTCCAAATCGTGCTTAAAGTCGGAACCTGGCAGTCCTGGCATCATGTGATAAACTGTTTTCAACCCTGCGTCCTTGAGAATCTGTGTGGCTGCTGCCACGTCGTTCACTGTGTGTTTTCTGCCCACCAGCCTATAAATGTCATCGTCTGGGTTTTGGACGCCAAGCTCGACTCGCGTCACGCCCATATTGAGCATTTGGTCAACGTGCTCCTGTTTTGCCCAGTCGGGTCGGGTTTCGACGGTTATGCCCACGTTGCGGATTCTGCTTGTTTCTGCCTGTTTCTGCGCCTCTTCGAGCGTGTTTGTGACCTTGTCCGTTATGGCGTCGAGGCATCGTTTCACGAAGTTTTCCTGATACTCAACAGGCGTGGCTGGGAAGGTGCCGCCCATTATTATGAGCTCTATCTTATCCACGGTGTGTCCGATAGATTCCAACTGTCTTATTCGGCTGCGCACCTGCAAAAACGGGTCGTACTGGTTCTGTATCCCTCTCATAGCCGCAGGCTCATGTCCTGTGTAGCTTTGAGGCACGCCAAACCGTGGTCCGCCTGGACAATAAGCGCATGGATTAGGCTGTGGGCATGGGTAAGGTTTGGTCATGACGGCGACTACGGTAACGCCTGAGATGGTGCGTGTGGCTTTCCTGCGTAGAAGTGGGAGAAGTTTATGCTTTTCACTGGCTTTTAGGAAGGCTATGAGTTGTGCGTTTGAGGGAATTTGCCTAAGGTTGTGCTTGCCTGCGACACGAATCTTCTGCAGAGTAACATCTTGCTCAGCCAGCTTTGGGGTTTTCATCAGGTTTTCTATGATTTCGCGGCAAGCCTTTTCTTCATTCACTGCAAGCGCTTCCATCTGGATATGCATCTGTAAACCATAAAATAAATCTGTGGTAAGAAATGTTTAAAAGAATCACTGGGCATCGAATAAGGTTGGAGTGAAAAACAGATGCCGACTCACGGTTCGCTTTCGAAAGCAGGCAAAGTCCGAGGGCAAACGCCGAAGATTACGCCAAAAGAGAAAACGAAGCCCAATCCACGCGTCCGCACTAGGAGGACTTTTGAGAAACGCATAATCCTGCAGCGAAAAAGCGGACAAAACTGGATTTAGAACAGACTATTTTCTTTCAACAACATAATTCTAATTAGCCAACGCCCATAATGAGGAACATTCCCCAAAAAAATAGGACAGGTTGAGGATTCTTATGGCATGGGAGGAACACTATTACTCTAAGCTCAAGAAGTTGCCGAGACGCGTGAAGACGCCTGTTCCCTTCGTGATGAGAGAAGTGCCCCGCTTCAGACGCCACAAAGTTAAGAACATATTAGACCTTGGCTGCGGCATGGGAAGACCGAGTGTTCATTTGGCTAAAAGTGGCTTTGAAGTCATCGGCGTTGATGTATCCAAAAGCGCCTTAAAAGTGGCAAACGCGTGGGTTCACAAGGAAAAACTGGCAAACGTGGCTTTAATCAATGTAACCATGACTAATCTTCCCTTTCGAGACGGTTGCTTCGACGCAGTTGTCAGCGTCAGCGTCATAATTCACGCTTTGAAGAGAAACATAGAAAAAACCGTGGCTGAAATTCACAGAGTCCTCAGAGAAAAGGGCTTACTCTTAACCAACCTAACTTCGATCATGGACCTCCGCTACGGCAAGGGTGAGAAAGTGGAAGAAAACACCTTCAAAATCATGGAGACGTTTGAAGGGGCGCGGTTTACCGAATTGCATCATTTCTTCACTAAGGAGGAAGCCTTGGAAATGTTTTCACGGTTTGCTGACTTAAAGGTGACACGTTTGAAGGAAAGGCTTCATTACTGGAAGCTCTTGGCTGTTAAGTAGTTTTGAAAAGCTTTTAACAACGCTTTATTGTGAATAGAAATCATGCCGAACGCCGACTTGATCTTGTACAACGCTAAGGTTTACACTTTGAATCGGAAAGAACCTAGAGCGCAGGCAGTCGCTGTTAAAGGCAAGAAGATATTTGCGGTGGGTTCAAACGCCAAAATTCTCAGACTCAAAGCACTCAAGACAAAAGTAATCAACCTTAAAGGCAAAACCGTTCTTCCAGGCTTTGTTGATTGCCACGTTCACATACGCTCATACGCCAAAACACTGGAACAACCAGAACTTCGCGACCTAACCTCCATAAAGCAACTACAAAAAAGACTCCGCCAAGCCGCGACTGGAAAGCCACCGAACGCATGGATAACCGCTAGAGGATTCGACGAAGAAAAATTCAAAGAAAAACGATTACCCACAAGATTCGACCTCGACGAGGCGGTTTCAGGCAATCCTGTTTTCATTACAAGAGTGGACGGGCACCTCAGCGTTGCCAACACGAAAGCGCTCGAAATCGCTGGCATAACCAAGGAAACGCAATTCACTCAAGGAGGCGCAATCGAGAAAGACTCAGACACAGGCGACCCGACGGGCGTTTTGACGGAGAACGCTTACGATTTGGTTCAAGGAGTCATACCTAAACCCGACGAGAAGGAGTTGCTGCGGATTTATGAAAAAGCCTGCCGAAAAGTGGTTGAAAAGGGACTCACTGCCGTTCATTTCATAATAACCGATGCTGAAGACGTGAGAATTTTACAAAAGCTTCGCAAACAGAACAGACTCAAACCACGAATCTACCTGATGATTCCCGTCGAACACTTGGACAGACTCGGCGAATTGGTATTCACAGAAGATGACAAAACAAAAGTGGGAAGCATAAAAATCTACACGGACGGTTCGCTTGGCGCCCACACAGCCGCGTTGAAAAAACCATACATGGATGATAAAACAACCAAAGGCATCCTAATCTACCCGCAGCAGAAACTCGAAAAAATCATTGAAAGCGTACACGAAAAGGGTTTACAGTTGGCAGTCCACGCCATAGGCGACGAGGCAATGGAAGCCACGCTAGACGCGATTGAAAAGGCGTTAAGAAAAAACCCCAAAAAAGACCATAGACACCGCATAGAACACGCCTCGGTGCTGAGTTATAGACTCATCAGACGCATGAAAAAACTGGGAGTAATCGCTTCGGTTCAGCCGCACTTTGTGATTTCAGACTTCTGGGTGACTAAAAGGTTGGGCAAACAAAGAGCACGGTGGACTTATCCGTTCAAGTCGCTCATAAAAAGCGGCGTGACAGCCTGTGGAGGTTCGGACTGTCCAATTGAGCCAATCGATCCACTGTTGGGTATATGGGCGGCGGTGGCACGAAAAACCTTCGCAGAAGAGAGCCTTTCAGTCGATGAGGCAATTCGATTGTACACAGCAAACGCGGCTTACGTGTCTCGAGAAGAAAACGCGAAAGGCTCTATTGAAAAAGGAAAATTCGCAGACATGACCGTGCTCTCACAAGACCCGTACAACATAGACGCCGACAATATTCGCGGCACAAAAGTGGACATGACAATTGTCGACGGCGAAATCGTCTACGCAAGACGACTCTAAGAGTTAATGCTTTAAGCAGTTCGAGCATAATATCCATAATATTCAGTGTATTGCTGAAGAGGAGAAACCCAGAAAATGTCATTTTCACTTCGCGTGCGGTTCGGCGAATACGAAATAGAACTCGGCGGAACAAGAAAAGAAGTCATGGAAACCCTCAACGACCTGCCCGTTTTGGTAGCCAAAGTGATGAAAGCCTTTGAAGAAGCCAAACTCAAAACAGCCGCCCAGCCAGAAACCAAACCGTTGACCGTGCGAATCGCCGCTCCAGCAAACGCTCCCGCGTCTTCAATTCCAATTCCAACAATTCAGCCAGCCAAGCAGTTCAGCCAATCCATTCTAAACCTGCTAGAAACCGATTGGGGACGCTGGCGCCCACGAACTATGCCAGAAATAATCGAAGCGCTAAAAGCCAACGGTATTCATTATCCTGCGACAACCTTGTCTGGCGTTTTGATGTGGCTGGTCAAGAAGGGCAAGGTACGCCGCTGGAAAACTGATGAGGGCTATGTGTATATACTCGCAGAAAAAGGAGCAGACTAAGGTTTATGCCTGGCAAAATGCAAGTGCGAGTTAAGACAGCGTTCGGCGAAGTCGTGGTGGAAGGCGAAACTGCCACAGAAATCTTAGAAGTGCTAAGGGCAACACCGTCGGATTTTGTTAGCCAAGTCACCGGCTTAGTATCGTCCAGACTCGCTCAGCCCCTGAAAGCACAATTGGAAGGCATAGTGGAAATAACATCCGAAGGCCCAGTACTAACCACAGCAAAGGCGCTCACACATTACGAAGCCATAGCATTAATCCTGTACACGCTGGAAAACAAAACGGGCACGGCATCATTAATCGAAAAACTCCTCCAATCAAGCGGAATAAAATCCATGGTGCCTGCACGATTGAACGAAATGACCCGCCGCGGATTAGTGTTCAAGCCGACGCCCTCACGCCCAGAATTCAAGCTCACCACCCAAGGCGAGAGATGGATAGAAAGCTCGGTCCTGCCCAAAATCGGAGGAGCGAAAGGTGAGTGAGAAAAAAGCGGATACAGTGTCTGTGCACGTGAAATTTGGCGATGTTGAACAGACTTTTAGGGGCAACCCTAACGATGTCTGGTTCTTGGTCAACAAATTCTTCAGCGAAATGATTCCAGGCTTCGAAATCTTGAACAATGTAATGCTGACGGTTGATTTGCAACGTTTGATAGAAGACTGCAAAGATGTTGTTGCCATAACTCCTGAGGGAATCGCCGTTCTGGTTCCCAAAGAGCAGCTAACCGACAACGAGGCGCTCATGTTACATCTTCTTGCGGGCTATATCGCACAAAAGACAGGCTTAACAGAAACGGGCGCCCTAAGCAAAGAGACTCTACAGAACAATCTGGGCAAAACCCAGAAAATAATCAGCACACGCCTCGGCGAACTCACAAGAAAAGGGCATGTGATTAAAATGGATGGAGACTACAAAATCTCTACTGTGGGCGTTAAGATGCTTCAAAATGAATTGTTGCCCAGGTTGAGAGCCAAAGCTAAGGTTTAGTTTCAGTCGCCTCTCTCGGTAAGTTTTATCCCAATGTTCGTCTAACTTAAATACTGCACATCGAGTTAGTCTAATCGCACATTCAGGACGAATCGATTATGGCTGTACAAGAAGAACCCAAACCAAAGAAACAAGCTGAATACCTTGAAGACCTGCCAGGCGTTGGACCAGCCACAGCCCAGAGACTCCGTGAACTGGGCTTCAACACCGTAGAATCCCTCGCAACCGCAACAGCTAAGGAACTCGAAGCCGCAGGCATAGGCGAGAAAAAAGCGTTAGAAGTCGTCAAAGCGGCAAGAAGCGGCATGGAACTTTCCTTCATACACGCGGATGAACTACTAAAGATGCGACAGAGCATATCTCGGCTCTCTACGGGAAGCAAAGCCATCGACGGGCTTTTGGAGGGTGGCTTGGAATCGCAGACGATAACCGAGTTTTATGGTGAGTTTGGGAGTGGCAAGAGCCAGATGTGTCATCAGCTCTGCGTGAACATACAGTTACCTCAGGAACGAGGGGGCTTATCGGGTGCAGCGCTTTACATAGACACGGAAAACACTTTCCGAGCAGAACGAATAATCAAGATGGCCCAGCATCTGGGCTTAGACCCGAATGAAACGATTAAAAACATAATCTTTGCCGAAGCCTACAACAGCGACCATCAGATTCTTCTTCTAGACAACGCGGACAAGGTTATCAAAGAGAATAATGTCCGCTTAATAGTGGTGGATTCTTTAACCGCTCATTTCAGAAGCGAATATCTAGGCAGAGAGATGCTTGCAGAGAGACAACAGAAAATAAACAAGCACATGCACAAACTAATACGCTTGGCACAAGCCTTCAACGCCGTGGCCGTAGTTACGAACCAAGTCATGGCGAAACCAGACGTTTTCTTCGGCGACGCCGTGCATCCCATCGGCGGTCATATTGTGGCGCACACCAGCCACACACGCTTTTACCTACGAAAATCCGCCAAAGGACCATTACGTATCGCACGACTCGAGAGCAGTCCGTCGTTGCCAGAAGGCGAGGCGGTGTTCAAGATAACCGAGAACGGCATAGAAGACTTGGCTGAGGATGATGAGCTTGAGGGGAGACGCAAACGCTGATGAGGGCGCCTGTTAAAGCGGCATATGTGATACGGTTTTTTCAGCTCGTCACTGAGAAGCAGTTGACGGAAGCAGAACGCGAGCTACTCAGGATTAAGGAGAAGATAGAAAGGACTGAATGGAACCACGGCTATTACAAAGCCCTCCAAGGAATGCTGCTCTCAAGACGTGGCAACAGTGACAACACGACTTTTTTGGCAACTTTAGACCCCAACAACAAGCGTGCACTTTTAGATTTGAAGAAGGAATTTCAAGAAAAAGTCGAAAGCCGATTGTACACCGATTACGACAGAGGATACTTTTCCGCGTGGGCGGATTACGTGAACACACTGAAAAGAATGAATCTCAAGCCCGTCACAACAGCGCAACCTGTGCAGCCTCAACCAGTTGCTCAGCCTGAAAGCGTTGAAGAGGACGCGGCAGAGGAGGCTCAGGCTTCTTTAACGAATTGGCAGGAACAGCCAAATTAGAAATACCTATACTACGCCTAGGTATGCCTTTATCGCTGTGTCTATGAGAACCCATGATACTATCCAGAGAACAAAATAAGTGCCTATTCCCGTTGTTATTATCTTTGACCTCTTCTGAAACTTGTCGATGTAAAAAACCTTCAAAACATAATATGTGATTATGAAAAACAGTAGAGCAAAAGCCAAGCCCGTGAAAAAATCATTAATAGAAATCGCCGATTGGGTAATGGCGCCAACGGTGTAATCATACAACGCGTCCAGCGCACCTACAGTTATGCCCAAACCGGCTCTTATCCAGTAGAGCGACGATGAAGGCTTCATTTTAGCCGCACCTTATTTATTCTACATTAAAGGCTTCCACATTTAAGCATGCCGCAGAGCGTGTGCTTTTGTCACAAATTACTTTAAAGCCAAAAGCGTACTGTTTGTTTGCGAGAGAGAAACGGTGAAGAAAGAAGTAACGAGCTTCGACGTTGCTGCGATTGTTGCGGAACTGAGACAGTCTGTCATAGACGCGTGGATAACGAACATTTACCAAACAGACTACAACACGTTGGTGTTCAAACTGCACAAGCCAGACCAGCCAGCCCTAAACCTTCTAATAAAAGCAGGAAACAGAATCCACTTAACGAGATTCATCATTGATAAACCACCAAAACCTTCAGGATTCTGCATGACACTCAGAAGATACCTCCGAAACGGAAAAATCCATGCCATAGAGCAACACGAATTCGAAAGAATTGCAACTCTGCAAATCAGGGCGAAACAAGAAGAATTCCAACTAGTCTGCGAATTGTTCGGCGACGGAAACATAATCCTAGTCAACCAACAAAACAAGATTTTGCAGGCTTTATCCTACCGCAAAATGCGTGACCGAAACATCCTACGAAATGAGACCTTCCAACATCCACCGCCCAGCGGGAAAAACCCGTTCAAGATGGAAAGGAAGGATTTGGATGCGATAAAAACTTTTGAACAAATGGAAATTGTCAAGGCATTGGCGCGTTTCCTCGGAGTCGGCGGACTTTATGCAGAGGAGATTCTTTTACGCGCAAAAATCGACAAGAATACCCCATGCAAGGCTCTGAGTACAACGGAATTGGATGATATTTATACTGTCTTAGAGCAGATGCTTTCAAAAATCGAGAAAAACGAAACCGAATCCGCAATAGTTGTTGATGAAAAGGGCGAATGGATAGACGTTGTTCCGTTCAAATTGGAGAAATATTCAGCTTTCCAGACAAAGCCTTTCACATCCTTCAACGAAGCGTTAGACAATTACTACGCTGAGAGGGGCACGAAAGAAAAGGTATCCACAGCCACAACCAAGATAGAGCAAGTGTTAGCACAGCAAAAGAGAATTTTGAACAAACAACAAAAAACCCTAGAAGACCTTGAACAAGAAATCAGGAAAAACAAAGAAATCGGCAACGCAATCTATGCGCATTTCGGCGAACTGCAACACCTGATTCAAGAAATACTAGACGCCAAAAACATGGAAAAACAGTGGAGCGATATCGTCCAATCGTTGGAAGAGTTGAAGCAAAAAGGCAAAGCTCCAGCTGTGTATTACAGTTCGATAGACACAAAGAACAGTATTCTGCACCTCGCAATCGACCAGTTAACCTTCCCCATAAACCTGCGCAGATCCATCCAAGAAAACGCTGCCGAATACTATGAAAGAAGCAAAAAAGCAGAAAAACGGTTGGAAGGCGCACGGAAAGCGTTCGAAGAGACAAAACAAAAAATCACGGAACTGGAAAGACAGAAAACTGAAAAGGTCGCTGAGATCAGTAAACCCGTCCTTCGAGAAGCCGAAAGGAAAAGAACGTGGTACGAGAAATTCAGGTGGTTCCACTCTTCTGAAGGTCTTCTTGTTTTGGGCGGAAAAGACGCGACGCAGAACGAAATTCTAGTCAAAAAACGTATGGAACCGCACGACTTAGTCTTTCATGCGGACATCGTGGGCGCTCCCTTTGCGATTGTCAAAACCGAAGGACGAATTCCTTCTGAACAGACGATTAAGGAAGCCGCAGAGTTTGCCGCCGCCTTTTCACGTGCGTGGAAAGAAACATTCAGCGCCGTGGACGTTTACTGGGTTCATCCAGAACAAGTGAGCAAAACGCCTCCGACTGGCCAGTTTTTGGCCAAGGGCTCGTTCATGATTTACGGGAAAAAGAATTATCTCCGTCAAGTCCAGCTCCGAACGGCGATAGGCGTTTTGATGATAGAACAAACCATTAAAGTCATAGGCGGACCAAGGGGCGCTGTGGCAAGTCAGACCAGCCTTTATGTCGAAATAACGCCAGGAGAACAGCCTAGCGCAACATTGGCCAAACAGATTCGAGAACGGCTGGTCCAAAAAGCGTCTAAACAGTGGCAGGTAAGAGTGCTTGCGCTTTCTTTGGAGGAGATTCAAAACTTTATCCCGTCTGGCAAGGGTATGCTTTTGCCCTAGAGAAAAGTGTTACTTCAGTGTTTTTCTGGTTTAATTCTTTTTTGAACAACACTTAATAATGCACCGATTGTATTCACGTATGAGGAGTGTGCAATGTCTGATTTAGGTCTCAGACC
>Ga0315268_10002565_pt1 | contig 20429 bp, 25 predicted proteins | sample C1_top_MG_FD_204535 | JGI IMG/M metagenome (GOLD analysis project Ga0315268, IMG submission 204535) | Sediment microbial communities from Yellowstone Lake, YNP, Wyoming, USA - C1_top | ecosystem: Environmental > Aquatic > Freshwater > Lake > Sediment | place: USA: Wyoming | collected 2017-08-01
ACTTGTCTTCAATGCATTCAAGATCCTCGTCCAAGACTGCGATAGTCGCCAGAATCTCTTTAGTCTTGTCTAAAACTTCTGTATGTATACCTGCAAATCTTGAAGAAAGCTTGAAATCAAAGGCATCTTGCATAGATACAAGCTTGGCAAGTTTTTTCTGCTCTTCCCTTAACAATTCTATATCTATGCCCTTAGCTATAGCCTCTTTTTCCAACATGACTATACAACAAGAAAGAAATTTAAAAGTCTATCGTTTGCTTGATTACTCGAATGACGGATGCTTGAATTCTTTTGGCATGCTTGGTGATGGCTGGCTATTGCATTCTGGCAAGTATCCTGCTATCTTGCATATCCACTCATGAGAATATTGATCAGGCCTAAACTGATATAAAAAACTAAATTTTTCCGGGCTAATCCCCATCCTTTCCTTGACTGTAGTGGCTATGTATTGCGCTATGCCTTTCAATGCGCATTTTCCTCCGAAAGTATGGCCTGAAGTTGGGTGCCTGGCTGCCCTTACCAGCACTTCTGAGTCTTCTGTAACATCCTCTAATCTTTTTGGCAAATCAGTACAATTAATCCGGATTACTGGTTTCATGCCATTTTATGTAAAGCACGGTTTAAAAAGATTGTTGTAGAAAAAGTTAACTTTTTCCAGCATAATATCTCGAGTCTTTTTTAACATGTTTTGGTTTTAGATCAAACACGAATATGTCTCTCATCTTTATCCTAAAGTAATCAAATTTACGGCTCTGCATATCCTTTATCATGTAATTAAGTTCAAAACCGTTAAATCCCCAAGCTTTTGCGTCTCTTCTCAATTCTGTTGCGAGTTCTGATAGTTTTTTGTAATCCTCCTCGCTTCCTTGAAAATTAGGATAACGATGATGTACGCTGCCACTGCGGTCATTAAGTATTACTTCTAAAACTCCTCTTGGAATATTTTCGTCGGCTATGTCATCTTCAAAGACAATGCCATGCATATTGAAATAAATTTGTAATGTAGAATTGTTCTCGCTCTTTTTTTCACCCGCATTTATCATAAAAAACAAAGATAAAATTGGTTTAAGAACATTATTGTCAAGAAATGTAATATATTCATAATTATAATAAAGATTTAAAAGACCCATGAATTAGATAGGTAAAATGGCAGACGGATGGCTCTTAATTATAGATGGTGGCATTAAATATTTCGTCGAAAGTGGCGTTTTGCCTGGAAATATGTATAATTTTTATAAAAACTTAGTTGAAAGTTATACAAATAAGGGTCTTAAAATTCTGTATGGAACAGATTCTATTCCCCGCAATAAGCTTACTCTTGCATAAACCAGAGCTATGGCATTAGTAGACAGATTAAATCATGGAGAGATAGAGCCACAAGATATAGTGAAACAGATTGGCAAGTTTTCAAAAAAAGTGTAGACTAGCCCTTAATCGCATCTCTTATCAGCTGTACAGAATCTATATTCGCCGAGATGCTGTTTATCCCTTTCTTTTTCAGGAATTGCGCCATCTCTGCTCTCGAGCCAGCCTGACCGCATATACTAGTCTTGACACCATAGCTTTTGCATACTGTTATTACCATTTCAAGAAGCCTTAGAACTCCAGGATGCATCTCGTCAAACATCTTGGCCAAGCGCTCGTTATTTCTGTCAATGCCTAATGTGAGCTGAGTCAAGTCATTTGTTCCGAAACTTATGAAATCAATGCCCTCTCTGCATAAGTCCTCTATAATCATGCATGATGCTGGGGTTTCAATCATGACACCGAACTCTACATCTTTCTTTGGCTCTAGGCCTATTTCTCTGCAAATGTCCTTGGCTTTCCTCAATTCTTCTGTTCTTATAACAAAAGGAATCATTATGCCGACGTTCTTGTAGCCCTTGTCATGCAACATCTTAATTGCCCTGAACTCTGCTTTCAAAATCTCGACATCATCCAAGCCCCGACGTATACCATGCCACCCTATCATTGGATTATCCTCTTTTGGCTCTTGGTCAGCACCTTTCATATTAGTGTATTCATCTGTCCTGATGTCGCTTGTTCTTACCCATACTGGCTTGTCCTTGAACGCGAGAGCAATTTTTTCAATTCCATTTGCAAGCAATTCAGAATATTTATCCTGCTGTCCTTGTCTGATGTATTCAGCAGGATGTACGCCGCCGGTTGCAATAATAAACTCAATCCTTACAAGTCCAACACCGTCAGCGCCTGTAGCAGAGGCGCGTTCAGCAATATTAGGCAAGTCACAATTAACCTTGACCATAATCCCAGGTTCTATCTTCGGCCTTCTAAATTCCTCTGGCACTAATGACGCCAAAAATCCTAGCTTTTTTTCTGCAGGCTTTTCCTCTTTCTTTTCTTCCACCATGGGTTTTTCAACACCAGCAACTATAGAGCCAGCATAAACTTTGCCATTTGTGCCATCAACAGTAACAATCTCACCATCTTTCAATGTCTGCGTGGCAATCTTTGTGCCAACAACGCAAGGCAATCCAACCTCGCGAGAAACTATTGCAGCATGGGCAGTCAATCCGCCTTCATCCGTAACTATGGCAGATGCTTTTTGCATCGTAACAACCATGTCTGGGTTAGTCATCTTTGTCACGAGAATATCGCCTGCCTTAATCTTGTTCAAATCTTTCAAATCATAAATAACTTTTACAATTCCCGAAGCTATGCCGCCTGAAGCAGCCAAGCCATCCAAAAGCACTTTAGCTTCCCTTACCTCAACTTTCTTGACCTCTTTCTTCAAGGTTGTAACAGGTCTTGTCTGCACAATATAAATATCACTGCGCTCAATTGCCCATTCTATGTCTTGAGGCCATTTGTAATGCTCCTCGAGATTAAGTGCGTAATTCGCTAATCTTTTTATTTCAAAACTATCAAGAACTTGTTTGTCTTGTAAGTCTTTTGGCAGCTCTATCTTTATCGTGTCACCTGAACTATCTCGCGTGAAATAAATTTTTTTCCTGCCCAACCTTTTTCTTAATAATGAAACATTTTCCTTTTTGACAACATAATTGTCCGGCTCAATAGTTCCTGAAACAATGCCCTCGCCAAGGCCAAAGACAGCCTCTATGATTATCTCGTCCCTGTTGTTTGTCAATGGATTTACTGTAAATGTCACCCCAGACTTGTCAGAATTAACCATCCTTTGAACAACAACAGCAATATAGCTTGTATCATGGCTAAAACCATTCTTTGTTCTGTAATAAATCGCCCTTGCTGTAAACAATGATGCCCAGCATTTTTTGACAGCCTCTACTAAATGTCTGTTTCCTTTGATGTTAAGAAAAGTCTCCTGCTGCCCGGCAAAGCTCGCTGTTGACAAGTCTTCTGTTGTTGCCGAGCTTCTGACAGCAACAAAACAAGGCTCTTTTGAAGCTGATAAGATGCCCATGACATCCTCGCTCGCATCCTCGAACTCTTTCTTGTCTATATTTAAATTAGAATAAGCCTCAACTATCTCGCCATCAAGAGCTTCTGGCATTCGCTCTGCAATAATCATCCTTTGTATTTCTTTTGCCTTTTCCTCAAGCTGCGGCGTGTTTTCCATGTCTATCTTGTTTATCACATCCATGACTTTGTCTTTCAATCCTGATTCGCGCAAAAAGGTTGCAAAAGCCTGTGCTGTTACAACAAACGCCGGCGGAACAGGAAAATCAGAATTATACATCTCAGCCAAGTTTGCGCCCTTGCCACCTACAATAGCGATATCTTTCTTGCCGACTTCAGAAAGCCATACAACATTCCTAGAACTATCAACTATTTTCTGTGTGTCAACATCATCTGTGTCAACTTCAGTCAGAGCCTCACGCTCCCTTTCCATTTTGTCTCTTTTTTACCTCTTTTTTTTACTTTTTTTATCGTCAATATACTAAGAATATAGAATATAAAAATGTAACGTTTTTTACGACGTAAGAAGACTAACAAATCCTATTGCCTTTTGACTTCCTCGACGACAATAGACTTGCTGCCAGGAAGCTTTGACCTTATTCCATTAAGAAGTTCATGTATTACAGGGATGGCTTCTTTCATGCACGCTATTGTAAAAATCCTGCCATTTGCATTAAGCTGGGCCGCAAGCCCCATCGGCTTTCCAAATGAATGCGCCATACCTGTCTGCATTCTGTCTGCTCCTGCTTGCGTTAACATCTTGTTCTCTCGCAATATATGATGAGGATAAGCGCTTACAATGAAATAATAATTCCCGCGCAATTTTTCTTCAAGCTGCCTGTGCAATAGCTGTCTTGCAGATTCTATTGCATTGTCTCTAAGCTGTATAGGCTGATCCGCAGTCAAGGCTATGACAAAAGGAAACTTGTTCGCAAAATATCCTTGAGAATCACCCATGATAAACTTTACAAGCTTGCTCGGCGGCAATGCTTTGATATAGCTCTTGCTCCTAACTTTACTCTTGCGAGTATATGAACGTTTTATTGGTGTGTAACAATGTCCTTTTCTTAACGGCATTTTATATTATTTTAATTTGAAGAAAAGTGTATTTTTAAAGCTTGTCCTTAGTTTTTATTTTCTCGTCAAACTAATAAGATTATCTCTGAACTTTGGCAAGTCTTCTACATTCAAGGTAGCGCCGCAGGCATGTTCATGCCCGCCGCTTGTGCTTTCAATTCCTTTCAATGATTCAGCTACAAGCTCTCTGACATTTATATTGCCGCGTATAGAAACATTTATTTTAGAGCCTCTAATGTACGCCACTGCGATAATCTTCTCAGGAAATAAGTAAGTCAACTCGTTAGCTATTTCGCTGCTCAGGCTAAGTTCGCCGCTGTACTGGAAAAACAAAATTCTCTTGTCATGATCTCGCGCTATCTTTTTTGCCTTCTCCAATATTTTCTCGTACTTACGGTTTATCTGCTTGTATCGCCTATGGATAGCAGCAGTTTTGGATGTGATGTCAACCAATTCTTTAGGATTTTCTATTGTCAACAGATTTCGCAACATTTTGACAACAACACTAGTCCTGTCTTTAAGCGCAAAGCTCAAGATGCGTATCATTTTGCCGAGCTCGCTTTCATACAGTGCTTTTGCAGGATTTTTTGTCATAGAAAAGAGTTCTGGATATTCCTTGGCAAAATCTTCTGAGAACTCGGGCAAATACCAGTCACTTAGACATCCTATCATGGCGAGCCACATGTCTTCCTTGCGCTTGGTTATCTTGTAGCATAAATAAGAAGTTGGTTCGTTGCTTGCTTCCTCGCCAAGCAAAGGATTGAAGTAATGTACGCCTGGCGCACTAGAGTTCTCAGGCGGCGGATGATGGTCTACCCATATTATAGGCACATTTATCTCATTAGCAGAATCTATGAAAGCATTCTCTATCAATGGCTTATCAAGAACAAAAACATAATCAGGATTAAACTCATGAAGTTTCCTTGCATAAGCCACGCTGAGCTCAGGAAAACTCTTTATCGCGACGCCCTTGCCTTTGCCGCAAAATTTCCTCAACAACAAGAAACTTGACAGGCCATCGACATCATTATCAAACAAGAACAAAGGATTCTGCGCGCGTTCAAGATACTCGCGAACCTCTTCAATATTTTTATGTGTTAACATTTGATTATCCCTTATTTTTACTGCACAGGATGACGTCATCTGCGCTTCTAATTATAAGCTTAATTAAATTTTCTTTCCCAACAGCGCCTGCTCCTTAAGATTTTCTAGCTCTTTGACTAGCTTCTTTGTAGCCTTTTCGCCAATCAACTCGTTAAGCATGGATGACTGCAAGCTTAATGTGTCTGTCAAGGACTGCAAGCTGCCGAACTTGTCAATTATCTTTTCTATGGTATCATCTGACAGCGAGGTCTTGGATAATATTCTATAACCTCGCGGCTTGACAGCTTCTGTGCTGCTTGAGTATAGTAAGAGCCTTATGATATTTTCTGGCTCAATAAGCTCGTCAAGCATCAATGAAGGCAGCGCGGTTCTTGTAAAATCATAGTTGCGGCTGTAGTCTCTCAAAAGCAAGTCTTGTTCTTTCTTGACGCCCTTTATAACTTCCTTCAGCAATATATTGACTAGGCTACCTTCTATACCAAGCTCAAGAATATATTTTTTCATTGTTTCAGTAATTCGAAACATAATCTCCATTCTTTGCAAGGGCAGCAAGACATCTGACAAGGTTGTGAAATTCGTAAACTCTAAGACATTCAGATTATCAAGCAAGCCATTCAGTATATCTTTATGTTTCTCTAGCATCCTTAATGTCTCAATGGCTTTGCTCAATATCTCTTCAGAGCCCCTCAACAAGTATTTTATATTTTTATAATACAGATTGACTGTCTTGCGTCTTTGGGATATAGCAATAACAGGCCTTGAGGTTTGTTTGGCAGTTCGTTCAGCAGCCTTATGTCTTGTTCCTGTTTCATTAGTTGGAATGCTCGGATCAGGAATAAGCTGTGTATTGCAATAAACTATCTTTTTCATATCTCCTGACATGATAATAGCGCCATCCATCTTGCAAAGCTCGACTAAATGATTGGCTGTAAACTTGCAATCTATCTTGAAACCGCCGTTGATAATGCTAAGAACATCAGGACTGTCATCGAGGACAATCAAGGCGCCCATCCCTGCGCGAGCCATATCATCTATGGCAGTACGTAAAGGCGTTCCAGGAGTAACCCTTTTTATGACATCTCTTAACTCCTCGAACTCGCGCTCTTGTTTTTCACCCTCAAGAGCCTTAAGCTCTGCCTCGTCCTTGTCAATAACCTTTTCCATTTTGTCTCTTTCAATAAAAGCATAGAAACAGTATTTAATAAATTTTTGGAAGAAATGTCAGAACGATAAGCTTAGTCTGCCTATCTTTCTTGTCCTTTCACGCTATCAGAAAACCTTCTTTTTTCTGTTTCGCGCACGTCATCCATTATGCTTGCTGCGCTTGGAATATCATTAACAGTTCCTGGCTTGCCGCAGTAAGGGCATCTCAATGGCTTTTTCTGCGCATCAAACCTAAAATTGCATGACTCGCATTGATACTCTGTCATAAAATCCTCACGCGCCATAGATATTTAAACTTTTTGATGATAAAATGCAATCTTACTCAACCTTCACAACTTTCTCTGTCTCTTATGCTTCTACCATCAACTCTTTTTCAGAAGGCTCATTAACTCTTTTTGCAATTGTCCACTGTAATTTGAGTAATTGTTTTACTATGGAACTTTTTTCATTAAGCTTGAACATTCTTGCCTTGCCCACTTTTCTTGTTTCTATAACAATGCCTTGCTTAACCAAATCTGGCCAAAAAGCCATTAGACTCGTGTAGCTTATTTCAGAATTTTTTGCGATGTCTGTTAGACTATAGTCAAAAGTTTGGAAAGTAAGCAAAAAGTCTAAGACCCGCAGTTTAGGGCTGTTTCCTACGACTTTCAAAAATATCGATTCCATATCATGTTTAAAGTTTTTGTGTTTATAAATCTTTCTATTTTTGATTAATATTATACAAAAATAGAAATTTAGTTTTAAATGAATTTAGACGGATTTTTAGAAATAATTATAAATGAATTTGATTTCAAATAATAATGGAAGAAGAGGTGATTATTGCAACTTTATTGAAAAAGTTATACTTGGCAGGAAAAATAGGCCATAGCCACACTCCTTTTGAAAACTTGCCAAAAGGATTTCCTTCTGATATTGGAAAAGAAGTAAAGCGAATGGCAAAAATGCTAGCAAGAAAAGGCCTGTTGATTTTAAGCAAGCACAATTATGGCGTCGGTGCCTCATTAAATCCTAGACAGCTTGAAGAAATAAAGGCTATAATTGAAAAAGTCTTTCCTAACTTAATCTGATTATTCGACCTTGACAACTTTGTTAATCTCTTGTTCCAAAAGCCCAAAATTTAAAACCTGTGACAGTGAAGAATTAAGTAGGATAAAAGAAATATTAAAGGGCTAATCAATATTTTTTAAAATCGCCCTTTATTCCTGACCTTTCTATCTCCTTGTCAAGCTCATTATATTTTTCATGCCATTCATTGGCTTCGTCTACATTTCCAAGTTGTCTGCATATAGATTCCATTCTTTGAGAGATATGTCTTCTATAAATGAGATTAACATTGTCATTGAGTTTATCATTAAAGAAAAGAGCTCTATCTAAAGAAGTATGGGCAGATTTAAAATTTCCAACAGCCCCATAAAGTTTGGATAGATGACAGTAGGCTCTCACTATTTGAAAGGGGTATCCTATTTTTTCATTTTCTTTTATTGACATGCTAAAATATTTAATTGCATGATGGTAGTCTTTTTTTTCTTCATAGAACTCTGCTAAATTATGATAATTCTCTGCTAATCCGCTTGTCCATCCTATTCTCTTGTTTTCTTTTATAGCTCGTTGAATATATTCAGAAGCGCTGTCTGACATCCCTATATCATTAAAACATAATGCCTTATATTCATCTATCACGCTTGTCGGATTTCCTTCTATATTAAAAAACCTGCTCGCTTTTTTCTGGGCTTTATTTAATAATGCAATGGCTTCTTTAGGCGAATTATAACTAAGCCCAAGCCATGAAGCATTTCTAATTAAGTCTTGCACGCTGCCATCCTTTATCATGAATATATCTTTTTTTGGTTCAGAACCACTGGTATAAAGAATAGTTTCTAGTCCTGTCGCTTTTTCACAAGCTTTTACTTCTCTTCTTTTCTGAAAATCATATAAAAAGTGGCCTGCTCCTAGCAATAATGCGAGGCTTCCAACTGCGACTATTTTCTTCCATGATTTCATAAAAATACTATATCCTTAAACTTTATAAATCTTGTAAGTCTTAAAAATAATATGAAAAAAGCGGTTATGTTTATCTTGATTTTTTCAGTATTAATGATTGCAATAACTCTTTTCATTTCTTTTGCCAAGGCCCAAGGAAATATGGGGCCACAAGACTGTAATAGTGGTGGTGTTATTATAGAAATAAACGGCTTCACAGACCAGTACTGGCAACTGGCATGCACAGCTTTATGCCAGCATGAGCCGATTGTCTGTGAATGTATAGCTAATGGAATTAAAATCACCAATATTGTAAGTGATATACGATTAAGCGAAATAGCGGGAAATAAACTCGCAAATCTAGTCAAATACGTTGCTAATCCCCTTGTTGACCCTTGCAAGCAAGGTGCTATATTGATAAAAGAACCATTGCATATAGGGGATAATGGCATTATCTCTACAGGTGTAATGTACGTCTACAACACTGAAGTTCCTATTGGCAGAATGACAAATAGTCAACTTTCGCCGCCAGATACTATTGTTACTGGTGGAGGCGGCTTATCTATTATTGATTTTGATATTGGAACAATTAGTGTCAGAGCAGGAAGCGATCCTAAAAATGTTGCAACATATTCTAGACAAGTTGTTGGTGTATGCTCAGCAGCACAAACAGATTCATTGATAATTAAACCAGAAGACACAGTTTCTATAGCTTTCAAGAACGAAAGAAGCTATCTCAATAAAATAAAGGGTTTTGGATTTATCTCGTCACAGACAGCCTCTTATGCTTATGTAACAACGTCTCAGATTCTACCAATTTCTTCTAGCAAGCCTTTTTATGCTTATTATGAAAAGTGCTCTGGAACAAACAAATTCTTGATAAAGCCCGAGCTAGAGGCTTATGAAGAAACCCAAAATTTTGCAATGATATTGAAAGACATAAATGTAAAGATAGAACAGACAATTCCCTTAACAAACAAAAAAGTAACAGTGAATGCATTAAGCACATCAAAAAAGCAATTGTGTGGCTCTGGTTCTTTTGGAGTTAATAATGATAAAATCGATGAAAAATGTATTGACATAACAAATGGCGATATTCTAACTACTCTACAAACAACCAAAGACAATGAACAATATTATTATAGGCTGAGAGAACTTTTCAGAGACATGAACAACAACATATACTATAACTTGAATGCAATAGGAAAGGGTTCTGGCTCTTATACTTTGGCAGAAGGGTTTCAAGCTACATCAGATGGAATCCGTTCTAGTAATATGGAAATAAAGAGCATAATAGGAAAAACAAAAACAGAGATAAAAGAAGAGATAGCTGCATAATTATTTTTTTGGACAGCTAAAGTCAATGCCACCCCTTTCACAATCTTCTACTCCTTGCTTATACCCTATCTTCTTAAACTCTTTTTCAGCCAGATGCTTGTAAAACTCTGCAGAATCTCTTAATCCCATGGCCTTGAATGCATTGTACATGCCATAAAACTCAATTGCTCCTGGCAATCCTTCTTTTACAACCTTTAGCCTTTTTATTCTCGTTTGTGTCTCGCCATAAGAATTAATCTCGTTCAGCGAAGCCCTGAAACATTCGAGTGCTTTTTCATTATTGCCTTTAAGATGCTCCACAATTCCCTTATCGTAATTGCACATGGCAGAGCCCCAGTCGGGATTATACATAGCGATTGTTCTGTTATTATCTATTCTGTAACCTTCTTTTTCAAATGCTTTGTTAAAACCATCAACCGCTTTTTTATGAGATCTGTAGGATACATAACTTCTTCTTGCATACTCTGCTGCCTTGACAGGAGTGTACATTTCTTTCGCACAGCCAAAACCCAGAATAGAGGCTAATAGAATTAATAGTGCCGCGCCCTTGAAGCCTTTGTTTTTCATCAAACATCCAATACCTCTAGATATTTAAACTTTTCTTTTTTACTTATTACATAGTAGTAAATCGAAACATTTAAATATCCCGCAAGCATAGAGATATTATGGTAAAAGGAAGATTAGTGTTATCTGGAATATTGTTAGCATCATTAATAACCATTTCTGGATGCAAAAATAAGGAAAGGGTAATAACCCATATTGATAATGGTCCATCTTCTATCTCTACAAGAATTGAAGATTCCAACTCTTTTTATAATAAAAAATTCTTAGAATTTAAAACTAATAATCAACTTGATAGCGCCATAGCTTATTCACAAAAAGCAATAGAACAGGGCAAGTGGACAGGTAGTAGAGAGTTGGGCAATATTTATTTTAACAGAGCGAAGATATTTCAAGAACTAGGCCAATATGAGAACGCCATTGCAATCTATGATAGTGCGACCAAGTATTATCTTCTCATTCATGAACAGTATGATGGGGCTAGTAAAACAGCTCTTGAAATGGCTGAATTATATAAAAAATTAGGTAATGAAAGATTAGCAGAAAATTATAGAATTAAGGCAAAAATTTGGGATCTAAAAAGCAAAGATTTATAAAATTAAAAACAATTATTGAGATATGGAAACTTTTACAGCTGTTATTCACAAAGAAGAAGATATGTATATAGCAGAATGCCCTGAAATAGGGACGGTTAGCCAAGGTAAAACTTTGGAAGAATCTATCAGTAATTTAAAAGAAGCAACTGAACTATATATTGAAGAATTTCCTGTTAAAAAAGAGACAAAACCGTTGATGACTGTTTTTGAAATTTAAAGATGGTCTTGAAAAAGATTTCTGGTCAAGATTTAATAAAGATTCTTTGTAATAAATTCAGCTTTAAGGCAATAAGACAAAAGGGAAGTCATGTTATTCTAATAAAATATTCTCCAGAAAAAATAGGTTGTGTTGTTCCCTTACATGAAGAACTTAAAATTGGAACAATAAAATCAATTTTAAGGCAAGCAAGAATAAGCGAAGAAGAGCTCGAAAGGTATATTTAATTTTCTAACTTCACCCAACCCTAACAATCCTCTCTGTCTTCTGATTCATGTCTTCTTTAAAGTTTGTGATGATAATATGCAATCTTACCCAACCCTAACAACTTTCTCAGTTTCTTAGTCCATGTGTTCTGGCTTTAACCTTTTTATTTTTTAAGTAGAACTATTATTCTTTTTCTTCCACCAATGTTCGAAAATTTAACTGTATACCTCTTGAATTTTGATTTTTTAATTAATCTTGTTAATGTTTCTCTATCATATATATAATTAATTACAAGATTATCAAATATTTTATCTGGAACAATTCTGCCATATTCCTTTATTTTTTTCTTTGCCCATTTCGATTCTCCATTAGGTACATCTATAACGCTTGCTCCATTAAACCTTAAGATTCTATAGATTTCGTTTATAGCCATTAAGTGATCGTTTTCTGTCAAAAGATGATTAAAGCTAGACCATAAACATAAGACCTTATCAAAACTTTCATCTTTGTAAGGTAATTTTCTCATATCTCCAATCTTAAAATCAATATTATATCTTAATTTCTTTGCTTCTTGTCTGGCTTCTTTAATCAAATTAGATGAAATATCAATTCCCTCTATGTAAAAACCTATCTTTGCTAACATGAAAGTTACACGACCGTAACCGCATGCCAAATCCAATATTTTGTCTGATTTTTTAAGGAAGGGCAATATAAATCTTAAAGTAGCCTTATCTTTTTCTATATTAGTTAAAGCCATAACTCCTTTTCGACCTAATTTTTTATAAAATTCTATTGCAAGTTTTGCTGTTTTGTCGTTTTTCATATTTTTAAATTAAAGATTAAGATCATTTAAATTTTTAAAAAACTGTGATTAAATCCCCTATGCATCATTTCTAATGATATTTTTACTTCCCCACTATATCCATCTTCTAATAAGTTATCACACCAAGGACTATCACTCCCCCATAAAATTCTTTCTTTTCCAAATAGATTTTCTAAATAACGCAATATCTTTTTTGTTGATAATTCTTTTAAACAAGCAGCCCGTTGCTTTGGAGCAACATAATAACCCCTAGATACCATTGTAGCTAAAGGAGAAATATCAATATAAACATTGTCGAATTTTGATACACTTCTTAACTCTTTGTCCATTAAATCAGCCGAATGCGCTAAAACAACAGGTCCTTTTTTAGATTTAATAAACCATATTATTTCGCTAGGATGCATACCATCCCTGGATGACGCATGAAATATTATCGGTTTTTCAGAGTTTGATAGAAAATCCATTAGATCTCCTTTTTTTATTGAGCGATAAAAATATTCCATCCCAGCGGCACGTGGACAAACCTTATATCCAAAAAATTTTTCTTGTTCGTTCGCTACATAATCAAGAGTATCTAATATTGGATGAATGAACATAAATGGGATAAGTCTTTTATCTTCTAATCTTGCTTTAAGTACTTTCCTGTTTTCTGTCTTATAAGGGTTAGTTCTCTGAGTGGTTATACTTGGACAAGGAAATATTATTGCGCCAGCTAATCCAAACCTATTTAACCTTTCTATTATGGTTTTTGTATTTAAGGAAAATTGTGTTCTATTGGAATCTATACCTAAATGGACGTGATGATCAATCATTTTTAGTATTAGTTTTAATATTATAACTTGGAATCAATTTAATAATTTCTGGATTTTTATATATTTTAATCAAAATATATTTAATAATTTCTTCCCAATAATCACACCAAATATCTGTATCAAAAATATTGCGATTCTGCCTAAATCCATTTGCTACGCATCCACCCTTGCATATAAATTGAAATGGACAATCTTTACATTTTCTTACGTTTTGAGTTATTCTTTTTTTAAATACTTGATAATTTTTATTTTTTTGTATTTCATCAAGACTATTATAATTCATATTGCCAAGTTTAAGTTCATCCGCATAAGAAAAGGCGCCACAGCCCCACACGCTTCCATCAGATTCTATAAACAACGAGTTGATTCCAACCCCACAATTAACTCTAAATTTCTTGTTTATATTATTAGAAGAGAGAAGATTCCATATTAGAATTTGGAATGTTGAAATATTTAAATTTTTATATTTTTTATTCTTAAGAGATATGATCCATTCATCAAATAATTTTTTCTGATTATTTGCAAGACTCTTCATATCAGGAACTATTTCTTTTTTAATAGTTCTGGTTCTAGGTTCTTCATAAAGTGGAAGAAACCCTATATCATTAATTCCTATCTTTTCAAAAAATTTAAGGATTTTTGATAGATTCTTAACATTAATATTAGTTACAACCGTAAGACAACTAACCTTCCCTTGATATTTTTTTATCAAACTTAAAGCCCTTACAATATCCTTAAATGTTCCTTGCCCACATGCATTTTTTCTTGTAGAATCATTTTCTATTTGTCTTCCATCAAGACTTATTCCAACTTCTACATTCATATTAGCACATTCCTTCATAATATCCTCATCCAAAAGAGTTCCATTTGTCTGTATCCTTAGTTTTAAATTTTTTAATTTGTCTCTTGAAATTGAATTAATGGCTCCTTTAATTTTATTAAATTCTATAAGTGGTTCCCCTCCATGAAATTGAACAGTTAAACGAATTTTATTTTTTTCTGCATAATTGGCCGCTTTTTGCAAAATTTTATTAATTAGCATACTTTCCATGCTAGATGATTTTTTTCTAGCAAACTGCCTTGAACAATAAACACAATTAAGATTGCATTTATCTGTAACGTTAATTATAAGAGTTTTTATTGACTTATCCCATTCTTTAAGTTCAGATATTCGTTTATTTTCTGAAATAATTACCGGTTTTTTAGAGAAGCTCCATCTACCACTATTCTTATTTACATTAAAATATAATTTTGGCTTAAGTCCTACAGAAATTGTATTGTTAATAGTAGTTTTTAGTGACATACCGCTGGCATCATAAATTCTTGATTGTCCAATGCTTTTAAAGAAAACTCAAATGAATCTTTATGCCACACTTTAAGTTTTTCTTTCTGATTCTCTTTTCTATAAATTGTTTTTTGGTAGTCCATAATTGATATATCTTTTATATCCTTAAATATTTTTCCCCACACGCATTATTAACTCCTTCTCAGTGACAAAATCGAAACATTTAAAAACCCCAAAGGCCTAACAATAGCATGGGAAAAATAAAGAGCACATTATTAGGCTTATTATCAGGATTAGTTCTCTTAGGAGCGACTACAATGACACAAGCTTTTCCGACTTTTTATGGAAAAGTTTGGCGTGGAAGTTATGGAAATCCAGCAACTGGAGCTTATGTAATTTTAAAACATCCAACCTTAAATGATACAGTTATGGTAAGGGTCGGTAGCGATGGAAGTTGGGCAAGAGCCCCACCATGGAATCTCAATTTAAATGAAATAGTATCTACAAAAGGCATTGATACAAATGGGGACAGTGTCAAAACAACATCTAGAGTTACGAGTATTAGTGGTAGTATTTTAGTTTATGATTTATTTCCTGCTGGTCATTCTATTCTTGTAGAAAAAGCAACAGATAGCGTCGACAGTACAAATGCGAAATGTTATGTTAAAGGAAAACAAGATACTCTAATAGGGAGATTTGATATTGACAGCGGATTTTGGGATATTTCATTCAACGCAAATAATTTCCCAGCTCGTTCAAGACCGGTAAATGGCGATACAATAAAAGTAGAGGCTTGGGAAGGAAGTCTACAAGGCTCAACAAGTGGGATTTATGGCCAATACCAGTTTATTGATGTAGATACATTAAGAAGTTTTAATCTTTATTCGGGCACCCCACAAGAAACACATCTTGAAGGCAGGGTAATCAATAATTTAAGGATTAGTCCAAACCCAGTTACATCAAACGCTTATTTACAATTCAATCAAAATGTCGATGGGGCATTGTATAATATAGCGGCTCAAAAAGTCCGCGAGATACATGGCAACAGGGCATCTTTAAATGGCTTAGCTCCTGGAACATATTTCTTCAGACCAAACGAAAAAGAGAACAAACCGCAATCAACAAAAAAAATCATTCTTGTTAAATAAATTATTATTCTTGCATCCAAGGTAGCAATCCCGAAGGCACTCCACCAATATAATATACTTTTCCAGGTTCAACATTAAAATTGCCAGTTAAACCGCATACCGCTGTTTTTTCATAATCAGGACGTTGATTTTCTGCATCCCATGAATAAATAGTTGCCCCTCTTGGTAAATGTAAACTATCACAAACTATAAACGCAGTCTCCAACCTCGTATTCATCGGCAAGACGATATAGTTCGCGCCTTCACTTAAGTTAAACGTCACAGGCGCGGGTATCTTTCCGGCGTATGTTTTTGCCTTGTCAGGTGTTCCAACTTTGAGAGAGGCGAAATAAGGCATGCCCAAGCTAAGGTTGAATGGACCTGTAACAACCCATTCTTCTGTACATACTCCTGATTTAACATCGCATTTCATTTCTTTATTTCCTAAAGCAGAGCCAACTTGTTTCTGGTCTTGTGCATTCCATTTAGCAATATAATCCCATAATCCGCCTTCTCCATTTAACATATCTTCTGTATCCATGGGCCAGTAGTTGACAAACCAGTTTATTCCTGTTTTCGTTTCATCGGTTGGCCTGATAAAGTTCTGTGCAAATCTTACCAAAGTTTCAGAGCTTTGATTGCACATCATTGCAGGATTTAAACATGGAGCAAATTCTATCAAGTTGCTTGATGATGCTTTGTCGCATGATGCATCATACCATCCCTCGCTTTTCGTGTCAACAAAACAACAGTAAGGTGGTCCTTCTTGTGGAGGATTTATGCTCGGCGGTTGAGAAGGTACTCCAACTTGCACAGGTTGCTGAGCAGCTTGTCCTGTCACACTAGGCCCTTGCTCACATGTTGAGGATTTTAATAATGTCTCTGTACAAGGATCGCACCATCCCATAGCGTCTGGCGCGCCGCAAGAAGGCATGCAAATAGGCTTGCATTTTGCTCCTGGCGGGCCTATTCTTATTTCAGCCACCATACGATAAAATTCTAAATCTTCTGTAGCATTCTTCTCATATTCTCTATTTTCACTGCCTCTTCCTTGCTGTGCCACTATAGTTTTTTCAAGAACACGGCATACAGTTCTGCCTTCGCATAGTTGTATTTTTTCAAGAGAGACAGTAGAGTTCTTTGTAACATTGCTTAAGGTCCAGAAGAACTTTAGTTTTTTATCTTCGCGATCTCTTGTTACAAAAGTAGCATTTATACTAGCATTTAATGGTCCGAGCTGCTCGCAGCTTGTCACATTCTGCAAACAATCTTCAGGGCAGTTGCTAGGAGTTTCTAAATCGCTGCATTTGCCGTCGCCACAGTTTATGCATGCTTCTAACTGAACATTTCTCGCACATTCTGATGGCAAAGGTTCTATTTCACAAGGATTAATTTTTGTCAAGCCTTCACAACACTTGACAGGTGCTATGCCTATATTGCCTGCCTGTAAACAACAATCCTGCGGACATGTTGAGAAATTCTCTGCAGGCGGTTCGCAAATGCCATTGCCGCATACAGCGCAATCTGCAGGACAGTTTTCTGCGGTCTCATGTTTCGAGCATTTTCCATCGCCGCACTTTACACAGAAATAGCACTGAGGCCCTATTGTCGGTGGTCCCCCTTGCTGTGCCGCATAGCCTGTTTCTTTTACAGCACCGGGATTTACTGGCGGTTGTATTGGTGTTATTGAAGGTGGATTTTCTCCTGGCGGTATTTGAACAGGCGCACGCTCGCAGGTATCTTGCACAGCTGTCAAGCCAGAGCAACAATGTCCAGGACTATTGACTTGATAATTTTCCCCACCACAGCAGTCTTGAGGGCAAGAGTAATAGTCCTCGCTGCCTTCACAATTATCATCGCCGCATCTTGTCCCAGGTGATGGCAATATGGCCGGTGATGGTGGTGGGGGTGCAGCTGCCTTGCCGTCAAATATCACTTTTGGATCTAATAGGGCAAATGCCGCGACTACCAAAACAGCAAGAACTAAAGCAATAATGAAAACCTTGTCTATCATCCCTTTTTTCATCTTCTAAGTCTCTTTTATATGATTATTTATGTGGATTGGCTTTTTATATTTTATTATTACTTTCCACGTCGCCCATGGCTGCGCAAACTCGGCCTGACTTTTATTGCCCTCGCGCCTTTGTGTCTTAAGCCGCGGGACTTTCTTGCTGCACTTGTCAAGCCGCGGAAAGCTCGCGCTCTATTTTTATTGCTTATTATCCAGTTAATGTTCTTGTCAGCCTTTATCTCAGGCCTTGAAGGATCAACTAATATGACTTCAAACCAGTTGTAAATGCCGTCTTTAGCAAGAAAATAACTATTCAATACTTCTAGATTAGGATAATGTCTCGCACCTCTTTGTTCTGCAACCCATTGATAGTTCATTTTCAGCGTTTTGCGGACAGTCTGTCTTTTGCTCCTTCTTCCTGCATTTGGCTTTGGTTTTCGCCTTCCGCCGCGATATAATCTAACACGCATGATGACAAATCCAGGCTTTGCCTTATAGCCTAATGCTCTTGCTCTGTCAAGTCTTGTAGGCCTGTCAACGCGCACTACTGCATCGGACCTGCGCCATTCAATCAAGCGAGAGCGCCATAAATCCTTGTCTTTATTTTGCCATGCCTCTTTGATGAACGAATAACTTGTTTTCATGACGAAACTAAAGAAATTTCATTTTTAAAACTTTACTTTTTCTTGTTTTACCTTGGTTGTTGGCTGTTTCCGTTTTTGTATGGCCAGGGCAAAAATTTAAATATAAAATTGCATAAGCTTAGATATGAACAAGTTCCTTGAGATTTTGATTGGACTGATTTTGATTGTGGCACCTATCCTGGTTGTCTTGAATGTTCCTCTGTTTTTTAGCTGGGGACCTGCCACAGTAGAGTTTCTGAAAGGCGGCGTCGTGGTGTTCATTGTCATGGTTGGCCTGGTGTTTTTGTTTTTAGGCATAAGTGACATGAGAAGTTAAAAGTCAGTGTCAAAGCATTTCAAAAACATTTTAAGAAGAGGGAATTCATCCACTTCAGTCACAGTAATATTTATCAAATAAAGATATCTTGTCTTTCTATGTCAGCTATAAATGAAGAGCTATGCATAAAGTGCAAGGGCCGGGGTTGGTGTAAGCTTCCTTGCATGATTCTTAGCCAGATAAAAAAATATCAGCCAAAAGTAAAGACAGAATTTTCAGGCTCAAGCCCGCCAGAAGTTTTTGTAGGCCATTATAACTATCCTTATGTTTTCACAGGCATTCTTGCGCCGAATGAATATGGCGAGACAGAAAAATTAAGCATGCCTGAGCTTTGGCATGCAGAACAAGCAAGCATAACAGATATCCTAAGCTATCGCTCGAGGATGATATATTCAAGGTTCACGACGGCAATAACTGATTCGAGGTCAATGCAGCAGTCCAAGCTTCTCGACTTGATGCAGGAAATAGCGATGGCGAACAAGGCAGTAGACGCGGCTTTTACATTGAAGAAAAAGCCGACTGTCAAGATTCAGCTCGATAAACATATAGCTATGATAGGAAATCCCGCGCCCCTGAAGTCAGCCAAGCTGGAATCAAATCCCAAAATAGAGCCAAAAGTCGATTATCTCGTCAATGATACAGATGCCAAGGCAGTAGATGCGATAAAAGAGCTTTATCAAAGCGGAATAGCTGTAAGCAATATCATCAAAATTCTCAGTGCAGGAATCCTAGGCTTGAAATATCAGAGAAAGCTTGTTCCGACAAGATGGGCTGTGACAGCAACAGACGATTCCATCTCGAAACAGCTTCTTGAAAAAATCAGAAGCTATCCCCAACTTTCAGAATATCTTTTGTTTCATGCAAACTACCTCGGGAATTATTACAATATTTTGCTGATGCCTGGCTCATGGTCATTTGAAGTCATAGAGGCAAGTTCTAAGGGATATTTTGGCAAAACGGACAGGGTAGGGATGTGGCATGACTACGAGTTTTTCTATGGAAGAAAAAAATATGCGAGCAGCGTAACAGGAGCATATTATGCAAACAGAGTCGCGATATGTGAATATCTTGAAAAAATCAAGAGACAAGCCTCATGCTTAGTCATGCGAGAAGTCCGAGATGAATACTGGGCTCCTTGCGGCGTCGGTATTCTTCGAGAAGTTACAAGAGCCGCGATGCAGAGCAAGCCAAAAAAATTCTCGAGCATAGAAGAAGCTATGAAAGCTTGCCAAGCCAAGTTCAAGCTTCCGATAAACGTCTACAAAGACAGAAGCAAGATCCTCAACAGTTTGAAAACACAGACTAGACTAACGAAATTCTTATAAACTAAATCCTTATAAAAATAAAGGGAAAAATGATAGATAAAGGACTAGAGAGAAAAACAGAAGTACCATCACCAGAAAATCCAGATACTCCGGATAATCAGAGTATAAAAATGAGATACTTTCTTCCTACTCTATTTCCGGGCTTGGGTTTGCTTTGGTGGTATGGGTTTGGACGTAATAAATGTAATAAGGAATCACAGAAAGACCTTATTGATATAGCATTGCCCTTCTACAACGTCCTCATAGGTCTTCAGTCTGTACTTTATTATATGATGAAGCATTAATCTAGGAGCAAGATACTGTCTTTCTAATAAATGAGCAAAAATAACTAAAAAAATAAAAGGGACAAGATGCCAAGATATTGTGTTTATACAGAAGAGGAACTTGAATTACTGCATGATGAGTTCGAAAGATATACTCCTTTATCGAATCTCGCGATAAAA
>Ga0315268_10002566_pt1 | contig 20424 bp, 12 predicted proteins | sample C1_top_MG_FD_204535 | JGI IMG/M metagenome (GOLD analysis project Ga0315268, IMG submission 204535) | Sediment microbial communities from Yellowstone Lake, YNP, Wyoming, USA - C1_top | ecosystem: Environmental > Aquatic > Freshwater > Lake > Sediment | place: USA: Wyoming | collected 2017-08-01
AAATAGAGGCCCGGGATTTTCTGCCGAAGCGCGGGTGTAGAGAGGAATGCTCCACCACCATAACCAAAAATTGGGGTAGAGCGTAATTTATTTAGCTTTTGCTGCATGGATTGTAATTCACGAGCCACATCTGGCATCGTAGCAGAAAGAATCACCATATCTGGCTTTTCAAGACTGGCATAATCTACGAGATCGTCTAATGGGATATCTGGACCCAGGAATTCGATCCGGTACCCATCACTACGCAGTAGAACAGCCAAGGCTAGTATCCCAATTTCGTGTTGTTCAGTTGGTGCACAACCAATCAAAATGTGTGGGGCATTTCGGCGGGAGGGAAAAGATTGGAGGATAGATAATAAGCGTCCCCGAATCAATGTGCTGGCAAAGTGCTCTGTGGTCACCGATATTTGCCCGTTGTACCATGCGTTTCCAATATCTACCAGGCAAGGAAAGACAACCTCCAATAAGATTTTTTTCATACTGAATTCGGATTGAATTTCGTTGAATATCTGATAAGCCTTTCCCTCATTATGTTGTATAAATGCCTGATACAACTGACGGGTATAAGTCGTAGTAGGGATTCCTTTACTTTTGAATTTAACCGACGATGTAGCAGGGATAGCTTCTGGCCAGAAACCATTTTTTTGCATAGTATGCAGTTCAATCACCACATTACTGATGGAAATGCCGCTGTCAACGCGCGATTTGATCCAACGCAGTATCGCGACATCACGCTCAGAATATAGGCGATAATGATTTTCCGAGCGATGTGGTTTCAGAACTCCATACCTTCTTTCCCAGGCCCTTAAGGTCACCGGACGGATACCAGTCTGGTTACAAACTGTCTTTATACTATACTTGGGTTCGTTAGAAATTTCGGAAATCACGCTCATTCTTTTCAATTCTGCTAATGGGTGGAAAGAGAACCAAGATCAGAATTTTATCTATTTTATTTGAATTCAGAATTCCAGGTCTGGATTATTTCGCGATGGACGTTTACTTTTTCCAAAAATGATCGTTTGATGTTTATATCACTGGTGTTAGATACTTGATGAAGGATGACTTGATATGAATCTGATAAGATGGCTTTTGCGCGAAGATCATTCATTGATACCAAGACTTTCCAGCAAGTCCAGAGAATATCCACCACTTCAGGGAAGGGGATCTGATAGGGATTTTTCACCTGGTATAAGATATGCTCAATCTGTGCAATTGCTGAAGGAAAGTCATTTTGATGTAAATAGAAACGTGCCATACCCGCATGGGCCAATAATGATATTGTGGAAAGAAGCTGGCTATTTTGCGTTGATGAAAGGACCTGTTCATAGGTGTCTTTAGCTTCCTGCCATTCGGATGGGAATTCAAGGCTGGATGCTAAAGCAACCTGTGCGCTCGCAATCAAAGAGACATCCTGTGTTTGACGGGCAATGATGATTGCGTATCGATTATGAGCCTGTGCAATTTCGATATCCCCTGAAAATCGACATGCGGATGCTAACTGGAGAAGCGCGACGCATTCCAGCTTAAGGTTATTGATGATGCGAGCTATCCGGAGCGCGCGCTCGGCCTCATTCCTGGCTTGCCACGGATCACCACAATAATTGTGCAATTTCGCCAATTCCACAAGGCTTAACACTTGATTAGGGCGATCACCGAGATGGCTGCTTATTGAAAGAGCTTTTTCTTGCATAATACAGGCCAAGTCTAGTGAGCCTGTGGCGGCGTATATATGAGCTAAACGGTGATACACAACGTTTTGATCGAGCAGAATATCCTGGTCTTGTTCGAGTGCCAATGCCTGGAGTAAAAGCTCTCTGGTTTCTTCTAGTTTCTCCTCTTTTTCTGAGAGGTTTGCAAGGCTAATGAGCGATCTAGCTTTGCCGGATATGGCCCCGGTCTGATCAAACAATCGGAATGCCTGGTTGATCTGGTCAGTTGCGCTTTGAAGATCGGACCGATTGCTGATCACTTGCCCCAATGCCAGGTGGATTTCGGCTTGTAGGTTTGGGGGAATAGTAACATTTGTCAATCTTAATGCTTTGGTTAATTCTTCTTCTGCCTGTGAATCTAAACCAAGCTCAGCATAAACCTTTCCTAGATAGAAACGTGCTTCAGCCTCGATATCAGGAAGGTTTAACGCCTGTCCGTTACCAACTGCAGCATTCGCCAGTCGGAGGGTGTGTTCTGGGTTTCCTAAAACGAATTCCGTACGAGCCGAGGCCAGTTGCAGCTTTTTCAGTAACAATGGATGAGCACCATTGCTCTCTTTCCCGGAGGGGAGTTGTTGTCTGATTAGCTGGAGTGATAAATCAATAGTATGCCTGGCATGAAGATAAAGTCCGGACTGGAATAATATATCCACCAAAGCTTCTAACCAGGAATCCAATTGTTCACTTACACCATACTCAAGCCCCCAAAACCAAGCTTGAAGGAAATGAGCAGTATCAGCCCAGGCATGGATAGAAAATGGTTGAATCGTGTGAGCCGTTTTGATAAGACGGTCTAAGTAATATTGGGTATACCTTTGTCTTATCATCGAGTTTGGATATTGCAGTGCGGGTTCGTTGTACTCTGTACCAGATGAAGGTTTGACAAAAGCGGATATGTTGTTTTCTTCAAGGAACGATTGTTGAACCGATCTGCTATGGATCTTATTCTCTTTTGAGTATTGAATTCCTATTGCCCGATTTATTTCTAACTCAATGAATTTTTGGGAAATAACCTGTCTAATCAAGAATGGAAGCTCGAATCGATCATAAGAATTCCTAACCAGAAGGAATTTCTCAATTAGAGAATCTAAATCGGACTGAGAGATTCCGGTGATCGCTGATAAAGCTTCGGGATCGAAACTGCCATTTAATTGTGAAATATCCAACAGGATCTGCTGTTCTGCTGGTTGTAACCGATTCCATACGATATCTACTACGGCCAACGTTCCTGGTTGATCAACAGGATAATTTGACGGAGCAACATGTGTGCGGTTTAACTGGCGTTGGATATCTGTCGCTATGGATTCAAGGGATTGGGTCTTTGACAAGGCTGCACAAAGGGCGATTCCCATTGGCCAGCCGTCCACCAATCGGCATATCTGGATAATCTTATTCTGGTTGGCGCGGTGGATTGCTTGCCCGGAATATGCTGAAAATAGACGCAAACCACTGTATTCTGATGCATCAGGATCATTGAGGTCTTTGGGCACCTCTAGGCCTTCTAATCGCATTACATACCCCGTCTGAAAATTGCGCAGCTGGCGCGAGGTGACCACCAAGCAAACCTGAGGTGCAGCTCGGATGATATCCAGGAGAAAACCAGCCCCTTCAGAGAAATAATCAAAATCATCCAATAGGAGCAACAACCGCTTATCACAAAAAAAGTCCAAGACCTGTTGGCGCGGTTCCTGGCGCCTAAGATATGAGAAATCAAATCCGCAATTTATTGTAGAACCAATGGCTGTGGCCAGGATGTGTTCAATAGTCAATTTGTCTTGCAAGTCATTTCTTGGGGGAGCCAATTCGCGTAAAGGAATATAACAAATCCCATCAGGGAATGAGTGCATCACCTGTTCCACCGCGGCGATAGCCAGACGGGTTTTCCCTATTCCACTCTCCCCAACCAGTGTTATCCAGCGGTAATCCGGTGCGTAAAGGATATTCTTGAGGCGGTTGAGTTGGGCTTCTCGTCCGATGATTGGGAATGGCTGTGGAGGCAGATGACAATGAACTCTGGTTTGATTGGAGATATGGACCCCTGACGAAAGGCTGGATCGACTACTCTTAATATCATTGTACAACCGGGCGGTTTCTTCGTCAGGCTGTAATCCAAATTCCTCATTCAAAACCTGGCTGCAAATCTCATATTGAGTAAGGGCGTCCTGAAGTTGGCCATTCAAAGCCAGGGATATCATCAGCTGACGGTGAGCTGCTTCATGCCATGGTTCGAGTTGTAGTTGTTGCCTGGCGTATAACAGAGCTTTTTCTAATTGATTGGCTTGTTTTGATCCAGGACCTGATTGCGCTTCGACCAGGAATTGGTCTGTCAGTATTTCTAAGGTTTCTAGAACTTGATGATGCAATCTTTCTCGTTTAAGGACAGCCCACTCCTCAAAAGGTAGTGCATCTTTGACTGAAAAACCTTCCAGAAAATCCCCTCGATATAATTCTACTGCTTGGATACGTTGCTGCATACATATCAAGCAATTCCCCCCTTGGGGATGGGCATGTGTCTCGCAACGGGAGAGTAAGTTTTGGAATTCATGAATATCCACCAGGATCGAGGCATCCGGATGTAATTGCAAGTGGGTACGTGTAATAGAAAACAACCTGGCAGTTTCGGGGGAGATATTTACGGAGCGCAGGATATCTTCTAAGGATTGCCGCAGTCGCGAAAGGGTCAACCGTAAGTTGTGGAGGGCATCTACCTCGGGGTATTCGGGCCAAAGTAGTCCAGCTAATGATTCGCGTGAGTGAGGAGAATCACGCTCAACTGCCAAGTAGGTTAGCAATGCACGCACTTTGCTGGTTGCAAAGTGAGTGACCGGTATTCCTGCCAGTGAAACCTGGAATGAGCCAAACAGGTTAATTTGCAGTATAGCCATTGATAAAATTATATACTGGTATTCAGCAATATATAATTATTGGTAATTTTATGCCCACAACCCTAATCTTCTACTGTTCCGTGGTAGTGAAGGACCATTGTTCTATTGTGACGATTTTGAGACGATGATATGCGATACTGGAGTTGCTTTTAATGTTATATTAAGAGTCGTTTTTCAAATTGGTATGCTTATTGCATCATAACCCTATGCCTGATACTGGACCTAACTACCAATCGTATTTACTTCGTCTTTGGCGGGAACGGGAAGGCTCTTCCTGGCGGGTATCGCTAGAAAGTGTACTTACTGGCGAACAGGTGCGATTTAAGGATTTAAATGAGTTATTCAATTTCTTAAATAAACGTGCAGGAAAATCACCTTTGATCACCCGAAAGAGGGAAAAAGAAGGAGAGTAACATGAAATACAAAAAGGTTTGGTTCTATTGTTTTCTTATGACGCTGTTGGTTAGCTCTTTGCTTTCTTACAGCGTTGCCACGGCAGCACCGCCGTCGATTGGACCGGCACGACCCCGTTTTGCGCCGCCCATTCCTCCCAGCGGGTTAACTGCCACTTTCGTATCTTCAACCAAAGTCAACCTTAGTTGGACGGATAATAGTGATAACGAAAGTGGCTTCCGCATCTATCGCGATGGCACTCTACTCGTAACTGTGGGGATTGGCGTTACATCGTATACGGATATCCCCAGTCCTGCGTTGAAGTGCGCCACCGCCTACCTGTATGAGGTGGAAGCTTATAACGTCGATGGACCTTCCGCGCGCGCATCAACGGTCTTGACGACACCGGTCTGTGCGCCAACAGCCCCAACGAATTTGATCACTCTTGGGGTGGGCATTGTACCTCCCGCCATCGCGATTGGCTGGACAGATACCAGCAACGATCCCAGCAACCAAGAGGACGGCTTCAAGATCGAAAGAAGGCAAAGCGGAACGGGTACCTGGACTGAGATTGGCACGGTTGGTCAGAATGTCACCGTCTATGTAGATCTTGCGGTAGCTTGCGGCACCTTCTATGATTACCGGGTGCGGGCATACAATGCCGGCGGAAACTCGGGCTATTCGAATATACTGGTCTCTGCAACAGCTTCTTGTATCCCTGACGCCCCGACTGGGTTAGTGGCGGCAACATGGCCTATTCCACCGGTTGAAGTTGACCTGGCCTGGAATGATGTGACCGGCGAAACCGGATACAAGATTTTCCGGGCTTTATCTCCTACAGGTACATATACTGAGATTGACAGCACCGCAGCGAATGTAACATTCTACGTTGATACGAATGTCTTCTGCGGCACAACCTATTATTACAAGGTGAAGGCTACCAGTGATTACGGCAACTCAGATTATAGCAATATGGCGACTGCTGTCTGGATTGCCTGTCTCCCGGCCGCACCAACGGATTTGACCGCGACTGCGATCTCCGATTCCGCCATCCGGCTGAAATGGAAAGATAAAAGTAACAATGAATCTGGGTTCCGGATCGAATGGTCGCCTGATGGGGCAGCATGGAACTTCATTGAAAATGTGGATCCCAATACTACAACCTACGATGATACTTCCCTGTTGTGCGGCACTGAGTATTACTACCGGATTGGTGCCTACAACGATGCGTTAAATGCAGCCTTCCCACCGGGTGTATGGGCATATAGTAATATTGCAGGTGCAATAACCTGGCCCTGTCCACCTCCACCTCCAACTCTGACGGTCATGGCTGTCTCAGATACTGAAATTGATCTCAGTTGGACACCTTCGGCGGGAGCGGTGTGGTATAAAATCGAACGGTCGGCAAATGGCGTCTCGAACTGGGGCTTGATCGAGACGGTAAATGCACCTACGACTACCAATGCTGATATAAACCTGCTATGCGCCAACTCATATTTTTACCGGGTGCGCGCGGTGAATGCCAGTGGGGAGTCGGATAATAGCAATGTAGCTGGAGATATTACATTCCCATGCCAGCCTCCGGTCGCGCCCAGTGATTTGACGGCCCTCCCGATTTCGCAGACCCAGATTGACCTGGAATGGACGGATAATAGCAACAACGAGAGCGGTTTCAAGATTGAGCGGTCTCCAAATGGAGTCGGCGGTTGGGTGTTGATTGCCACGGTTGGGGTGGATATTACCAAGTATTCCAATAAGAACCTGACCTGTGACTCTGTTTACTATTACCGGGTACGGGCGTATAACACGTATGGAAACTCGGATTACACCTTGATTGCCAGCGCACTCACTGGACCTTGCGGTCCGACTCCACCGGCCACCCCAGGCAATTTCACGGTTACCACCCTTTCTACCAGCCAGATCAAGCTGAGTTGGAGCGATGTCAGTAACGAAACCGGTTATAAGGTATCGCGCTCCAAAGATAACATCACATTTGCGGTAGTCGCAACCCTGGCAGCGGATAAAAAGACCTACACGGATTCCAACCTGGATTGCGGTACCAAATATTATTACTTCGTCCAGGCTTTCAATACAGGTGGTTCTTCAAAACCGACGGCGACGAAGTACGCCACGACTTCAGCCTGCGGGAATATGGCCATTGTCAAGGCAGGCAAAGTTTCGGCTAATCCTGGAGCGGAAGTCACAGTTTCGGTTACTGCCACTAACATTCAGAGTGTTGGCCTGGGTGGTTCAAAGACTGAGGTTGACTTCGATCCAGGGCTGTTACAGGTGGTCACTTGTACAGCTGATCCCAACTCCGTGTTTAATACCGAAGCCTGTTTTTATGATAACCTGGCTGGCCAGGTAGTCTTCGATGTGGTATCAACCTCGGGCGTAAAACCCTCTGCTACTCTGGCGAAGATAAAATTTAAAGTGCAAGCAGCAGGAACCCCTGGCACCGCGGCACTCCTGGATGTGCAGGTGATTGATTTCAAGTCTCCCAGCGGAAATCCATTGTCGGCTACAGATCAGGATGGGTTGGTTCTGGTCGGTAAACGCGGAGATGTCAGCGGGGATGGATCTGTCAATGTTGTAGATGCTTTGTTTATCTTGCAATATGATGTTGGGCTCAAAGACGGCACAGATGTATTCCCTCCGCCGAAGGGCTATATCTTCCTTCCTGCCTGCGATGTCAACCAGGATGGCAAATGCAATGTGGTGGATGCCATGTTCCTCTTGCAATGTGACGTCGGTATCCATAATGCATTCTGCCCGGCGACAGCTGCTCAAGCGGAATCGTTTGAGCTTCAATCCGGTGTTTCCTCAATGGCTACAATTCCGGTGAATTTACGGGTTGGTAGTGGAACCATTCCACTAGATGGCGAATTGACCTTGCCGGTAACGGCTAAAGTCCCTGCTCGTGGAACACTTGGCGCTGCTAAGTTTGCTGTCAATTATGATCCTGAGGTGGTAAGAGTCACCGGTTGCAGTATTGAGCAAAGGCAAGGTGATATTGGTGTCTGCAATATGGACAATCCTGGTACGGTAAATATCAGCTATACCTCTCCTACCGGATTGATTGGTCAACCAATTCTGGTATCGATCACGTTTGTGAGAAACAATGGGGAGCCAGGGGAGTACAGCATCCTGAAGTTGGTTCCGGATATGCTGAGCACAGCTGCGGGAGACGAACTGCTCGTTAAGACGTCCTCAGGGAAAGTCAGTTTGGCAGCCCCCGTAGATGCCCCCAAGGTGTATGCCATTAGAAAGGCTGGTCAACAGGATATGGAGTTGCCATTCGCGGCGGCTGAATTCAGAAAGGCGTTCCGCAGTGTAAATGGCGGTCAACTGGTGAAGATAAAAATCCTTTCCTTACCAGTTCAGGGCATTCTGAAATTAAATGGTGTTGATGTAATCGTCAACCAAAAGATAGCTGTTGAAGACCTGAACCAACTGACTTATTTACCAGGAACCAACTGGAATGGTTGGGATGCTTTCCGTTGGAGTGGTTCAAACGGGACGTCTTTTGCCCCGAAGGAAGCTAATCTCAAGATCAGGATCCATGCGAAGAACGCTGCTCCTCGGGCGTATACACTCTCTGTTATTGGAGAGAAAGATAAACCCTTGACCTTTGCAGCGGCGTCCTTCATGGCCCGGTTCAAAGATCCAAATGGTGATACTTTGGTCAAGGTGATGATCGCTGACCTGCCCTCGCATGGTACCCTCAAGCTGGATGGCACGGAACTTGTTGCCGGGCAAGAAATTGCCCTGGGTGAACTGGATCGTCTGGTCTATGAGCCTGCAACCGGTTACACAGGCTTGGATCAGTTCCACTGGAATGGATCAGATGGCATGGTTTATGCAGCTAAGGATGGTGTAGTGAATGTGGTAATCCCATAGAGTAGCCTGAGTTTTAATATTTTGAAGACCTGGCAGGTTCTGAACTTCCTTGAATGTTCCGTAACATGAACGCATATTGGAAATGAGGTTGGTCAAATCTGTCAGGTCTTCATTAGAAGCAGATGATTCGATTGCGGAGCAAAAAATGATATGAAACAAAAATGGATGACCGTTCTCCTGCTCATTTTCCTGCTGCTAGATTTAAGCCAATCTACCGCGACAGCATACCAATCAACCTCTACTGTGACTGCCGGATCAGCATCGGTCGCTTCCGGCGGTTCTGTGACCATTTCCGTAACTGCCAATATTCCGATGGATACATTGGTCGGAGCGATCAAGATATATCTGGATTATGATTCTGCCGTGGTTTCCGCTACTGGATGTTCGATCATCAGCGGGAGCGGTGCATGCGGATATGGCACACCAGGTCAGGTCATTTTTAACACCACAGCCATCTCTGGGCTACAAGGAAGCCTGACGCTGGCTCAAATTACTTTCGAGGCAGTGGGATCAGGCGGTAATAGCACGGCGTTGAGTTTAACCGTCGATACCTTTACCGATACGGATGGGAATCCCTTGAATGCGATTGCCCAGAATGGGCAAATCACAATTACTGGATCAACGGTGCCGTCTCGTACCCCGACTCGTACACAAGGGCCTTCTCGCACTCCAACCGAGACGCGCACTGAGACTCCGACCCGGACGACTGGTCCGAGCCGGACTCCAACCGAAACTAGAACAATCGGCCCATCCAGAACCCCAACCGAAACCAGGACACCTGGTCCATCGAAAACGACCGGTCCAAGTAAGACGCCGGTGGATACCAATACCCCAGGAGGTCCAACAGATACCAAGGGGCCTGGCGCCAAAACCGCAACCTTCACGCCACCTCCAACCCTAACCGGGGGTCCTACCCTGACCAAGGGCCCCACAGCTGTTCCACCGACGGTATCTTTTTATGCCGATGATATCTATCTGCAATATGGTGAGTGCACAAACTTATACTGGCGTGTGCTGGGCGCGGCGTATGTCTATCTAAGTGGAGGCCAAGTCAATACCCAGGGTAGTACGCAAGTTTGCCCGGCAGAGACAACTGTATACACACTATATGTGATCACCCAATATGGAGACTATTATTACACGGTAACCATTCAGGTGACCACTCCCACGCAGGTGCAACCAACGGAGAAGGAAGGACAATCAGGTGGCGGTGCACCGACCGCAACCAAGAAACCGAAGAAAGTCAAACCAACCAATACGGTGGAACCAACAGATCACTTATTAAGTTTTGCTGAGATGGCATCCGCAGAATTCAGTACTATCCTGACTTCAGAACCGGCCAGCACATTATTGGATGAAGTGAAGGCCGGCATGAGCGTAGCCAATTGTAAGGATACCCCTTGCATTGCACGGGTGGTTGCTGATCGGGTGGTCACTAATAATCAAAATGTCGGGCAGATTATCGGTGTCATTGACGGATTATGGAACAAGCAAGGAGTCGAAGCTTTCGGACCACGTTGGCCATGGGCATATGAGATGGTGTTGGAGTTTGCCCGACTTGGGGTAAACATCAATATGGGAGGAGTTCTCTCCCCGGTCAACCTGTTGGCCATTAACCAAACAAGGCTGAGGGTGGGCCGGTTGAACGACAATCAGGTTTACAAGGAAATCCCTTATTCGGCTTTTGATATCGAGGAGGAGAGCAAGTTTATCTTCTATCCAGCAGACCAGGAGACAACGCTCTACCTGCAAGGGTATGGGGATGGGAAGGCGACGATCTTCCTTGTGAACACTGCTAGCCCATGGGGCGAAATTGTCTTGTATTTGGATGTGCCAGTATCCAGTACAATGGCTGCGCAGGTCGACCTGGTTGACTCGAAGTGGTTGTTGAAGATTGACAGCAATGGGGATGGCGTGGTCGATGAACAACGACCTCCAACCAGCATAAAACCGATCCGCCCAGGTGAGGCACAACCCGAAGCGACTGTTACACCGACTGCCACAAGTGGCAAACAGCCAAACCAGATCTGTGGTGGAATATTTGGCTTGGTGCTGGTGCCTGTTGGGGGGATGCTCTGGCAGCTTAAACGAAGGAAGCGTTTGATCTAAGAAAAACAAGGCGGCCTCATCGAGCCGCCTTGTTTTTTCAAATTAATGACCCTTGTCGATACCCTGGCAGATCATGGTCAGGCGGGGGTGGCAAGCCGTGTTCCCGACACCATTCTGCAGAAGGGCCAGACCAGCCAAAGAGTTCCAGGTTTACGCGATCATGTTTATCGAAGATAACTCCCTCTGACTCCAGTAACTGTCTCTGTCGTTTCTGCAATGATCCACGACCCAGGCTGATCTTCCCCTGGGCATTGATCACTCTTTGCCAGGGGACATCCGGTGGGCTGGAAGCCATAGCATCCCCGACCCATCGCGCTCGCAGAGTTTTATAATTGCCCAACTCGATACCCGCTGGAGCAGGGATCAGGATTGCAATCTGGCCATAAGTAAAGACTTTTCCGGGAGGAATCTGACGAGTAATCTCCCACACCAGAGAATAAAAAGGTTGTGGATCGGGTGGCGCAGGGATCTTGCTTCGCATAGCCATATCATTTCAATTGATATATGATGGATTTTATGACCAGCAATGCTTGCTTCACCAGTTCCAGGTTGGCCTGGCTGCCCATATGACCGATTCGGTAGACTTTACCAGCTAGAGGGCCGTAGCTGCCAGCCACGACCAGGCCCTCCTGGCGGAAACGCTGGTCAAGCTCTTTCCAGGAGATAGCTGGTGGCACTTTCACCGCGGTAACCGTGGGAGAAGGAATAGCCCCATAGGCTGGAAAGAGCTCTGCTCCTATACTGATCAGTTCCTGCCTGCAAAATTCGGCCACCTGAGCATGGCGCCTGAAAACATTTTCTAAACCTTCAGCAAGGATAATCCGTGCTCCAGCATTGAGTGCCGCTACACCGTGCCAATAGGGGGTGTAAGGGAAGTAGAAATTTTGTTGAGCAGTGCGAAAGGGCAAAAGCGCATCATAGCCAGGATAGTTGACTTGTTCAATAATCTCCCAGGCTGTATCGCTGACCGAAAGGAACGCCATTCCAGGTGGCACTGAAAGACATTTTTGTGCGCCACCCAGGGTAAAATCGATATTCCACTCATCCGTGAGCACCGGTGACCCGCCAATGCTGGAGACAGCATCGACGTACAAGAGGGGGACGTTATGCTTCTTCTTCAGAGCGCCTAATTCGGCCACGGGATTAAGGGTGCCGGATGGGGTTTCACAGTGAACCACAGTTATCATCTTGGGTGGAAATTCAACAATTGCTTGTTCAATCTCAGCCCAATTATGGATGGTTTGGTCATAGGGTATCCTAATCGTCTTAACCTCAGCACCAATCGAATGGGCCATGTCAGCGATGCCATAACCGAAGACGCCGGTAGCAATCGCCAGGACACGATCCCCTGGTAGAAGACAGCTCTTTAGAGCTCCCCAAAGAGCAATCATTCCTTCGCCTGTAAGGATGACTACCTGGTTCTGGGTAGCGATTATTTGCTTTAGCAGGGTTTCAGTCTGGTTGTAAAGCTCCAGGAAATCAATCTCCAGATCCCCAGAACCGTAATCGACCTGGTATCGGGCTAAAACTTGCTCAGGGACCTTGACTGGTCCAGGTACCATTGGGATCGGATAGGTTTTCATGACATATAATCCAGAATCAAATATATTTTCACTCGATAAAGGGTGTCATGATTTTTGGGATTGGGTAATCGATAGAAAGAGTTGGTGGAGCCGGGTATCTGAGGTCAATTCGGGATGGAAGGATGTCGCCATCAGGTGTCCCTGGAGAGCCCCGACAATTCTGCCATCATCTAACCTGGCGAGTACCTCTGCTGTGCCATGAACGGCTTTTATGATGGGTGCCCGGATGAAAACCGCATGGTAGGGTTTGTTTTCAGGATCGATACGTGAAAGGGCTGGAATAAACAGATCTATCTCAAAGCTCTCTAACTGACGGCCAAAAGCATTCCGATCGACAACCATATCCATCAATTTGAGAAGTGGTTGTGGTCGGTGAATATCCTTGGCCAGAAAAATCGCTCCCGCACAGGTGCCCCAGATGGCCCGGTCTTTGCCAAACTGGCGTAGAGGCTCTATAAGCCCAAAGTCCTCGGCCATCTTGCCGATGGTGGTAGACTCACCACCTGGAATAATTAACCCAGAAAGATCCTCCAGTTGGTCAGGAAGGCGCACTTCCACCCCTTCCACACCTAACCTGGATAAGATAGCCAGATGTTCGAAAAAATCGCCCTGAAGAGCAAGGACTCCGATTTTCACAACTCTATATCCACTTACCAGCCGCGTCCTGCAATCCGTTCAGGTTCGGGGATAGCCGAGATTTGGCGACCCACCATAGGTTCTCCCAGGTTTCGGCTGACCTCCGCCAGGATATGGGGATCGTTGTAATGGGTGACGGCTTTCACAATCGCCTGAGCCCTTCGAGCGGGATCGCCAGATTTAAAAATGCCTGATCCGACGAACACTCCATCCACACCTAGCTGCATCATCAAGGCTGCATCGGCAGGAGTCGCCACACCGCCGGCTGCAAAGTTAACCACTGGTAACCGGCCCAGCTTGCGGGTTTCAAGTACCAGTTCGTAGGGGGCACCGATATCCTTTGAGAACGTCATCAACTCTTCTTCTGGCAGGTTAGTCAGGCGACGGATATCATCCAGAACTGAGCGAGCATGGCGGACTGCTTCTACAACATCGCCTGTGCCAGCCTCGCCTTTTGTGCGGATCATGGCAGCTCCTTCTCCGATCCGTCGCAAAGCCTCACCCAGGTTTCGGCAGCCGCATACGAAAGGGACATTAAAGGAATGTTTGTTGATGTGATAGGATTCATCGGCGGGGGTAAGCACTTCAGACTCGTCGATGTAATCCACGCCAATGGCTTCCAGGATCTGTGCTTCAACAAAATGACCAATCCGGCATTTGGCCATCACTGGAATCGTTACGGAATCCATTATTTCTAGAATCAACCCTGGGTCACTCATACGAGCCACCCCGCCATGGGCGCGGATATCGGCCGGTACACGCTCGAGAGCCATCACTGCCACTGCTCCAGCATCCTCGGCAATCCTGGCATGCTCTGGGGTAACAACGTCCATAATCACGCCACCCTTGAGCATTTGAGCCAGGCCCTTTTTAACTGTAAATGTGGAAGATTGCTGTTCCATATATTCTCCTAAGGTACACACTTTTTCAGCGAGTAATTATGCCACAGTTTGAGAATAAAATAAATCGAATCTCAACATTAATGAACCTCTTTATGAAGAATTGCCTTTACCCTTGGTCCGGTTAGCTTCGGGATTATGGAATTATCGACACCGTAGCCTAATTCTAGTAAACTAGGCAGAGAAACTTCTATTCCCTGGAGGTAAACTGTATGTCGTACGAAGATGGTTGGGCAGCGATCAACCTCGAAATGCCGAAGCGCATCCCGCGTACGGAGTATTCCATTGAGTCACATTGGGAGGTAGTCAAAGCGGTGACAGGGATCGAGGTGGGGGTAGAGAGCTCAGATCAAGTCAAGTGGGAAGCTTCACTGGCCTTCATGCGCGCCTGGAAGTATGATTTCTTTTGGAGCACACTGATCGGAGATGAAGTTTTTGGCGATTTTCGGACGGATATGGGTCACGCGGTCTATGCGGCTGGAGGTATTGATTGGCGAGAGAAGAAGGTTTCGCCGTTTGGAGATGCAGAGGCAGTATTAAATTTTAACCCATGGGAGACATTGGGAGAGAGAAATAAGTTAGAATTACGGCAACGATTCGAATGGCACTACCAGGTTAACTGCCAGGCGCATCCCGATGGCGTGAATATGACTGGGATTTATGTGACGCTGATCTCGGGCTTGATCGGATTATTCGGATGGGATTTGCTGCTTCTGGCGGCGGGGGTGGACGCGGAGCGATTCGGCCAGATGGCGAACCGGTATGCGACATGGATCCAACAATATTACGATGCACTGGCCGAAGCGGATGTGCCGGTGGTGATGATGCATGACGATATTGTGTGGTCGAGCGGACCGTTTATCCGGCCAGCCTGGTATCGTAAATTTGTTTTTCCGAATTACCGAAGGTATGTAGCACCTCTGGTAGAAAGCGGGAAGAAGGTGATGTTCTGCTCGGATGGCAATTTCACCCAGTTCGTGGATGATATTGCTGCAACCGGAGTCCATGGTTTTGTTTTCGAACCGCTGACCAGCCTGGAATACATAGTTAAAAAGTACGGTAAGACGCACGTGATCATTGGCAATGCGGATACCAATATGCTGCTGCACGGGACGAAGGAGCAAATTCGCGCTGAGGTGGAACGTTGCATCACCCTGGGTCGTGACTGCCCGGGATTTTTCTTGGCAGTCGGCAATCATATCCCCTCGAATACCCCGGTGGAAAATGCGCTTTACTACAACCAGGTGTATGAGGAACTGTGCTGGCGTAAGTAGTATATGGATATATTTACATTTTGGAGGATTGGATGAAAACGAGATTTGAGCCAACATGGCAATCATTAAGAACCCATTCTGTTCCTGACTGGTACCAGGATGCCAAGTTTGGCATCTTTATCCATTGGGGATTATACGCTGTGCCAGCTTTTGGAAATGAGTGGTACCCGCGTAATATGTACCTGCCAGGTACATTGGAGTATGAGCACCACCTTAAAACTTATGGCCCGCATACCCAATTTGGGTACAAGGATTTCATCCCGATGTTCAAGGCAGAAAAGTATGATGCACAGGCCTGGGCTGATCTGTTCTTGAAATCTGGGGCGAAGTTTGTAGTGCCTGTGGCTGAGCACCACGATGGGTTCCCGATGTATGATTGCAGTCTGTCTGAATGGTGTGCGGCAAAGATGGGTCCAAAGCGTGACCTTATTGGGGAACTGGCAGAGGCAGTTCGGCACAAGGGTATGGTGTTCGGAGTTTCCAGCCACCGGGCCGAACATTGGTGGTTTATGAACGGAGGGAGGGGATTTGCCTCGGATGTTCAGGATCCCAGGTACGCAGATTTCTACGGACCCGCAACCACCATCCAAACAGAGGATTGGAAGAGCCGGGATTGGGAGCCACGACCAGATGCTAAGTTCCTGGATGACTGGCTGGCACGCTGCTGTGAGTTGGTGGACAAATACCGTCCACAAGTATTCTGGTTTGATTGGTGGATCGAACAGATTGTCTTCCAACCTTACCTGCAGAAATTTGCTTCGTATTATTACAATCGCGGGGAAGAATGGGGGCTGGGAGTGGCGATCAATTACAAGAACTACTCTTTCCCAGTAGAGGCGGCAGTGTGGGATATCGAACGCGGGCAATTGAGTGATCTCCGGTCGTATTTCTGGCAAACGGATACTTCAATCTCCAAGAATTCGTGGGGTTATGTGATTGAACAGGATTACAAGACTGCCGTGGATATCCTCTGCGACCTGATAGATATCGTCAGCAAGAATGGGGCGTTGTTGTTGAATATTGGGCCACGTCCGGATGGAACGATTCCAGAAAAGGAGCAAGAAATCCTTTTGGAGATGGGCGATTGGTTGAGAGTCAATGGGGAAGCGATCTATGGTACTCGCCCCTGGAGGCTCTTTGGAGAAGGACCAACGCGAATTGAGAATGGATCGTTTACTGACACCCAGCGGAAGCAATTTAACGGTAAGGATATTCGTTTTACCAAGCAGGGCAATGCGCTATACGCGGTCACCCTGGCCTGGCCTGGTGAGGAAGTGGTGATTGAGTCATTAAAATTTGGATCGGGCATTGAGGTGGAAACCATTCAACGGGTCAGCCTGCTCGGATCTCAGGTGGATTTATCCTGGTCGCAGGATAAACAAGGATTAAAGGTCAAGTTACCTGGTAGGATACCCAGACAAGGGCCATCCGTTCTCAAGATCGAGTGCAATCAAAACCTATGAGGTAATGATCATGAAATACACAAAATTAGGTCGTTCAAATCTTACTGTCAGTCGTATCTGCTTGGGAACGATGCATTTCGGCAGGATCGCGGATGAAGCAGAGTCCTTCAAGATCATGGACCGGGCATTGGAATTGGGAATTAACTTCTTTGATACAGCGAATGTTTATGGGGGTCCTGGAATGCGGGGACGCTCGGAAGAGATCATTGGGAATTGGTTCCAGCAGCGAAAAGGCAGCCGCGAGCAGGTTGTTCTGGCAACCAAAGTTTATAACAGCATGGTAGATGGGGAAATTCCAAATGAGGAAGGAGGGATTTCTTCCTACAAGGTGCGCAAACATTGTGCGGATTCCTTGCACAGGCTGCAGACCGATCATATCGACCTTTATCAAGTGCACCATATTGACCGCAGGGTGTCGTCAGAGGAGTTCTGGGGGACATTCGAGCAGCTGGTGGATCACGGTGATGTGCTCTATATGGGTTCCAGCAATTATCCAGGTTGGGGTTTGGCCAAGTTCCAGATGCAGGCCTGGCAGCGTGGATTTATGGGATTCATTTCGGAGCAAACCCAATATAATTTACTGAACCGTATTCCAGAACTCGAAGTACTGCCGGCAGCACTTGACTTCGGGATTGGCATCCTCGCTTATATGCCACTGGCAGGAGGGCTGTTAACGGGTAAGAAACAAGCGGCAGAAGGTACAAGAACTCGCTCAGTGGAGAAAGAGTACGGGCTTAGTTTGGGCAGCCAGCAGTTTGAACGATATTCACGGCTCTGCGAAGAAATTGGGGAATCTGAGCATATCGTGGCGATAGCCTGGACATTGGCAAATCCGGCTGTGTCTTCGGCAATTGTCGGTGTTCGACAAGTGGAACAATTCGAAGGGATCGAACGGGCGGCGGAGCTTGAATTGAGTCCAGAGGAGATGAAACAACTGGACGATATTTTTAATATAAACCACGGCAGACCGTTACAGCCTGGACCAGCGCCCGAGGCTTATTCGTGGTGATTGCCATTGGCAAATTAATAGGAATGGGAGAATTGAAATGGTAACCCAAAGGATGATCGAAGATCTACGTAATAAAGATGATTTGATTGTGATCACAGGGGCTGGTGGATTTATTGCAGGGGCACTGGCGCGTTATTTCCATGATAAGGGCTTTACCCGTATTCGGGCAGTGGATAAAAAACCTCTGCCGGAATGGTACCAACGGGTGCCAGGAGTGGAGAGCCTGTCGATCGACTTGAGCGAATATGACAATTGTAAACGGGCTGTGGAAGGAGCTGTTGAGGTTTATAACCTGGCGGCGGATATGGGTGGCATGGGTTTTATCGAGCGCTTCCGGATTGAGTGCCTGCGAAGTATCCTGATCAACACTCACATGATTGAAGCCTCTTACTGGGCGGGGGTGGATCGTTATTTCTTTTCTTCCTCGGCCTGTGCGTATAACACGCTACTCCAGAAAGATCCCAACGTACGCGCACTGAAAGAGACGGATGCTTACCCAGCGATGGCAGAGAGAGGTTACGGCTGGGAAAAGTTGATGTCTGAGATGTTTTGCCAGGAATATTGGGCGGAACGTGGCTTGAAGACTTTCATCGCCCGTTTTCATAATGTTTTTGGCCCGAATGGCACCTGGTATGGAGGGCGCGAGAAAGCCCCTGCAGCCATATGTCGCAAGGTAATCGAAGCTAAGGATAGTGGAAATCTGGAAATTGAGATTTGGGGCGATGGAAACCAGACACGCAGTTTTTGTTTCATCGATGACTGTCTTCTTGGGATTGATATGATCATGCACTGTGATCAATTAATCGCCACTCCCATTAATTTGGGTTCCAGCGAGCTGGTCTCGATCAACCAGCTGGTGACAATAGTGGAAGAAATTGGCAAGGTCAAGCTACGGAGAAAATATGATTTAGATGCGCCCAAAGGGGTAGCAGGCCGCAACAGCGATAATACCTTTATCAAAAGTGTATTAGGCTGGGAGCCAAGAACACCGCTTCGCAAAGGAATGGAAAAGACCTATACCTGGATTGAGCAACAATATGCTCTCCGGAAAGCTGGAAAGCGAGTTGTACATGATTGATTCCTGGGAAGAGAGCCACCTGCCAGGGACGGTGAGTGATGAGCATTCCAGCGTGGCCAGGGTCTCGCCCCAGGATATCACGGATGTGATCGGTAAAGTTCCTTACCGGATGGCGCTAGCCGGTGGGTGGATTGACCAACCGTTTATCTCCAGGCTGAACCCGAATCCTCCAGGATCAATGGTAGTAGTTAGTTTGAAGCCCGATTTTCATTTTATGGATCGCTCTGGTATGGCTGCCAGCACCCGCAAAGTAGCGTTAAGGTTATGGGGAGGAAGCTTACCTGAGGGTGACCCTTGGCAGCTAATTCACGAATTATACGCTGAAGAAAACAAGGATCTGCCTGAGCCTTCTGGTTCACAGGATATGATCGGCCTGGTATATCCTGGCGTGAACCGGTTAGATTATGATTATAAATTTGAAGGAGGGTATTTTCCTGCTCACATTGAATCATGCCGAAATGAACAGGTAGTACGTTGGTTGGAAAAGGTGATCCATTTCCTTCCGGTTATTCAACGACCAACCGGTTATAACCCCTTGGGGATCAAGAACCTGGATCCCCAATGGATTCGTCGATTAGGTCAGACCGGAAAAGACTGCTACAATGCTATCTTAACCCAAGACATTGAGAGGCTTGCAGCTTCATTCAATGAGTGCATGATTTGCTGGGAAAGGATTCTGCCATACACGGTGTGGCATCCTACGATTACCCTGGATTTGAAAGCGCTCCTTGGCTATTATCAGTTCCGTTATCCTGGTGCCATGTATTCTGGCTCAGGTGGTGGGTACCTTATGGTAGTTTCCCAAGATCCGGTTCCAGGAGCATTTCAAGTCAGGGTCAGGTATTAGGGAAAGTGGGTAGCTCAATTCTTATAGTAGGATTGATATGTCTCAGGTGGTAGTTATCGGTGGTTTTGATGATATACGTTCCCCCCAGGTGCGGTTTCTAGAGGAAGCTTCGAAGTTAGGAAATGTACATGTTTTATTATGGGCAGATCATGCCCTGGAAAAAACAAATGGTACGCCACCCAAATTCTCCCAGGAGGAGCGGCAGTATATTTTACAGGCAATCCGGTATGTTGATCAGGTTTCCGTGGTAGATCGTAGAATTGATCTAGGCCAGATTCCCGAAGTTGACAATCTTGCTGTTGCTACCTGGGTAGTTAAAGAGGGGGAAGATACACCTCACAAGCGTTCATTTTGCCAGGCGCGGGGGATTAATCTCCGGATTATAAAAAAGGTGGACCTGACAGGTTTCCCAATTCACCAACCGAGTAAAGTGCGACAGACTAATCAAAGAAAAAAGGTGATCGTGACGGGCTGTTTTGATTGGTTGCATTCAGGTCATGTGCGTTTCTTTGAGGAGGTCTCAGGGCTTGGTGACCTGTATGTAGTCGTAGGACATGATGCAAACGTACGACTACTTAAAGGCGAAGGGCATCCTTTTTTCCCACAGGATGAGCGGCGCTACATGGTCCAGGCTATTCG
>Ga0315268_10002567_pt1 | contig 20421 bp, 18 predicted proteins | sample C1_top_MG_FD_204535 | JGI IMG/M metagenome (GOLD analysis project Ga0315268, IMG submission 204535) | Sediment microbial communities from Yellowstone Lake, YNP, Wyoming, USA - C1_top | ecosystem: Environmental > Aquatic > Freshwater > Lake > Sediment | place: USA: Wyoming | collected 2017-08-01
CAACCTGTTGTGCCAGAGGGTCGTCGATGGCGGTAACGGCGGCGCGCGTGCCGAGAAAGTCGGCGAAGAATAGTTTTTCCTGTATCCAGTACCAGATCTTGATATTGGTGCCACCGATGGTCTCCATAATGCTTTGGAGAATGCTGCCCACCATGTCGTGTAAGCCGGGCATGGGATTGATTTGCTCGATCATGCGCAGCGTCAGTTGCAGATAGGACTTTTCCTCCGCGAGGCGCCGTACACGCTCTAGCAAGCGCTCGATTTCAGCAGCCGGGCTGTCGACCTCGGGCGGGAGCGGGGAACTCATCCCGTGTGCAGGCTGCGTAAGGTTTCGCGTGCTGTCTTGAAATCGAACTGCTGGACTTGCCTTGCGAGTATGTCGAAGTGTTTTCCGAGCGCGGCGTGCAAGGCGGCAGCATGATCCTTGAACAGTGAGCTGGCTGTGAAGTCGCCCTGCGCCAGTCGTGCATCCAGATCATCCAGAATGGCGCGCAGGGCTTCCGCATCTGGCGGGGGGATATCTGTCGTTGGTGGGCTGGGGGCGGCGGGAGGGGGCAGGGCGGCGGCGAGCGCCATGATCTCATGGTCAATGGTTTCCATGTCGGCGCGGATCGCGTCGGGCTCAAGCGGCATGTCCGGATGTTCCCGTAACGTGACCTCAATGTGCCGTGCCGCCTCTGCCAGGTAGTTGATGCCCAGCGTCGCTGCCGCGCCTTTGAGACTGTGGGCCATGCGCAGGGCGGTGGGTTGGTCGCCCGCCACCAAAAGTGCTGACACGCGCGCCATGTCGTCCATATGTGAATCAACGAAACGCTGCAATAGCTCCAGGTATTTGCTGGTCTTGCCCCGTACCACGGCCATGCCGCGCGTTAGGTCGAGGCCGGGCAGGCTGGCGAGGTGTGCTATCACGGCGGTGTCGCTCGTGCTCGCTGTGGCCGGTATCGCCGCCGTGGCGGTGGCTGGTGTGGCTGTCGGTCGATCGGCCGGGCGCGCCGGTAGCCAGTGCAAGAGCGTTGCATAGAGTGCGCCAGGATCAACCGGCTTGGCGATGAAGTCGTTCATGCCGGCTGACGCGCAGGCATGGCGGTCTTCGTCGAAGGCGTTGGCTGTCATCGCCAGAATCGGTATGCTTTCCCAGCCAGGCAAGGCGCGGATGGCGCCGGTAGCTTCCAGACCATCCATGTTGGGCATCTGCACATCCATCAGGATCAGGTCGTAGGGGTGCTTTTGCGCCTTCTCCAATGCTTCCAGGCCATCTGCGGCCGTATCAACTGCAAGACCCACGCCGTGCAACAATTCCAGCGCGACTTCGCGGTTGATGGCGTTGTCTTCTGCCAACAAGAGGTGCGCCACGCCACTGTGTTGCTGGCGCAGGAGCGATTCCGCATCCGCAGTGTCGGTGCTCGGCACTTGGGACATGATGCCGTGGCCGCGCTGCAGTCGGGCGGTGAACCAGAAGGTGCTGCCTTGTCCCGCCGTACTGTCAGCGCCGACTGCTCCGCCCATCATTTGCGCCAACCGTCGGGTGATGATGAGGCCGAGGCCGGTGCCGCCATAACGGCGCGTAGTCGAAGTGTCGGCCTGCTCGAAGGCTTTGAACAGGCGCTTGGTCTCGTCCGGGGTCACGCCGATGCCGGTATCCGTGACCTCGAAGCGTACTAGCAGAATATCGTCGCGATCTTCCACCAGTTTGGCACGCAGGCTGATGCTGCCTTGCTCGGTGAATTTAACGGCGTTACTGGCGTAGTTGAGCAGCGCCTGGCGGAGTCGCGTGGCGTCGCCGCGCAGCCAGACGGGCACGGCGTCGCCATCCACATCGATGCGCAGGCCTTTGGCCTGGGCAGCGTCGGAAATCAAGGAGCGCACATGGTCGAGCACGGCAGGCAGGGCGAAATCACTTTCTTCAATCTGCAGTTTGCCGGCCTCGATCTTGGAAATGTCGAGGATATCGTTGATGATCGAGAGCAGATGCCGGCCGGCACCATTGATCTTCTCCAGTCGTTCGACCTGTTCTGGCGTCGCTTGCGCACGTAGCAGATGCGTCAGGCCGAGAATGGCGTTCATTGGCGTGCGAATCTCATGGCTCATGTTGGCCAGGAAGATGCTCTTGGCGCGGTTGGCCGCTTCGGCGGTATCGCGGGCTTGAGCCAATTCTTTGTTCGAGATTTCGAGCAGGGTGGTGCGCTCAAGCACCCGTAATTCGAGTTCGGTGTTGAGTTTTCTGATCTGACTTTCGGCCTGTTTGCGCTCGGTGATGTCGTGGTTGCTGGCGCGGCGCCCTAGATAGGTACCGTCGGCGCGGATGACGGCATGACAAATATGCTCGATCCAGCGGATGTCGCCGGTTTTCGTGACGATGCGGAATTCGGTACTGCACTCGGTGAGCGAGGGCATCTTGAGGGAAGCGAAATGCGCTGCCAGTTGGGCCTGATCTTCCGGATGGATGATGCGCTGCATCAGGCCAGGATCGGCGATGAACTCAGCGGGGTAGTAGCCGGTGACCCGTAGGCAGGCCGGGGAGACGTAGCGATAGCTGTCATCCGGGGCGACCCAGACTTCCCAACCGTAGGTGTTGTCGGCGAAGGTGCGGTATTTTTCCTCGGCTTCGCGCAGGGCATCCTGGTCGCGCATCCTGAGGACACTGCGCACTTCGGTGCTGAGAATGAGTGCGGCATGGCTGAAAAAAATCGGCAGGTAATTACGCAGCGAAGCTCCGATGATATGGATATTTTCCAGCTTGATGATGCCGATCAGGTCTTGTCCGACCAGCATCGGGAATGACCAGGTCCAGGAACCTGGGATGACACTGCCACGCAGGAGTGAATCTTCTACGTCGCCTTGCAACTCGATGAAGCGGCGCTCCCGGGCAACCGCTTGCGCCTGAGGATCATCGATAGTCGTGACGCTCTCATGCCTGCCGAGGAAGTCGGTATAGTGGATTTCGTGGTCGATCCAGTACCAGATCTTGATGTTGGTGCCGCCGATGGTTTCGACGATATTTTTCAGCATGCCGTCGATCATGCCCTCGATACCGGGCAGCGGGTTGAGCTGTTCGATGAGGCGAACGATCAGCTGCAGATACGACTTTTCCTCCGCCAGCCGGCGCACGCGGCCTTGCAGGCGTTCAATTTCAGCAGCGGGGTTGTCGAATTCTGTCGGCGTCATGAATTTGCGGTTTATGTGGTCTTTTGCTTGCGTTCGATGGCTTCGGTCAACACGGATTCCAGGTGGCCAAGATCGGCGTCCATCCACTCCAGCGGTAGATCGACAAATTTGGCGGCAGCTTCGGCGGCGGCCGTGAAGTCACCCGAGCAGGGCGTGCGGATGGCGATGATGGACTTGTGGCTGCTGTGGAAAATCTCGCGTACCACGGCGAGATTGTTGCCGAAGGCCTGGGTGATCATCGGCTCCCAGGTTAGTGCCCAGTCTTCGAGCAGGAAGTAGGCGCCCTTTTCGAGTTCCGCCATGAATTTCTCGTAGCCGATCAGCATGACGATGCAGTTTTGCCCCTGCGTGCGCACGGTATGGTGCTGTTCCAGAATGCCATCCATCTTCGGGTGGCAGCAGCCATAAAAGACGACGGTCTGACGACCTTGTTGCTCGTCGGCCGTCAGCGCGGCATTTAGCTGGTCGGAAAGCTTGCCCAGATAGTTGTGCAGCGCCGAATCAAGGAACTGGGTTTCGACGTTCCAGCCATTTTTCTTGATGAGGTAATCGACTTCATTGTGCAAAATGCCGCAGCCCACCATGACCAAGGGTTTTTCAGCAGCAACCACCGGTGGCATGACGGTTTTCATGACGAGACTCCTGCATATTTCCCATATTCAAAGGCGGCATTGATCATCGCCTGGATGTTTGCTTCGGGAACGCCCAAGGGCATGACACCGTTGCCGAAGAGGAAGTGCTGGCCAACCATGCCGATTTCGCACATGCGCCTGACTTCAGCGCGGGTCTGTTCTGGCGTCCAGCCGATCATCTTGATGTCGTCGATGACGCCGCAGGTCAATCCCTTATTACCGATGATGGCCTTCGCCTCGGCCAGATCGGCGAGCGGGCTGATGTAATGGACGCCGATCTTCAGTTCGTCCATTACTTGTTGGATGACATTATTGAACGGTGCCATGCCGCAGTAATAGACGATATTGCCGACGCCGCCGGGCGCGAGATCGCGCTGCATCCAGGGCATGGAAAATTCCTTGAAACGCTTCATGCCAACGAAGGAGGTGGAGCCGAAGGGGTTTGAATAGATCAGCACATTTGCCCCGGCGGCCCGATAGGCGGCAGCTTCCTTCTGGTAGAACACGCTGCATTTTTTCAGCAGTTCGTCGCGTACATCGGTCGGGCCGGTGAGCAGCAGTTCCATCCACTTGTCCATGCCCATCAGCAGAGCGGGCAGGGTGGTCGAGGCGGTGAGATAGGCACAGATCGGATGGGTGCTGCCGACCTCGTCCTTGAGTATCTTCAGACATTTCGCCGTCTCGGCCCAGGCCGGGTGGGTGGTGATGTCATCTGGCACCTCGAGTTTGGCGACATCGTCGTAACTCCTGATGACGAAATCGGCAACGTTGGGCGGGCCATCCTCGGCGAAAAGGATACCTTCGCAACCGAGCAGTTCGGCCTCCTTGCCGACATAGAACAGGCTCCAGACATTGTCTTGGCCATAACGGGCGCGCATCTTCAATTGGCCGGCCGCCACGTTTTCACCATTGGCGTAGTAATCTTGCTGGCTCATACCCAGTTCGCGTGGGCCGTGGTCGAACAGGTTGCAGAAGACGGGGATGCGCGGCGCCGGAGTGCCATTCACTGCGGCGACGAGGATTTCGAGCGGGGTCATGAGGCTTTCACCTCCTTGATCATATTCACAATCATCCGTCCGGCATTCACGCCATCAGGCGCCCAGCCATCGGCCCCCACCGTTTTGTAAAGCTCGTTGTCGAAGCGGTAGGGTGCGCCGCCGACGACCAGACGAAAACGGCTTTCGAGGCCGCGCTCCTGGAGAATCTGCCGCACTTTGCGTGCGCCGTTGTCGCCGGTCGCCGTGTGCACCATCATGGCAGAAACAGCGATCACCTGCGCATCCTGGGCCAGCGCGGCTTCGACGAATTTCTCTGCCGGTACATTTACGCCGAGGTCGGTGACTTCGACCATCAGCGCCTTGAGACAACCCATGACGATGCGCTTGCCGAGAGAGTGCAGGTCGCCATGTGCCGTGCCGATCACTACGCGGCCAATAATCTCGGGCGGGTACTCGAATTTCACCAGCATCTTCTCGGTGACTTCGGCGGCGATCTGCGCCGTCATGAAGTGCTGGGCGAGATTGGCGTCCGGATCCTTGGTGATGTTGGACATCATCTCCTCAACGGCGGGAATGACCACCTTGAAGACGATCTCTTCCGCAGTCATGCCGTCGGCCAACGCGGCGTTGACGACGTCGAAGGCGGCTTCCTTGTCAGTTTCGAAGACGGCCTCGTTATAGGCCTTGACGATTTGGTCGAGCATGGCGACCCCCTTTATATGTTGATCTGGATTGGGCGCAAACGTAGATGGTCGATGTAACGATCTTCATAGCCCGATACCAATGAAAGATTGACGGTTTTCGTCTTGGCCGTCAATGCCGAAAACTGTGCATTTCCTTGCATCGCCAGCAATGATTCCTCGCAGCCGGCGAGACTGGCGTCGGCAAACAGTTCAATGCGTGCCGGGTCGAGCGGCGGCAACAGGCCGACGGCCTGGGCATGGGCGATGTCGAGCGTGTGGCCGAAGGCGCCGCAGACGCACAGGCGCTGCAGATCGTTCCAGTGCAGATTCGCCTGCAACAGGAGCTGCGCCATCGCCGCTGCCGTGGCCGCCTTGGCGCGCTGGAAGGCATCCACATCGATGCCGGTGATGGTGCTTTTCGGGTTGGTCGGATCAAGCGCGAAGCCTTCCGGACCCGGAGAAACGGCAAAGCGACCGGAGGGCTTGAGTTTGCCCTGGGCCAGCAGCACGGCGATGGCATCGGCCAGCCCGGAACCGCAGATGCCGCGTGCCGCGCTACCGCCGATCGTCTCGCAGGTAAAACCGTCGTCAGCGGCACGCACACGGCAGATCGCGCCCGGCTCGGCAGGCATGCCGTGACGGATACCGACGCCCTCGAAAGCCGGCCCGCCGGGTACCGAGGTGACATGCAGATGCTGGCCATCCCACAGAGCGATCTCGGTATTGGTGCCGACATCGATCAGCATTGATCCCGCCGGCCCGGCGGTGAGTCGCGTGGCGATCAGGTCGGCGATGAGGTCGGAACCGATGAAGCCGGCTACCGGCGTCGGCATAACGATCGCGGCGTTGGGCATGAACCACTGCGACTGCCAGGCGGCGGCATCGGCTGGGCGGCAGTCGATGGTTTGTTGCCAGTAGGCCGGATCGACGAGTGCCGCGCCACCATGTTCCGTCAGCAAGGCCAGCATGGCGGTGTTGCCGACGATCAGTACCTGGCCGATCTCCGCCAGCATGGGCGTCACCTCGCCGACATCGCGCGCGAGGATGTCGCGCACGGCTTGAATGATCGCGGTGCGGGCCAGTTTGGCTAGCACTGCGGCGCGATCAGGGTGTGCGCGTGCGGCGTCGAGACGATTCAGTACGTCAGCACCATACGCGCCTTGCGGATTCGGGCCGCGCCGCGTGGCGATGCGCTTGCCGTGTTTTCGATCCCACAGAGCGACGCGAATATGCGTGGTGCCAAGATCGACGGCCACGCCGTAGATGTGTTCCTGTAAATCGGGCAGGCTGCCGCTTGGTGTGGTCAGGTTTTCCACTGGCAGGCTTTTCCAGTGCGAGGGCGGGGCGGGCTGGTCCAACAGGATTTCGGCATCGCCCTTCAGCCGCATTTGGCAAGCCAGGCGCGTACCGGCCGCACGCTCGTCGGGGGTGAGCTTCATGTACTCGGCGACGGTGGGCGTACTGACCGCGCCGCCGATCAGCTTCACCAGGCAGGCGCCACAGGTGCCGGTGCCGCCACAGGCAGCCCGCACGCGCAGTTCGGTGATGTCGAGCGCGTCGCGGACAGATTGGCCCACAGCGACTGCAAGACGCTGCTCACCCGCAGCGGAGTGGATCAGCAGCGTGGGCATGTGAAAGTCGACGTTGGTGGGACGGCGTAAAGTGCGGCGTTACAGCACCTCGGCGGCGTGGTCGGCGAGGCGCGAACGCTCGCCGCGCTGCAAGGTGATGTGGCCGGAGTGCGCCCAGCCCTTGAAGCGATCCACCACATAAGTGAGGCCTGAACTTCCCTCGGTCAGGTAAGGCGTGTCGATCTGCGCGATGTTACCCAGGCACACCACCTTGGTGCCGGGGCCGGCGCGGGTGATCAGCGTCTTCATCTGTTTCGGCGTGAGGTTCTGCGCCTCGTCGATGATGAGGAACTTGTTGAGGAAGGTGCGGCCGCGCATGAAGTTGAGCGACTTCACCTTGATGCGACTGCGGATCAGATCCATCGTCGCCGCATGGCCCCAGTCTCCCGCATAGGCACCGGCGGTTTTCTCGCCTCCTTCAGCGGGTTTGTTGAGGACATCGAGGTTATCTTCCAGCGCCCCCATCCAGGGCGTCATCTTTTCCTCTTCGGTGCCGGGCAGGAAGCCGATGTCCTCGCCCACCGGCACGGTGACGCGCGTGATGATGATTTCGGCGAAACGCTTGAGCTCGAGGGTTTGCGTGAGCGCGGCGGCCAGTGTCAGCAGGGTCTTGCCGGTGCCGGCCTGACCGAGCAGGGTGACGAAATCGATGTCCGGGTTCATCAGTAGGTTGAGCGCGAAGCTTTGCTCGCGGTTACGCGCCGTGATGCCCCACACCGCATGCTTGACGTGGCTGTAGTCGATCAGGGTTTCGAGTTCCGCAGTGCATTGGCCACCCCGGTCAGCACCGGCTTTTACCCAGGCTTGCAGCGGTTGCGGCCCTTCCTGCCAGACGAATTCATTGACCAGCAGGTCGGCACAGAGTGGTCCCTGGATGCGGTAGTAGGTGCGACCGTCTTTCTTCCAGGATTCCAGCCCCTTGCCGTGCGTCTCCCAGAAATCCGGCGGCAGCTCGAGGCTACCGGAATAGAGGAGGTCGGTATCCTCCAGCACCTTGTCGTTGAAATAGTCTTGCGCGTCGAGGCCCAGCGCACGGGCCTTGATGCGCATGTTGATGTCCTTGGTGACGAGGATCACCGGCCGCTTTGGCTGCTTTTCGTGCAGATGCATCGCCACGGCGATGATCTGGTTGTCGGCGCGCGAGGTGGGCAGTGACGCGGGCAGTACGCTGTTGATGGCCTCAGTCTGTAGAAACAGCCGTCCGGTGGCCTGGTCGTGCGACGGGCCGGCCAATTCGATGCCATGTTTGATGGCTTCTTCGCTGCCACTGACGATTTCGTCGAGCATACGGCTGGCCTGGCGGGCGTTGCGCGCTACCTCCGACATGCCTTTTTTGTTGGCATCGAGTTCTTCGAGCGTCATCATCGGCACGTAGATGTCGTGCTCCTGGAAGCGGAAGAGACATGTCGGATCGTGCATTAGCACATTGGTATCAAGGACGAACAGTTTGGTCGTCTTGCTGGATTTTGCGGCGCGTTTGGCGTTCATGGCATTCCGATCGGAGGGATCAACTCTGTTACTAAAGAAGCTTGTACTCTACTTCTGCGGCGCCGTGGTGGGGGCTGCTGCTTTCAACTTAGCAGACTCTACGCGAATCGCCTCCTGAACACGCTTGATCAGGGGTTGCGCTTCAGTTTCACGCCCTTGGTCAAGATAGAAACGGATCAAATCGTTCAGGCTGGCTCGGGTTTCCCAGTGGGTTGCGCCCAGCGTGCTTTCCCGCGTTGCCAGAATCCGCTTGAGGAGGCGTTCGGTATCGGGGATACGCCGGGTTTCCCGGTAGATCTCCGCGAGTGCGGCGAGGCTCGCGACGGTGTCGGGATGGGTGGCGCCGAGGGTGCTTTCGCGTTGCGAGAGGACACGGCGGATCAGCTTTTCTGCCTCGGGATAGTCGCGTTGCGCGCGCCAGATCTCCGCCAGATCGGTCATGCTGCTGAGTGTTTCAGGGTGTTCGGCGCCCAGCGCGCTCTGGCGGATCTCGAAAACACGCCGATAGAGCGGCAACGCTACATCGTAGCGCCCTTGTGATTTGTAAAGCCTGGCGAGGCCCGCAAGACTTTCGGCGGTTTTGGGGTGTGTCGCACCGTAAGCCTTGATGCGGATTGCGATAGCGCGCTGATAGAGGGGCTCCGCCTCGACCAGACGAACTTGCGACTGATAGAAGTTGGCAAGTTCATCAACGCTGCCCGAAGTGTTGGCATGTTCGGGGCCGAACACCACCTCGGCACTTGTCACGGCGCGCTGGAACCAAGTTTCGGCCTGTGGCATCTGCCGTTGCGCCTGGCTGATCCGTCCCGACCAGACCGCTACGGCCCAATGGTTGCGGTTCAGCGCTTCCGGGGTGCCTGCGGCATTGGGGGTGGCGAGTTCATCAGCGAGCGCACGTGCCAGGGGTGCGGCTTCGGCATAGGCCTTTTTCTCACACAGCTTGCGGATGGCAGCAATGCGCCGATCTTCGACTTGCAATGCTTCGCCGGCCCATGACAGGCTGACAAAGCAGCAGGCGACAATAGCGAGAGCGATGCGCAAGCAGAGGCGGCTTATTGTTTTACGGTTGTCAAACGCTGGTAGATCGCTGCAGCCAGCGCCTGATCACCTTCCTCGATGACCGGAATCAATTCTATGGCACGAGCCGTCTGGCCGCGGTCGATCAGTAGGTTTGCGACGTTGAAATAAGACTTGGCCGCCTCGGAAAAATCACCCTCAAAGTAATAGACATTGCCCAGTTCACCCCAAACATGGGCATCTGTATTTTTCTGTTCGAGGTACACCGAGTAGTAGTAGATAGCCCAGTCCGAATCGCCTGCGGCAAAAGCCTGCCGGGCGCCATTCAGATAGTCGGACAACTTGACTGTTTGACCGGCGACTGGCGCGCCCTGCGGTGCTTTACCGGCCGGTGTAACGGCGGCTGGTGCGGCAGCAGTCGGGGCGGCTTCAACGGATTTCTCAGTCGATGCAACAGGTGCTGCCGCGGGTGCGGCGACCGGTGCGGCCGTAGGCGCTGTGTCCGCAAGCGGTGCCGGTGTGTTCGGTTTCTTCGCTCGAGCGAGCAGTGTCTTGACGTCCTCTTGGGTATGGTTGCGATCCACCACCAATACCTGATTCGGGAAAATCAATCCGCGCGGCCCGATCTGGTTAGCGTTGGCACGATATAGCAGTGGCCATAGGCGCGCATCGCCATACACAGCCTGCTTGGCGGCGATGAGGGCCAGGGTATCTCCCGGTACGACCGTGTAGCGATCGATAAATACAGGCAATTCGCTGGCATCCACTTTGGGTGAGGCGACCGGTGCAGAGGCTGCCGCAGCGGTGGGTTGCGCGACGGTGACGGGGGCGCTGACTTCAGCTTGCACGGAGGGTGAATTTTCGGGGGATTTTTGCTCCACGGTGCTGCATCCCGGGAGTGCTGCCAGACTGATCAGCAACGGCAGGATTAAACGTGACTTGGTATGCATTTTTTCCTCTTGAATTGTCGGCAGTAAGCTCAAAAGTTATTGCTGCGGAGCCTGGCTCGAAAAAGCGTTGGCCGGGGGTGCGGTGTAAGCCGGTGGGACGAAGGGTGTGGGCGGATAGTGGGCACGGTCGCCACCGCCACCGCCAAATGGCATGAAACGGTTCATCGTGTTCATCGGCCCGGAAAAGCTGCGATCCATGTGTCCCGCAGAGTACTGGATGCGGTTGACCGATTCGGTCATGTTGATCAGCGACTGGGTCATGACCATCATGTTCTGGCCCATCGGCTCCATGGTGGCCTGCATTTTCTGCATGGTGACGGTCATTTGTGCCGCATCGTCCGTCAGTTGGTAAATCAGGTAATAGCCGTAAATGGCCAGGACGACGAACGCTGTCATGCCGGCAAAAACAACCATCTTCACCGTCTTCAAGCCTGCTTCGGCCCGGTCCATGTAATGCACGTAATGCGGTACATCACCCTTGGGTGGCGGATCGTAGATTTCCTTCGGATACTGCTCCCCTTCCTCAAGGTGCGGTACATGTCCTTTATTATTTGTCATGGCTGCTCTTCTAACTAGTTGTTTGTTATTATGTTTTAGAACTTAACGTGGTTGACCGCGGTTGCGCTCCGTTGCGCGCGCGATTTTCTGGTTAAGCAGGTTTGCCAGCATTGGCTCATACATCTGGATGATGGGCATCAGCGAAGCAATGGCGTTGATTTGCCGCGCGTCGATCAGGCGGGTGGCGGCCTCGTAGTAATTCTGGGCCGCTTCCGGATACCGTCCAATCTTCATATAGACGTTTCCAAGTTCGCCATACGCATTAAAGTCATGCGGATTTGATGCCAGATACTGGAGGTATTCGTGAATCGCTTCCCCGGGCCGTCCTGCCAGCGCCGACTTTCTGGCGGTGGCCAGACCCTCACTGGTTTCGCGCATCGGTGCTTGACTCGGCGCTTGATTGAGGTGTTGTTGATCCGGGCGGATGGCGCGCGGAACGGGAAGTAATCCTTCCGGAGGTGCCGGTGTCACCTGGGGCGACAGGGGCGGGGCTGCTGCCGTTGAATTACTCGCCACCGGCGGGTAATTTGGGTAGGCAGGATAGGCTGGGTAATCATGTACTTCGGGTTGGCCCGCTGCGGTTGCTGGCTTGGTCGCCAGTGTGGGCGGCGTGGGCGGTGTGAGTGGAACAGGTGCAACATAGGGCTGAGGCGCAATGCCTGGCGGAGGCGTGGCTTGGGAGGCTGTTTCGCCAGTCGCTGCACTGGAAACGCCGGGTTCGTTGGCGCCAAAGCTAGCGTAGGGTGGATAGGCAGGATACGATGGGTAATTTTGTCCATTCGACGTAGTCGTTTGCGCAGGCGCTTGCGTCGTGCCAACCGGCGGGTTGGGCGCGGCTTCCCCACCGCTAGTCGGCGCGGCAGCGAATGCCGATGGGGCGTTTGCCTCCTGATTAGCCGGTATCGCGGGATTGAGATCAGGATTCAGATTGGAATTCTGATTGGGTTCGGCATTCGCTGTTATGACTGGTGGGACGGTTTTGTCCAGTTTGCAACCGGGCAGTCCACAAGCATAGAGTTGCTTGGCCCAGCGGGTCACTTTTTCGGTCAGCGTGCTGGCTTTGGCATAGGCTTTTTCGCCATATTCATTGGCGGCACCCTGGTCATAGATAACCAGAACGACGACCAAAACAATCAGTAACAACAGCAGCCAGATTTTTCGTGTTCCACTCAAGGTGTCAGAATCCCTAGATTGCATTTCGTTCATGTAGTGCAACTCCTCTTACCAAGTTTTCTTGACGGGCAAATTTGGGTAGAGCACCTGAGTCAAGTTCAGGAACTCGAGGCTCCCTTTGTCGCGCGGTTCCATTTCGAAGATGGCGAGCCCTTCGCTCAATGTTCGGCAGAGCCAGACCCGCTGGCTCAGCCGTGCGGGCAGGGCGGTAGCCGGCTTCAGCATGGCGATTGCCTCTGCGGCCTCGCGGGTTTCCTTTGAGCCACCGAGCGGGTCAGTGCGGTTCAGGAACATCATGGCCTCGCAGCCAGGATGCCGGTGACTGGCGATCATGTTGAGAAAACGCTGGGTGGACCAGACATCGGCCTGTCCCGGCACCACGGGAATAAGCAGGCGGTGTGCCTGGCTGATGGCCGCGAACATCCCTACCATGTTTGCTGCGCCCACATCCACGATGACTTCGCCACTAACCTTGCGCAGATTTTCCAGCGGCATGTCCGACGGCAGCAACTTGATGGGGGGCGTGAACGCTTCCTCCTCGCGCACTCCAACCAAATCGGTCAGGGTTCTTTGCGGATCGAGATCGAGTAGTTTGACGTCGCATTCCTGCCAGGCGAGCCAGATAGCAAGGTTGAATGCGATCGTACTCTTGCCCGATCCCCCCTTAAGGTTGCCAATGACGGTGATCATGTTTTTCGTTCGCGAAAGATGGGTAGATCAAAGATGATGTGATTGAGGAATATTACTACTCTCTAATATAACTACCAACTAAACGGCCCAAATCCACTGCCGCCATTGTTTCCACCCCACGGACTGCCACCGCCCCACGGGCTACCGCCACCACCCCACGGACTGCCACCGCCCCACGGGCTACCGCCACCACCCCAGGGACTGCCACCGCCCCACGGGCTACCGCCACCACCCCACGGACTGCCACCGCTCCATGGGCTACCGCCACCACCCCAGGGACTACCACCGCCCCAGGGACTACCGCCACCACCCCAGGGACTACCACCACCACCCCAGGGACTACCACCACCCCAAGGACTGCCTCCCCAAGGACTTCCACCCATGGGGCTACCACCCCAAGGACTGCCGCCAAATGGGCTACCACCAAATGGGCTACCACCCATGGGACTGCCCATGCCCATGGGACTACCCATGCCCATAGGACTGCCCATACCCATGGGACTACCCATGCCCATCGGGCTCATGAATTGGGCTTGAGATTGTGTTGAGGCAAGCAAAGTTGATCCGAACAGGATCGCTGCAACCACCATGGATCTTTTCATATCGGCTCTCGCTTTAAGGTGAGTGATGTCGGAGCATTCTGCTTTCCGGCAACAAGGGTGAATTTGTTGAAATAACAATTGTCACTAAGACTTAGTGGTTGGCATAGGATCCAGGCAACATCCCGCCGCCGGCCCCCGGTGGCAACAAAAAGCCACCGCCAGGCAATGCCCTCGGCTGTTGCATTTGTGATGGTGCCTGTAGCGGATAACCGTTTGCTCCCTGGGCGGGATTACCCCCGTAGGGGAGCGGGGCGCCTATGGGGTAGCCTGCACCAACATAAGGATTCGCGAACGGATTGTAAGGTTCACCGTTAAGGAAACCCCCACCCCATGGCCCGTTCCACGGGTTGGCCACGCCGGGCGTTTGCCCTGAGAACCCCTGTGTTACCGCGCCCAACAGTAGCAACGCGACTAATTTATGGATGAACCAACGAGTGCTTTGCATGGGCTTTACCTTTTTCTGTTGATCCTTGGCATTTTGCCAAGGTCAAACATCGAGCCAATCATTGATCAGTGACGGGTCAACGCACTTTGTGGCGCTTGTTGGCCATGCTGGACGGCAGGCTGGTTCGCCATCATTGAAGCGTTCATGGCTTCGTGCAATTTCTGCGTAAGCTCATCAGCCATCATGGGGTTCAACTGGGCGATTACCGGCAATAGGGGTTCGACACGGTCGAGATCCTTCTTTTCGAGCAACAGCTTGGCAGTGTCGTAATAAGCTTGTGTCGCTTCGGGCAGGCGGCCGGTCAAATAATAGACATTGCCGAGTTCGCCGCGTGCATTTGCGTCGTTGGGGTTGCTCTTGATGACGTCACCATAGATGGTTACCGCCCCATCAATATCGCCGCGGGCAAAAGCTTCGCGGGCGCCGTTCAGCTTGCCTTCTGAGGAGCTCTTGCCAAATGGCCCCGTCGGTACTTTGGATGCTACAGATTTGACACTTTCGATCGCTCTGTCGGCAGCGGGCTTGAACCATTCGGTGTTCTTGTAAACCAGAACAAGAACGACGACGGTGAGAGCGGTCCATACCACCCAGTTTGCTATTTTGCTGAACATGATTGTCTCCTGATTATCGCTGTGTCTCACAGCTATGGGATTTTCCGCGGGACCAACCCAGGCCATCTCCCGGGAATCTTGCTTGTTCGAAACAGGCGACTTGAGGGGAATGCAACTGCTCTCAAGTCGCTTGTGTGCTTACCACCAACCGCGACGCCAGGGACCCCAACCGTTATTTCCCCAACCGTTGTTGTTACCCCATCCGTTGTTCCAGCCGTTATTGCCCCAGCCATTACCGTTGAAAAAATCATCGGTCCAGCCGTTCATGTCGGTATCCATGTTGAAGCCGAAATGCCCACGGCCGTTGCCACGACCATAGCCGCGACCGTAACCCCGACCATTACCGGAGCCATAGCCAGAACCAGAGCCATAGCCGTCATCCCAGCCCCTGCCACCCCAACCACCGGGATTGCCACCCCAATTGTTGTAACCGGGGCCACCCCAATTATTACCGGGAAAGCCACCCCACTGGGCAGAAGCAATACTAGGCAGCACCACAGCAGCGGCAATTGCCGATGCCATGAGCAAACGCTTAGTGATCGAACTCATGTCACAAATCTCCTCATTTAAAGTCACAAGTAAGTTGCCATGCGTCTACGCATAAAACTCCTCTTGGTGGGAGCTGCTGAATCATGAAGCACACCCAACTACAGCGGAAGCATCTCTCCCGAAAAATCCTGTAGTCGGGTTTATTTCAAGCTAATTACCAACCCCAGCCGCCGCCACGGTTGCCACCACCCCAACGGTCGTTACCGCCACCGTAACCGTCGTAGCTGTTGTTGCCATAGCCACTGCCTGAGCCATCCATGTCGCCGCCCATGTTGAAGCCGAAATTGCCGCGACCGGAGCCTGAACCGCGGGTGTTACCTCGGCCATAGCCGTGACCGGAACCATAGCCGTCGCCATAGCCTGAGCCATAGCCGTCGCCATAACCACCGTTGTTGTAGTAGCCGGGGCCACCACCATAACCAGGACCGCCATAGCCGTAGCCAGGGCCACCATAAGCGGGACCACCACCGTAGCCGGGGCCACCGTAATAGCCGGCGGGGCCTTGCTGCTGAACGTTACCGCGCTGTACTGGCGCTTGCTGCTGGTTCTGATAGGGATTCGGCGACATGTAGGGGCCTGGGGGTGGCAGGGGGCCAGCAGCCGATGCAATGCTAGCAGCACCAAGAGTCAGTACCGCAGCTACAGAGATAGCGCTAAGTTTGAAAGGGATATGCATTTACTTGCTCCTCGATTGAGTTTGTACAACTTGGTGCTGCTAAAACCAGCCACTGTGATTCACTTGCCTACTCTAACTTGCTCGGCTTCGATGATTCAATGCGGCTGAAGATTCGATTCCATTACCAGAGCGGTGGCGCAGGTCCGTTGTCCCCGGCGCGGCCACGCCACCAGTCCCAGCTCTGGGAATTTGTCCAACCAGACATTGGGGTGCTCCAAGGAACGTACATGCCTTGCGAGCGCAACCCCCAGACGTAAAATGGATCACTCGCCGCATTGACCTGGCCATAGGTCCAGCGCACTTGGCGCGCATCAGGCATGCCATTCGGGGCAGCGGGCAACATGTACATCGCCGTATTGCCGTATGCGGGATAGGCTGTTGCGGTACCGCCATAGGCTGGCGTTGCCGCATAGCCACGATTAGGGATGGCGTTGCCGTTGCCAATGACTTGATAGTAGGGAACCGGCAGAGCTTTTCTCGATAAGCGCTCAGAAATCTCCGGATAGGTTGCCGCCACCGCTACGGAAGATGCAAGCAGAAAGGCTGAAAACAGGCTTGTCACTCGAATTGTTCGCATAGGTATCCCCTCTTACTTATCAGAACCTTCGTTCATGTTTTTGATGCGAATGCCGCGCAATTTTCTCTTTGGAGCCCTCGTCGCCGGAGTGAGTTCGGCCGTTGGGGAAATTGCGGGTTTAATTAGAGTTTCGCTGGCGCTGGGCGTTGGTGCAGATGCCAAATCCATGACGGCTTCGGCCTTTTTCTTGAGCTGGGCGGGACGCTTGGCGGATGCTGCTGCTTCCTTGACCGCTGGCTCCACCGCTGGAGCGGCTGCCGGTAGCGGTTCTGAAACCTCGGGTGGTGGGGCAAGCTTCTTCTCGAGACGCGGTGGCCGAACTCCCGTGGAGGCGGCGGCAGTAGTCGTCACGGGTTCGGCAACGCTAGTGCTCTCGGCGCGCTTTTGTAGACGTGGCGGGCGACCCTCACTGTTTATGACTACTGGCGCTGCGGCTTCCACAGCCGATTCTGGCGCTTCGCTAGCGGTCTTTTTGGCTAGGCGTGGGGGCCGTCCATTACTCGGTGCTGCTTCAGTCGCTGCTGCTGAGGTCGGTGTGTCTGCCGTTGGTTCGGTGCGCTTTGCCAGACGTGCGGGCCTGCCGCCCGCAGTGGCCGTGTCTCCCGGGGAGGTTTCCCCTGAAGGCGTCGGGTCATTGCTGCTCGATGGCGGTGCGGCAGCATGCGAACAGGGGCCCCCTTCCTTGCAATGAAAAGCCTTCTGTGCCGAGAAGCAACCGAGCGGGATTACCACGAGTGTCAGGAATGTTGCGACGATGGAACCGAACAACAAGGACACTGCCATGCCTTGGAAGATGGGGTCGGTCAGTAGCACGGTCGAACCGATGACCAGCGCCAGCGCGGTGATGACGATGGGGCGAAGACGAACTTCAGCGGCCATCACGACAGCGTCACGTACTGACATGCCTTCTTCGACCTTGCCCTTGGCAAAGTCGACCAGAAGAATTGAGTTGCGGACGATGATGCCCGCTAACGCGATGAATCCAATCATCGAGGTCGCCGTAAAGTCGGCGCCTAGCATCCAATGGCCGGGAATGATGCCGATCAGCGTCAGCGGAATGGGTGCCATGACGACTGTTGGCAGCAGGAAATTGCGAAACTCGGCAACCACCAGCATGTAGATCAACACCAGCGCGGCGGCAAATGCCAGCCCCATGTCGCGGAAGGTGACGAAGGTGACTTCCCACTCGCCATCCCATTTGAATCCGAAGGCATCGAGATCCTTGGGTTTGCCGAAGTAGGTCCCATGCACTGATGAACCGTCTGACGCGCGATAAGAAGCGAGTTTTGCGTCGACATTCATCATGCCGTAAAGAGGGGCCCCAAGCGGCCCGATTACATCGGCAGTGACGTACTCGACAGCGCGCAAGTCCTTATGGAAGATGGTTGGACTCACTTGCCGTTGCGCGAAGTGGCCAAGCTCGCCGAGCGGAATGGTTACCCCTACCGCAGTACGCACCGGCAGGGCGAGCAGATTGCCCGGGTGTGCGCGCACGGCCAAGGGAAGTTGCAGGATGATGGTGGTTTGTTCCAATTCATGGACCAGTTTGACCGGGCCGACCTCAAAACCGCCCATGGCCATGGTGACCTCGCGGTTGATATCCTCAACGCTGATGCCATGCATGGCAGCATGTAGCCGATCAACCTGAAAGGCGATTTCAGAGTAGGGACGCACCATGAAGGTGTTGATATCGGCCAGATCGGGGGTTTCGTGCATGATGCGCTGGATGTCGACGGCAAGCTGGCGGCGTGCTTCGGCCGTCGGGCCATAAACTTCAGCAACCATTGACGCCAATACCGGCGGTCCGGGCGGGGCCTCGGCCACTGTCAGGCGCGCCCCCGATGCTTGGGCGATGGGAGTGAGCATCTCCCTAATTTGCATAGCGATCTCATGGCTGGAACGCTTGCGGTCATGCTTTGCCAGCAACTGGACAGCGATATCCGCTTGCCAAGGTTGCGCTCGCAGGAAGTAGTGGCGCACCAGTCCGTTGAAATTGAATGGCGAAGCGGTGCCGACATAAGTCTGGAAAGCGACAACTTCCGGTACGTTGTTCAGGCTTGTCGAGAAACGCTGCGCGAGATTCGATGTGACGAAGAGATCGGTTCCCTCCGGCATGTCGATAACAAGATTGAGTTCCGACTTGTTATCCATTGGCAACATCTTGAAAGCGACGACCTTAAAGTAGAACAGCGACACTGCGGCGAGCATGGCAAGGATGATGGCCAGCAAAGTCATGAACCCAAGGAATCGGTTGTTCATGATCGGGGTAATCAATTTCTTGTAGATTCTTCCGATCGTCTGGTTTTGTGCATGCTCACGTTTGGCCGCTTGGTTGAGTTGGCTCATGCTGGGCTTGATGCGTGCCGACAACCATGGCACGAAAATGAACGCGCCGAACAGCGAAAACACCATGGCTGCCGATGCCAATACGGGGATCGGCATCATGAACGGCCCCATCATGTCGCTGACGAAAGCCATCGGCAATAGGGCAGCTACCACGGTGAACGTGGCAAGAACCGTAGGGTTGCCGACTTCGTCGACGGCCTGGATGGTCAACTCGGTATCGGTCGACTTCTTCTCTAACCAGCGTCGGTAGACGTTCTCGACGACTACGATTGCGTCGTCCACCAGAATGCCGATAGCGAATACCAGCGCGAACATACTGACTCGGTTGATGGTAAAGCCGAGTATGTAGGCTACCGCCAGGGTCATCAACAGCACCACTGGAATGGTGATGACGACAATCAACGCAGTTTGCCTGCCCATGGTGAGCAACATCAATAGCGTGACGATTACCGTGACAATGAATAGTTTGAATATCAGGCCAGATACTTTTTCGTCAGCGGTTTCGCCATAGTTGCGCGTAACGTCGATTTTTACGCTATCCGGAATCAGCGTCCCCTTGAGCGATTCAACCTCGCTCAGTATGCTGCGCGCTACATCGACGCCATTGGTACCGCGCTTTTTCGCGATCGCGACGGTCACGGCAGGGTGGTTGGAAAACACTCCCCCATCAATACGCTCACTGTGGGTAACAATGGTCTTGGTTTCGCCTTCCCCCTGACTAATCATCGCCAGGTCGCGTAGCATGACCGGCCGATTGTCACGGACAGAGACCAGTAGATCGCCGACCTGTCGCGCATCGTGCAAAAACTCACCCGAATAAACGGTAAATGACTTGTTGCCATCGACCAGGTCACCGGCCTGGGTGCGCTGGTTGGCTGAACTGATAGCCTTTGCAACCTGTGAGAGTGTGACGTTGTAGGCTGTCAGCCGGCCCGGATCCACCTCGACGCGCACCTGCTCAGGACTCCCTCCCGCGATAAAGCTTTGCCCGGTATTCGGCAGGGATTTAACTTTTTGCTGCACATCCATTGCCATCTTGCGCAAGGTGACGATGTCGTCGACCTTGGAGGACAGCGTCAGGGTCACGACGGGAACATCGTCGATACCCTTTGGCTTGACCAAAGGCTGGGTAACGCCCTTGGGAATCGCATCCATATGCGAATACAGCTTGTCGTAAAGCTTGACGAGCGACGGTTCCATCTGCTGACCGACATCAAAGCGCACCGTCACCATGGCGCGCCCATCTTGAGACATCGAGTAAACATGCTTTACGCCACTGATTTCACTCAATAAACGTTCGAGCGGCTCGGATACAAGGTTATTGACTTGTTCAGCAGATGCACCCGGATAGCCAACAAAGACGTCGACCATCGGCACGGAAATTTGTGGATCCTCTTCGCGGGGCGTAATGACCATACCCATCAGGCCGATGACAAAACTTGCGATCAGCAAGAGTGGCGTTAGCGGTGAGTCAATGAACCTGCGCGCCAAGCCGCCTGCGAAACCGTCCTGGCGCGGCGGAGTCGATACCGCGTGCTCCCCCGCTGCCCCTGCGGCTTCTTGTTTTTTGTCTTCGGCCATCCTGTATTTCCTTAATTAAGCTTAGATAGGGCCGTCACTGCGGGCGCTC
>Ga0315268_10002568_pt1 | contig 20417 bp, 9 predicted proteins | sample C1_top_MG_FD_204535 | JGI IMG/M metagenome (GOLD analysis project Ga0315268, IMG submission 204535) | Sediment microbial communities from Yellowstone Lake, YNP, Wyoming, USA - C1_top | ecosystem: Environmental > Aquatic > Freshwater > Lake > Sediment | place: USA: Wyoming | collected 2017-08-01
TGGTTGGTGCCGGACGAGGTGTCGTGCGCGCCGCGTGCTGGTCTCGCGGCCAACAGCATGTGCGCCAGACGCGGATGCAGCGGCAGCGAGGCCATCGCGCGACCCATGGGAGTGATCGCGCCCTGTGTATTGAGTGCGCCCAGGCGCAGCAGCAGTTCTCGCGCCTGCTGCAGCTGTGGCGCGGCGGGCGCATCCAGCCAGCTCAAGCCCGCCGCCTCAGCGACGCCCCACTGCGCGAGCTCAAGGGCTAAAGGCGCGAGATCGGCCTCGAGCATTTCCGGCGGCGTGTGGGCTGCGAGACTGGCGTGCGCACCCTCACTCCACAGCCGATAGCAGACACCCGGGGCAGTGCGGCCGGCGCGACCCGCGCGCTGCTCGGCCGAAGCGCGCGAGATACGCGTGAGTTCCAGGCGACTCATACCGGTGGCCGGATCGAAGCGCGAGCGGCGTGCCAGACCGGCATCGATCACTACCGTGACGCCCGGAATGGTCACGCTGGTTTCGGCAATGTTGGTGGCCAGCACGATGCGACGCAGTCCAGGTTCGTGACCTGCAAGCACGGCGTCCTGGTCCTGGGCGCCCAGCTCGCCGTACAGAGGCAGCACTTTCAGCGCTGCTGAGTTCAGATCGCCCAGCAAGCCCTGGACGCGACGGATCTCAGCTGCGCCCGGCAGAAACACCAGCAGATCGCCCTGCGTCTCGCCCAGCGCGCGGCGGACAATCTGCGCGGTCAGGCGCTCGGGTGATTCGCTGGCGCTGGGCAATAGCGGCATGCCGCGCCCGGCGTAGTGCACCTCGACCGGAAACTGCCGGCCTGGAACGTTGACGATTGGTGCCGCGTCGAGCAGCGCCGCAACGCGTGCGCCATCGAGCGTCGCCGACATCGCCAGGATGCGGAACTGGGCCTCGAGCTGGCGACGTGCATCGATACACAGTGCCAGGCCGATATCGGCCTGCAGGCTGCGTTCGTGAAATTCATCGAAGATCACGCAGCCGACGCCCGGCAATTCCGGATCGCCCTGCAGCATGCGTGTCAGCACGCCCTCGGTAATGACCTCAATGCGGGTGCGACGCGAAATGCGCGTGTCCATGCGCATGCGATAACCGACCGTGTCGCCTACCGGTTCGCCGAGCAGCCAGGCCATGCGTTGCGCCACGGCCCGCGCGGCGACGCGACGCGGCTCCAGCAGCAGAATTTTTCGTTGCCGCAGCCACGGCTCCTCAAGCAGCGCCAGCGGCACGAGCGTGCTCTTGCCGGCGCCGGGTGGCGCCTGCAACACCGCGTCGCGATGTTCGGCGAGCGCCGCGCGCAGGGCCTGCGCCAGGGCGTGATCAGCGTAAGCAGCAGTGCTCACTGCGTCGCGATCGTTCTGGGCGCGTTGATGCCACTGCCCTGCAATACCGCGTCGGCGAGTTGTGCATAGGCGCCGCTGAAGTGATGGCCGGTGCCGATCTCGAGCGCACGCAGGTTGGGACCCGCCAGCGCGGCGCAGGGATCGTGCTGCTCACCACCGCCATAAAGACACAGCGCCTTGAGGCCCGTCATCTTTTCGATTTCCGGGCGTACCGGCAGTTCGCCGCCACTGGATCCAGGCAGCCAGCCAGCAACTTTGATTTCAAAACTGGTGTAGTCGTCGAGCCCCAGCAAACCGACCCCGGCGATGCGTGCCTGCAGTTCGGGCGGCAGGCGATTGACGATGAAGGGCAGGACATTCGCGCCGAAGGAGTAACCGATCAACAGCACACGTTGCCGCTTCCACGCGCCAAGATAATGCGTGATAACGCGCGCGACATCGCGCGCCGATTCCTCCGGTGTGCGCGCCTTCCAGTAGTACTTGAGTGTCGACAATCCCACTACCGGCAGGCCACGCGCGCCCAGTTCTGCGGCCATGCCGCGATCGAGACCCGCCCAGCCGCCATCGCCCGTGAGCAGCAGAGCGAGCGGCAGGTCAGCCGCGCCGTGCGTGGCGGGCTGCTCTATCAGCGGCAGATCATCGACGCTGGCAATCGCTGCCCGTTGCGCACCAACCTCAGTGTGCGACTTGTCCGCTCCGGAGTGCAGCGCACCGGGTGCCGCAGGCGGCGCCAGTGTGTCCAGGGTCGCCACCAGCTGCGGCAGCCATCGGTCTTCAACACCGAAGCCGTGGCCCACACCAGCGAGCCGGATTACCGTGGCATTGCCAACGTGCCGGGCAAATTCGTCGACCGCAGCAACCGGACAGGTTTGATCATTCTGCCCCTGAAATGCGATCCAGCGATCGCCCAGCCGCGTCGCCGGATCGAACACGAATGAGCCCTTGGCTCCTGGGCGATAGCTCAGTTGTGCTCCGGGTCCAGGGCACAGCGGCACGCCGCCAAATTTCTGATCAGGGCAGAAGCCGAGACTCACTGCGCCACCAAATGTGCCGGGTGGTGACTGCACCAGAACCGCATAGGCGAGTGTCGCGCCCGAGGAATAGCCGTACAACAGGGGTAACTGGTAGTCATCCAGGTGCAGTTCGCGCTGTACGCGATGCGCCAGCGTTTCAAAATCTGCGGCCATATAGCGGCACGCCCCGGGGTGCGCGGTGATGTCGGCCAGGTAATGGCGCACATCCAGGCCCGCGACGGCGACGCCGGCCGCAGTGAAGGCACGCGCCATGCTGACGACGCCCAGGTGCCAGCCGCCATCGCCCGAGAGAAACAGCACCATGCTGCGCGGCTTGCCCTCTGGCATATAGAGCGTGACGCGGCCAAATGGTGGGCCATAGTCGAACTCGCGCTCGGCGGCCGGCAGGCCGGCACAGAATGTGGCGCACAGCAGCGCGAGCAGTACTGGGTATCTCACTTGCTGAAGATCTCCCGAACGCCGCCCGAAATCAAAGCCGATACATCCAGCAATACCCGCGGCAACACCAGGCCGCCCGGCGATGCCAGGTATTTTGATTCCCAGGTCGGGTTGAACTTCGCCTTGTAACGACGCAAGCCATCGAAGTTATAGAAATGTTCGCCGTGCCGAAATACAAAATTACCAACACGATGCCAGACTGGCGCCAGCGGGTGCTGTTCGAGCCCTGCCAGTGGCGCCATGCCAAGGTTGAGCCAGCGGTAACCCTGGGTGCGCGCCCAGAGCATGAGCTCGATGAACAGAAAATCCATGGCGCCGCGCGGCGCGTCGGGGCCAAAGCGCATGAGATCAACGGCCAGCTCGCCACCATCGCCCGCCATCCACAAGCTGGCAAAGGCCACCGGATCACCCTCGCAGCGCACCAGTGCCAGCGGAAAGTTACTGAGGTATCCGGGCGTGAAGGCGCCGACTGAAAAGCCCTTCTCGGCAGCCGCCTTGTCTTCGAGCCAGGATGTGGAGATCTGTTGCAGCCGCGGCAGCAACGGTGCGAGTTGCGCTGCGGGCAACACTTCGAAGGTGGCGCCGTCGCGTTCAGCGCGTCGACGCTGGGTGCGCAGCTCCGCGCGCGCACTGCCTTCCAGTGAAAAATCCGCCAATGGCACGCGCGCCTCTTCACCCAGCTTCAGTGCCGCCAGGCCAAGATCAACATACAGCGGCAGGCGTTCACCACTGACCTGGTAAAACACAGTGCGGCCGCCGTGCCGGTCGGAAAGCGCACGAAACTGCCACACCAGCTCTTCGTGACTCTCACGCCGCCCAACCGGATCGCCCAGGGCGATCCAGCTGCCGCCACTGACCTGGTACATCAGAAAGGCGTCGCGCGCTTCACTGAACAGCACCCGCTTGTCGCCGGTCAGCACGGCATTGGCCAGTGCCTGATCAGAGTGCGCCAGCAAAGCGCGTGCGGCCTCCAGATCGCTGCTCGAAGCAGTGCCCGGCTCGGGCCGTGCGGGGCGCAGCAGATTCATCGCCAGAAATGCCGTCGCCAGCAACACCACCAGCAGCGAGGCGCGCAACATGCGCGGCGCATCGCCTTCGAGCGCAAAGGTCCACCACAGGGAATGCGAATATTCCACGTGCCGATGCGCAAAGAACCCGACCCACACCGCCGTCGAGATCACGATGATCAGACTCATCACCCACAGCGGCGTAAAGCGCTCGGCCATCACGGCGGAGGGCCGATAGAAGGCGCGCCGGCCAAGCCACAGGATGAGCAGCACCAATGAAAGGACCAGGGCCTGCTCCACTTCCAGACCCTTGAGGAGTGAAGCGGTTATGCCGGCCAACAACAGCCAGAAGGTCATCTGATAGGCGGCCGCTACGCGCCGGAACAGCGCGCGCGCCAGCACCAGCAGGGCCAGACCGATGACGCTGCCGGCCAGATGTGAAATTTCCACCACCGCCAGCGGCAGTGCGTGCCACAGCAGCGCCAGACGGGTATCGATAGCCGGCGTCGCTCCCGAGACCAGCAACAGGAAGCCGGCAAGAAACACCAGTGCGCCGCTGACCTGCGGGACGACTGGCGTGATGTATACCGCCATCGTCTGTTCGAAGCGCGATAGCCTGGGTCGCAGCGCCAGCACTTCCTGGGCTGCAAACAGCAGCGCCGCCACCAGCAGCGGCAGCACGTAATAGACCGCGCGCCAGGCGAGCAGGGTGCCAACCAGCTGATCGGGGGCGATACCCGGCAGGGCCAGCACCATTACTGATTCAAACACACCGAGACCGCCGGGCACGTGACTGACAACACCAGCCGTGATCGCCACAGCATAGATGCCCGTGAACAGCGGCAGCGATACTGCGGCACTTGCTGGCAACAATACCCACAACACCGCTGCCGACAATCCAAGATCGACAATCGCCAACACGATCTGCGGCAGGGCCACGCTGGGTAATGGTGCGCGCAGTGACCAACCCTGCAATTCGAGCGGCCCCGCACGCAGCAGCGACCAGGCGGCATAGGCTATGACACCACCCAGCAACAGGCAGCCGAGCAGCCACACCAACGGCGTACTCAAATGCAGTGCGGCCGCGCCGGCGGCCGGCGCAGCGACAAAGGCCAGGCCCGCCAGCACCGCCAGACCAATCGAGGTTGTGACACTGCAGAACACGGCGACGGCGGCGACATCGGCGGCACTCAAACCCGAACCTGCATAGAGCCGATAGCGCACGGCAGCGCCGGTAAAACTCGCCACGCCCAGATTGTGACCAAAGGCATAGGCGATAAACGAGGTGAAGGCCGCGCGTGTGTAGCTCACCGTCCTGCCGATGTAGCGCAGCGCCAGCACATCGTAGAAGCCGAGCAGCCAGTAGCTCAACGCGGTAAATACGGCAGCGCGAACCACTGCCGTGACAGGAATGGCGCGCAGGTGGGCGAGGATGCCCTTGAGTGGAAACTGAGCCAGCTCACGGTGAATGACATAGATCACACCGGCAAAGATGCCAACGGTAAGCACCGGCACCAGCCAGCGTCGCCAGAATTCCTGCAGAGTGCGTAGTGTGATCGGGTTCATGTGCTACCAGAACTATCCGCGCCGGCAGCGCGCCACAAGGCCCACGCCGCGACACACCAGCCGGCAATCAGGCACAGGCCGCCCACCGGTGTGAGCACGCCCAGCAACCGCGGCGCACCGCACAGCAGCAGATACAGGCTGCCGGAAAAAAATATTACACCGACCAGCAATAAGGCAATCGCCAGCCCCAGGCCGCGAGCGGCGCGCTGCGCCGCGAGCACACCCAGGATCAGCAATCCCAGGCCATGAATGAACTGATACAGCACCGCGGTCTGCAGCACGGCAAAGCGCTCCGCAGTGAGTTGTGCCTTGAGTGCGTGTGCGGCAAAGGCGCCGATGGCCGTCGCCAGCGCCAGCAATAAACTACCGGCGATCAGTGCCCGGCGGGCGGACACGCTGTTCATGGACGGGGACGCCGCGCTCCGCGTCCCCCGGGTTTGCCGCCCGGTGCACGCGCCGCCGCCGGCGCACGCGGCGCCGCTGGCGTGCGTGGCAAACCCGTGTGCTGCGTGCGCATGGGCTGGCGGCGTTGGCCTTCACGCAAGTCACCTGTGCCCTGCGGTTGCCAGGCAGGGATCAGCTGCTCGCGCCCCGGGCCGATCAGATCAGCGCGTCCCATATGCCGCAACGCCTCGCGCAGCAGCGGCCAGTTGTTGGCATCGTGATAGCGCAAGAACGCCTTGTGCAGCCGCCGCACCCTGAGACCCTTGGGCACGCTGACGCCGGTGCTGGTACGCGTGACGCGCTGCAATGGATTCTTGCCAGTGTGATACATCGCCGTGGCGCTGGCCATCGGTGAAGGCAGAAAGGCCTGCACCTGATCAGCGCGAAAGCCGTTGCGCTTGAGCCAGAGCGCGAGCTCGAGCATGTCCTCGTCGGTCGTGCCCGGATGCGCGGCGATGAAATAGGGAATCAGGTATTGCTCTTTGCCAACCTCTTTCGAATATTTATCGAACAGCTCCTTGAAGCGGTAATAGGTGCCGACCCCGGGCTTCATCATTTTAGAGAGCGGTCCTTCGCGCACATGCTCGGGCGCAATCTTCAGGTAACCGCCGACGTGATGCTGCACCAGTTCCTTGACGTATTCGGGTGATTCGATCGCCAGGTCGTAGCGCACACCCGAGGCGATCAGTACTTTCTTGACGCCCGGCAATTCACGGGCGCGCCGGTAGAGTTGAATCAGCGCACTGTGATCGGTGTTGAGATTGGGACAGATGCCGGGAAACACGCACGACGGTCGCCGGCAGGCACTCTCGATCTCGGTGCTCTTGCAGGCGATGCGATACATGTTGGCGGTCGGGCCGCCGAGGTCCGAGATCACACCGGTAAAGCCTGGCACCGTGTCGCGAATCCTTTCAATCTCACGGATGACTGACTGCTCCGAGCGATTCTGGATGATGCGCCCTTCATGCTCGGTGATCGAACAGAAAGTGCAGCCACCGAAACAGCCGCGCTGAATCGCCACCGAAAAGCGGATCATCTTGTAGGCGGGAATATTGGCCTTGCCGTATGCGGGGTGCGGCTGGCGCTTGAAGGGCAGATCGTAGATCCAGTCCATCTCATGCATGGCCAACGGAATGGGCGGCGCGTTGAGCCACAGATCCTGATCGCCGTGACGCTGCACGAGCGCGCGAGCGTTACCCGGGTTGGATTCCAGGTGCAGGATGCGCGAGGCGTGCGCGTATAACACCGGGTCGCGCTCGACCTGTTCGAACGAAGGCAGGCGGATCACGCTGCGCTCGCGATCCTGGTTGCGCACGCCGCGTGCGAAGCGTACCGGCACCGCGGGGACCGGCACGACAGCGGCCGCCGCAGCGGTGACGCTCGCGGTGGCTGGTGCCACGGGCGCGGCGTCACCAGTCGAAGGTTTCGCGCTCGTGGCGTAGGGGTCAATGGGCGGGTTCAGCGGCCCGGGCGCATCGAGATGGGTTGAATCGATCTCGATGAACTCCTGGGGCCAGACCCGGCGCACGAAAGCCGTGCCGCGCAGATCATCGATCGCCTGGATGCGCTCGCCGGCATCCAGGCGGCGCGCGAGTTCCAGAATCTGCCGCTCGGCATTGCCGAATACCAGCAGGTCGGCCTTGGCATCGAGCAGCACCGAGCGGCGCACGTTCTCGGACCAATAGTCGAAGTGCGCAATACGGCGCAGCGAGGCCTCGATGCCGCCGATGACAATGGGCACATCTTTATAGGCTTCACGGGCCCGCTGTGCGTAGACGATCACCGAGCGATCAGGTCGCTTGCCGCCCTCGCCGCCCGGCGTGTAGGCATCATCACTGCGCACGCGCCGATCGGCGGTATAGCGATTGACCATGGAATCCATGTTGCCGGCGGTGATGCCGAAAAACAGCCGCGGCTTGCCCAGCGCCCGGAAGGCAGCGGCGCTGTGCCAGTCGGGCTGCGCAATGATGCCGACCCGCAGGCCCTGCGCTTCCAGCACCCTGCCGATCAGCGCCATGCCAAAGCTGGGGTGATCCACATAGGCATCGCCACTGACCAGAATGACGTCGCACTGCTCCCAGCCGAGCGCCGCCATCTCGGCGCCCGTCATGGGCAGATAGGGCGCAGCCGGCCCCCGGGTGGCTGCGGGCAAAAAGCTCTGGAGTGCGGGGGCGGCTTGCATGGGCAGATTATAGTCGCCGCCGCTCGCCACCCGGTCGGAATACTCGGTTAAAGTTCCACGCATGCCTGAGCACGCTACCGAGTGCATCCTGGTGCGGGGCGCGCGCCAGAATAATCTCAAGAACCTCGATCTTGACATCCCCCTGAACCAGCTGGTGGTGGTCACCGGCGTGTCCGGTTCCGGCAAGTCTTCGCTGGTCTTCGACACCCTCTATGCCGAGGGGCAGCGGCGTTATGTCGAGACCTTCTCGCCCTATGCGCGCCAGTTTCTGGATCGCTGCGACAAGCCGCAGGTGACCCGCATCGAAGGCATTCCGCCAGCGATCGCCATTGATCAGGTCAACCCAGTGCGCACTTCGCGCTCCACGGTCGGCACCATGACCGAGATCAACGATCATCTGAAGCTGCTGTACGCGCGTGCCAGCACCCTGCACTGCCGTCGTTGCGGCCTGCCGGTGCGCCGCGACAGCGCGGCCAGCATTGCCTCGCAGGTGCGTGAACGCGCCGCGGCGCTCAACGATCCGCGCCTGGCGATCTGCTTCACGGTCAAAGTGCCCGAGCGCATGAGCATCGCGGAAGTGCGTGCTGAGCTCGAACGCCAGGGCTACGCGCGTCTGCACAGCGAATCGCCACGAGTGCTGGAAGTGATCCAGGATCGGATACGGGCGGCCGACAACAGCACACGCCTGCTGGAGGCTCTGGAAACAGCGCTGCGCGCCGGGCATGGACAGCTGGTCGTGCACGTGCTCGATTCGCCCGCGCCCGCCTCGGCGCCCGAGCGGCTATGGCGCTTTTCCAGCGCCCTGCATTGTGCCGATTGCGATCTGTCTTATCAGGATGCACTGCCCGCATTGTTTTCATTCAATTCAGCCGTAGGCGCCTGCGAACTGTGCCGCGGCTTCGGGCGCGTAATTGGTATCGACTATGCGCTGGTGATTCCCGACGAGCGCCGCACCCTGAAGGCGGGTGCCATCAAGCCCTGGCAGACCCCCTCGTTCCGCGAATGCCAGGACGATCTTGAGCGCCACGCCAGACGCCGGGGCGTCGCCCTCGATGTGCCGTGGGGCGAGCTGCCGGCCGCGGCGCGCGAGTGGGTCATCGAGGGAGAAGGCCCCTGGACCAAAAAGACCTGGTACGGCGTGCGGCGCTATTTTGCCTGGCTTGAGTCCCGTGCCTACAAAATGCACATCCGCGTGCTGCTCTCGAAGTACCGCAGCTACACGACCTGTAGTGCCTGCCAGGGCGCCCGGCTCAAACCTGATGCGCTGTTGTGGCGATTGGGCGTCGCGCCATTGTCGCCGTCGGCAGCAGCGGGACTCGCCATAAACGAACTGGTGGCACTGCCAATCTCACAATGCCGTGAATACATCGACCAGCTGCAATTGCCGGCGCCCTTCGATGAAGCGGCCGACCTGGTGCTCACCGAACTGCGCACCCGACTGCGCTTTCTGTGCGAGGTCGGCCTGAGCTACCTGACACTGGATCGACAATCGCGCACGCTCTCGGGCGGCGAAGTGCAGCGTATCAATCTCACCACGGCGCTGGGCACCTCACTGGTCAATACGCTGTTCGTACTGGACGAGCCCTCGATCGGACTGCACCCACGCGATATGGGCCGCGTCATTGCCGTGATGGAGCGCCTGCGCGACGCCGGCAATTCCCTGCTGGTGGTTGAACACGATCCACAGATCATGCGCGCCGCCGATCGACTGCTGGATCTGGGACCCGGCGCCGGCGAGCTGGGTGGTCAGATCGTCAGCTTTGGCACCCCGGCCGAGGTAGCTGCCGATGCAGGCTCCATCACGGGGGCCTGGCTGTCCGGCCGCAAGCGATTGCCGCCGCTGCGCCCGATGGGCGAAGCAGCTGGCAGCGCCGCGGCGCGCGGCGGAGCGGCGACGCGCGACACTGCAAGTGCGCCAGCCATCGAGCTATTCGGCGTGCGCGCCCACAATCTACGGGATATTGACGTGCGCATTCCCTTGCACCAGCTGGTGTGCCTGACCGGCGTCTCGGGCTCCGGAAAATCCACGCTGGCGCAGGAAGTACTCTACGCCGCGCTGCAGAAAGCCAAAGGCAAGGGCGGCGAGGCGCCGCTCGAGCATCGCGCCTTGCGCGGCGCCGAACTCATCGATTCGGCAGTGATGATCGATCAGACACCGATTGGCCGCACTACCCGCTCGAATCCAGTGAGCTATGTCGGTGCCTTCGATGAGATCCGCGCGCTGTTCGCGGCCACGCCGGACGCGCAATTGCGCCGCTACAGTGCCGGCACCTTCAGTTTCAACAGCGGCACCGGCCGTTGCCCGGCGTGCAGCGGCAATGGCTTCGAACACGTCGAGATGCAGTTTCTCGCCGACGTGTATCTGCGTTGCGGCGAATGCAACGGCACGCGCTTTCGCGCCGAGACGCTGCAGGTGTGTTGCACGGGGAACGACGGCCGGCAGGCCGATATCGCCGCGGTGCTCAATTTCACGGTCAGCGAGGCGCTGCTGTTTTTTGCGCACGCGCCACGGGTCGGAGCACGCCTGCAGCCGCTGGCCGACGTGGGTCTGGCCTATCTGCGCCTCGGCCAACCGGTGCCCACGCTGTCAGGCGGCGAGGCGCAGCGGCTGAAGCTCGCGGGTTACCTGGCCGAGGCCGCCATCGACAGCGCACGGCAGAGCCGGGTCCGCGCCCGCGCAGTGCGCGGCGCCGCGAGTGCCGGGCCGTCAGTGGCAGGCAAGCTGCTGCTATTCGATGAGCCCACCACCGGTCTGCACTTTGAAGATGTCGCGCGCCTGCTGCGTGCCTTTGCTCTGCTGCTGGAGGCGGGCCACTCGCTGCTGGTGATCGAGCACAATCTGGATGTCATCGGCGCCGCCGACTGGATCATCGATCTGGGGCCGGAAGGCGGCGCGGCCGGTGGTGCCGTGGTCTGCTGCGGAACGCCGGCTCAGGTGATGGCCGAAGTGCGCTCGCACACCGGACAGGCCCTGCGTGATTATCAGCGCGCTCCGGGCGTACGTGACTCCGCGCCGTCGGCGGCGCGCGCGCCGCAGCGCGGGCTGCCGGCGCCTGCCCGGCCCGCACCGGCGCCCGCCCTGATCCGCGTGCGCGGTGCGCGCGAGCACAATCTGCGCAACATCAACGTCGATATTCCACGCGAGCGCTTCACCGTCATTACCGGGGTATCCGGATCGGGCAAATCGACGCTGGCTTTCGACATTCTGTTTCATGAGGGCCAGCGTCGCTACCTGGAATCGCTCAACGCCTTCGCACGCCAGTTTGTACAGCCGGCAGCGCGTCCTGACATCGACTCGCTGACGGGTTTGCCGCCGACGGTAGCCATAGAGCAGCGCGCCAGTCGCGGCGGACTCAAGAGCACGGTGGCGACCCTGACCGAGATCTACCATTTTCTGCGACTGCTGTATGTGCACCTGGGGGTGCAGCATTGCCCGGATTGCCTCATTGCCATCGCGCCACAGAGTCCTGAGCAGATCGCTGCGCAATTGTTACGGCGGCATCGCGGCCAGCGGCTGCAGTTGCTGGCGCCGCTGATCGCGCAGCGCAAGGGCATCTACACCGATCTGGCGCGCTGGGCGGCAGCGCGCGGCGCGCGCCAGCTGCGTGTCGATGGCACCCTGGTAGCCACCGAGCCGTTTCCGAAGCTCAAGCGCTTCGTCGAGCACAGCATCGAAATGCCGGTGGCGGATTTTGTGGTATCGCTACGCGAGGAAGCGCAACTGCGCAGCGCCGTGGCGGCGACACTTGAGATCGGCAACGGCGTCGCGCATGCGCTGGGCGCAAGCGGCACGGTCGAAGTGCTCTCGAGCCGGCGCGCCTGCCCAAAGTGCAGCCGCGGCTTCGCCGCCCCCGATCCGCGCCTGCTGTCGTTCAACTCGTCACAGGGCTGGTGCAGGAGCTGTCGCGGCACCGGACTCAGGCTCGAGGACTTCGACCCCGAACAAAGCGGTGAAGAATCCCAGTGGCTGGAACGCACCGTAACGGCGACGCCCTGCCCGGAATGCCAGGGCCAGCGCCTGAATCCGGTGGCGCTGCAATTGCGCTTGGGAGAGCATTCCATCAGCGCACTGTGTGCCCTGAGTGTCGAGGCTCTGGGAAAGTTCTTCAACCGCTTGCGCCTCGATGAGCGCGCCCGGACGATTGCCAACGATGCGCTGCTGGAAATTCACGCGCGTCTGCAATTTCTCGAACGCGTGGGTTTGGGCTATCTGACGCTTGAGCGCGCGGCGCCCACGCTCTCTGGCGGTGAAGCGCAGCGCATCCGGCTGGCCGCACAGTTGGGTTCCAATCTGCAGGGCGTCTGTTACGTACTCGATGAACCCACCATCGGCCTGCACCCGCGCGACAACAAAGTGCTGCTCGGCGCGCTCAGGATGCTGAACCAGGCGCGCAACACACTGATCGTGGTCGAGCACGATGAGGACACCATCCGGCAGGCCGATCACATCATCGATCTCGGACCTGGGGCGGGCGTACGCGGTGGCGCGGTGATCGCCACCGGCAACGCCGCCGCATTGAGTGCCAACCCCCTGTCGGTGACCGGTCGTCTGCTGGCCGCGCCGCTGCGGCATCCAGGCCGCCCACGCCGGGCCGTTACGGCCAGCACCGTGGCGCTGCAGCTCAATGGCATCACGCTGCACAATCTGCGCGACCTCGAAGTGCGCATTCCGCTCGGCCGGCTGGTGGTCATCACGGGTGTCTCGGGTTCGGGTAAATCAACGTTGGCGCGCGATGTGCTCTACGCCAATCTGCACGCGGCGTTGGCGCGCAAAGGCACCGGCTGGCATGGCGTGCGTGATATTCAGGGCGCCGCCAGCATCACGCGCGTGCTCGAAGTCGATCAGACCCCGATTGGCCGCACACCGCGCTCCTGCCCGGCAACCTATGTGGGTTTCTGGGATGACATCCGTCGCCTCTACGCTGGCAGCGATGAAGCGCGCATGCGCGGCTACAGCGCCAGCCGCTTTTCATTCAATACCGGTGAGGGTCGCTGCGCAGAATGCGAGGGGCAGGGGCAACGCACGGTCGAAATGAATTTCCTGCCTGACGTCAAGGTGCTGTGCGATCGCTGCGCTGGCCAGCGCTTCAACGCCCAGACGCTGGAAGTGCAGTGGCGCGGCCGCTCGGTGGCCGAGGTGCTGGCCATGAACGTCGAGGACGCCGTCGAATTCTTCGCCGCGCTGCCGCGTCTGCACCGACCCCTGCTGTTGTTGCGTGATGTGGGTCTCGGCTACCTGACGCTCGGCCAGCCGAGCCCGACCCTGTCGGGCGGCGAGGCGCAACGCATCAAGCTGGTTACCGAACTGGCGCGACTCGCAGCGCTGCGCCCTGGCCGCACGGTCGCGGCCCACACGCTTTATGTACTCGACGAACCCACGGTGGGTCTGCACATGGCGGATGTCGAACGGCTTAGCGCAGTGTTACATCGCCTGGTGGACGCCGGCAATTCGGTGGTGATGGTCGAGCACAATCTCGATCTCATGGCGCAGGCGGACTGGATCATCGACCTGGGCCCCGAGGCGGGCGCACGCGGTGGGCGCGTGGTTGCCGCCGGGCCACCCGCGCAGATTGCCGCGCGCAGCGCCCGCTCGCATACTGGCGCCGCACTGGCGCCGTTCCTGCGGGCCCGCTGCGATTGAGTGCACCTGTGCGATTGAGTGCGCCTGAAGGAGACTGACAATGGCCCATGAGCTGGTGTGCTGGAAGTGCGGTGCCGATCTGGCGGCTTTGAGCCTGCCGCTGTCGCGCCGCGACGAATGCGCGCGCTGCCGTGCCGAACTGCACGTCTGCCGGATGTGCGTGGAGTACGACACCAGTGTCGCCAAGCACTGCCGTGAGCCCACTGCCGAAGAGGTCAGCGACAAGCAGGCAGCGAACTTCTGCGATTTCTTCCGGCCGCGTCCCGGCGCCTGGTCGGCGCACAGCACGCGCGCCGCCGATCAGGCCCGCAGTGAACTGGAGCGGCTGTTCGGCAAGAACTAGCGCGACGCCTCAGCTGCCGCTGAGGCGCTCGGCGAGGCGATCCATCAGGCGACCGATGCGCGAAGCGCGCGCCGGCTTGGCGGCACCCTTGTGACGATCATGGGCGGCAGCGTCGTTGAGCAATTCACCCCGCCCCTTGTCGAGCTGCAGGGTGCTGGCGCCGAGAATTTCCAGGGTCTCTTCGAGCGTCAGTGGCCCGTCGTGGCGCGCTCGCTTGCTGACCGGCTTGGTGCCCTGGGCGACACGCAATTTGGCGCGCTTGCCAGTGGGCGCGTGCGAGCCGGTTCGCGCCGCGTCCAGCCACGCGTCTTCGCGCGCAGCCTTGGGAGGCACCACGGCGCCACGCGCATCAAGCTGCAGCGCTGGGCGGCTGCCACTCATCGCAGTATCGGTAGGGACTTCATTGATGAAATTCAGTTCGTGGCCCGTGCCTTTGCTGGCGCTGTTTGCAGGCAGCGGCCGCGCAGTTGCGCCACTGGCACGCGTGCGCTCACCCTGCGTGACCGGCACCACCGACACGGATTTGAACTCCGAACGAACGTATTGCGCCACCTGTTTGGCCGACACGGCGTCGGTAAAAAACCCCAGCCGCAGGCCGTACCAGCGGCGACCGTCACGGTTACCTTCGGCGCCGTACAGGGTATAAGCACCGAAAATCGCCAACTGCGGGACCTCGCTCATGTCGATGGGCTGCACCGACCACAACAGCTGTACGGCATAGGCCGCCAGTTCGGGCGGCGCCACCGGCGCGCGCGGCGCGGCGCTGGGCGCCGCGGTGACTTTCGGGCGTACGCTGCTGGCGCCACTCGCTGTGCTCGGCGCGGGCACCGACCGCAGCTGCGTGACGGCGCGCGGCGGCACAGCAGCAGGCATTGCCACCGTGACAGCGGGCGCAACGGGCATCGCGGGTGCGGTCGGAACCGTCTCCAGTATGCTCAATACCTGGGCGTCGCGCAGTGTCTCGAGCGGCGCCAGCGTCGGCGCCGTTGGCGGCAATGGCGCCGCGGCAGGCGGCTGCTCGGGTTGGTCGCGTAAGGAATCAATGGCGGCGCGGACGTTGGTGAGTGAGCGTGTCGCCGCCGCTTCAGCGCCGCCCGCTGCCGGTGTGGCAGCGGTGAGCGCAGGCGCGGGTACCACCGCAATTGCCGGCGCGACAACTGCCGCAGGCGCGGTGACTGCAGCCGGCGTGGCGATCTGGTTTCGTGAACGTAACTGCTGTCCGGGCGCAACGCCGGCCCAGGCCGCCGGATAGATATCGCGCACCACATCCAGCAATTTTTCCGCTTCTTCCTGCGAGGAAAAGTAACCCATGTGCAGGCGGAATCGCTCACGCCCATCTTCACGCCGACGCGAAACAAAAAACGTGAAGCGCTTGAGCTGTGAATGAGTGGGATGCACCAACCCGACTGGTGTCGTGGACGCGCACAGGTTGATGACGAAACTGGTCTGAAGACCGGCCGCCGGCAAAAAATTGCCGGTGGTGGCGGCAAGATTTTCATTCGGGCTCGTGGCCTGCTGCATTCGCTGTTCCCCGCTGTAGCGCCTGGAAGGTAACGGGCCTACGGTTGATGAGCGGGAGGTCAGCGTAGCAAACTGCGCCTGGTGCGCCGCTTCGCTGGCAACCCCGCTTTCCCTCCTGAAATAAAGGGACCGGAAGCTTTGCGTCCCTGCCTCACGACAGGTTTGCCATCACTGTAACGTGACGCAGTCTGGCATGGTGACGCTGTGGGTCAAGAGCGAATACGGAGAGCCGGATCACAACTGCATGAATGCAGTGCAGCAGCGCACACTTCTGTCAAATTGCCCCGACCTCAGGCCGAGGCGCGCAGTTGCGGGAGTTCGGCGGCGCGACGCCCACGCAGCAGGCTGGTGATCTCGGCCACGGCGGCCGGACGCGCAAAGTAAAATCCCTGGGCGTAATCGCAGCGCCGGCTGCGCAGGAATTCCAGCTGTTCCATGGTTTCAACACCTTCGGCAACAACCTGCTTGCCGAGTGCGTGCGCCATGGTGATCATGGTTTCGGCCAGTGTTGCCGCGGTACTGTTGGTGGCAACGCCTTCGACAAATGAGCGATCGATTTTTATGGCGTGTACCGGGTGGGCGCGCAGATAACCGAGCGATGAATAGCCGGTGCCGAAATCATCGAGCGACAAGCGCACGCCGAGCGCCGCCAGGCGCCGCAGCGTAACCAGCGCTTCATCGTCAGCGAACACCGACTCGGTAATTTCTATTTCCAGCCGATCGGGAGGCACTCGGGCATGCTCCAGCGCGCGGCGCACGAGCTTGGGAAAATCAGCCTGGCGCAGCTGCTGAACTGACACATTCAGCGCCAGGCGCGGTGGCGCAATACCCTCTGCGCACCACTGCGCCAGCTGCTCGCACGCGGCCTCAAGCACCCAGGCGCCGATGTCGATGATCAGGCCACTGTGCTCGGCTGCCGGGACAAACTCGGCCGGAAAGCGCATGGCTTCAAGTGGCGGCTGCCAGCGCAACAGCGCTTCGAGCCCAGACAGACTGCCGTCGCTGAGCGCGTACTGTGGCTGGTAGTAGAGGGAAAATTCACGGCGTTGCAGCGCGCGATACAGACCGCTCTCCGCCGCCAGCGCTGGCATGCGCTGCATGGCATGATCGTACAGCACCGCGCGCGAGCGGCCGGCTTCCTTGGCCCGATACATGGCCAGATCCGCGTTACGCATCAGGTCATCGAGTTCGGTACCGTCGTCTGGAAACAGGGTGACACCGATGCTGGCGCGCACGAAATAGTCGCGGCCGCCGATATTTACCGACTGCTGCAAGGCATCGATGATGCGATTGGCCACGCGCAGCGCGCCTTCACTGTTGCCGACACTGCGCAGGATCACGGTGAACTCGTCGCCGCCAAGTCGCGCCACCGTGTCGCCGTCCTTGACGCAGGAGCGCAGCCGCTGCGCCACGATCTGCAGCATCTGATCACCGGCGCCATGACCGACGGTGTCGTTGACCTTCTTGAAGTGATCGAGATCCACGTACAACAGCGCGCCGCGCTGCACGCCCTCGGCCGCGCTGACCAGTTCCTGCGACAGGCGATCACGAAACAGCAGGCGATTGGGCAGGGCGGTCAGGGGGTCAAAATGCGCCTGCCTATAGAGTTGTTCGCCCCGTGCGCTGTTGGAGAGTGCTACGCCAATGCGCGCCGCGCATTCGGTACCGTAGCTGGCCACGTCGGCGGCTACCACCGGCGCAGTGCGATACCCCACCACCAACGCCGCCACCAGCGAATCCTGCGAGACCACGGGCCAGAGCCAGAAGAACCCGGCACCGAGCTGGTGCAGTGGATCAAGCAGACTGTGACGTCCGGGCTCAAAGCGTGCGACCGTGAGTCCTGAGCGCTCCTGATAGAGTTGTGAGAGCAGCGCCGGGTCGAGACTGATGCGGCTGATGGGCGCCGGCACACCGCCGCTGCACACATAGGCGCGTCCATACTCAGTGGCGTCGCGATCGAGCAGCGCCAGCATGGCGCCGTCGCAACCGGTAATGTTGCTCACCCGATCGAGCAGTCGATCGAGGCACGATTCCAGCTCTGCCGATTCGAGCAGCATGCGATCTATTTCGTTGAGGCTGGCAAGGGCGCGCATCTTGCCTTCCAGCGTACCAATGGTGCTGTTGAACTCGTCTGCCAACCGACGCGGCTCGTCGGCCGCTCCGGCAGCGGTAACGCGCTGATAACGCCCAGCCGCCAGTTCTGCTACGGCGGTGCGCACGGCTTCCAGCGCCGGCTGCCAAAGCCGCTGCAGATACCAGCACAGCACCGCAATCAGCAGCAGCGCGAGCAGAGTCAAAGGCCACATCGCCCGCGCCACGGGTAGCCAGAAATCAGGCAACGCCACCGCCGGCATGCCAACCACGATGGTCCAGCGCCCGGCTGTCAGATGCGCCTCTTCGGGCACCAGCGGTAACACCGCGCCGCGCCATTCCTCGCCGCCCACATTCCAGGAACGCAGTTGGCTGTCCGGTTGCGAACTCAATGCCGACAGGCGCTCGCGTGAAAACATCGACAGCAGATCACGCGGCACGACGCCGCTGGCAGCCAGTAGCGCGCCCGAGCCATCGAGCACCACCAGCAGGCGGTGAGTCTGGGGCAACTCCTCCAGTCCCTGCCACAGCCAATCGCGGTTCAATTCCATGATGGCCAGCGTGCTGCCGCCGGTAATCACCGCGCGCACCATGTAGAGGTTGGCGCGCAGGTCGGCACGCGAACCGGTGCGCAACAGGGTTTGCCCGGTGCCCAGCGCCAGCTGATCGCTGGCCGCCAGCTCCACCGGCAGATTCTCGAAAGTCCGGTCCGCAATCATGACGCCGGCAATGGCGGCCGAGTGCGCCAGCCGTTGGCGCAAGAGGTAACCGGAAACGCCGGCATCACCGCCGACGGCAAAATGGGCGATGGATTCGGCGGCCAACAGACGGGTGCGAAGCTCACGCGCGTAGTCGCGTCCGACACTGGCATTGCCGGCGCGGGCTATCTGCTCGTTGTTCTGTGCGATCGTGCGCACCGCCGTGGCGTATGCCGCCAGCAGCAACGCACCCGACAACAGCACCATGGCAGCGAGCAGGCGGCGGCGCATGGTCGGTCCGGTGGCGTTATCGGTCGGCGGCATTATCGGCACGGGCGGCAATTACTGCAGCCAATTTAACGAATGCCGGTCACACTCCTATGCGTGCCAGATCACGTATTCAGGACTTAATGCATGCCGACTGCGAGCTGCGTCACACTCGCGACGCCGGCCTGTCACTGCGTGCCAGGCTTTGCAGGCTGGCGTAGGTGTGGCGCATCACGCCGAGGCGCCCGGTGCGTGCCGCCGCACACATTGCCGCAGCGACCACGCGCGCGCTGATGGCGCGATAACGCTCGAAGCGCCCCAGCAGCAGCGGATTGAGTAACGGCAGGCTATAGCGCGCCAGGCTCTCACCCAGGCGCCAGTGCCGGCGCTCACCCAGTAATAGTCCCGGCTGCATCAGATGCAGGGCGCGCAGGCGCAGCACCTCCAGCGCTGCCTCGGTCTCGCCTTTTACGCGCAGATAGAAATTACGCGATGAACTATCCGCGCCAGCAGCTGACACGACCACCAGGCATTGCGCGCCGGCCGCCTGCGCGCCACGCGCGAAGCTCAGGATCAGATCGTGATCGACGGCGCGAAACGCCGCTGGCGACCCGGCTTCCCTGAGCGTCGTGCCCAGGCAACAATAGGCATCGTGACAGGCGAGACCCTGCATTTCATTTTCCAGTGCTGCGAAGCGCAGGATGCGATTGACCAGGCGCGGTGATTCGAGCGCCAACGGCCGGCGCGTCAGGGCGATAACGCGCGTGTAGTCGCCCGAATCGACCAGCGTGCGTACCAGCGCCGTGCCCACCATGCCGTTGGCGCCTGCCACGAGCGCGATGCGTTGGGTGTCTGCCTGCATGGGTTGCAGCTTAACCTGCACGACAGTGTTATGGCACGCCCGCTTAAAGGCCTAGAGTGTAAATTCCAGCTGCCCGCTGTCGCGCGGCGCGCGAAACTGCTGGGTCGCCAGTTCCAGAGCACGCTCCTGGTTCAGGTTCAGGCGACGACAGGCGAGTTCAAAGCGTGCGCGCAGCAGCGCCGCCCATGGCCCGGTGCCGCGCATACGCGCGCCAAAGTGCGCATCGTTGTCCTGGCCGCCGCGGGCCTGTTGCACCAGCGACATCACATGCGCAGCGCGCTCCGGATAGTGCTCGGCGAGCCAGTCGCGAAACAGCAGCTTGACCTCGTGGGGCAGGCGCAGCAGCACAAAACCAGCACGCGTCGCCCCAGCCTGGGCCGCAGCCTCGAGCAGGCTCTCGAGCTCGGCATCGTTTATGGCTGGAATTATCGGCGCCGTCATCACACCCACCGGCACACCGGCGGCAGCCAGCGCCGCGATGACCCGCAAGCGCGCCTGCGGCGAAGCGGTACGCGGTTCGAGTTTGCGTTTCAGCTCAACATCGAGCGTGGTGCAGCTCACATAGACCCTGGTGAGATTGAGCGCCGCGAGCTCGCGCAGCAGCTCGAGATCACGCAGCACCAGCGTGCCCTTGGTGATGATGCTGACCGGGTGGCGGGTGGCGAGCAGTACTTCGAGTAATGAGCGCGTTACTTTCAGGCGCTGCTCGAGCGGCTGATAGGGATCGGTATTGGCCCCCAGCATGATGGGCTTGCATTGGTAGCCCGGCTTCGAGAGCTCGGCGCGCAGCAGCCGCGCGGCATCAGCCTTGTAAAACAGCCTGGTCTCGAAATCGATGCCTGGCGAGAGGTCCATATAGGCATGACTGGGCCTGGCGTAACAATAGATGCAGCCGTGCTCACAGCCCCGATACGGATTGATCGACTGCTCGAAGGGAATATCGGGCGAATCGTTGCGGCTGATGATCG
>Ga0315268_10002569_pt1 | contig 20403 bp, 21 predicted proteins | sample C1_top_MG_FD_204535 | JGI IMG/M metagenome (GOLD analysis project Ga0315268, IMG submission 204535) | Sediment microbial communities from Yellowstone Lake, YNP, Wyoming, USA - C1_top | ecosystem: Environmental > Aquatic > Freshwater > Lake > Sediment | place: USA: Wyoming | collected 2017-08-01
GTGGCGGATGAATTGCAGGCCGTGCACCAATACATGTACTGGCACTTCCACCTGGCTGACCAGGGTTTTGGCCCACTGGCGGCGATGTTCAAGCGGATCGCCATCCAGGAAATGGGACATGTCGAACGCCTGGCGGAGCGCATCCTCTTCCTGAAAGGCGACGTGGAGATGGTGCCGGCCGGCCCGACCGAGAAGGTCACCGACCCCCAGAAAATGGTTGCCAGGGCCGCGGCAATGGAGCGGGAGGCCGTCACCGTTTACAACCAGTTCGCCTTGCAAGCCGGCCAGAGCGCCGACGCGGGGACCAAGCAAGTCTTCGAGGCGCTGGTGAATGACGAGGAAAGCCACTATGACCAGTTCGACAAGCAACTGGAGAACATCAAGCGGTTCGGCCTGAGCTACCTCGCCCTCCAGTCCTTCGAGCAGACCCCGGCCCAGCCGCCGGCAACCGAAGAATAGGCGAACCTCCTAATGGCGCCATCAGGGCATGAGGAGACAGAAATGGGCCTGCGGTTGGCAGTAGGCCGCGCGGGCGGCCTACTGCCCGGGAACCGTGGTACGAATACGAAAAAGTTAACAGTTCTTCCGTGTTTTGTTTTATGCGAACACTCTCCGCCTTCAATCGAGGCCGAATCACCTTAGCTACGCTGGCGCTGGCCCTTAGCGTGGCCCGCCCTGTGACCACTGCGGAAGCTGCTGGTCCGCCCATCAGCAAGGAGACTCAGGAGTGTCTGAACTGTCATTCGCAGTATCATCCAGGCTTGGTGCAGGATTGGATGCACAGCCTGCACAGCCAGGTCACGCCGGAGCAGGCGCTTAAGAAACGGCCGGCGGAACGAAGGGTTTCCAGTGAAAGCATTCCTGATTCGTTGAAAGGCGTGGTGGTGGGCTGCTACGAGTGCCATAGCCTGAATGCGACGAATCATACGGATAACTTTGAGCACTTTGATTTCCACATCAACATCGTGGTCTCGCCGCCGGATTGCCAGGTCTGCCACGCGGTTGAGGTGCAGCAATTTAGCGGCAGCAAGAAGGCCCACGCAGTGGGCAACCTCCAGAAGAACCCGGTCTTCCATACCATGGTGGATAGCGTCACCAGCGTGGCGGACATCAAAGGCGGCAAGGTGACGCCCGTGGGATCATCGGACCAAACGAAGAACGAAACCTGTTATGGCTGTCATGGCTCGCGGGTTGAGGTCGTAGGCACCCGCAAGCTGGACACTGAACTGGGCGAGGTGGTGCTGCCCAAGCTGACGAACTGGCCAAACCAGGGCGTGGGCCGCGTGAACCCGGACGGGAGCCGGGGAGCCTGCACGGCGTGCCATCCGCGGCATGAGTTTTCCATCGAGGTCGCGCGCAAACCCTTTACCTGCTCGCAATGCCACATGGGACCGGATGTTCCGGCCTGGGAAGTGTACCAGGAGAGCAAGCATGGCAATATCTTCCGCTCGAAAGAGCGCGAGTGGAATTGGGACCATGTCCCCTGGCGGGTCGGCCAGGATTTTCGCGCGCCCACCTGCGCCGCCTGCCATAGCAGCCTGCTCACCTCGCCGGAGGGGGATACGGTGGTCCCACGCACGCACGATTTCGGCGCGCGGCTTTGGGTGCGGCTGTTCGGCTTGCCCTACACCCATCCGCAGCCTAAGAGCGGCGACACCACGCTCATTCGGAACAAAGCCGGTCAACCGTTGCCCACGACCTTCACGGGCGAACCGGCCAGCGAGTTTCTCATTGATCCCAAGGAGGAGGCCCGCCGGCAGGGCGTTATGAAAGGCGTCTGCCGCTCGTGCCACAACCGGGATTGGGTGGACGGGCATTTCGACAAGCTGGCGCACACGATCCAGGAGACCGACCGCATGACCCGGTCCGCCACGGACTTGATGCAGCGCGCGTGGGACTTGGGTCTGGCGGATTCCACCAACCCCTTCGACGAGCCGATCGAGCGGCGGTGGATGAAGCAGTGGCTGTTTTACGCCAACTCGATCCGCCTGGGTTCAGCTATGGGCGGTCCGGACCACGCCAGTTTCGAGACCGGGTGGTTTGATTTGACCACGCACCTTCGAGAAATGCAGGAGTGGATGGACGCCCAGCCGAAAGCGAAGCAGCACTGAAATCAGGCGCTCGGTTATCGCGGGGTTGGCATCGCGATTGTTTCCCGCCGGGCGGTTGTGACTATGAGCAACATATTGAAAGGCAAGGTGGCTTTGATTACCGGCGCGTCGCGGGGCATCGGACGTGCGATCGCCGAGCGTCTCAGCCGCGACGGGGCGGCGGTCGTCGTCAATTATGCCCGCAACGCGGATGCAGCAGGCGACGTTGTGGCTGAGATCGAGGCGGCTGGCGGCCAGGCTTTCGCCGTTCAGGCCGATGTGGGGCGTGTGTCTGAAGTTGTCCGGCTTTTTGACGAAACCATCGCCCACTTCGGCAAACTCGACATTCTGGTGAACAACGCGGGCATCATGTGCAACAAGCCGATCAGCGCCGTGACGGAAGAGGAGTTTGACCGCGTTTTCGCCGTGAACGTCAAAGGGACGTTCTTCGCGTGCCAGCAGGCGGCGACGCGGCTGGCCGAGGGCGGGCGCATCCTCAACTTTTCCAGCACGACCACGGTCATGATGCTGCCGACTTATGGTGCTTACGTCGCCAGCAAGGGCGCAGTGGAACAGCTCTCGCGCTCGCTGGCCAAGGAATTGGGGCCGCGCGGCATTACGGTCAATGTTGTTTCCCCCGGGCCGACCGATACCGAGTTGTTCAATGCTGGCAAGACCGAGGAGCAGAGGCAGCGACTGGCGCAGGCGTCCGCGTTCGGCCGGGTGGGTCAGCCGCCCGAGATTGCCGAGGTGGTAGCATTTTTGGCGAGCGACGCGGCGAATTGGGTCACCGGCCAGAACATACGTGTCAATGGGGGTGTGGCGTAAACCTAACATGAAACCTATTCTCCTTGCTCTTTCAGTGCTGGCAACCGTTCCAGTGGTTGCCGGTGAACCGACGACGCCTCACCTCGCGCCCAACACGGTTGCAAACGCGACCAATCGATTCGTCGTGTCCGGCATGCACTGCGACGGGTGCGCTCAAGGGATTACATCCGAATTGAAGCGCGCGCCGGGGGTGGCGTTCGCGTCCGTGTCATTCAGCAACAAGCTCGCGATCATCGCCTATGACACCAATCGCATTTCTGCCAAAGGGTTGAAAAAGGTGATCCTTGAAGCGGGATATGAAGCCAAGCCCACCAAGCCTTGAAGGTCCAAGAACAAGCAGAGGTGCCGCAGAGCGTCCCGGCTGGCGAGGCATCGGAGACAGGGTTGACGAAGAAAGAGATCCTGGGGACGCTCGGGTTGGGGCTTATCGTCGCGGGTGTGGCTGCGGCTATCGCTTTCTTTACGAGCACAAGAGAAAAGGCGCCCCTTGCGTCGTCACCGCCAGACCACCCGCGGCACCTGGTTGAGTTCAACCTGACCGACCGTAGCGGGCGCTCGGTCACTCAGGCGGACCTGGCCGGCAAGTTTCTGGTGGTGAACTTCGTCTTCACCAGTTGCTCGTTGAGCTGCCGGGCGGTCAACGACCGCATGGAGGAGATACAGGGCCTCGTGGCCGACGCCTCGGATGTGCGGCTGGTGTCATTGACCGTTGACCCGCGCAGTGACACGCCGTCTGTGCTGGCGAAGTTTGCCGACGGCTACCATGCCGATACCAATCGCTGGCTTTTCCTCACCGGGGACAAGGCGGAGCTTTACCGTGTCATCGAAACCAGTTTCATCCCCAAGTCGCCCGAACTGGAAGGGCTCATTCCGGGCGGCTTCAGCAGCACGGATCGGATCATGCTCGTTGACCCGGAGGGCAACGTGTGGGCTTCGTTTGACGGGTTGAAACGCAATGCCGCGAGCGCGGTCGTCGCCGAGATCGAAGGGCGCCGTAAGAAGCACCACCACCTATGAACCGATTAACTATCACACTCGCCTTATCGCTCTTGCTCAGCGCCGCAGCGCGGCTTGAGGTCCGTGCTGCGGAAGCCAAGCCTGAGGCCAGGGAAGTCCACACGGCGCGCGGAGTTGTGCGCGAAATCGCTGCGGACCGTCGCAAGGCCGTCATCCGGCATGAAGCGATCACCAACTACATGGCTGCCATGACCATGGAATTCAATGTACGTGACACCAACGAGCTGGCTGGTGTGGCGGTTGGCGACACGATCACCTTCCGTCTCACGGCCACCGACGACACCCACTGGATTGACCGCATCGCCCGGGTCGCCGCGGCGGCGACCAAAGGCTCCGCCACCGAGTCGCCTAACGCCAGGGTAACGACCATCGTCGAGCTGAAGCCCGGCGACGTAATGCCGGATTACGAATTGCTGGCCGAGGATGGCAGGCGTGTCCGCTTTTCCGAGTTCAGGGGCAAGGCGCTGGCTCTGACGTTTTTCTTTACGCGCTGTCCTTTGCCAGATTTTTGCCCGCGAATGGGCAAGAACTTCGCCCAAGCCCGCGAGTTGATTCTGGCGACGGTCCATGCCCCGACCAATTGGCAGTTTCTCTCGATTTCCTTCGACCCGGAGTTTGACAAGCCCGCGATGCTGGTGAGCTACGCGAATTTCTATCGGGCAGGCAACGCTGACCGGTGGCTATTTGCGGCGGCATCTACGAACGTGCTTGCCGAGCTCGCACCGCGCCTTGACCTCATGGTAAACCGCGAAGCCGGGGGGAGTATTTCGCACAATCTGCGTACGGTGGTGCTCGACGGGCAGGGCCGCATCCGCCGGCAGTTCGACGGCAACCAATGGACAGCGGAGGAGCTGGCGCGAGAGGTTATTCGCGCCAGCGCGGCGGCAGAGAAGCCCACGCGGCAAGGGCAATGAGCGGGCCAGCCAACATTTGCAGTGGGGAGATGGTGTGGCGGCGGCGGTGTGACGAAACTGTGGCAAGCCGCTCCAACTTGCATTGGTGCCGCAGTGGTGCGAAAGGTGACGCAGGCTTGGGTGGGGAACGCTCCGGCACTTTTCCAACAAATGAGATAACAGGACTTTGATTATGATGACTCGCAGGCAAGCTTTGAGGACAACCGCTCTGGCGTCGGCGGTTTGCGCTACGGCCACAACTCTGCGCACCGCGAGAGCTCAGTCCTCCGCCGGCGCGGCTCCGGCGTCCGGGGTGACAGGCCCGTTCACTCTGCCGCCGCTGCCTTACGCGTTTGACGCGCTGGAACCGCACATCGACGCCCTCACCATGCAGATCCACCACGACAAGCACCATGCAGCTTACGTGACGAACTTGAACAAGGCCGTGGCCGATTTCCCCGAGGTAGGGAAGAAGGGGGTCGAGGAGTCGCTGAGAAATCTAAATGCGGTGCCGGAAATGATCCGCGCCGCAGTCCGCAACCAAGGCGGGGGGCATTACAACCATACGCTCTTTTGGCAGATGATGAAGAAGGATGGGGGCGGCGGGCCTTCGGGCGAACTGCTGAAGGGGGTTGAGAAGCGGTTTGGCAGCTTTACCGCCTGCAAGGACGAGCTGACGAAGGCCGCTTTGGGCCAGTTCGGGAGCGGCTGGGCTTGGCTGGTTCTCGATGCGAACAAGCAATTGGGCATCGAGGCGACGCCCAATCAGGACTCGCCGATCAGCCAAAACAAGCGGCCCCTGCTCGGGGTGGATGTTTGGGAGCATGCTTACTACCTCAAGTATCAAAGTCGGCGGCCGGAGTACGTGGCGGCGTTCTTCCAGGTCATTGACTGGGACTTCGTCGGCGAGCGATACAAGAAGGCTCTGGATTGATGTGAACCGAAGAGACCCTAAGTGCCTGATCCCAAGTGAGTGATTTACTGGCTAAGGAGTGTTGTAAACGAGCCGAGCTTGATCCTGGCGGACGAGCTAACGGCGGCGCTGGACGGCGGGCGAGGCCGATAGGTGATGGAGGATGGGCGGGTGAAGGCCGGACAGCACTGGGTCCGGGTTTGCGCGTGTCTTGGACAAGCGTTCCCCGTTCGAGAGCGGGCGAGGTTTCAAATCCGAGACTGTTTGGCGAGGCGGCCTTCGGCCAGTTCGAGGATGAGTGCGCCGGGTGTGCTGATGTAGGGAGTGTGGGTGACCATGACCACCGTGACGCCTTGGAGTCGGTGGACTTTCTCAAGGATGGCGATGATTTCCCTTTCGGTTTGTTCGTCGAGATTGCTGGTGGGTTCGTCGGCCATGAGAATTTCGGGCTGATTGATCAGCGACCGCGCGATGACAACCCGTTGCTGTTGGCCGGCTGAAAGTTGGCGGGGGAAAGCGGTGAGCTTGTCCTCCAGGCCGACGGTGGCCAGGAGGTTTTTCGCCTGCGCAGCCGCCTCGCCTGGTGCCAAGCCCGGCCCGAAAATGGTGGGCAGGATGACGTTTTCCAGAACGGTGAGACTGGGGAGGAGGCTGGGGAATTGGAAGACAAAGCCCATGCGGTAGTTGCGCATGGCGGACTGCTGCCGGTCGGGCAAGCTCCAGAGGTCCACGCCCTCCAACTCGACGAGGCCGGAAGTGGGCCGGGTGAGACCGGCCATGAGGTTGAGCGCCGTGGTTTTGCCGGAGCCCGACCTGCCCTTGATAACGACGAAGTCGCCCCGCTGGACGACCAGGGTCAGCTCGCGAAGCGCGGTTACGGAGTTGGCGCCGTCGCTCGGGTAAACTTTGGTGACTTGCTTGAGGTGTATCATAGCTATTCCCTCATGGCCTGGGCTGGCTCCATGCGGCTAATCCGCCAGATCGGGACCAAGGCGGCCAGGACGACGCTGAGCAGGGCGACCAACAATCCTCCCAGAACCAGGGCGGCCAGCAAGAGTGGCGGCGGGAACAGGAAGGGGATCTTCAGCAAGAAAACGATGGCTTCCTGGAAGCAGAAGGCCAGGGTCAGGCAGAGGGCGATTCCGCCGGCGGCACCGGCGAAAGCCAGCGCAGCCGCTTCAGCCAGCAGCAGTCGAAATACGAAGGCGCGGGAGGAGCCCAAGGCGCGCAAGACACCCAGCTCGCGGCGGCGCTCATGGGCGGCCAGCGAAAAGATGAGGCCGGCCACTGTCACCGAGAGGAGCCAAACCAGTGTCAGGATGACAAAGATGATCCGCATGAGGCCGGTCAGCTCGCGACGGGTGGCTTGAAACAAGGCCGGGCTTTGAATGACGGTCACGCCGGACACCTCGCGCGCGATGCGGGCGGCGACTCTCTCGGGGAGGGTGCCCGGCTGCAATTTCACGAGAATCGCCGAGATTTGATTGGTGGGGACCACCAACTCCTGTTCGGCACGAGTCTTGGACATACGCGCCACCTCGCGGGCGGTTTCGGACGTCATGAAAAGCGTCTGGTCCAAGCCCGTGCCCGACCGGGCCAGATTTCCTTTCAGACTCACTGGGCTGCCATAGACCAGAATATTGGCCTTGGGGTTCGGAAGAAAAACCTGGCTGCCGCCGATGACTTCACCTGGCCCAAGCTCGCGGCCCAGGTGCTGGTCGAGCCAGGGCCGGAGGGTGAAATCTGTGTCCGGCTCATAAACCACGATGAACATCTCGGAGGCTGAACAGCAAGAGGCTCCGGCGAGAGTCGCCAAATGAACTTGTGGTGAAAGCCGGGCCACCTCCGGCATCCGTGCGATCTTGTCGAGGTTTTCGCGCGGCATCCAAACCGGCGCGGGCTTACCCATGAGCAGGGCGGTCTCGACCTTGACCTCGGCGCCTTCGGGGACGATCAGCAGGTCGGCGCCCAGCCGCCCGAGGACCCGTTGGAGACTGGCTCGGCCGCCCTCGGTGATAAAGGTGACGGCAAAGGGTAACGCGGCGAGCAAGAAGGCGCAGGAGAAAACGACCCCGCTGCGGAAGGGGTTTCGGGTGACGTTGCGATGAATCAGGCGAGGGACATTCATGGGTTCGCGTCTCTTTGCCGAACGGCCCGGATGAAGCAGCCCGCGCCGAGCGCAACGACCAGGCTGCCGGCCAAGACCAGGGTGGGTTTCATTAGCGCATAGCAGGGCATGTCAGGCTTGGCACAAACACCGATCAGGACCGTGGGCAGTAAGATGCCCAAGAGCCCGGAGACGATGGTCATCAGCGCCGCGTTGCGCCGGCTCTCTCGATGGCGACAGGAGATGAGAAGAATCCCAGAGAGCAACAAGGGAACTGCTACGGCTATTTCAGCGCGGGCGGTCCAATGGCATTTCATGGGCAGGGTTTTGCCGTTGGGCAACTGGATCGCTTTGCCCTGGGACTGACAGTCGGTGAATTGAGGAATGACCCCAATGAGCAGGGCCAAAACGATGAGCGATGCGGCGGCGGCTTTCATTGGTCGGCTCCGGTGAATTTCAAGGGATTCATTGCTTGTTCTGTGCTTTCACAAAGACTCCCGAACTGTTGTGGTGGGAGTGTGGGCGTTCCACGGGTCGTTAATCAAGCCGGAGTTGTCTGGTGGGTAGGGAAAGGGGCCTTGCGCAGTGGGCCGGCAGAGAAGCGGGTGGGGTCCATTTGCCAACGGAGGGCAGGCAGTTGATAGCAGCGGTCATTCTGCCGTGTCTTCAGCGTTCACGGTCGTATTTCCCAGCACTCGGCAAGCGCTGTAGATGCTTCCTGGGTTGTCCTTCAGGCCAGCCACCACGTCTGGTTGAGGAAACCAAGAACAAGCGGCGTGGGAGCGCGACACTTACACGGGGAATACAGGGGGATTACAAGGGGATTACAGGGCGTTAGCGCGATGGCAGGGTGCCGGACCGGCAGCGTTTAGGGGGTGTACACGAGGTCAGGCGGCTGACAATCTGACAGTTCTTGGGCCAAATAACGTTAAAGGGCGGAGCGGTTCGCGCGGGCGAATGACAGAATACCTCTCGCGTGCCTCTCCCGATTCCGAGAGGGCGGGTCACTCGGGGGTAACCGGGGCGGCGGACTTTGGGCTTGGGGCTTTACTTGCCGCCCTTCTTGTTCGCTGTTTTCTTCAGCAGCTTAAGGTCTTCCTTGTTGGGATTGCATTTTTCGCAGGACTTACCCTCTTTATGGGCTTTGACGCAACACTTGTTCTTGCACTCCTTGCCCTCGGCAGCGGCCTGTTCACAGCAAGTCAGCTTTTTCGCGGGTTTATCCGCAGCCGGAGCTGAAGCCGCCAGCAGGGAGGCCAAGCATCCCAGAACGACCAGCATCTTAATCAACTTCATAATCTTCAACGCTACACATTTGCGCCCACGGATTAGGCCGCAGGAACGCCCGACACCGATGGTCCGCGATCGAATCAACAGTTTTGACGCATACTGACGATTGGCCATTCAAACACCGGAAAAGTCACAGAATCAACTTGCTGGGGAATTGGGAGTTAGTAGGTTGCTCTGGGCGGAGCGGTCCCGGGCTCTGCGCGTGGACAGCTACGGCGACGACCCGCGCTTCACGATCATCTATCATCTCTACGGCTACGGCCAGCCTTCGGGCGAACTTCTGAAGGGGGTTGAGAAGCGGTTTGGCAGTTTTGCCGTCTTCAGGGACGAGCTAACGAAGGCCGCTTTGGGCCAGTTCGGGAGCGGTTGGGCCTGGCAGGTCCTCGATGCGAACAAGCAATTGGGCATCGAGCCGACGCCCAATCAGGACTCGCCGATCAGCCAGAACAAGCAACCTTTGCTCGGGGTCGATGTTTGGGAGCATGCCTACTACCTCAAGTATCAAAACCGCCGGCCAGAATACGTGGCTGCGTTCTCCCAGGTCATCAACTGGGATTTTGTAAGCGAGCGCGACAAGCAGGCTCTCAGTTGATCGGAACCGAACAGAACCTAAGTGCCTGATGCCAAGCGAGTGATCTACTGGCTAAGAATTGCTGTAAACGAGTCGAGTGTCTCGCGAAACTTGGGCGGCGTTACTTTTGAGCTTTATGCGGAAGCAGAAATGCGTTGTCTTGCCTGCGTCGGTGCGGCCACGGCTGCGCGTTTTGTGTGACCGGAACGCGGCTTTGGGGCCAAGCCGCGTTCAGTTGCTTGAACTGATCGAGGAGATCGGCGGGTTGAGCGCGGCGGCAGGGCGTATGCGCATGGCTTAAATGGCCACAGCCAGTTGCTACCGTTCGCACAGACGTATGCGCCGCCGCACGTGGATTTGTGGAACCCATCGCTGGCGCAGTGAGACCGTTAAACAAATGACGAAGGAACCGATAATTACTGTGACACTTGACATGGAGCTGGTGGAACGCGCCAAGAAGGGCGATATGGACGCATTTGAGACACTGGCCAACCGTTACGAGCAGCGGGTTTATTCGCTGGCGTTGCGGATGCTGCGCCAGGAGCAGGACGCCGAGGACGTGACGCAGCAAACCTTCCTGAGCGCGATGCAAAACCTGGGCGGGTTTCGGGGCGAGGCGAGTTTCTCGACGTGGTTGCTGCGTATCGCGAGTCATGCGGCGCTCAAGGTCATCCGCAAGCGAAAGGGGCTGGACACGGTCTCGCTTGAGGAAGCGACCGAAGAGGCGGACAGCTACGGCACCATCCCGCACCCGGAATACATTGCGGATTGGCGGCAATCGCCGGAGGAACTGGTGCGGAAGAATGAAACCCAGCGTCTGTTGGAGGACGCGCTGGGCAAGCTGGATGAAAAGCACCGGCTGGTCTTTCTTTTGCGCGACGTAGAGGGACTGTCGGTCAAGGAAACCGCGGAGGCCCTGGGCTTAAGCGAGGCCAATACTAAGGTGCGGCTACTCCGCGCACGTCTCCAACTTCGGGAACTATTGACCCGCACCCTGGGCGACCCTGAACGGCGCGTGATGCGCGCGCACAACTGACATTAAATCCCGCTGTGGAGATTGTAACTTTTTCCTCGATGGCGGCTCAGAACTACCGGAACGCGATATTATGAAGTGCCAAGAAATGCTGGCCATGCTGAACGAATATGTGGACGGCACGATTGATCCGGCCATTTGCGACGAGTTCGAGCAGCATATGGCGGGCTGCAATCCCTGCCAGGTGGTCGTGGACACTATCCGCAAGACCATCACGCTTTACAGGGAAGGCCGGCCCCACCCATTACCGGTTGAATGCCACCAACGACTCCATGCAGCGCTTCGGCAGCGCTGGAAAGAAACCCATTCAACGGGCGCCAAACCTGCCGCATCCTAACCATGGCAACTCGCTTTGATGAAGCAGCCGCGCAATGGGACAACAACCCTGGCCGCGTTGATTTGGCCCGCGCAGTCGGCGAGGCCATCGGTCGCGCCATTCCATTGCAACCAGGCTGGCACGTACTCGACTACGGCGCCGGAACCGGTCTGCTCACCCTTAACCTTCAGCCCCGCGTCGCCTCGATGGTAGCCCTGGACTCCTCTACGGGCATGTTGGAGAAACTCACGCAGAAACTCGCCGCCGCCGCGATCAGCAACGTCCAAACCCGACACTGGGATCTCGAGGCCAAACCATTTCCGGAGCTCGGCTTTGACCTGGTCGTCAGTTCGATGACCCTGCACCACCTCCGCAATGTGCCCCTGGTCTTGAGTCGATTGGCCGAAATTCTTAAACCAGGCGGCTGGCTGGCGGTTGCCGACCTCGACAACGAAGACGGCAGTTTCCATGGCCAAGCTGACGACGTCTTTCACCACGGCTTCGAACGGGGACAGGTTGCCGGGTGGCTTGCCAATGCCGGGTTACGGTGGGTTTCTGTCAGCGACGCTCATACCATGAGCAAACCGAGTTCGACCGGTGAAATGCGCTCCTACGGCATATTTGTTGCCGTGGGCCAAAAGGGGCGCGACTGAGCCGGCAACACATTCCAATTATGCCCCTAAAAGTCATCGTCATCGGAGGTGTGGCCGCCGGCCCCAAAGCGGCAGCCAAGATCATGCGTCTGAATCCGGAAGCCGAAGTGACCCTCCTGGAAAAAGGGAAGTTCATTTCCTATGCCGGCTGCGGCTTGCCCTACTACGTTTCCGGGGTGGTCAAGGAACAGAAGGATTTGATGAGCACGCCGATCGGGGTGCTCCGTGATCCGGCCTTTTTCCAGATGGTGAAAAACGTCAAGGTGCTCACCGAGACCGAGGCGCTGGAAATCGACCGCGCACGGAAGCGCGTGCGCGCGCGTCGAAACGGCGCGGCGGAGGACTTCTGGCTCGATTACGACAAGCTGGTTGTGGCGACGGGAGCGCGGCCGGTCGTTCCACCCGTCCCCAAGGTGACCCTGGAGGGCATAACCACGCTGCACAGTCTGGCGGATGCCGAGCGGATCAAAGCGTTGGTGGCTCAGGCCAAGGCCCGCGAGGTGGTAATGATCGGAGGCGGCTTAATTGGTGTGGAAGCCGTCGAGGCCCTGGCTGAATGTGACTGCCGGGTGACGCTGGTGGAGATGATGCCTCAGATCCTGCGCATGTTGGATTGGGAAATGGCGCGGCTGGTCGAGCGGCACATGGAGGCGCAGGGCATTACAGTCATGACCGACACCAAGGTGACGGCTTTCGAGGGGGAGGGACACGTCACGGGCGTGTTGACCAGCCGGGGGCGGCTGCCCGCCGACCTAGTGGTGCTGGGGATTGGCGTGAAGCCGAACGTGGACTTGGCCCGCAGTGCCGGCTTGCAGATTGGTCCGACTGGCGCACTCCAGGTGGATACGGGAATGCGCAGCTCCGACCCGGACATTTACGCGGCCGGTGACTGCGCAGAAAGCACCGATCTGGTGACCGGCAAGCCTTGTTATGTGCCGATGGGCTCGACGGCCAACAAGCAGGGCCGCGTGGCGGCTATCAATATCTGCGGCGGCCGGGACGAGTTCCCGGGAGTCCTCGGCAGCACGGTCTGCCGGGTGTTTGATTTTTGCGTCGCGCGGACGGGTTTGACGGAAGCGGCCGCGCGGCAGCAGGGCTATGAATTGACAACGGTTCTGGTGCCGGAGAGCGACCAGCCGCACTACATGCCGACGGCCAAGGCTTTGATCATCAAGCTGGTAGTGGATACGCGCACGCGCAAGCTGCTGGGCGCGCAAGCGGTGGGAGCGGGCGCGGGCGACAAGCGCATGGACGTGGCGGCTATGGCGATCACGGCGGGAATGACCGCGGATCAACTCTCAAAGGTCGATCTGTGTTACGCGCCGCCGTATTCGCCGGCGCTGGACAACATCATCACCGCGGCGAACGTGGCCCGCAACAAGCTCGATGGGCAGGTCGTGGGCATCACGCCAATGGAGGTCAAAGCGCGGCTGGATGCGAAGGAAGACTTTGTCCTGCTGGATGTGCGCAGTCCGGCGGAGCATCAACAGGAACGTTTAGCCAACACAACCCTGATTCCCCTGGGCGCGCTGCGCTCGCGCCTGGGCGAGTTGCCGAAAGAGAAGGAGATCGTCGCGTTCTGCAAAGTTTCCCTGCGGGGATATGAAGCGGCCAGAATTCTGCAAGGGGCGGGATTCAAGCGCGTGCGGGTCATGGATGGGGGCCTAGCGGTGTGGCCATTTGCGAAGCTCAATGGACAACACTGAACATCCACCCTCGGCCCGTCCCAAGCCGCTCAATATAACTATGGGCACCTGGATCTTCATCGGGACTGTGATTGCGGCCTTCCTGATCTTCAAACAGGTGAACGCGGTAAAGCCGGAGATGGCGCGGGAATGGTTGAAAAAGGGGGCCACAATCATCGATGTGCGCAGCGAAGGAGAGTTTCAGGAAAAGCATCTGCCTGGGGCAATAAACATCCCCCTGAACCGACTGGGCGATGAGATTGCGCGAGTGGCTCCCAATAAAGAGCAACTGCTGTTGTTGCACTGTCTGAGCGGGACGCGAAGCGCCGCGGGGGAGGCCACGCTGAGGAAGATGGGTTATCGTAACGTATTCAACCTCGGCTCGTACGGGCGAGCCGAACAGATCTTGGGCCGCAGCGGACCTTCCTGACCCTCTCCCAGTGCTTTCGCCAAGCGGTCCCGCGTGACCTGATTTCACGGCGGCGCTCCCAGCCCCTGCGGGCCGCCGGCCGAAGGAGGCGTCGGGAGGCAAGCCACTGATACCCGGGCGGAATACTGGCCGTCAAAGGAACGGGCGCATGCGGTTGTGTTATAGCCTTTCTTATGGCCGAAACATTCAATACTTATCTAAGTATGTCGTATTTTCTTAGTTGCTTATGAGCAGGAGGGGCGTAGGGTGAGAGACGATGAAAAAGGCACTGGCGACTGTCGTCGAAGACATCTGCCGGCGTTATGGCTCTGATCGGTCCAGGATGATGGACATCGTCCTCGCGGTCCAGCAGAGGCTAGGGTGTGTCTCGACGGAAGCGATGGAGATCATCGCGCGCGAAGTGAACTCTCACCGCGTGGAGGTGGAGAGCGTCGTTACATTTTACGCCTTCCTTTCCGTCAAATCCCAAGGGAAAGTCATTATCCGGCTGTGCAACGACATCGTGGACTGGATGAAGGGTTACGAAGCAGTTGCGGACGCGATGGCGAAGGAGTTGGGCGTGACCATGGGGGAAACCACTGCCGACGGCGCCATCACGCTAACTCATACCCCTTGCATCGGGATGAGCGACCAAGCCCCGGCGGCGCTCATCAACGGCGTGGTGGTTCCAAATCTCACGCCTGAGCGTGGCCGCCAGGTGATCCGCGATTTGCGGCGCCACCTTGACCCGCCGCAGCTCATCACCATGGTCGGCGACGGAAACAACGCGCATCCTCTGGTCCGCTCGATGGTGCGCAACAACATCCGGCGCCGAGGGCCAGTGCATTTCGACGGCTTTGAGTCTGGCTGCGCGCTCCAGAAGGCAATTGAACAGACGCCTGAAGGCGTGATCGCCATCATCCGGGCTTCGCGGCTGCGAGGGCGCGGTGGCGCTGGCTTTGCGACGGGGCAAAAGTGGGAATTTGCCCGGAACGCACCCGGCGACAAGCGCTACGTCTTGTGCAACGCTGACGAGGGCGAACCGGGCACGTTCAAGGACCGTGTGCTGCTTACCGAGCGTCCGGACCAGGTCTTTGAGGGGATGACGATTGCGGGTTACGCCCTGGGCAGCGACACGGGCATTGTGTATTTGCGTGGTGAGTATGCTTACCTGCGCGCCTTTCTGGAGAAGGTGCTGGAGGACCGCCGCCAACGGGGACTGCTGGGCAAGGGGATTCTGGAAAAGAAAGGTTTCGATTTTGACATTCGCATCCAATTGGGCGCGGGAGCTTATGTCTGTGGCGAGGAGACGGCGCTGATCAACTCCTGCGAGGGGATGCGCGGCGACCCGCAGAATCGCCCGCCGTTTCCGGCACAAAAAGGTTATCGGGGGTGCCCAACGATCGTGAACAACGTGGAGACCTTCAGCGCCGCCGCCAGGATCATGCAGCGGGGCGCCGAGTGGTTCGCAGAGATGGGGTCGGAGCGCACCACCGGCACGAAGCTGTTATCCATTTGTTGTGATTGCCGGAAGCCTGGGGTTTACGAGGTGCCGTTCGGAATCACGGCCCGAGAGCTGCTCGATATGGCGGAGGCGGACAACCCGGGGGCGATGCTCATTGGCGGGCCGTGCCGTCAGATGATCGGACCGGAACGCTTCGGCGGGCAAATCTGCTACGACGACCTGGCCACGGGCGGGGCCATCCTTATTTTCAACCGCGCGCGGAACAAGCTGGAGATTGCGGAGCATTACCTTGATTTTTTCATTGAGGAGAGTTGCGGGCATTGCACGCCTTGCCGGGTCGGGCTGGTGCTGCTTAAGAAAGCGGTGCATAAAGTTGTCAGTGGCGCGGGCGAGCCCGCCGATCTCGATTACATGCGCCGGTTAGCGAACGTCATCATCCAGACCAGCCGGTGCGGGCTGGGCCAAGCCGCCCCAAACCCTGTGCTGGGAGCGCTCCAAAACTTTCACGCCTATACGGACCTGGTGGGCGAGCGGAAATCCGGGCTGCTCTCGACTTTCGACCTGTCCAAGGCGGTGGGCGATGCCGAGTTGCGCGTCGGCCGAATGTCGCAGTACGTGTGAACCGGGAGGCAAACAATGAGCGAAGTCAAGTTCACCATTGACGGAAAAGTAGTGGGGGGCCAAGCGGGCCAGAGCATCCTCAAGGCGGCGGAAGCAGCCGGCATCTATATCCCGCACCTCTGTGCCTACAAGAAGCTCATTCCCCACGGCAGTTGCCGCATCTGCTCGGTGCGCGTAAACGGTCGTATCCAGGCCGCATGCGTGCAGACGATCTCAGACGGGATGGTGGTGGAAAACGAGATCGCCGAGATACGCGAGTTTCGTAAAGCCATCCTCGACATGCTCTTCGTGGAGGGCAACCACTACTGCATGTTTTGCGAGAAGAGCGGGCTCTGTGAACTGCAGGCCCTGGCTTACCGCTTTGGGATAGCGGCGCCCCAATTCCCGTACCTGAACCCCGACCGGCACATTGATCTGTCTCACCCTGACGTCTATCTGGACCACAACCGCTGCATCCTCTGCGGCAGGTGCGTGCGCGTTTCCCAGGTGCTCGATAACAAGAACGTTTTCCAGTTTGTCGGCCGCGGTTATAGGAAGCGGCTGCAAGTGAATGGGGAGGCGCTGTCCGGCACCAGCCTTACGCTCACCGACCAAGTCACCGCCTCCTGCCCGGTTGGGGCGCTGGTGAAGAAGCGGGTTGGTTACCTGGTTCCGGTGGGACAGCGGCCCTTTGATCTGAAGCCGATCGGCATCGAGTGCCCCCAGGAGACCAAGGCATAAAATGAGCACTGCTGCGAAACCCCGGGTGGCGACGACGAGCCTTTGTGGCTGCTTTGGCTGCCACATGTCGCTCCTCGATATTGATGAGCGCATTCTCAAACTGGCCGAGCTGGTCGAGTTCGACCGCTCGCCTATTAACGACTACAAGGAGTTCAGTGGCCGGTGCGCGGTTGGGATCGTCGAGGGCGGCTGCTGCAACGAAGAGAACGTCCATGTGCTCGAGGATTTCCGCAAGCATTGCGATGTGCTGGTCTCCTTGGGCGACTGCGCGATCAACGGGGGCATTCCGGCCATGCGCAACAACCTCCCCGTCTCCGAATGCCTAGAGGAAGCTTATCTCAAATCCCCCGGTCTATGGAACCCCGGCGCGATCATTCCCAACGACCCCGAGATTCCTTTGCTTCTGAATCGCGTCTATCCGTGCCATGAGGTGGTCAAGATCGACTACTTCATCCCCGGCTGCCCGCCGTCGGCCGATGCCATTTGGGACACCGTGGTCGCGCTGCTGACCGGCCAGCCCGTGACGCTCGCCTATGATCGGTTGAAATATGACTGAGGAGCGGACAACGATGACGACTACAGGAAACGCGGCGGCCAGCAAGGCGCGCACGTACACCATCCAGCCGGTGACACGGATCGAGGGTCATGGCAAGGTCACGATCCACATGGATGAGCGCAACGAGGTTACGGAGGCGCGTCTGCACATCGTCGAGTTTCGGGGCTTTGAGCGGTTCATCCTTGGCCGGCCTTACTGGGAAGTGCCGGTCATTGTCCAACGTCTCTGCGGGATCTGCCCGGTCAGCCACCATCTAGCCGCCGCCAAGGCGATGGATCGGATTGTGGGTGGCGAGCAACTGACTCCTACCGCGGAGAAGGTCCGTCGGCTGATGCACTACGGCCAGATTTTCCAGAGCCACGCCTTGCACTTTTTCCATCTTGCCAGCCCTGACCTGCTTTTCGGCACTGACGGCACGGCGACCAGCGCGTTTTCAGCGCCGGTCGCCCAGCGTAACGTCCTTGCCGTGGCCGCCAAGTATCCCGAGCTCGCAGTGCAGGGGGTCATGATGCGGAGGTTCGGCCAGGAGGTCATCAAAGCGACGGCGGGAAAGAAGATCCACGGAACAGGCGCCATTCCGGGTGGCGTCAACAAGAACCTTTCACTGGCCGAGCGTGACGCCCTTCTGAAGGACGTACCGCAGATGCTCGAATGGGCCCGAAAAGCGGTGAAGGTCGCCCGCGACTTCACCATGGACCACCTCGTCGAGTTGCTGACGTTCGGCGCGTTCGACTCCAACCACCTGTCGCTGGTGCGCCAGGAAGACGGCGCGATGGATCTTTATCACGGCGTGCTGCGCGCCGTGGACAAAGACGGCCAGCGCCTTGTGAACGACGTGGACTACCAGCGCTACCTTGAAGTGGTGGGCGAGGAGGTTCGGGCGTGGTCGTACATGAAGTTTCCTTTTCTGAAGTCACTAGGGCCGGAGAAGGGTTGGTATCGTGTGGGGCCTTTGGCACGCCTCAACACGTGCGCGTTTATTCCCACGCCCGAGGCCGAGGCAGCGCGGCAGGATTACCTTGCGCTTACCCATGGCCGGCCCAACAACGTGACGATGTGCTACCATTGGGCGAGGAATATCGAGTTGCTGCATGCCATCGAGGCCATTCGGGACCTGCTCGAAGACGCCGATCTGCAAGGGGACGACCTCATCTCCCGGGGTCCCCGGCGGGAGGAGGCAGTGGGCCTCATCGAAGCGCCACGGGGAACTCTTTTTCACCATTACCGCGTCAACCAGAACGACGAGGTGACTATGTGCAACCTCATCGTTTCGACGACCAATAATAACGAACCGATGAATCGTGCGGTGGCCAAGGTGGCCAAGGATTTTTTTACCGGGAAGGCCGAGATCAGCGAGGGCCTACTCAATCACATCGAGGTGGCCATTCGTGCCTACGACCCGTGTCTTTCGTGCGCCACCCACGCGATGGGCCAGATGCCGCTGGTCGTCGAACTCTACGACGCCCGGGGAAGCCTCATGGACCGTCGCGCTCGCTCTGTTGGGTGATAGGGTTTAGAGTTGCAGAGTTACAAGGTCACACGCGCGTGGCGTCGGTCCAACCGCGTAGCGAGGCAACAATCTAGTCCGGTAACTGCTTTGACGTTCACTATGGCTCCGCACCACGTCCCGCGCATTCTCGTGATCGGTTACGGCAACCCCGGGCGCCGTGACGACGGTCTCGGCCCCGCCTTCGCTGCTCGCCTCGAAGCCCTCCGCCTGCCTGGAGTCACCGTCGAAAGTGACTACCAGCTTGCGATTGAGCATGCCCATCTTGCGGCGCAGCACGACATCGTAGTCTTCGCCGATGCGGCCGCGGACATTGACGGCGGGAGCCCATTCTACCTCCGGCCGATCGAGCCGGCTCCCGGCGTGAGTTGTTCTTCACACACCGTCTCGCCCCAGGCGGTCCTCCATCTGGCCGCACAGTGCTTTGGCGTCCGCCCCCGCGGCTGGCTCCTCGGAATTCGGCCGATGGATCTAGAGTCCTTCGAGGAGAGCCTGACTCCCCAAGCCGAGGCAAACCTATCGGCAGCGTTGACTGCGTTTTGCGAGGCCGTCAAGTTCGGGCGACTGGCGCCGTAGCAAAGCCACGTTCCTCCACATTGTGGAACAGCCAATGGGGCACCCCTGTCTGCTTCTTCCGAGCACTGGGGCACAGCGGACAATTGCGACAAACTTTGGCCAAAGCGGAGAGGAGTTTAGTTGGGAGGCATGGGGGCTGCTTGTCGTAGTTATTTCCGGCGAGATTCTGCGATGGCCCAGGCGAGCAAGCCCAGGAGGATGGTCGCCAAGCCGGCCAGACTTTCCTTTGGACGCCGGGCGATGGCAAACCCAGTTATCGCCAGGGTCACGGCCAGGAACGAGCCGGGCACCCAAGGCCAGCCGGGCACGCGGAGTTGCGGACCCTCTTGCAGACGGATGCGGATGAGGCCGACCACCGTGGCGGCCGTGCTGAGTCCCAGGGTGAAGCCGATGTAGGTCAGGAGTTGGTCGAAGGTGGAGGACCACAACAGGGTTAGGGCCAGCGCCCCTTGCAGGAGGATAGAATTGACCGGTGGTGCGTTCCGGGCGGCCAGGCAGGCGGGCAAATACCGGTCTTCTGCCATGCGGGCATAAACGCGGGGGCCGGCCATGATCAGGGAAGAAACAGAGCTGACCAACACCAGGGAGACCAAAGCTGAAATGGCATTGCCCCAAGGGGGCCCACCCAAGGCCGTGGCGGCGACTCGGCCCACTTCCAGTTTGCCGGCCAGTTGATCGATCGGGGCGGAGAAAACGAACACGGCATTCAGGGCCAGGTAAATCAGCGTCACGATGGCTGTGCCCAGCATCAGGGAGCGGGGCAGGTTGCGCTCGGGATGGGTGACTTCGCTGCCGATGTAGATGGCGGCATTCCAGCCGGAATAACTGAATGAAACCCAGACCAGCGACACACCCATCAGGGCCAGGGGCGCGGACTGCGGTAACGGAAGCTGCGTTGCGCCGAGGTGGCTTGCCGCCAAACCGACGAATCCCAGGATCAGGATAACCTTGAAGAGCACAGCGGTGTTTTGCACCCAGGCGCCCGCTCGGACGTTGGCGGCGTGGAGCGCCGAGAACACAAGGATCAGGACGGTCCCCAGGAGTTCCGGGCACACTCGCGGGAACCAGGGGCCGGCGTAGGTGCCGAACGCCATAGCGGCAGCGGCGAGGGGAGCGGAAAAACCCACCAGCAGCGAGATCCATCCGGCCACGT
>Ga0315268_10002570_pt1 | contig 20401 bp, 16 predicted proteins | sample C1_top_MG_FD_204535 | JGI IMG/M metagenome (GOLD analysis project Ga0315268, IMG submission 204535) | Sediment microbial communities from Yellowstone Lake, YNP, Wyoming, USA - C1_top | ecosystem: Environmental > Aquatic > Freshwater > Lake > Sediment | place: USA: Wyoming | collected 2017-08-01
CGCCTCCAAGGTGGCGAGCCCGAGAAGCAGCGCCGTCGTTGCCGAAGCGAGGTGCCTAGGTCGTCGCCTTGTCCGACGATGACCAAGAGTGCAGCGTTGCCATGTAGTTGGCGCGCTCGAAGGCCGACGGGTTGACGACCTTCGCGCTTGTGGCGCTCGACCGCATCTGGTTGACCGACACGTACTCCCGGGCTTCCATCCAGGCGACCAGCTCGGACTCGATGACCCGCAGGCGGGCCGGTCCGTGCTGGAGCAGGGCGGAGGTGACCGCCAGCACATCGGCGCCGGCCATGAGCCCCTTCACCGCATCCGTGCCGGCGTGGATACCGGAGGTGGCGGCAAGCGAGAACTCGCGCCCCAGCTGCGGGCGCAGGATCGCCATCCAGCGGAGTGGCAGCCGAAGCTCCCATGGCCGACTGAGCTCAACTTTGTTGACCACGTCAAGCGACTCGAGGTCGAGGTCAGGCTGGTAGAACCGGTTGAACAGCACAAGGCCGTTGGCGCCGGCCAGCTTCGCCTGCGCCGCAAACGACGCGAAGGCGGAGTAGAACGGGCTGAGCTTGACGGCGAGCGGGATGCTGACCGCCGCGCGAACCGCCGCGATCAACTCCAGATCCGCCGCCTCGCGCGCAGCCCCAGGGAGAGCCGGGTCCGCCGCCACGTGGTAGAGGTTGAGCTCCAGCGCATCTGCGCCGGCCTCCTCGATGAGCTTTGCGTACCTGACCCAGCCGCCCGCCGTGTTGGCGTTGAGGCTGGCGATCACGGGGATGCCAAGCGCAGCCTTCATCTTCTCGAGGCGCGCCAGATAGCGGTCACCGGCTCCGATGAAGGTGTTGACAGCAGGGAAATAGTCCAGCGCTTCGGCAAAGGCGTTGGTGCCCGCCTCCAGCGATCGGGTGATCCCCACCTCCTCCTCGACGATCTCCTCCTCAAACAGCGACGGGAGGACGATCGCCCCGGCGCCCGCCTGCTCAAGCAGACGGGCCGAAGCAAGCTCCCCGGTCAGCGGCGACGCGGAGGCGATGAGCGGCGATCGAAGGTCAAGCCCGAGGTATCGGGTTCGAAGATCCACGGTCACGCCTCGTCTCCCTTCGTGGCGTCGGCTGCCCCGGCACCCGCCGCGCCGTCAACGTGCTCCACATGCGGGACGCTGCGGTGCATCCCGGCCATCTGCTCGTAGTAGCGCCACTTCTCGTCGGCGTCGGCCTGGAGCAGCAGGGCGAACTCGGCGGCGCGCTCCGGGTTGGAGCGCTGGAGGATGGCAAAGCGGGTCTCGTCGGCGACAAAGTCCCTGACCGGCAGCGACGGCTTGGCGCTGTCGAGCCTGAACGGGGTGCCGTCGGCGATCTCGCTGGGCTGGAAGCGGTAGAGCGGCCAGTAGCCGGACTTCACCGCGTCCTTTTGGTGACTCATCGAACGGCTCATGTCGATGCCGTGGGCGATGCAGGTGGAGTACGCGATGATGAGGGACGGGCCCTCCCACGCTTCGGCCTCAAGCAGCGCCTTGATGGTCTGGGCGTCGTTGGCGCCAAGGCTCACCTGGGCGACAAACACGTTGCCGTAGGCCCGGGCGATCGCGCCAAGGTCCTTCTTCCCGGTTGCCTTGCCGGCAGCCGCGAACTTCGCGACCGCACCGCGCGGCGTGGACTTGGAGGCCTGGCCGCCGGTGTTGGAGTACACCTCCGTGTCCAAGACCAGGATGTTGACGTTCTTGCCGGACGACAGGACCTGGTCCAGACCGCCAAAGCCGATGTCGTAGGCCCAGCCGTCACCGCCGATGATCCATACACCCTGCTTCACAAGGTCCGTGGACAGGGCGTTGAGCTGGCGGGCGTCCTCGGCCTGGGGGCCGCTGACCGCCGCCAGGATCCCGCGGAGGCGCTCAACACGCTCGCGCTGGGCGTTGATCTCCGGTTCCGTGCCCTGCAGCGCGTCCAGGACCTCGGCAGCGAACTCCGTGCCGATCACATCCGCGAGCCGGCCCACCAGATCGCGAGCGTACGCGGTCTGCGCGTCAAGCCCAAGGCGCATGCCCAGGCCAAACTCCGCGTTGTCCTCAAAGAGGCTGTTGGCCCAGGCGGGGCCGCGACCCTGCGCGTTCGTGGTCCACGGCGTTGTGGGCAGGTTGGCGCCGTAGATGCTGGAGCAGCCGGTGGCATTGGCCACGATCATCCGGTCGCCAAAGAGCTGGGTGACAAGACGCAGATACGGCGTCTCGCCACAGCCGGCGCAGGCGCCCGAGAACTCGAACAGCGGCTCGAGCGCCGCGGCTCCCTTCACCGTGTCGTGCGGGATCTTGGTCCGGTCAAGCTGCGGGATGGTCTCGAAGGCGGCCCAGCGGGCGCGCTCCTCGTCCCGGTGCTCAAGGTACGGCGCCATGTTGATGGCCTTGTGGCCGACGTCCGTCTTGCTCTTGGCGGGGCAGACGTCAACGCACACACCGCAGCCGGTGCAGTCGTCCGGGGAGACCTGGATGGTGATCCGGTGTCCGGGCAGATCGCGGGACTTGAACTCCTTGAACAGGAACTCCGGAACCGCGGGGGTGTCGCCGTCCGGATAGACCTTCATCCGGATGCTGGCGTGCGGGCAGACCATGGCGCACTTGCCGCAGTCGATGCAGATCTCCTGGTCCCAGACCGGGATCTCCGGAGCGATGGCCCGCTTCTCGTACTTCGTGGTGCCGCTGGGGAAGACGCCGTCCACAGGCAGCGCGCTCACCGGCAGCAGGTCGCCCTCGCCGGCCATAAGCCGCGCGGTGACCAGCTTGATGAAGTCCGGCGCGTCGTCCGGCACCAGCGCCCGCATCGGCAGCGCATCGCCCACTGGCTTGAGCGCAACTTTGCCCAGACGTGCGATGGAGGCGTCGATGGCGGCGTAGTTGCGCTGGACGACGGCGTCGCCCCGCTTGCCGTACGTCTTCTTGACGAAGCCCTTGATGCGCGCAATCGCCTCCTCGGCGGGCAGCACACCCGAGAGGTGGAAGAAGCAGGGCTGCATGATCGTGTTGATGCGGTTGCCCATGCCGGTCTCGGCGGCAACGGCCATCGCGTCGATCACCCAGAGGTTGATCTGCTTCTCGACCAGCTGGTGCCGGAACTCCGACGGGAGGTGCTCCCAGACCTCGTCCGGCCCGTAGGGGCTGTTGAGCAGGAACGTGGCGCCGTGCTTCGCGTGCTCCAGGACCTTGACGCTGTCGAGCAGGCCAAACTGGTGGCAGGCCACAAAGTCCGCGTCGTCCACAAGGTAGGTGGAGCGGATTTGCTGTGGGCCAAACCGCAGGTGGGACGACGTGACCGAGCCCGACTTCTTGCTGTCATAGACGAAGTAGCCCTGGGCAAAGAGGTCGGTCCCCTCGCCGATGATCTTGACCGAGCTCTTGTTGGCGCCGACAGTGCCGTCCGAGCCCAGACCATAGAACAGGGCCTGGACTTCGCCGGCCGGTCGCGGGTGGCTGAACGTGGTGCTGATGGGCAGCGATAGGTGCGTCACGTCGTCGTAGATGCCGACGGTGAAGTGGCGCTTTGGCTTGGCGCCCAGCATCTCGTCAAAGATGGGCTTGACCATCGACGGGGTGAACTCCTTGGAGGAGAGCCCGTAGCGGCCGCCGATGACCTTGGGTGCGCGGACGAACGGCGCGTCGTCGCTGTCCATCGCCTCGGTGAGCGCCGTGACAATGGCCTGGTACATGGGCTCGCCGACGGCACCGGGCTCCTTGGTCCGGTCCAGGACCGCGATCGTCTTCACCGTCTTGGGCAGCGCGGCCATCAGCTGCGCGGCGGGGAACGGCTGGAAGAGGCGCACGACGATCATGCCGACCTTCTCGCCGGCTGCCGTCATCGTCTCAACCGTCTCCTCGACGGCACCTGTGCCCGAGCCCATGACCACGATCACGCGGTCGGCGTCGGGCGCGCCCTTGTACTCCACCAGCCCGTACTGGCGGCCGGTGAGCTGCGCAAACTCGTCCATAACGTTCTGCACGATGCCCGGCACGGCGTCGTGGTACGGATTGCAGGCCTCGCGCGCCTGGAAGAACACGTCGGGGTTCTGCGCCGTGCCGCGAACCGCGGGGCGCTCGGACGTCATCCCCCGGCGGCGGAACGCGAGCAGGTCGTCCTCGCGCATGAGCGCCTTCAGCGTCTCAGCGGGGAGGATGGAGATCTTGTTGACCTCGTGAGAGGTGCGGAAGCCGTCAAAGAAGTGGAGAAACGGCACCCGGGCGCGCATCGTGGCGGCGTGGGCCACGGCGGCGAAGTCGTGCGCCTCCTGGACGGAGCCCGCAGCCAGCATCGCGAAGCCCGTCGCGCGGGCGTGCATGACGTCGCTGTGGTCGCCAAAGATGGAAAGGGCGTGGGTCGCGAGCGTCCGCGCCGCCACGTGGATCACCGCGGGCGTGAGCTCGCCCGCGATCTTGAACATGTTGGGGATCATCAGGAGCAGGCCCTGCGACGCGGTGAACGTCGTGGTGAGCGCGCCCTTCTGGAGCGACCCGTGGACGGCGCCCGCGGCACCGGCCTCAGACTGCATCTCGACGACCGACGGGACCGTGCCGAACAGGTTGGGCTTGCTCGCCGCAGACCAGTCGTCGCAGTACTCGGCCATCGGCGAGGCCGGCGTGATCGGGTAGATCGAGATGACCTCGGAGTACGCGTACGCGACACGGGCGGCGGCCTCGTTGCCGTCGAGGCACTCCCATTTCTGGTCCATCGGCATGCTGTTTCCTTTCCGGCAGTGTCCGGCATTTGACCGTCACCGCTGAGGGACACGGAATCACACGGCCATCGTGCCGCGCGCGTATGTGAGATTGTGCGCCGCATCGGCCCGAAGGTCGCGGCCGGATGGACCGGTCCGGGTGGCCCGGTAGTCAGGCTGTGCGGGTCGAATCGCCTGTACGGGGCCCAAATTCAGGGCCGATCGGCACAATCGGGCCTCCAGCCGCCGCGGCGGACGATTTCGGGTTTGCTTTCGTCAACCGTCCTCCGAGAGGACGGGTGACGCGCCCGAAGTTGTCTACGGTCCTCCGGGAAGCCGGTAGGCGGGAACTGGCACACGGTTCGTGCGTGGCGCGTGCGTGTGCGCCCACTGGCGGGCCCACCGGACTTCGTTACCGTCCTCCGGGAGGACGAGGGGTGATTTGGGACTGCCCGGGCGCGGCTCACCCCGGTGCGTCAGCCCTCGCCCAGGATGATCCGCCGAAGCAGCGGCACTGGCGGCGACCCGTGGGAGATCACCGCTTCTAGGTGCGCCCGCTCATCAAAGCCCGGTGTGCGCGGGTAGCCGCCCACCACGCGCGGCGACGGCACGGCGTCCCGGCCAGCTCCGGCAGCATCGGCCGCCCGGCGGCGCGCCTCATCCTCGATGTCCCAGAACCCGGCGGAGCCAAGGAAGTACGTCGAGAGCTGCGTTGCCGACAGACGCGCCCGCTCGTCCTTCGCCACGGCCTCGGAGCGCTCCTGGAAGCCGCCGTCCACCATCAGCGCGATCGCCTCCTCGGACGTCATGCCGCGCGTGTGGATGCGGACGTCCAGGATGGCGTTGACCACGGCGCGCAGGTAGTACTTCCAATGGCTGAGCCACAGCGCCACGGACCCGTCGCCATAGCCCCGGTCAAGCATCACCTGCGTGACATAGACGGCCCAGCCCTCGGCGAACAGGCCCGAGAAGAAGACGCGTCGCGCCAGTGAGGCACTGCGGTTGTTGTATACGCCCTGCAGGTAGTGACCCGGGACGGCCTCGTGGATCGTGAGCAGCCGGAGTTGCTCGTCGTTCATCTCGCGCAGCCAGGAATCGATGTCGTCGGGGCCCCAGCCCTCACGGGCGGGTGTGATGGAGAAGAACGCCTTCTGGCCGACATCCAGCGGGCCTGGCGACTCGAGCATCGCACCGGCAAACGAGCGCATGAACTCCGGTGTCCAGGCGATCTCCAGCGGCTCGTCGGTCAGCGTGATCACCGAGTGCTCGCGGCAGAACGCCTCGATCCGCGCGAGTTCGTCCCGGCAGTAGTCCACTAGGCCATCCGGGCCTGGGTGGCGCAGCGCGATGGCGTCAAGCACGCCGCGGACCACGGCGCCCTCGTCGGCTGGCTCAGGCTCACCCGGCCGGTACTCGGACCATGCGCCGCGGGCGAGGCGCACCATCTCCGCCCGAACGCGGGCAAACTCGGCCTCGGCCCGCTCCAGGATCATCTCTGGGGTCACGGCCGGGTCGCCCAGCGTGTGGCGCAGCTTTGCCGCAAACAGCTCGTGACCGAGCAGCGGGCTCCCCTGCGCCTGGACGGCCACCTGTGTGCGCAGGTGCTCCCCGATGCCGCTCAGCACGGTGGTCGCCGCCGCAGCCGCTGCGCGGAGCCGCGGGAGCAGCGCGGCAACCGCCGGGTCGCCACCCGCCGGGTCGCGACCCGCCGGGTCACTCCCCGCGGCGGCCTCTGCCGCCTCGACGCCCTCCGCCACAAGACCCGCGATCCCGCCGATCCGCGCGCCGGCGATCTGCGCGTGCAGCTGGGACACCGGGCGCGTCGGGTGGCTGCCGAGCATCTGCTGGGCCTGCGCGATCACCGTGGGGATCCCCTCAAGACGTCCCGCAAAGGACGCGAGCCGCACGGCCAGCGGCGCGAAATCGCGGGCCAGGAGCGAGTGGAGCCCATAGCCCAGCAGGTAGACCCAGGCCAGCGCGTCCCACGCCTCCTCGCGCAGTTCGGCCTCCGCGAAGCGCATCGCCGCAAGCTCGCCCAGCACGAGATCGCGGTCAAACCGCTCGTCGGCGGTCAGCGCTGCAGCGTCCAGCCCGGCAAACACCGCCGTCCAGCGGTCCCACGCCGCCAGGCGGGCCAAACGCCCCGTCTCAGACATGTCCGGCCAGCGGTCGTCATAGCGGTGGTCGCCAATCCCTGTGGCATTGAGCGGCTGGAGGACAAACAGCTCGTCAACGAATGCTGCGACGAGGTTGGCGAGGGTGGACACGGCGGCTCCGAAGGCGTTAGCTCAGTCGAGCCGGAGTCTAGCCCGGCGCGGCGCCTGCGGACGGGCGACTGCGGTCGGGCGACTGCGGTCGGGCGACTACCGGGCAGGCGGCGCATCTGCCATCATCGGCGGCAGAACGCGCCCCGCGGTTGGGGCAAGCCGGGAGCGCAGCGCACGGAGGCTCAACATGAAGGGCATCGTCATCGGGATCGCCGGAACCGCGATCGCGTTCATCGTGGCCACCCTGTTGCTGCCCCAGGTCAAGCTGGACGGCAGCCTCGTCCACCTGCTCATGCTGGTCTTCGTCTTCGCCGTCGTGAACGCGTTCCTCAAGCCCATCCTCAAGCTGCTCGCGTTCCCGATCAACTTCATGACGATGGGCGCGTTCACGTTCGTCATCAACACGGTCCTGCTGCTGGGCGTCGCCTGGATCGGCGGCACCTTCCTCACAATCGGCTTCACGATCGCGGGCTTCCCCAAGAGCGGGATCTCGATCGAGGCGATCGTGATGGCATTCCTGGCCTCGCTCATCATCAGCGCCGTGACCACCGTCATCGGCATCGTGATCAAGGACTGACCGTGTCCGCCCGCCGCGCGCTCCTCGCCGCCGCTGCGGTTGCGCTTCTTGCCCTGCCCCTCGCGCCTGCCCTGATCGCGGCCGGTCCGCCGTTCCCCGCGCCCGTGAACAACCAGGCCGTCTACGACACCGCAAACGCCCTGAGCGCGGCGGTGGTCACGCGGACCGAGCAGCAGATCGACGCAATTGAGACGCGCACCGGCGCGGAGATCGTCGTGTACACCCAGCTTGTGGACGTCCCGCGTGACACCGCCGAGGCCGAGAAGGACGCCCAGAGTCTGATGGACCAGTGGGGCGTTGGCCGCAAGGGCTTTGACGACGGCCTGGTGATCCTGTTCGACCTCAACAAGGGCGACCCGTGCCACGGCCAGGTGCAGCTCTACGCCGGCCCCGGCTACCAGGCGGCGTTTCTCGCCAACGAGGAGCGCCAGTCGATCTACCAGAACGACATGCTGCCGCTGCTCCGGGTGTGCGACCTTGACGGCGCGCTGACCACGGCAATGGACAAGATCGACGCGGCGGCCACGCCTGACCACGCCGCCAAGCTCAACGGCGCCCGCCAGCTCAACGCCGTGCTGGGGCTCATCGTGGCTCCGCTGATCCTCCTCAGCATCATCGGCTTCGGATACCTGCGTTGGCGATCGGTGGGCAAGGATCTGGTCTACACCGATGACGCGTCCATCCTGATGCCCGCGCCGCCGCCCGGCCTCACGCCCGCCGCGGGCGCCGCCATCCGCGACGGGGGCGTGGGCCGCCGATCGATGACGGCCGCCAGCCTTGATCTTGCCGTTCGCGGGCTCGCCGCGTTCAAGTCGGAGGCACCTGTCGGGTTCTCCAGCAAACCGGGCCTGGGCATCTACACGGGTCAGGCGGTGACGTCGGATGCCGCGGAGCAGATGCGGATGGACCGTGCCCGGCGCCGTCCCATGGACACAGCGACCACCTACCTGCTCTCCGTGATGACATCAGCCGCCGGGCCCAACGCGTACCTGCCGGCCGAGAAGCTCACCGAGATCGGGACGCACGTGCCCGCTTTCAACAAGAACCTTGAGACCTACCTTGTGGAGCAGGGCTGGTATCGCTCGCGACCGTCGGCCGTGGTGGCGAAGTGGGCGGGCTATGGCGTGCTGCTGATCGTGGGCGCCATCGTTCTGGCGATCCTCGGGATCAACCTGCCGTCCAGCGGCATCCTGCTTGACGGGATCGCGCTGGGCGTCGCTGGTGTCGCCACGATGATCATCGGATCCGCCATGCCCGCCCGAACAGATCAGGGCGCCGTGGTTCGCGCGATGCTCGAGGCATACCGGCGCACGCTGGAGAAGACGATGGCGCTGGCGGGCACGATGGGTGAAGTGGCGACGCAAGCGGCAATCCCGCTGATCGAGTCGCCCGATGACGCCATCGCTTGGGGTGTTGCGCTTGGCCTCCAGGACGAGGTGCAGGACGTGCTGCAGCGCGCCACCGCGGATCTCACGCCGGATGCGCCGCGGCCGTATGTTCCAACCTGGTACCTCGCCCCGGCCTTCGCAGGCTCGGGCGGCGGCCAGCACGGGATGGCGCCGGGGCTGATGAGCGCGTCGCCGATCCCGGACTTTGGCGGGATGATGTCCGCGCTCGGCACCATCGGGGCGCCGCCCGCATCGTCGAGCTCCGGCGGGAGCAGTGGCGGCGGCTTTGGCGGGGGCGGCTCAGGCGGTGGTGGCGGGGGCGCCGGCGGCGGGTTCTAGCCGCTGGGCCTTGCCCGCGTGGGGTTGATCGCCTCCCTCCGGTAGACTTGCCGAATGGGAGCTACCGACACCATGGAGATCTTCTTCGAGCGCCTCAACGAGGGCGACGTCGCCAGCGCGGTGTCGCTCATGGATGACCGCTGCGAGATGCGCATCCACGTGGGCGAGAACTCGCGGACGCTGCGCGGCATCGAGCAGGTGGGCGGCTGGTTTCTGAGGGCCGACAAGGGCCTCAAGATGGTCCCGGGCGACGTGCGCGACCTGGGCAACACATGGCAGGCAGACCTCGTGGTTGTGCGGCCAGGCGCGCCAAGCCAGTTCCTTGACGCCCAGTTCCGCGTCGAGGCCGGGAAGATCACCTCGATCAACCTCGCGCCGCGCTAGCCTCGCACCAGCGCCGCGGCCTCCCGCTGTCGCCCGCTATGGCGCGGCTGACGACGGCGAGCCTGACGCCCCCGGCACGCCCGAGACCTCGGTGGCAAGTGGCGCCGGGATCACCAGCTGATCACCGATCTTGAGCTTGTTGGCGTTCTTGACTTGCGGGTTGGCTGCCATCAGCTGATCCACGGTGATGCCAAACTTCGCGGCGATCCGCGTCGCCGTATCCCCGTTCACCACCGTGTAGACGGTCGGCGTCGGACCCGGGGGCTCCGTCGGCAGCGGGGTGGGCGTGATGGCCACCGTTGCGACGGGCGATGGGGAGGCCTTGCTCGCGTCCTTGCCGCCGATGCCCAGGAGCATTGGGGCGACAAAGAAGAGGATCGCCGCCGCCACGAGCAACGCGATCGCGCCAACCGCCGCGGGCGGCACGCCGGCAAAGGACGGGATGCCAACACGGGTCCGCAGGCTTGGGTACGCCTCAAACTTGCGCGGCTGCTCCCAAGCGGGACCAAACAGCTCCGCAGCGCTGCGCGGCTCGTGCGCGTCACGCGATTCAGCGGGCTCCTGGCCCTGCCAAGCGGCGGACCTGGGTCCAGCAGGATCAATCGGCTGCCGTGAGGGCGGTTCAGGGCGGACAAGACGGGCGCCGTCGGGACGGGCGCCGTCGGGCAGATACGCCCCGGTTGGGCGCGCGGCCGGTCCGGCGGGATCAGGGCCCGTGAGACGCTCGATGTCGCTCCCAGCGAGCCCCCGTGAGCGGTCGACGCGGTCAGCGCGTTCTGGTCGGTCTGCGCGGGCGCCACGTAACGGCGTGCGCTCGGCGAGCGCCCCGCCCGACATGCCCCAGCCGGGGATCGCGGTTGAGGCGGGCGCACTCGGAACTTCGGCCTCGTCATCGGCAGCCCAGGGAGGCGGTGCCGCCCAGTCGCGCGGCACGGCGCGTCGTCCGGGCTCCACAGGCACGACCGGCGGGTTCCGGCGTGCACCCGACGGTGCGTCGCGCTCGTCCGGACGACCGGTCCACGCGGCCATGCCCGGTCCGTCCACGGCGGGGGCGGCGGCCTCCGAGTCGGCTGTGGCGCGGAGGATCGCCGCCACTGGCGGCAGGGGCGGCGGGGGCGGCGGGGGCGGCGCAACGGTTGAGAAGGCCGCAAGGGGCGGCGCTGGCGTCTGATTCGACGGTCGCGACGCGGCCGCCGGGGCCGCGGATGACGGAGCGTCCACACTCGCGCCTCGGCGGGCCGGGGCGGCCTCGCGGCGCGCCCAGTCCTGGAACGCCGGGCACACGGGGAACGCCGAGGAGAGGCAGTACGCGTCCTGATGCGCAAGCGCGCGCGGCGCGGGCGTCTGCTCGGCAAAACAGCGGTGCCGGTGGTCGGGCGCCGTTGAGCGGGCGTCTCGATCGTCGTCAAAGGCGACAAACGGGCACGCCGGAGCGCCGTCGGGGTTTGGCAGTCCTCGATCGCTCATTGCGGCGGATGATACCCGGCCGCGCCGTAGCGCCGTTCCCTCGGCACCGTGGCGCAACCAGACCGCACGTCTGCGGCTCGTGGACCGCCGGCCGTGTGGCGATTACGCTGCCGACCCTGATGCACGCTGACCCGCCGCACGACTCCGGGCGCAAACCCGCCGAGCGCGAACCTGCGGGTGCGCGTGCTGCTTGCCGACGGCGACCCGGCTCGGGTTGGCGCCATCGCACACGTCCTGGGCGACGGGCCAGCAGTGGAGTTGATCCAAGGCTGTTGGGTCGCACGTGGGTGCCGATCCTCGCGCTCACCGGTCATCTCGACGACAGGCTCGTGGCGGCGCTGATGGACGCGGGCGCGGACGACGTGATCGCCGCCGACGCCACCGACAGGGCCCTTCCCGACGCCCTACGGGTGGATCCGGGGCACCATGCGGCGTTCGTCCGCGAGCAAGCACCTCACGCTCACCCCAACCGAGTTTGAGCTGCTGGTGCTGCTGGCGCGCGGTCTGGCCCGGCTGTCCGGACGCCGGCCCGGACCTTCTCCGCGCCCACCTCACGCATCGCAACGCCAAGCTCATCGGTGCGGGACATCCGGGCCTGCGCAACGTGCGATCAGCGGGCTACGCCCTGCGGGTGGTGAGCGCGCTCCTCATCGCCGCCTTGATGGCGCTCAGTCACCTCGGACACACGCAGGTGTTCAGCCAAACGGCGGTATGGCCGCATCCGGGCGGGCAAGGCTGGCATTGAGGTATTGCGGGTCGCCGGTGACCTCGCGCCACTCCCCCAACCACGCGGGCAGGGCGACGGCCTCGGTCTCGTGACGCAGCTCCACCTCCACGACGACAAGGTCGGCGGGATATTCAAACACGTCAATCTCGAGCGTCTGGTCGCCGTGGGCAACCACGAAGCGCGTCTTGCGGACAGGCCGCCGGGCGGGATCGGCCCGACGAAGCGCCTCGGTCCAGGCCGTCTCGTCAATCGGCGTCTCACGCTCGTCAAACGAGAAGGCGCCAACCTTGCGTTTCACCGTGTGCCGGTAGGTGACGACGCCCGCGGCGTCCGTGATCCGTCGTACCCGATCGGCCTGACTCGGGTCCGCAACCAGGTAGACCTGCTCGAGCTGTCTGGCGACCGCATCGTGTGCGGCCAGGACCGCCGCCGAAGGCGCGGCGCGGAGCCGGAACTTGCGCTCGATCTCAAGATTGACGGTGGTCACGCAGCGATGGTAGCGCCGAGGGGTGGTCGGCTTCTCGCTTGCGCGGGCGTGTCGGGCCACGTCAGCTTCCCGGTCATGTCGGCGCCGGTAGCCCGGGTCGCCGTCAGCCATGCTCCCGGAGACTCATAGATGCGGCACGCCACCCGCTGCTCGGCCCGATGCGCCCGAATCAGCCCGAATCGGGCGCCCCGAATGCACCGGCAGCATGCATGGCCGGCACGGCGCGCCGGATGGTGGCTAGCGTTCTCCAGGAGCATCAACGACAGGAACCATGACGCCACGAGGGACGAATCGGGTGGACGCAGGGGTGAAGGCGATCGCGAGACGGATTGAGAGCCCGGCCACCGAGGTCGCGACCCAAGCACGGCGGCGCTGTCCACGTCGAAATGCGCACGGTCTCCGAGCTCGAGCGCTGGATCGCTGCCGTCAGACCGGCGGATCCGCGCCTCAGTCGCGCCAGTTGCACCCGGGACCCATCTGGCCGGGGCGCCGTCCCGACGAGGGAGGTGCCGGACGGCACGCCCGGCACCAGTCCACGAGAATGCGATCACAAGGACCAAACGGAGGAAGCGTCCCACGGCTGAGTGTCATGAAGAAGGGCCTCCGAACTGGCAACGGTGGGTCGTCAACGCAACCAGCACCTTGGAGGCCCGGGGCATGTTGTATGCCTGAGGGGATCTGTCGCGTCAGAGGCTCGATGTGCACCTGTTCGACGAGGATGGAAGGACCGTGGAGGTGCCCGCCCCGTCCACGACATCTTCAAGCCCTTCGGGTGGGATGTCGAGATCGCCGACGCCCTCAAGGGGCAGGGCGTGGGCCCCCGCGGCCAAGACCGACCGGCAGGCGTACAAGGAGCGGTACGAGCACACAAGGGCGAGCCTCGGCCTTCAGCTGGGGTCGAAGGTCGCCCGCGTCGACATCACCCGCGAGCTCACACCGACATCTGGCACGTGTTGACCAAGAACGGCCGTTCGCTCCCGGCAGGTCCCCGGAACCTCTGGTCGCTTGACGACCCTCGACTGAGATGGACGGCCGGAGCATCCAATCCAACCTGGGCCCTCCACTTGAGGGGGCGACAGTGAGATGAGCACGAATCGCCCCACCGATCCATCCCTCCGGTTCAGGCCGGTTCGCGACAACGGCGCTTCTTCGCAGAGAGGGGGCCGAGTAGCCCGTTTGGTCGTGTCACATCAGGTCTTTCGGACCCTCAAGGGAACGCGAGGTCGGGCGATTCGCGCCTGCCAATCGCCAAGGCTCAGCAGGGAAGATGCTTCGTTAACCTCCGCGAAGAGCCCTTCCCGCGGAGAACTGCTGCGAGGACCGGTGCCATGGCCCAAACGTTCGTCCAGCCGCGCGAAGTGCGAGCGATCACCTTCACCCACGAGTATGCCTTCACGATGAAGCGCCTCGCGTGGTGGACCCTGGCGATCACTGCGATCGCCGCCGCCGCATATGCCCTGGTGGGGTTCCCGCCGAGCTTCGACACCTACTTCCAGAAGATGTACTTCCACGCGATCGGGATCGGGATCGCGGCCCTCGCGGCGTACCTGGTGCTCGATGTCTTCGAACTTGAAGCCTATGAGCCGGCGCTCGACTTCCCGATCCGCTACCGGGCGTTCATCTCCGTCGTGTTCGCGGCGCTCGCCGGACTCGTCTTCCTCAATCGGGACGTGTTCCTCGCCCTGCCCGACATCGGCGTCCTGCTGTTCACCATCGCGTTCATCCTGGCCTTCGACGTCACCGCGGCGCTGCTCGTCGAGCTCATCATCCTGCCGCGCAAGAAGGCCGCCATCTACGACAGCCGAAGTCGCAACCTGCTCGACTACGTCGGTCGGCTGGTGCCCGCCAAGGCGGCAGACAGGTCGGCGTATGCGGGGCTTGGAGCCGGCTACTGGCTGACGGTCATCTCGCTCGCCTCGGTCTTCGTGGCGGAGATCATCGGCTTCGCCAACCTGTGGGTCCGCGTGTTCGGCCCGTCGGTCTTCTCCGGCCTCGTCACCTGGCTCGGCGTCGACGCCGAAGGCTTCCAGGCCGCCACCCTGGATCCGCACTCGCACATGATCGCGATCGCGCTCCTCGGGATCATCGTCGCCGTCGCCGCGGTGCGCATCGGCATCTTCAACAGTGAGTCCCGGGTCCGGCGCATGACCGCACAGGCGGGCGCCTGGATGGCACTGGTGGGCGTCATCTTGACGACCCTGGTCCTTGGGGCCGTGGCCTTCCTCAACTTCGCGCCGCCCGACGTCTTCACGAGCGGCCCCGACGGTGCCAACAGCATGGCCGGCGACGACCTGATCATGACGATCGTGTTCGTCGGGGCCATGGTCGTGGTGGCGGCCGTCCTCGCCAGCCGCGCGGCGTGGCGCGAGGGCCTCCGACTCACCGTCCTCAGCACGCTGGTCGCGTCGTTTGCGATCACCGTCCTCGAGGGCCTCTACATCGAGATGAACCACGACCAGTTCGGCGCCGGGCTCGCCAAGGCCACCAACGACGCCTCGTTCGTCGCGGCCCACCCGATGGCCGGCCTGTTCGTCATGATCCTGCTCGGGCTATCGCTCCTGCTCGTCGAGTTCTACGGGGTGCCCGGCCGAGCGCGCCTGTCCACTATCGGCCTTGCGGCCGCCGGGGTGGTGGCCGCCGTCGTTGGCACCACGCTCTGGACGTTCGTCGATCCTTCGCAGAGTGGCATCGCCTTCGGGCTCTACGTCGCGGCCCTCGTGCTATCGGTCGCGGCCGTCCTCGCCTCCGGGTTCGCGGTTCGCTCCGCCCGCACGGAGGCCTTCGACCGCACCACCTCCTGAGGACACCGACGGGACGCGTTGACGAGAGACCGGTCGGGAGAGGTCGACCCCCCCCACGTTTGACGGTTCCACGAAACGCGCGGACACTTTGACGGCCGGGGCCAGAGCACGGCCCCACGCTGCGGCGATGCCCCAGCCGTCCCCAGTCCGGAGGTCGACATATGTCCGTGATCACTAGGTTCCTCACCCCCAAGGCGACGGCCCATGCGCACTGCGACCTGCCGTGCGGCGTGTACGACCCGGAGCAGGCCCGCATCGAGGCCGAATCCTGCTATCGGATCATCTTGAAGATCAACGGCAGCGAGGACGCAACGCTTCGGACGCGCGCCATCGCGATCAAGGAGCGCCAGGCGGACCTAGTCAAGCACCATCTCGACACCCTCTGGCACGACTACTTCAAGCCGGAGCACCTCGAGGCCGTCCCGAACCTGCACCAGCTGTTCTGGGACGCCACAAAGCAGGTCAGCAAGGTCAAGGCCTCCACCAGCCTCGAGGACGCCCAGAAGCTGCTGGACCTGATTGACCAGGTTGACGCCGCCTGGAAGGCCACCGGTGGCCCCGCCAAGACGCGCATCGGCGGCCGCCCCGGCTGATCGCCGCTTCACGCTTCGCAGTTCGCGCCCGAGGCCCCGTCCGATGAAGACGGGGCCTCTGCGCGTCCGGCGCGGCGTGTCCGGACCTTCGCGGCCCGACGCGCTGCTGGCCCGTCTCCGCGGCCCGTGGCGGGTGGCCGTGGCTGAGGCGTCGATGACGCCGTCGATCAATGCTGGGGACTGGCTTCTGGTTGACCCGACCGCCGCCCGATGGCCGCGACGCGGGTCTGTCGTGGTATTCCGCGAACCGGGCTCAGGGGTCCTTGCCGTCAAGCGCGTCGCCGGGCGACCTGGTGACTGGGTGCCGTTCGCCGGCTCCTACCTGCAGCTCGCCGATGACGAGGCCTGGCTGCTCTCCGACGCCACCGACGACGACGTAGCCGCACTCGGGTTTGGCGGCGTGGTTGACTCGCGGCGGTATGGCCCGGTGCCGGTGACCGCTCTTGTAGGCAGGGTCTGGTTCCGGTACGCGCCGCTTGCGCGGCTGGGCAAGATGCCGGGCAGGCCGCGTCGGTAGTTTGCCGTTCCGCGCCGGGCGACAGGCCGCGCACGCCGGGTCTGGCGCGTCTAGGATCCGCCGATGGATGACCTGATCGCGAGCCTTGGTGCCCACGGCGCCTTTGACCCCACCGCACCGCTCCCCGCTGCGCCGGTGCCGTGGGACTACATGCCCACGCCAGCGCACCGCGTTGGACCACCATGGGCGATGGCCGAGATGATCGCGGCCGAGCCGGCGATGGTGAGCCGGATTGGGGCGCGCCTTGTCGCATCCGGCGCAGCTGCAGCGCTGGCGTCGGCGATCCGCGAGGCGGCCGTGCGTGGCGAGCCTGTCGTGGTCACCGGCTGCGGGACATCCGAGCATGCGGCAATGGGCGTGGCAGCCATCCTGCGCGACGGCTGGCGTGCCGCAGGTCTTCCCGGTGCAGGACCTGTGGCCGCCCAAGCGTTTGAGCTTGCGCTGGATGCACCCGCGGGCGGTCTCGTGATCGGGATCAGCCACGAGGGCAGCACCGGCGCCACCATGGCTGCGCTTGACGCGGCCCGGACGCGTGGCGCTGCAACCGCAGCGGTCACTGGGAGCGCCCACTCCCCCATCCGGTTGCACGCGGACATCGTGCTTGAGACCGTCGAGATGGACCGCAGCTGGTGTCACACGGTGGGCTACGTCTCGCCGCTGGCGGCCGCCACGGTGACCGCCGGGATCCTCGCGGGCGGCACACCAAACACGGACAAGCTCCACGTGCGGCTGCTGGCGGGGATTGACGCCACGGCTGGCGGGCGCCACACCGCGATCGGCGCCGCCATCGCTGCTTCAACGCATCTACTGGTGCTGGCGTCGGGCGTGGACCGTGTCACGGCGCGGGAGTTCGCCCTCAAGATTGAGGAGGCGGCCTGGATCCCGGCGTCGGTCCGCGAGCTTGAAACGTTCCTCCACGGGCATCTCCCGGCGACCGACCCCGACACGTCGCTTGTGCTGGTGCTGACCGAGCGCGAGAGTCTCGCCACCCGGGCGGCGCGCGCGCGTCAGGCGCTGGCCGCAGCGGCAGTCGTGGGCATGCGACCCGGCGCGATCTTCGGGTCAGACGCCGCCGCGCTGATCCCCGAGGCGCTGACGCCCGCCGGGCGCATCGTCATCCCCGAGGGCTCCACGATGCCCGGCGGCCCGGCGTCGCTGCTTGGTGCGGCTGGCCCGCTGCAGCTCGTGACGCTTGCGGTGGCTGAGGCTCGAGGCACGAACCCGGACCCGATCCGCCGTGACAGCCCGGTATACCTTCGGGCAGCCGAGGTAGCGGACGCGCCCGCCCAACTCGAGGGCTAGGAAGCGCGACGGCGTCTCGCCGCAGGCTAGCCTAGCGAAACAGAAATTCGGCCGCCTCGTCGATCATCGCAAGGTCGCGCGGCAGAAAGTCCTGCAGCACAATCCGCTCGGTGCCGGCCGCGGCAAACGCCGCGACCTGTGCCCGGGCCTCCGCCGGCGTCCCGTGGATCCAGCGCGGCCGCCGCTCCGCAAGCCACGCCTCGGCATCGCCATTCGCGCCCAGCGCGCTCAGCAGGTCTGCCTCCCGGGCCGCGACGCCCGCAGCATCACGTGCCAGACAGACGCCGGCCATCACGGAGTGCACGAGCGTCCGCGCGTCACGGCCGGCTGCCGCGCACGCAGCGTCCAGCAGGGCGAACTTCCCAGCGGTCACGTCGGGCGCCGCAGAGGACAGGTTGAACTCGTCCGCGTAGCGCGCCGCAATCCGGTAGGCACGGGGCGTCCCCTGCCCGCCCGTAATGATCGGGATCCGCCGACCCGCCCGGCCCGGCAGCGTTGCGGGTTTGGGCCGAAAGACGGCGTCGGCAATCTGGTAGTGGCGTCCGTCAAAGGACCAGCCGTCGGGGCCATCCCACAGTCCGCGCAGGATCTGGAGCGCCTCCTCGAGGTGATCGGCCCGCTCCGCCAGCGCCGGGAAGGCAAACCCGTGGCCCAGGTGCTCGCGCTCGTGCCAGCCGGCGCCGATGCCAACCTCCACGCGTCCGCCGCTCATTTCGTCAACCGTCGCCGCCACCTTGGCGAGGTTCCCGGGGTACCGGAACAGCACCGGCGACACCAGGGTGCCCAACCCGATGCGCCTCGTGTCGCGCGCCAGCCCGGCCAGGACCGCCCAGGCGTCACTGGTGGGCTGGCCGGTGCCGCCGGGGAAGCTGTCGTAGTGGTCTGAGCGGAATAGCGTCTCAAACCCGGCTGCTTCGGCGCGCAGGGCAACAGCCAACTGCTCCTCATAGGTCAGGCCCTGCTGGGGCTCGATCATCAGCGCAAAGCGCACAGGACATCCTCCGGAGCGGTCGCGAAAGCGTGCGGGCGACCCTTCCACTTGACAGAACTATTCACTTGTCGTAAATACTTCACTCAATGCAAACAACTTTCGTTCCAAACCCTGCAGACCCCGCAGACGCTGCCGACAGCCACCGGCTCGGCGCTGAAGCGGTGCTGGCCGACTTCGGCAGAGTCCTGGGTTCAGCGCGCTGCGCCGGATCCCAGCGGCTCGTGCGGCTCGGCATCAGCATGACCCATTTTCACGTTCTGACGCTGCTGCGCCACCACGACGCCATGCCGATGGGCCGTTTGGCCGAGATCCTCGACGTGTCGCTGTCCAACGCGACTGGGGTCATCGACCGAATGGAGGAGCGCGGGCTGGTGGAACGCGTCCGCGTCCCCGACGATCGGCGCGTCGTCCTCGTCAAGCCTAGACAGCCCGGACTCGACCTCGTTGACGAGGTTGAGCTGGTCAAGAGCGAAGTCATGACACGGGCGCTGGCGAGACTTGATGTCGACCAGCTGGACCGTCTCACCGTCGCCGTGGCGGAGCTGCGGGCAGCCATCGAAGGGGAGATGGCCGAGAACCCCGACAGCTACGGCACCATCGGCGGCTGCAGCCACACCGGCCAGCCGCACGCCCACCACACACAACACGGGCACCACGCCCAGCCATCCACGCCGACCTCCTGACCTTCCCACGAGAGGAACCCCTTTGGAAGCCATGCCCTCCCCGATCGAGGCGCCCGTCACCGGCCTCGCATCGCTGAACCTGAGCCAGCGCGCGAAGATGGAGATCCTCCTCGCGATCCTGCTGGGCCTGTTCCTCGGCGCGCTTGACCAGACGATCGTCTCGGTTGCGTTGCCCACGATCGTCACCCAGCTGGGCGGTCAGGCGCTGCTGACCTGGACGATCACCATCTACCTGCTCGCCTCGACCATCACCGTTCCGTTCTACGGCAAGCTCTCGGACCTGTATGGGCGCAAGCCGCTGCTCATGATCGGCATCGGGCTGTTCCTGACGGGCTCCGTGCTGTCGGGCCTGAGCCAGGACATGACCCAGCTGATCATCTTCCGCGGCGTCCAGGGTCTGGGCGCAGGCGCGCTCTTCCCAATCAGCCTCGCGGTCATCGGCGACCTGTTCAGCCCGGCTGAGCGCGGCAAGTACCAGGGGCTCTTCGGCGCCGTGTTTGGCGTCAGCTCCATCGTCGGCCCGCTGCTTGGCGGCTTTCTCACAGAGCACGCGTCCTGGCACTGGATCTTCTTCGTCAACCTGCCCATCGGCATCGTGGCGCTAGCCGTCATCTGGCGGCTCCTGCCCAACGTCCGTCGGCAGGGCGCTTCGCACAACCTTGACTTCCTTGGCGCCGGCGTCTTCACGGTTGCCGTGGGCTCGCTCCTCATCGGTCTCACAAACAAGCAGACCAACGACTGGGCGACGCCCCAGGTTGGCGGGCTCATCCTGATCGGTCTGGTCCTCGCCGCCGTGTTCACGTTTGTGGAGTCGCGCGCCAAGGAGCCGATCGTCCCCTTGGACCTCTGGCGCAACCGGACCTATGCCGCATCGATCGGTGCGACGTTCCTCATCAGCTTTGGCTTCTTCGGCGCCGCAATCTTCCTGCCGCAGTGGTTCCAGTTTGTCCAGGGCGCAACACCCACGAACTCGGGCCTGTATTCGCTGGCGCTCCTCGCCGGCCTGATCATCAGTTCGGTTGGCGCGGGCCAGATCGTGTCCCGCACGGGCAAGTACAAGGCCATCGTGCTTGGCGGCCTCGCCATCATGGTCGTGGGCCTGGTCCTGATGACCAACCTGCGCTATGACACCCAGCTGCCCATCCTGTGGGTCTGGATGTTCATCACCGGTCTGGGTCTTGGGCCCACG